>MDSV01014166.1_pt1 | contig 14907 bp, 8 predicted proteins | sample 810851 | NCBI WGS metagenome assembly MDSV01 (sample SAMN05326640, study PRJNA326480) | marine metagenome | isolation source: seawater | place: Atlantic Ocean: North East | collected 2012 | reverse complement strand
ATTCAATGCATAGATATTCCGTAATTGATCATGAATATTTTCACGTATATCAAATGTCTCTTTCAAAAAATTTTTTTGATGGAAACATAGAACTAAAATGGATGTCAGAGGGTGGCGCAGCAACTTTTGAATCTCTGTACATACAACAACATTATTCTTACAATTACTTTAAGGACGCTCAAGACAGAGTAGATATATCTGCTATTAACAATCCTTCAATTTTTGAAAAATTCTCAACCTCAAGTTCCGTAGATTCTAATTATTCATCCTCCGTATTTATGTTTTTAGTTCTTGTAAAAGAATTACAAAAAAAGGGGTCAACGGAACCAGAAGCTTTTAAAATGGTTTTAAAAGATTATTGGTTAAGAAACCCCACTGATAATAATTGGAAAACTGTGTTTCTTGAAGTTTTTAACATAAGTGTAGACCAGTTCTACTCAAGTTTAAAAGGATACACAAATGACATTAAAACTGTTTTACCATCTGAGTCTTTGAAATTAGAAAGCATTTTTTAATTGTAATAAATCCAATTTATTTAATTAAAAAATATAAATGGAAAACACGCAGATATTTAAACTTATATATTATTTTTGTTTTTTAAATGTGTGCGCACACTTTCTTATGATTTATGATTAGATATATATTATTAATTACAATATTTTCTAGTATAAATCTGTTTTCTCAAAAAACTGAAAAAAAACCAAACTTCCTATTCATATTAGTTGATGACCAACCTTATGATGCTTTAGGATTTTCAAAAAGATATCCATTTTTAAAGACTCCCAACATTGATAAGTTAGCAAAAACAGGTATCAATGTAAAAAATTTTTTCGTCACTCAATCTGTATGTTCACCATCGAGAGCAAGTTTTTTAACAGGAACTTATCCTCATATTCATGGTGTAAACCAAAACAACAAATATGTTGACCCCGATTGGAAAACTTACGCTCCTTATTCAATTCATTTGCAAAATTCTGGATATGAAACTGCTCACATAGGTAAAATTCACATGGCTCATAAAAGAGGAAAAGACCATATTCGTCCAGGATTTGATTATTGGTTTAGTTTTATCGGACAAGGAGAATATTTTAATCCCAATGTGAATGATAACGGAAAAGAAATACAGATCGAAGGGTATATAACAGATATATTAACAAAAAAAACAATTGATTGGTTAGTTAATAAACGTGACCCTAACAAGCCTTTTAGTTTAAACCTTTGGCACAAAGCAGTCCACGAAAAACATTTACCAGCACCAAGACACAAAAATTTATTTAAAAATGAACAATTACCTGAACCTCCATTTGGTATGCATAAGGAAACCTTCAATGGAAAACCAGAGTGGCAAAGAAGGAAAACGTTTGGATTTAAATGGGATAAAAACAATCAAATTCCACAAGTTTTAAAAGAAAAAAAGTGGCCAATTAGAAAGTATAAAAATTTACAGCTTCTTAGAAGTTTAGTTGCTGTGGACGAGTCAGTTGGAAAGGTTCTAAAAGCTTTAGATGAAATTGGTGAGCTAGAGAATACCGTAATCATTTATAGTAGTGATAATGGCTATTTTATGGGTGAGCATACTTTTAAAGATAAAAGGTTAGCTTATGAAAGTTCAATGAGAGTTCCTATGATAATTAGTTATCCAAAAATAATCAAAAAAAATTCTACAGTTGAGGAGCAGTGTTTGAATATTGATTTAGCTCCAACAATTTTAGAATTGGCTGGATTAGAGAAACCCACCTATATGCAAGGTGAATCAATGTTAAAATTAATTAGTGGAAAAAAAGATAATTCTTGGAGAAAAAGCATATTTTATGAATATTATGTTGATGACGCATGGCCATTTGCAGGTCCTGATCAAGTTGCTGTTAGAACTAAAAAATATAAATTAGTAGATAATTTTTTGGATGATGATATTGATGAATTATATGATTTAATAAACGACCCAGGTGAAATGACAAACCTAATAAATGATGCCTATTATAATTTTATAGAAAAAGAATTAAGAGAAGAATCAAAAAAATTACAAAAACAATACAACTATAACCCTGATAGGGATTGGTGGTTAAGAACACAAATTAGAAAATAATTATGAAAAATATCTTATTAATTTTATCAATACTTTTTTCAACAATACTTTTTTCACAAGAATTAACTTTAAAGGGAACTGTTTTTGAAAAAGATACAGATATTGCTCTCCCAGGTGCAACAATTCAAGTAATCGGAAATGATACTGGATTGGTTACAGATTTTGATGGAAATTTTGAAATTATTTTAAAAATAGGAGATAAAATAAAGGTTTCATATGTTGGATTCAAAACAATTGAATTACCCATATTATCTTCTCCAGTTTCTATATATATGGAAACGGATGTTAACGAACTTGATGAAGTAACTGTAAGTGTAGGATATTTTGATATTAGCGAAAAAGATTTATCTGGATCTATAGTTCAAATAAAATCTGAACAACTTGAAAAAAACAGAAGTGGATCAGTAGAAAGTATTCTACAAGGACAAGTATCTGGCTTAGTTGTTTCAGAGAGCTCTGAACCTGGAGGTGGCTCAGGTGTTTCAATAAGAGGAACTAACTCAATATTAGGAGGAACTCAACCTTTATATGTTTTAGATGGAATTCCTGTTGCCCCATTATCAGATGCACAAGGAATGGGAGGAAGTGGAAGTCAACAAAGTTCTCTTAGTTTTATAAATCCAAACGATATAGATAAAATAGAAGTTTTAAAAGATGCAGCTGCTACTGCAATTTATGGAGCTAGAGGAGCAAATGGGGTTATTTTAATAACTACTAAAACAGCTAATAATGAAAATGGAAAAGATAAAATATCTTTAAACTATGAAAGTTATGTTACAACTGTAAGAAGAAATATAAATGTTTTAGACGGTTCTGGTTTTGAAAGTTATATGAATCAAAGAGTTTTAAACCAGATTTATCAAGAAATAACTGATCCGACCAGAAATGGGGGTCCTTTTAATGGTTCCCAAGAAATAAATGATGTGAACTTTCCTGAAATAGTTGAGTATAACATGCCATATCCTAAATCCACAGGCGTAAATACTAATTGGCAGGATGAAACTTATAGACTTAGTTTTAGTGATAAATACAACATAAATTATAGAGGGGGGGATTTTAAAAGGAACATGACAATGAGTCTTGGGGTTAATAATCAGGAAGGTGTAATTATTAATTCTAATAATAAAACTATCAATTTTAATATGAATGCTAAAAGAAAAGCATTTGATGAAAAAATAGACGTTTACTCCAAAACTTATTTTACGCATAAAAAAGGAAATGCGGCTTCAGTAGGAAATGGTGAAATATTTAAGCAAAGAGGTGTCGTTTCTCAAGCATTACAATTTCAACCTATCTTTTCGTTGCTAGAACCAGGCCAAGATGATGATATTTACTCAATTTTGAATGAAGGAAATGTTGTATCAAACCCTTACAGCTTGGCTAAATACGTAATTGATAGTAAAAAATCTTTTTCTTTTCGACAAACGTTACAAATTGTAAGTAGAATTACACCTAAATTAACAGCTACTCTTAAAGGATCTTATAATTTTCAAAAAAGTAACAGAGATAACTATTATCCTCTAAATACAACCAGAGGAAGAAATACAAATGGGCAAGCATCACAATCTTTTTTAGAACATAGTAAATCATATGCTGAGGTTAATTTTAGATATAGAAATAAATTTCAAAATCACAGATTAGACGCAACCCTAGTTGGAACGTATGAGAAAAATGAAATTAGATCCATATTAAATAAAGCAAGAGGCTTTGGAACAGACGCTACCTCCTTTTATAACTTTGCTTCAGCAGAAGAAATTCTTACCCCAATCACACAATTTAGAGAAGTAGGATTATTATCTGCTTTATTTAGAGTAGGATATAATTATAAAAGAAAATATTTTGTTGATGTTAATGCAAGGATTGATGCATCTTCAAAATTTTCAACAAATAATAAAAGTGCGTTATTTCCTTCAATAGCTTTTTCTTGGTTTGCTTCAAAAGAAGAGTTTCTAAAAAAATATAACAATTTAAGTGAGCTTAAATTTAGAATTTCCTATGGAAAAATTGGAAGTAACCCAATATCACCATACCAGTCACTGGCATTAATGACACCTATTCGTTATAATTTTAATGATGAAATAATTACTGGTTTTTTTGAATCTAACCTAGCAAATGATGATTTAACATGGGAAACTACTGATCAATTTAATTTTGGAATTGATTTAGGTCTACTAGATTCAAAATTAAACTTTACTGTAGATTTATATTATAAATTAACCAGCGACTTACTGCAAAATGTACAATTACCAGTATCTAATGGTTACACTAGTAGGGTTGACAATTTTGGAGAAGTTGAGAATAAAGGAATTGATTTAAATATAAATTCAATAATTTCCAAAAAGAGTGATTTTAAATGGGATGTAAATGCTAATCTAGGGTTAAATAAAAATAAGCTCAATAAATTAAATTCTAATTTAGATTTTCAGCTAGGTCCTTCCATTGGCTTTTCACAAGCTTATCCTATTCTATTTAAAGTTGGTCAACCTTTAGGAATTTATTGGGGTGCTCAAACTGATGGAGTATATTCTGATTGGGAGGAAGCAATTAATAGCGGAATTGCTGGTGCTGCACCTGGTGAAATTAAATATATAAACAATTATGTTGATTTAGATGAGTCTGGTAACCCTTTAGCTATACAGGAAATTAATTTTGATGATTATGTGAAAATTGGTGACCCTAATCCTGATTTCACTTATTCAATTACCAATAATTTTAGTTATAAAAACTGGGATGCAAGCTTTTTATTTACTGGCCAAAAAGGAGGAGATTTATTTTGGGTTGATTCCTGGCAATTGACTGGTTTACAAAAATCAACTAATGTTTTAACTTCCTCATTTGAAAATTCTTGGATAGCACCACTTACATATCAAAATGGAACTTATTTATATGACTCCGCATTGGGAAATATAAATAATATAAATCATCCCGGTGCAATGATAGATACAGGAAAAAGAGCAATTTCATCAGATAGAAATATTTACGATGGGTCATTCATAAGACTAAAAAATATCAATATTGGATATAATTTTGATTTTTCTGATGGCAGAAATATGCGAGTCTATATTTCTGGACAAAATTTAATTGTTTGGACTGATTATCCAGGATATGATCCTGAGGTTAGAACGTATACAAAAAATCCACAAAAGAGAGGAGTTGATTTTGGGACATACCCAGGAACAAAATCTATTTTAATTGGTTTAAAATTTAATTATTAATTTACAAAAATGAATAAAAATTTAAAATACTATTTAACAATTTGTTTAGTTGTTATTTCATTTAATTCTTGCAATGTTCTTGACGAAGAACCTTTCACTCAACCTAGTACCGAAAATTTCTATCAAAATGAAACTGATGCTCTAGCTGCACTAACCTCAGTTTATGCAAGATTAAAAAGTGGAAATGGATATTATAAGCAAGGATTTACATCTACTCTTCATGCTTCATCTGACCAAGGTTTATCTTCTTATTTATTTAAAGAATTTAAAACAGGAGTTGTTACATCATCCAATCAAAGTATTAATAATTTATGGAAAGAACTATATCTAGGAATTAGGGATGCAAACAATGTAATAGCTAATGTTCCAAATATTAGCATGGATGAGGTTTTAAAAAATAGAATTATTGGGGAAGCAAAATTTTTAAGAGCCCTAAACTATTTTAATTTAGTTCGCTGTTTTGGAGAAGTTCCTTTAAGGGTAAAACCCGTTGAAGCAGGAGATGCTCAGGGCTTACCAGTTTCATCTATTGTAAAGATATATGATGTTATTATTGAAGATTTAAACTTTGCTGCAACCCATTGCTGGAAAAGAAACGAATCAAAAGGAAATTATATAAATAATCTAGGAAGAGCTACAAGTACTTCTGCACATGCACTTTTAGCAAAAGTTTACACAAGAATAGGCTCTGCTAAAAGAACTGCAAATGAAGGAGTTACAGGAAACAAGCTATATCTTGAATTTCCAGAATCTTATATAAATTATTATCAATATGCTAAGAAAGAAAGTGACGCAGCAATTAATGATCAAGGATTTAAATTAACAAATAATTTAGAAGAATGGAAAACCATTTTTAACGCTGATAATGGAAATAATAGCGAAATGATATTTGATGTGCAAGGATCGTCATTAACTGGTCAAGGAACAGCTATTTCAAATTTATTTTCCCCTAGAAATGCTGGATTATCTGGAAGTGGTTTTGGGGGTGCTAATAAACTTAAAGGAAAATTCATCAACAATAGGATTAATAAATCCGATAATAGATTTAAAGAATCAATAATAAGTCAATATGAAACAAGCACAAGAATTTTCAATGTCAATCCTGGTTATACTGGTTACATTCCCACTGTAAAAGAAACTGGTAAAAAAGCAGGTACATTATGGCAAATATGGACAGCAAAATATATTGATAAACAAGCGACCACTGAGTACACAAGTAGACAAAACTGGCACATTATTAGACTTGCTGATGTTTATTTAATGAGAGCTGAAGCAAATGCAGAAATTTCATCAAATCCTTCCGCTGCTAACAATGATATAAATATATTAAGAAATAGAGTTGAAATGAATGATATTAATTACTCATCTCTAAACATGAATTCTTTTAGAAAGCAATTATTAAAAGAACGAGCTGTTGAGCTATATATGGAAGGTCATAGATTTTTTGATTTGACAAGATTTGGTGTATACGATGAATATTGCAAATCAATATATGGGAATATTCAGGGGGCTAGACAACCCGAGGATTATTTTTGGCCTATACCTTTAATAGAAGTGTCGACAAATAGTGAAATTAATTAAACTATGGTCTGTAAAAGAAATTTAATTTTTTTTTTATGCTTACTATTTGTAGAAGTTTTAATTTCTCAGAATAGTTCTAACAATCCAAATTTTATTTTTATTCTGGCTGATGATCAAGGATGGAATGGTACTTCTGTCGAAATGATTAATGGTCTAAAAGAATCTAAGAGTGATTTTTATGAGACACCCAATATTGAAAAATTAGCTAATCAGGGAATAAAGTTTTCATATGCTTATTCTGGTGCACCTGTGTGTGCACCATCTAGATATAGTATTCAATTTGGTCAAACTCCTGCAAGGTTGAAAATGATTAGAGTTGGAATGAATACAGAACATATTAATCACAATAGTGATTTTACAATTCCAAAACAATTAAAAAAAATCAATTCAAATTATATAAGTGCTCATTTTGGTAAATGGGGAATGGATTCTAGCCCAAAAATTTTAGGATATGACGTAAGTGACGGTCCCACTAAAAATAAAGATGGTGTTTTTAATTATAAATCGAAAAAATTACAATGGGGTAATAATTTTGATGATGATCCAAAAAAAATATTTAGTATAACTGAAAGAGCTATTCAGTTCATTAATTCAAGCCACAAAAAGAAAAAACCTTTTTTTCTTCAAATATCTCATTACGCGATTCACTCTGATTTAGTTATGAAAAAAGAAACGTATGAAAAATACAAGAATAAGATACCAGGCAAAACCCATGATAATATTGGTCTTGCTTCAATGACAGAGGATTTAGACACCAGTGTTGGATATGTTTTAGATAAATTAAAAGAATTGGGGATTGATAAAAATACCTATGTAATTTATAGTTCTGACAATGGATCTGTGCCTATTATTGTCCCAAGAAAAAATTATGATAAAGGATATAACCACCCTTTAAAAAGAGGTAAATGGGATGCTATGGAAGGTGGTATTAGAGTTCCATTTATAGTAACTGGTCCAAAAATTAAGGCTAGATCACAATGTGAAATACCAATATCTTTTTCAGATTTATTACCAACAATAATAGATTTAGCAGCAGGAAAAAAACTAATAAATAAAAAATTAGATGGTGGTAGTTTTAAGGAAATTTTATTAAATAAAAGCAAAAAAATTAAAAGAAATTTTAATGGAATCGTTTTTCATGTACCCTATGAAAATAAAATAGCTCTTTCAAGAGCCCACTCAGCAATAATCGTTGATAAAATGAAATTAATTAAATTTTATGATAACAATGAAACGAAATTATTTGATTTAAAAAATGATATAAGTGAAAATGAAAACTTAGGCTTTAAAAGAGAAAGATTAGCTAAAAAATTAGAAAAAAAATTGAGAAATTATCTTAACGATGTTAAAGCCCCAAAATGGAAACCTGGTATAACTTGGAAAATGAATACCTTAAAATTTATCAATTCTTTCCACTAAATTTTATTATTTTTTAAAATAATTATGATAAACAAAAAATACTATATTCTTGATTAATATTTAAATTCACTATTTTCAACCCTAAATAATTTATTATGACTAAAATTTACATTTTAATTTTTTCTTTAATGTTTTCACTTTCTATTTTTTCACAAAAGGGGGTACAAGAAAGAGCAAAAACAATTTCTGATGAAATGACCACGGTTTTATCACTCGATAAGGCTACTTCTGAAAAGATATATATTATTCAGCTCAAAAGATTTATCGATGCACAAAAAATTCGAAAAGTTAATAGAGAAGATAAAGAACTAATGAAAGCTGAATTAAAAAAATTAGGAGGTAGATTGTGGGGTAAACTTAAAGGAGTTCTTGGAAAAGATAAAATGAAATCCTGGAGTATGCATAAAAAAAGTATTAAACAACAAAAAAATAATAAGAAATAAAAGAATATAAAGACAGTTTCTATTATTAAAAATTTTAAATAACCAAACATGAATTATATATTTCCTTTCTTTTTTATAATCTCACTTTTAATTTCTAGTTGTTCGGGTGAACAAAAGAACAACGAGAAACCCAACATATTATTTATAATGTCTGATGATCATGCTTATCAAGCCATTAGCGCCTATGATGATAGGTTAATACAGACTCCTAATATTGATAGAATTGCAAACGAAGGAATGCTTTTCCATAATGCTTCAGTAACTAATTCCATATGCGCCCCATCAAGAGCTGTCATATTAACTGGAAAACACAGTCATTTAAACGGAAAAATTGATAATCATGCTAAATTTGATGATTCGCAAACTACTTTTCCACAACTTTTTCAAAAAGCAGGATACCAAACAGCTATGTTTGGAAAACTTCATTTTGGAAATAATCCAAAAGGAGTTGATGATTTTTTAATATTACCTGGACAAGGGTCTTATATTAATCCAAGATTTATAGGAAAGGAGAGCGATACAGTAATCACAGGATATGTTACCGATATCATCACTGATGTAACTTTAGATTGGCTAGATAAAAAAAGAGATAAAGAAAAGCCTTTTATGATGATGTATTTACATAAAGCTCCCCACAGAGCCTGGTGGCCTAGTCCTGAAAAGTTTGCTGAGTTTTATGAAAAAGAATTTCCAGAACCGGCTACTCTTTTTGATGATTATTCTGGAAGAGGAACTGCCGCTAAAACAGCAGAAATGAATATTTTAACTCATATGCAATATATGCACGATAGTAAAGTAAGGCCTGAGACTATAAAAGAAATGGGAAAAGTAGAGCCTGAGATTGTTTATATAAAAGGAGATGGTAGTTTTATGCGTCCTACAGCACAAGGATTTTATCGTCCTTTTGGGAGAGCAAATAAAGAACAAAAAGAAAAATATGATGTCACTTTAGATAAGATTAGTAAGGATTTTAAAGAAAATTGGCCTACTATGAATAATAAACAGAAGATGCAATGGAAATTTCAAAGATATATGCAAGATTATTTGGCGACTATATCTTCTGTAGACGACAATGTTGGAAGGGTTTTAGATTACTTAGATGAAAATGGTTTAGATAAAAATACAATAGTAGTTTACACTTCTGACCAGGGATTTTATTTAGGAGAGCATGGGTGGTTTGATAAGAGGTTTATTTACGACGAATCTTTCAAAACCCCATTAATGATTAAATGGCCAAATAAAATTAAGCCTGGTACAACAAACGAAGAAATGGTTCAAAATTTAGATTTTGCTCAAACTTTTTTAGAGGCTGCTATGATTGATGCACCTACTGACATGCAAGGTGAAAGTTTGATTCCTCTCCTAACTGGAAACTCAGAGAGTTGGGATAGAAAAGCTGTTTATTATCATTATTATGAATATCCCTCTGTTCATATGGCTAAAAGGCACTATGGAATTGTAAATAAAGAATTCAAATTAGTTCGTTTTTATTACGATATAGATGAATGGGAATTGTACGACAGATTAAATGATCCTAACGAGATGAATAATGTTTATGATGATCCTGATTACAAAGACGTGGTAATAAAATTAACACAAGAATTAAAAGAAATGAGAGTGAAATATAAAGATTCAGAAGAATTAGATAAAAGTTTTATTTACAAAAAGAAATAACTATAAATTATTCTATTCATTTGCGGGTTTAAAATAAATCCTTTTTCCATTTTTATTATATAAATCACCTTGAGTTAAATTTGGAGCTTTACGATAAGATTTTTGTTTAAACTGCCTTCCAATTCCTTTGGGTTTTAGTTTTGCATCTGCTATTCTTAGGTCAATTTCTGTTTTCAACGAGTCAAGTAATAATGAGTAATTAGGATCATTTGCAAGGTTTTTTAATTCATCCTTATCAATACTATGATCATATAGTTCATATCCTAAATCACCATTCTCTCCCCATTTGGTTAGTCGATGGTTTTCTGTTTTAATTGAATAACCATTCCTCCATTTTGTTAAGGCACTATTTCTAATTTTAACATTCTTATTTTCAAAAATTGGTTTTAGACTTTTTCCAACCACATGGTCTGGTGATTCAATTCCTGTTAAATCCATTAATGTGGGATAAATATCAATTAATTCTACAGGAGAATTTTCGATCCTAACATTATTTTCTATTCCAGGACCTGAAAAAATCAGAGGAACTCTTGTGGAATTATCAAAAAGAGTTTGTTTTTGCCAGTGTCCATGTTCACCAAGATGATATCCGTGATCAGATGTAAATACTACAATTGTATTTTTATCTAAACCAGTTTGTTTTAATTTTTTCAATATTCTTCCAATTTGAGCATCTACAAAAGTTGTAGTGGCGAAGTATGCTTCTTTGATCTCTTGAGCAAGTTCTTTATTAGATTTTAAATTTAATTTTATTTGATCTTGTTTCCATCTTATTGAACTTGCTGCTATTTTCGGAATGGTTTTTAAATACTCATCGCTGCTTCCATTGTAAGGAATTTCTATGGAGTTCATGTCGTACATGTCGAAATATTTCTTTGGAGCAACAAATGGTGTATGAGGTCTGTACATTCCTACAGCTAAAAAAAAGTTTTGCCCAGTTTTAGAAAAACTTTCTAATTGTTCTATAGCTTCAGTTGCACCAATTCCGTCAGTTTGTTCCTCATCTGTGCCATCAGCTGCTAACCAACTTAAAGTTCCACCATATTGTCTAGGAATTAAAGTATTTATTTTATACTCTTCAATTTTATCTCTTCCATATGGATTAATTGTTTGATCCCAAGTATATATATCGTCAGCACTAGAAGTTCCTATGGAGCTAGGATTGTCATAATGATAAATTTTACCAATTCTTACAGACCTATAGCCTTGTTGTCTAAATCTTTGCCCCATAGTTATAACATCTGGGACTGTAGTTCTTAGTAACACATTATTATTAGTTATTTTAGTTTGATCAGTATACATACCGGTCATAAAAGAAGCTCTAGAAGGGCCGCATAATGGATATTGGTTATGAACGTTTCCAAAAAGAGTTCCATTTTCTGCTAATTTGTCAATGTTTGGGCTTATGACATTTGGATGTCCATAAGATCCTAAATCACAATTTAAATCATCTGCAATTAAAAAAAGAACATTTAGTTTTTGACTTTTATCAACTGCAATTTTATTATCACAACCAGATAATAATATAATTGATAATAAGCTTAAAATAATTTTAATATATTTCATAATAATTGATATACATTATTCAATATATTAAATTTAAATTTAAATAAAACAGTATTTAGTTAATAAGATGAAACTATTGTTATTGAAAATTTTTTAATCTATCCTTTCCCCATTTTTCCTTACTATTTGCCTCTAAATTTGGAACTTTATTTAGCTCTTTTTGTAATAGTTTTTTTACTCTTGATTCAATTTTTGTCAAATTTTTAGAAATAGAATTCAGCTCTAATGGATCTTTTAATGTGTTAAAAAAGTTTCCATTTTTATATAATTTAAATTCTTTGGTCTGGCTATAAACTGATCTAAATTTGTCAACATTTGATGACCACCTTGGATCATAATATGAGGTTAAGGCTTTTCTTTCTTTATACTCTTCTCCAATTAAAAGATTCAGAAAACTTTTACCAGAAGATTCTTTTTCTCTTATACCTAAAATATCCTCAAATGTTGAGTAGAAGTCCTCAAATCCAATCAAGGAGCTAACAATAAAACTTTCCTTAATTTTAGAATCCCAATTAACAAACATAGGAACATGATTTCCATGTTTAATAGTATTACCTTTTGCCCCTTTAATTTTTTTACCATTTTGAACAGAAACTATTCTAGGGTGAGACCCATTATCTCCAACAAAAATTAGCAAGGTATTTTCAAGAATTGAATGTTTTTTTAATTCATTTATAATCTTTCCTATGATCTTGTCCATATAACTAATCATATCACCAAAGTATTTGGTGTTTTCAATAGTTCTTTTGCTTTCATCCTTCCATATTTTAGAATCTGGAGTTGGACTAAACGGATCATGAACTAAAATCATAGGATAATAAATAAAGAATGGATTATTTTTATTTCTTTCAATAAAACCTATTGCGTAATCAGAAACAATATCTGGACCGTAATGAGAAAAATCTGTTTTTAAAATTTTTCCATTTTGTTCTATTTTAGGATTTGCAAACCTTTCTTTTTTTTTATCTCTTGGAAATGAAAGTTGCCACAAGCTATATTCATCAAAACCAAAATCATTTGGTCTAGACATCTTATTGTGATCTTTTAACTTATATTTTAAACCGTTTAACTGCCATTTACCAACAATAGAAGTTTTGTATCCATTTTCTTTAAATAAATTTCCAAAAGTTCTTTTATCCGTTCCTAAATATGAGAAATACTCGTAATTTTCATGATTTGGTTTCCCTGTCATTATTTTGACTCTTGAGGGTGTGCAAAGTGGTTGTGAAAAAGTATTGGTAAATCTTATGCCTTTTGTGGATAAAGAATCTAAAATTGGAGTTAAATAAGAGTCTGAGCCATTAACTCCTATACATTCATAGCCAATATCATCAGCCATAATTAAAATAACATTAGGTTTATTGTTTTGAGAAAAAATAACTTGAACTATAAAAAGAACAAATAAAGAAATTATTAAAATTTTAAATTTCATTTATATCATATTTTTAAAAGTTATAAATGTAGTATTTTAAAATATAGAATGACAGCGCACTAGTTATGATAATTTTGATTGAACTAAGAATTAAATTAAATTTATAGAAATGAATAAATTGTATAAATTTTTCTTTGCATATTTATTATTACTAAATGCATTAATTGTTTATAGTCAAAAACAAAATCAACCAAATATTGTTTGGCTTGTGGCTGAAGATCAATCTCAATATTTTTTTCCATTTTACGGAGATAAATCTGTTAATCTACCTAACATTAGTTTTTTACTTGAAAATGGAATTGTGTATGATAACATGAATTCTCCCTACCCAGTATGCGCACCTGCTAGAAGTGGAATAATTACAGGTATGTATCCAAGCTCAATTGGAACTGGAAACATGAGAGCACATAGTGATAATAGAATTGTAAGAGGAAAAACAGAAGCCTCTTTGGAAATACCATATTATTCATCAAAATTGGCTGAAAGTATTACACCTTTTACCCAAATATTAATAGAAGAAGGATATTATTGTACGAATAATTCTAAGAGGGATTATAATTTTAATTTAAGAGATGAAGCTTGGGATGATTCGAGTAATAATGCATCATGGGAAAAAAGAGAGGAAGGGCAACCTTTTTTTTCAATTTTCAATTTCAATATCACTCATGAATCTGAAATATGGAAAAGAGATAAAGAGAAACTAAAAGTAGATCCAAATAATTTAACAGTCCCACCAGTATTTCCTGATGATTCTATTTCCAGACACGCACTTGCAGTAAACTATTCAAATTTAGTTGAAATGGATAAGCAGATGGGTTTGATTATAAAAAATCTAAAAGACCAGGGATTGTATGACAATACCTATATCTTTTTTTATAGTGATCACGGAGGCCCTTTTCCAAGACATAAAAGAGCAATATATGAAACAGGATCAAAGGTCCCATTGATTGTTAAGTTTCCTACAAACATAAAAGTAAAAGAAAAAAGGAATAGCGATATGCTTAGTTTTATTGATTTTGCACCTACAATTTTATCTCTAGCAGGGATAGATATTCCAAAAATTTATCAAGGGAAAGCCTTTTTAGGAAATAAGGAATCAAAGAAAAAAAGAAAATATTTGTTCACCGCTAGTGATAGATTTGACGAGCATCCTGACAGAATTAGAGCAGTAAAAAGTAAAAGATTTAAATACATAAGAAATTATAATATCAATAAACCGCATGCATTGCCGATAGGCTACAGAAACCAGATGCCTTTAATGAAGCATTTAAACAAATTGAACGATTCAAATATGCTGTCTCCAGAACAGAAACTATGGTTTCAAGTTCCCAAAAATCCAGAAGAATTTTATGATTTAGAAAACGATCCTTTTGAATTAAATAATTTGATTGGAGATAATAATTATTCAAAGGAATTAAATGAGTTAAGAAAACAACTTAGCAACTGGACGAAGGAAATAAATGATTTGGGTCATATTTCAGAAAAAGAATT
>MDSV01210430.1_pt1 | contig 14909 bp, 18 predicted proteins | sample 810851 | NCBI WGS metagenome assembly MDSV01 (sample SAMN05326640, study PRJNA326480) | marine metagenome | isolation source: seawater | place: Atlantic Ocean: North East | collected 2012 | reverse complement strand
TTTAGAAAATGTATGGAATTCTAAGAGAGCATACCCCCGTCCGCCTTAAAAAGGGTCCATGCCGGAAAACATTGATAATATGAGTAATATTGCATGCACAGAGAGAAAATTCAACATCCACGAAAACAAAGAAATCCAGCAATGTAAGGTGATTATTAATGATTGATGGGCCAATCATTAGATTCACTTGCTTTAGAATCGATCTATTCCAGGTTGATGAAGTTTGGATTGCAAACTTGACATACAGTCAGGAGACCAAAGTTGGAAATATTCTATCGGAACTAGATGACTACCAAGAAAGAATTTGGGAATATTTGTGCAATGGCTGTGAAGATTACGAAGTGGTTTTGCAACAATACACGGCTATCAATTATCTATTGACTAACTGGACAGAGGAGGTGATTTGAATGGTATATCGAATTTACCGTTGTTTACTTTGTGATGATGAGATGCAACGTGCTATACCTCAAATTTGTGACAGATGTATGTGTAGTGACGATGGTTGTGAAACAGATATCAATTCAATCACCGATTTTGAAGATTGGGGATATGAGACATAATTGTTAAGCTTCCTATTTTTGAGTAAAATTAGGTCGAAATACGGAGTTCAAATCCCCCTCTCGGCGCCTAACTTTTCACCATATTCTTAGCAGGAAAAATCTACGTCTAAAATTGAAATCTAGCGTAATTACGGTTTCAAAATATTTTCCGGCGATTTGTTTAAATCCAAACTGAATCAGTTAGAGCCATGCAAGAAGATGATGAGGGGCCAACAATTGGCCTATCTGCAATACTAAAACTAACTGGATTTCTGCCAATAATGCTAGGTGCCGCATTTATTTTATCACCAAGAACTGCAATAAATGTAGGCCCGCTTCTTACCAAGTATGGTATCTTTGTGAGTTTGTATGTGGGAGTTTTTGCAATTTTTATTGGATTGTCCCAATGGGTCGTATCGATATACGTTAAGGAAAACCTACACATATTTGGACGATTATTCGCATTCGGTTTCCTTCTCACCATATTGTTGGAAATTTATGGTATGGCATCTGGCATTATGGAGTTCAGTATAAAGTTCATATTCGCTGCGATGCTGCCTGTATCTGCAGCTTTTGTTTTGTTGTTATATTCAATTAAACCTGAAGAATCGGTGACTGAAAATAGTGACGAAAATTAAGTCTATTTAGGTTGATTATTGCTTAGACATATCAAACAAATTCTGTACGTTGGCAATAGGATTTCAATTATCCAACAAACCTATCACTCAACACGGCGGCTGAGTGCGACTACAACCAGCATTGATAGAGTACTGAACATTGTCAATCCAGGCAATAGAGCCGGACTTTCATCAGTATAGCCCCCTCCCCAATCATGGTAAAGTTTCACAGTTGGTCTTTCATTGCCGTCTTCATAATCAGTGTATACAACAATGGTATCTCCAGCGTCAAGGTAATTATTGCCATTCATATCATAATAATCGAATACCCAATTATTACCCATATCGTCTGTACTTTCACCAGATTGTATTTGAGATAAATCAAATGACACATGCAAGGTAAATTCTTCTTCACCATTGTCATTATATTCTGAAAAACCAAGATCAAGTCTGAATTCATCAAGATGATTTTGGAAATTCATTTCATCTTCGATTATGAACGAATAAGGACTCATCCCATTATACGTGCAATAATTACAATCGCTAGCCTCTGCGATAATTGATTGATTCTCATCTTCACCATACGCTTGTGAACGCTTGAACCAGAATTCAGTTCCGGATTCTTGATCCCAACCATCCCACATTTCTAGTGTCTCTGAAAGAACAAAATACAGATATTCGTCATCCATCATCACTTGTGATAGATTCGTAGTGGTTTCACATGAATCAGTGGGTTCTACATATACCGCTATTGTCGAATAACCAAGATTTGTGCATTGCAAATAATCATTGCCAGTTTGGCTACCTTCATCAATTCCAGACGTACAATCGGCTACTCCATCATTAATTGCAGCAAAAGATATGGTGGTATTTCCTTCATCACAATAAAACATAGATATGTGTTCTGAGACATTAAGAGATGTAGTAATTAGAGAATCTCCTTCTATTCGCAAGGTATGGAAAATTGGAGTTCCTGAAGGTGAGTATGACCCTATCCTTTTTGTCGTGCTAAAACCACTATTCCAAAAATAATCATCTCCAACATCATCCTCAAATGTGTGAATCATATCACTACTTGGATATTTATCGCCACACCATTCTGGAAGAACGACTATTGGAGTACTTTCTATTGAGGAATTAATTTCATCCTCGCTAACAATCTGATTTGCAGGGACATTGTAGGATAGTTCACAATTCCAAATATATTTGGATGCCTGATAGTTAGTTTCTACCAATAATGGGGATGCTGCTGGTGGATAATCATCAGACACTTCCACATTTATTTCATCATCATCCAATATCGAAATTGATGAGACTGTATTCTCAAATTCAGCACCGAGTCCTTCCGAATCTATCGCCTCAACAATGAAATTAACCATCTGTAGATTTTCATCGAAGTTGATGTAAATTATTCCTTCTTCATTGGACGCAGATATAGTTTGGTAACCATCTTCAACGGTCATAGTCCATTCTAATTCTGCAAATTCTAAATCATCTGGGAATAATGTTTTTTGCCTACCATCTGCAAGTATTGCATCAATCTCTTCTTGAGTTACACCTTCGTCAGTACCGTCTTGACAATGTACAAGTCCATCATTGACCCACTGCATTGGGATATCATTTTCTCCTTCATCACAAGTAAAATATGGATCCATACTGATGTCGTCTCCATTTCCTTTCTTGATTGCGGCATTCAGTAAATTGTTAGAATCTCCAATTTCATCATTGAGAATATACCATTCATCCTCAGAATAAACGTTGATTACATCTCCTTTCTGTTTTACTTGATAATTACCATAATCCATGCCGTTTAATTTGTATCTGTATGTATAACTTATCGATTGATCCTCTGAATCAAACATTTCGATAATTGTTACTTCTGTGCTAATTGAGTCACCTTCAATCGTGGAATCGGTTTCCATTACCATTTTTACTCCGTATGTTTCACCGCCGGACCTTCTATCCTCTAGATCCATTACCTGGGTCTGTGCTGCATTTTCCAATTCGCTTTGTGCCGCAGGCATAACACATGAGCCATCATCCTCATCGGCATCTGGATTATAATTGATGGCCCCTGAATCTGTGCAATCTGAAATAATCTCATCAGAATCTCCAAAACATCCAGCTAGAGATGTCGAAATAAGTAGGCACGCGACTAAGGCATGTATTGGCTTCATGGTTAAGCGAAGTGGTGACGGTCAATAAGTACACTGATAGAAGATTAATTTGCGATTAGTTGATAGTTTTAGACCACAAGCGCAAATCATGTCCGACCCAGTAATGAGCCCCGATGGCAAATTCATGTGGACTGGAGATGAATGGGTTCCAGCACCACCTTCATCAGAAGGTAATCAAATCAATATGCAAGATTCAGTTATCGGTGGAGACGTAGTAAGTAATACTGTCATCAACAATGACCCTGCTGTAGTTACATCTGCTGTCATAACAGCATTACAACAATTAGGAATGCTCGGAGATAGGCCCCCCCCTCAGGCCCCACCTACTCCAGAAATCGAACTACCGCAGTCCTTCCAAGTTGGAGACCATGTTGAATACCACAGTCCAACTAATGCGCGTTGGCTAAACAGATGTAAAGTTGTAGCAATAAATGAGGACGGAACCTACAGAATTGAAGTTCCTAAAGACACCTCAATTGAAACTAAATTGGCCGTTGTAATTGGAACTTCACCAGGAACTATTCGACCAGCAAGCATACCTTTCAAACAGGGCGATCGAGTATTTGTTAATTGGCAAAACCATGGTCACTACTTCCCCGGAAAAATCGCCAGTGAGAACGAAGATTTCACATTCAACATTCATTTCGATGATGGAGACGTAGAGTATAATGTCGAATGGGGAAGGATTGAACCTCTAAATGAAGAGTCTAAAGAAGTTCAAGATTATATCGAAAACGAATCTCAAGAAGAAAGAGAACTAATCGAGGCATTCCAAGTATTTGACACAGATAATAGCGGTACTATTTCTGCAAAAGAATATTTCAAAATCCTCACTGAATTGGGTGATAACCCAATATCAATAGATGATGTAATGCAAGAATTTAGCGAAATGGGAATCGGATTAGATTCAGAAATAGACTATCGTTCTCTTGCTAAATTGATGCTTGGTTCTGAAGATTCTGAGTTGCCGCAACCCAAGCCTGAAGTCGTAATTCGTGATGCTATAATTTCCGATGGAATACTGAGAGGGTATGCATATGCACATCCAAAGCTGGGTGAAGGTAAAATCAATTCTTCAGCCATTCAATCTGTTACATATGATGAAAGAGCAACTTCTAGGGTTGAAACAAAAAACACGATATATGTAGTTGGGCCAACTGGGTGGACACAAAAGCCAGATGATCATCCATTCAACAATACATATTCCCGAGGTATGCAAATCAAGGTTGAGTGGAATGGAAGTTGGTGGGACGCAATTATCAGAGATATTTCAGGTAATACCTATCTAATACACTATGTTGGATTTGATTCAAGTTGGGATGAATGGGTTGATGTCTCAAGAATGAAATGATGCTAATGAAAAGTTCATTGGCTAGCCTTTGGTGAGAAAATTTGTGGAAGCAACAATTTTACTGCTAGTTTTCACAGCATTTCTTGCTGCTGCATTGACGGTACCTGCTGGATTTGGTCTATCGACTATGCTTACCCCAGTAGTACTTCTAGTTCTAAACCCACATGAGGCAATAGCAGTAGTAGCGATTGTTCATGGAGCCCATAATGGAGCCAAATATTGGAATTTGAAAGAGCATGTTGATTTTGATGCAATCAAACACTATGGCATTTGGCTTGTCATTGGTGCGACATTAGGCGCATTGCTACAGAGTCAAGTTCCCCAAAAACCCCTATTATTGGTAATTGGAATATTCCTAATCGTATTACCAATTTTGACATTAAGTGAAAATTGGTCGGGATACAAAATACCTGAAGCAAATGATCGCATTGGAGGATTCGGGTCTGGTTTCATGGGAGGTTTGTCTGGGCACCAAGGGGCACTCAGGGCAATGTTCCTATCCCGAAGATTGACGAACAAAATGTCATTTGCTGCAACTGCAAGTGTGTTGGCACTTTGTGTCGACCTAACACGAATTCCAATTTACCTGTATTTCCGCCCAGATGAAATAATGCAACAAGCCCAATTGACTGGCATGTTGGTTTTGTCTGCACTGATAGGAGTTCGCGTGGGTAAAAAGTGGCTATTGAAATGGAAGTCAAAGACGATTCGAAACGGAATAATGGTCGGAATTGTTGCGAGTGGAATATTCTACTTGTATGAAGCTCTCATTTGATTCACCCACCTCCTACGGAGGTGCAAATGACCGAAATGACTCAAAGGGAGAATGCTCACCCATTGACATGGCGGAGGGTATCGAGATTGAAGTTAACCTTCCATTCACTGAGCATGATGAGATGCCTTTCCGCTTGGGAGACATCGTTCTTGATAAGAAATTTAGTGATCTCCACGCTTCATTAAGGCCAATAGATCAGATTAGACAGGAATGGAAATTTCAATTCCGTCTTCTAAAGGCCGAATGGGGTCAACCACACTTCCTAACAATGCTAACAGGGGTTTTGGCATTCCTATTGGGTTCTGTATCTGCAGAAATATTCAGCGGAGGAGACCCTAAATTAGCAGGGATTGATGGATTTAAGGCAATAGGTGGATTCGCCTTCTTCCAGTTGATTGTATCTTCGATTCTATGGATTTGGTTCTTCGTTCAACTTTCGGTTAATTTCCCGGTAATGCGAGGCCATATCATCAATGTGATGATTATTTGGGGTTCAATTTTCATTTCTCAAGTAGTCTTGCATGTAAATTCACCTGACTTCCCAGTAGGGGCAAGTCTGGGGGATGCTTTAGGAGGAGTAATCCTTGGAGCAGTGGGCTTTTTCTTCACATATTTCTTTTGGAAAGCAGTTGCTGAAACTCGAGATTTACATGTTGTAGAACACCATGTACATACAGATGTTCGAGTTATGGAAGAAGCAATGGCTGAACATAGTCTATTTTCTTGGACCATCATGGTCTGCATTTGGGTATTCCTGATTATTCTGAATGGATGGTCTGGCTCTCATTTTATTGCTGACCGTGTCACCGAGGATTATATTGCCTATACAATTCACTTGATTAGCGGAGTAGCCCTAATCTATGTATTGATGCACATGCTTTGGTTCCCTCAAAGAATGTTAGGTGAAGGTACGAGGGTACAAACGAGAGCTGCTGCTGCTGCAGATGCTGATCTATTGTTTGATGGAGTTATATTAGTTAGCGAAGGAGAATGTCCGTCATGCAAAGCTAGTGCCCCAATCAGCAAGAACGATGCAGGCGATACGGTTGTGGATTGTGCTAGTACTGATTGTAATAGTAGAGGCCCTGCTGGCAACAAATGTGAAGGATGTTCTGAAAAGTACCCTACGAGGTATACATGTTCTAATTGTGGAGTAAACAGTCCGGTTGGCGACTTTATTCCAGATTCGGAGGCATGGTGATGTTTCAAGAGAAGAGGGAAGATTTCCCTACATTATGTGGAGATAATCCTCCTGTATACTTGGACAATGCATGTATGACATTACGTCCTAAGCCTGTAATAGATGCAATAAGATCTTACTATGAAGAATCCCCAGGATGTGGTGGACGGTCAGTACATCGTTATGCTACAACTGTGTCTAGAAAAATGGTAAATTGTCGCTCAAAAATGAGCAAGATGTTTAATGCAGAAACTCCGAGTGAAATCATATTTACAAAAAATGCAACACATTCACTTAATCAGGTAGCTAAAGGACTTAGTTGGAATAAAGGCGATGTTGTTTTGACGACAGATAGGGAGCATAATTCTAATCTCGTTCCTTGGCTACAATTAGAACATGAACAGGGAATTGACCATCGTGTAGTCCGTTCAAATGCTGACAACACATTTGATTTGGAAGCTTTCGAAGAAGCATGTGCAAACGCCGGTGATAAATTACGAATGGTTTCGTTATCTCACGTCGGCAATCTTGACGGTGTTGCAACTCCTGTTAAACAAGCAGCAAAGATTGCGAAAGATCATGGGGCAATGGTTTGTATTGATGGTGCTCAATCAACTCCACATATGAAAGTCGATGTTCAAGATTTAGGAATCGATTTCATGGCCTTTTCCATTCACAAAATGATGGGTCCTTCCGGAATGGGAGGGCTTTGGGGTAAAATGGAACTGTTAGAAAATATGCGCTCGATACAATCCGGTGGAAGTACAGTTGATACATCCAACTATGACTCCATGGTATGGTCCAAGCCTCCTGCAAGGTTCGAAGGAGGACTAGGGAACTATGCTGGTATTTTGGGTACAAATGCTGCAATTGATTACATTTCAGAAATTGACCTAGACCAGGTTCACGAACATGAAGTCTCGCTCAATAAAGTGATGACCTCGATTATCAAAGATGTCAATGGAATCGAAATTATCGGGCCACAAGATCCATCACTTCGTGGTGGAATATGTTCAGTTCTATTCGATACAATAGATGCACATGATATTGCAATACTTCTAGATGAAGCCGCTGATGTTATGGTTCGCAGCGGAATGCATTGTGTTCACTCTTGGTTTAACGACAAAGGTATCGACCAAGGCTCACTTAGAGCAAGCGCTTATCTTTACAATACAGAAGCTGAAGTCAGATTGTTTGCAGAAACACTAGTTGAAGCAGTAGAAGCATTGGGTTGAGGTTAATGGATGATCACACAACGATTCCTAACGCTGAAATCCCTGATGACATGGACTTCATCAAAAAGGTTACAGTTGTTGCAATTTCAGTATTTATGATTGCAGTCGCATGGGTAATTTGGCAATTCTTAGTCGATGAGTTAACTGCAGGACCCTCTGCTGAAGCGCTCCAAAGAGAACGAGATTATGATGCATTAATTCAGTACGAAGGTGTTGATGGTCTTTCGGGAGAAGGAGTAGATGTTTGCATGGTAGATTCAGGAATAGACACTGGACATCCAGATTTAGATAATCTTGTACTTGCAGGTTGGTCTGATTTTATCGGCAGTAGTAGTGAACCCTATGATGACAATGGACATGGAACTATGATGGCGGGGATACTTGTCGCAAGTGAAGGTTACACCGGCATTGCAAGAGATGTTGACCTATATGTTGCTAAAGCACTTTCAGGTTCTGGTCAAGGGGATGATGAAACTGTTGCTGAAGCCATAGATTGGTGCGTGACTTCTGGCGTAGACATCATTTCACTATCACTCGGTGGGAATGCATCAGGGTTTTCGATAATTCTAGGCGATGCAGTAGAAGATGCTGTTGATGCTGCTTACGACGCAGGGATTGTTGTTGTGGCTGCTGCGGGTAATGATGGAGGTTCTGATGATGATGGTGATGTGGCCTCTCCAGGAATTGTTAGCACTGTAATTTGTGTTGGAGGAGTTGATATCAATGGAAATATTTGGTCAGGTTCATCAGTAGGTGATAATGGCGCAAGATTATGGCCCCCTAAGTTAGCAAGAAACAGTCCAAATGAGAAGCCGGAAGTAGTTGCGCCAGGTCACAAAGTACCGGTGATTATGATTGGAGAAGATTGTGGGGGGTCTGAATATTGCTGGGGAACTTCATCTGGAACAAGTGCAGCAACTGTGTATGTCACAGGAGCCATTGCGCTGTTATTCGAAGAATACCCAGACTTGCAAGATGGTGGAACCGACATGTTAGACAACCTGAAACAATGGATTGCTGATTCCTCAAAAAAGAAAAGTGGCCAAGAAAATCATGACGACTATTACGGATATGGGTTGTTACAAATCGAAGCGCTTCTAGATGAAGCAGCTTGAGATTACTCTCTAGGTAACCATGCTACAATTGTTCCTCCGAACAAAGGTGCGAATGCAAGATGATGAGTTTCGTTAGAATCTCTAATCAATTCCATCCACTTATTGAAGCCAACAACTTCAGGATCATCTGTCTCTCTATCTCCAACAGGAGGCGTTGGTTCAACTGAAAATAAAATACCATTGTTTGAGAGTAGAGGTAGCATTGATTCAATTTCACCTGCTAATCTAACCATTGGTGCATCGACAATAATTGCATCAGCACTGGGCAACATCGGTGCATCTCCAGACTTTGATATGGACCATGCCTTCAATTCACTAGATAGTAGAGATGGCGAGCCCACTACAATACTCGATGGAACTGAAGAATATCGCTCTTTCAATCTAGTAAGAATTACAGCGAATCTGTTTCCTTCTTCTATCATTTGGAAATGTTCTAACTCGTTTTTCCCATCATAGTGATCTAGAATCCATGCAGACAAATGACCGATACCTGCACCTGTTTGAATAATCTTTTTCGGTTCAATCAACGAAATAGAATCACGAATCCTCCGTCGAACCGATATAGACCAAGTCGACAAACCCATGTGTTCCAGTTGAAGGCCGATATTTGCAGCAACTTCAGGTTCATCACGGGACAGTTCTTTGTTAGCAGACAGTACTGCTGCCAAAACTTCTTCGCGCATGCCCACTGCTCTTGTCTCCCCTTCACAAGCCTTCGCATATGCCGACAGCCTCAAAGGTGAATGGCATGGCCCGCAAATAGGGAGGAGTATGTATGGACGACGAGTTCGAAGATGACACAGAAGAATATGATGTCGAAGAGATCGTAGAGAATGTCACCGACTGCCCCGGTTGTAGCCAACCCTGTGGTCACGAGGTGCTTCGCGAGAAAAAGGCGGGCACTGGGACTGATTATCTACTGAAATGTGAAGAGTGTTCACATATCCACACCGTCCAAATGCGACCTCCAAAAGAAGTAATTGTTCCATTCCTACTCAGTGAGGGTTCAGAGACTGTAATGATAAACATCGATGTTGACGATGACGAAATTCTTCGAATAGGAGATATTTTCGAATATGCAGATGCAAGTTGGGAAATAAATAGAATCGAAAACAAAGAAAACAATCCGGTTAAGAAATTGATTGCTTCAGAGGTAGGAAGGGCAAATGCAGTCCGATCTGATGTCGTAATGGTCCGTTTGACACTAACAAAGGGTGAATTCTCTGAAAGTGATTCCATCTTTGTAGAACGTGATAAAATGTTCAGAGCTGGAACAGTGATGGAGCATGATGGGGAGAAATGGAGAATCCGTGCAATCCACACAGGTGCTGGAAGGACTATGACCGGGCGAGTTGTTGCTCACGATATCAAGAGAATTTATCTTCACGAGCCACCTAGACCTGAAGAAAGGGAAATTCCAAGAACTCCTAGAGAAAGAAGGCAGGCATGGAAAGAAGGAAAACTTGGAGATAATCCAAACCCTGTTATGCCGGATGCTGAGAAGTCAGGTAAACCTAAGCAGCAAAGGCCTGGCCGAAGACAGAAGAAAAGACGTACATAATCACGGACGATTTGTCCACGGCATTAGGAATGCTTTGGCTACTTGAGTCCCGATGGTTGGATTCTCTTTCAATCGTCGAATTGAATACTCATACCACTTTTCGCCATAGGGAATGTAAACTCTAGTTCGATGACCTTGATTGCTTAATTTACGCCTCATTGGACCTCTGACGCCAAGGAGCATTTGGAATTCGTAACCAGGCCCTTTTTGTTTTCTTTTCTCACCTGAATTATCGCGAGGATCTTCACTTGATGGCCCCATGCCTCTGCTCTTCAGGGCTTTCAAGGTATGATTGATTACAGGATGGTCATGGCTCGCAATACCAACATAGGCACCTGAATCCAACATAGCATCAATGCAAGCATTTGTTGCTTCAATAATTGGCTGCCTTTCGGTGTGTGAAATGTCTGATGGCTCCAAGTATATCCCTTTACAAATCCGGTAATCAGCATTTGGACCAAGTTTACCCGCTATCTGCTTAATGTCATCTAGGGTTCTAAACAACCTTCCTTGAAGCACTACTCCAACATTCTTCAAGCCTTTTTCATGCATATCAAGCATAACTTGAATCGTGTCATCAGTCACTCGATGATCTTCCATATCGAGCCTTACAAACATATCATGTTCATTAGCCATTGAAACTAGAGATTCGATGTTATCCATACCTTTCTCACTATCTAGAAGCAAACCGAAAGCGGTTGGCTTAATTGACAAATTAGCATCAAAATTATTTTCACTAATTGCTGTGATCACTCTCTTGTACTCTTCAAGAAAAAACGATGCTTCATCCATTGAGGTGATTTCTTCTCCAAGTACATCGATTGTGAAACATGCCCCTTCTTTGGAGAGTCTTTGCATAACCTTCACTGCATCTTTCAATTCAGGGCCAGCAACATATCTTCGGCTCACCCAACTCACAAACCAACGTGGCATGCGAATGGTCATGCCGACTATCATGCGTGAAAACAGCCCGACCATGATACTCGCCAGTGACGACGATTCTTGACCGTTTTCATCAGATGATTTCAGCACGCTTGAGTAAGGGTACTTCTATTTCTTCAAGTAAATCACGAATAGCCTGTCTCTGCCAGCCCTTGAACGCCTTCTTATCCATACTACAGACAATATCTCCTCCAGGATAAGCAACCTTAGTGGCCGCAATTGCTTTCCGAATACTATTTTCCCACATCCCAGATATGTTTCCACTTTCATCCCTTTCGAATGGTAGAGCGTAAGTCGCTAACATGTGACCAATCCAAATGCCTTCGTGCAACCCCAACATATTGGCTCTAGGTGCGTAATGCCCTCCACCTAGTGTAACCACAACTCGGCCATTGTTTTCCCACTTACCCAAACCATTGGTGCCGTCCAATCCAAGACCACGGTAAATGATTCCTGCCAGTACTACAGCAGCATCTTCGTGACCCCAAGTTTCAGCAGTAGAACCAATCTCAATGAATAGTGATGGTGTTTCTATCCATGGTCCATGGTGAGTTGTTTCTAATGACAAGTCAAACTCCTCCATATTGCTAGCAACGCGATTCATCTCTCGCCACCAAGCCGCAAGTCGAGGGTTTGGAGGTGGACAATTTGCGGCCTTTCCACCATATTCTGGAACTTCGCCATCCGGGACTTGCATAGTTCCGATTGGATGTAGAGTGAGCGAGGCATTTCCACTGGCTGCTGAATGCCTAGATGGGAAAATAATCTCAGTTGGTTTCTCACCAGTAGCTAATTCCCATCTTTTGTCAAGGTCATCTTCCCATAGACAGCCATCGTTCATCCACCAAATACGAGCATGTAAAAAGGAATATGATGGCTTCCCTTCCACTGGTTCCAGCGTATTCCAATCACACAATTTCAGAAGTTCTTCAGCCTGATTAGTCGATGCAATATCGCCTCCAGAGACAATAATCAGGCTGACCATGCATCTGCGTAGGTATTTGGACTATTGAAGGAATGGTTCACAAGCCTAATCGTTATCGCAAGTATATGGAGGGTGCACCTTGGCGGATTTTTCATAAAAATGATGTCGATATCATCATTGATGTCGAAGGTGGAATAACCATCAACGGCCATACGGCCAAACCGTTTCCATGCGAAATCACGCATGCTACACTTTGTGATTCAGGAATAGTAGCGACTTGGGTCGATCATGAATTGAGACTTGCTCGGATGGCCCTTTTGTCACTTGACAAGGAATTGCAGAACGGGCCATCAAAGGCTGAATTGAGAATTAATCGGGACTTGATGGTCAACGGAGCAGAGTGGTGCCATATTGTTGACGCTGAACCTTTGGCTGTAGAATCCAACGGAGAAAAAATTGTTTTTGCATTATGGTCAAGAGGGATATATTGTATCGACTCATCTGCAAACGAGATGTGGAGGTCACCACTATTCGCAGATGGAGGCAAAGCTCCTCCAAGGTCTAACGAAGTTAGTTCGATTACTATCTCTGGTGACGAAATTATTGTTTGGTTACGAGGCGGAACTTATAGGCGGATTTCTATGGAAACGGGGGAAATAATTTCGGAGAGTTCTATTGGAGTCGAATGTGATTTAGAGCGAGTTTTCAGTTCTGGAGACAAGTACCTTTTGTCCTCGAAAAGTGGCTGGGCATGGGAACTAGTCGATGATACGATTACGCTAGCCCGGAAATTCAGGGGCACGATTCAAGATGCGGTGCACGATGGCGAAGATTGGAGGGTAATTTCTTGGAGAGAGGATTCACTCCTCAGAGGTGAATCAAAAATAAGAGATGAACTCGGAGTTCAAATTATCAGAACAGATGACTTGGAATGGATGGTCTTAGACAATCAGGGTAATCGCAGCCCACACATGGGCTAATTAATCACTCGTTCTTAACTGTAAAACCGCACTTACCACACGATTTACGATCTTTGTGGACTGCCAAAAATACACCAGGGCCACATCCAGGTTCTGGGCAGAATTCTGCCTTGCGAACCAATTTACCGTCGTCGACAGAGTACTTTGACCACTTTGCACCAGCTTTAGGACCGTCAGACATCAAGCCTCACCTCCATCATCAGCTGCTTCTTCGGTGGGTTCTTCTGTTGGTTCTTCTTTGGATTCTTCCTCTTCCGCAGGAGATGAACTGCCAGAGCGCATACCAGAGTAGCGGTCATGCATGTAAGCGGGTTCAACCTTCATTGATTCTGAATCAGCATACACAATTCCAAGTCCTGTTGTTGAACCCATACCGAATCGTGTATTTACATTCTTAATGACAATCAAATCACGGTTAGAACCAGGTTCTATTGAAGCAATTCCATTCAACATTTCAACACGAGATGGAGTTGCTGTACCTTCATGGTTCCAGCGGAATTCAATCTCGACTCTTTTGAGTAGCGGGTTTTCTTTACGGTCAATAATTTCCATTTTTATTCCTCCTTCAGCGGATGTTTACCTTGAGTGCATAGTTTCCAGGGAGTGTTATGTTGAGACGGTTTGCAATCTCTGAGCGAGATGGATCCATCACAACAACATATCCTGTCCAATCAGATGATACTGGAGCGGAAGGACAACGAGAGCATTGGTTGACATCGTCTGCTAGAATTAGGTGGCATTCATAACATGCAAAGGGATTTTTAGCCATTCAAAACACTCCTATTCAATTTTGGTCCTCGTGGATCCATTCGTGACTTCCTAATCCAGTCTGCTTGCATGTCAAACCAATCTTGGAACGACGTGGGTCACTAGTATCTGGAGATAGAGACACGACTCTAGCTCTAACTGAACTTCCAACACCTAATTTACGGCCGCTTTGACGGCCTTCTAGTACTCCCATTCCAGCATTGATATCAACGTGGTCCTCCATAATTTGGGACTTGTGAAGAAGTGCTTCCATTGGGCCAATTCTAACGAATGCTCCAAAATCATTGACTTCTGAAACAGCGCCTTCTACAACTTCATAATCTTCAATGCAGAATAGTACTGCATCGAATCGAACTTCTTGGTAAATTGCTCCGTCACCATGAATTATTCTTCCACGGCCTATTGGTTCGTGCTTGGAAGTTACTAGAACGAAGTTGTTATTGTCATCAAAACGACCTTCGAAAGCAGATGCTGCAAGGCGATCAATATGTTCATTCAATGACTTGTCATTACGGATGTATTCCGCAGGGATACGAATAGTGTCCTCCTTTGTGACGACTTTATACATTTTTTTCACCTCATTGTCTCCTCAAACCGATTCACTGCAGGAAAGACGAGTGAGGTGATTGTACCTCATCCGTCCTTCACCGGCTAGTGCCTCGGGAGAGAAGTGTGACCGAAGTCATTCACGCCACCAGCGACCCCTATTTGAATGATACCCCCTTGAAATGAGGGCTATTGCGT
>MDSV01105213.1_pt1 | contig 14910 bp, 12 predicted proteins | sample 810851 | NCBI WGS metagenome assembly MDSV01 (sample SAMN05326640, study PRJNA326480) | marine metagenome | isolation source: seawater | place: Atlantic Ocean: North East | collected 2012 | reverse complement strand
GCAGCGCCGAGCCATGGATGTGCTGAATCGCTACCTGTTTGCGCCCGATGTCTTGCAGGGGGCAGAACCGTTGCTTGTCCGGCTGCAGCCCCAGCGGAGAGGGTTCGACTTTTTTGGCAAACCGGAAGATCCAAAAGTCCATGAAGCTCTGCTCCGCGTTCAGAAAAGTGTGCTGAGCCACCTGCTGCACCCCACTACGCTTCAGCGGCTTGTAGACACGCGCCGCTACGGGGGGCGATACAGCGCCCATGAGATGTTGCAGACCTTGAGCGACGGTCTCTTTGCCGCTGACCTTGCAGGCAACGTCAACAGCTACCGGCAAAATGTTCAGATTGAGTACGTGGGGATGTTGGAAGCGGCCCTAGCCAGCAGCGAATACAGTCACAACATCAAGGCGGCTATCTACGCTCAGCTCCGCCAGTTATCGGATTCTTTGGCCGGAAAAATTGGTGCCAAGGGGTATGTTATGTTGAATGCCGCCACCCAGGCGCATACAAACTATTTGGATTTCACCTTGCGCAAAGCGTTAGCGGTAGAAAAGTAATGCCCAATCTGCTCAGTTTACCGCTTACAGTGGGCGACGACGCTTGTGACCTGACAGCGTGCTGCGTACCATTTCGTCTTTCTAAATCAAGCAGGCCATTGATATGTTGACAGGGAGTATTGTCGCTCTGGTTACCCCTATGCATGAAAGCGGCGAGGTGGCTTGGGACGCGCTAGACGAATTGATTGAATGGCATGTACAAAGCGGTACCCACGGCATTGTTCCGATGGGAACGACAGGTGAATCAGCGACCTTGGACACCGAAGAGCACTTGCAGGTCATTAAGCGCACGATTGATCGGGTGGCTGGGCGCATTCCGGTGATTGCTGGAACCGGCAGCAACTCTACGGCAGAAGCGATTCATCAGACCCAAGAGGCGGAAGCCGCTGGTGCAGATGCCTGCTTACTGGTGACGCCCTATTACAACAGGCCGACTCAGGAAGGTTTATTCCGGCACTTTGAGGCTATTGCTGCGTCTACCTCAGTACCTGTGGTTTTGTATAACGTACCGCCTCGTACGGGCTGTGATCTGACGGCAGAGACCGTTGGCCGACTCGCTACATTGGATGGCATCGTAGGCATCAAGGAAGCTTGTGGTGATGCATCTCGAGTGACTCATATTCGAGATGCAGTGGCGGCTCACGGCGTGGACGAGTTCTTTATTCTGTCCGGCGAAGATGCGCAAACCATGCAAATGATGACGTTGGGTGCCGTAGGCACGATCTCTGTCACCGCCAATGTATTGCCCGCGCAGATGTCCGAATTTTGTGCCGCATTCTTACGTGGTGATGTCGAGCAAGCGTCTGCCCTGGATCAGCGATTGCAGCCAGTACATGACATTGTTTTTGTCGAGTCGAGTCCGACGCCCACCAAGTGGGCCTTGGCGGATCTCGGTCGTATGCCCGGCGGTATCCGTTTGCCACTTATCCCGCTCAGTGTTGAGCATCATCAAGAAGTGCGTCTGCGTATTCAGACGGCAGGGAACAACCAATGAAAAAGCTCTCCGTACTGGTTTTGCTGGCCGCGATGGCAGGTTGCGGCATGGTTCCGTCCATACCGTTTGTTGGCGATTCGGATGCACCTGAAAAGCAAACCTACGTCGATCTCCGCCCCCAGCCGACACTGCAAATCCCTGAGGATTTGAAGCAGAGCGAGTTGGGCCAAGTGTCGGCTGTGCCGGAAATTAGCACGCAACGAAACGCTTCGTTTTACCCAGACCGGCCACCCTTGCCCGACGCAAAGTATGCGTCGGACAATCGTAACGAAGTGCGTATGCAGCGTCTGGGTGATCGAAATTGGTTGGTGATTCCGGAGGCACCCACCACGGCTTGGCCGAAGATGAAACAGTTTTTTGCGGACAACGGCATCGTGCTGGCAGATGATCGTCCTGAGTTTGGTCGGTTGAACACGGGTTGGTTGACGGATACCGGACGACCCGCGCGGGACGTGGTGCGCACCTTGCTGCAAAACGCCCGGAGCGAAGCTGCTTTGGAAGTCGGCGACGATCGATTCTTGATTCGTGTTGAACAGGGATTGCAGCCTCAGTCCACAGAAGTGCATTTACGTCACGATAACGACGCCCTAGGCGACGACATTCCGTCAGACTTGGTGCGAGTCCAAGAGGTGAATTCCGACCTGCTAGCCGCAGAAAAAGAGCTCTTGGAACAGATTGGTGGCTACGTCGCCGCACGTGTTGCCGAAAGCACCGTATCCAAGGTGGCACTGCAGATTGGTAGTCAGCCGAAAACCGATATGCAACGTAATCGCGACGGTATTCCAGAGCTCAGTTTCTTTCTCGATAAGAAACGGGCCGTGGCGTCGTTGACCCAATCCCTGCGTAACGCGGGTGTGATCCTCAATGTGGAAGATGCCGACGCTGGACGATTCGATATCAGCATTCCAAGCGAAGTTCTAACCGGAAAGAGTAGTCGCGGTTTCTTCTGCCGGGTAACGTTTAGCTGCGGGTCGCGTGGTGAGAGCGATGTCACGCTGCTGATGAGCGAAGCGGTTGGCACTGAAAAGGGCGACGCCTACAAAATTTACGTGCTAGAGAACGGTCAGTTAATGAGCGACGTGGATAAGGCACAGCAGATTCTTGTTCTGATCCGTGAATTCGCGACCTGATCAAAAGGCAGTCTGAATGGGCGTAGCATCTTTAGGCAGCGGTAGCCGAGGAAACGGTACTCTTGTCGCGATAGGCGGTTCGGTGTTTCTCGTGGATTGCGGTTTTAACCTCAAACAGACGGAACAACGTCTTGCGCGCCTGCAACTGAGCCCCGGAGATTTGTCTGCGATTTTGGTGAGCCACGAACACAGCGATCACATCGCTGGTGTGACCGCTTTGTCGCACCGTTATGGCATCCCAGTCTTCGCTTCTTACGGCACATTAAAAAACGGACCGAAAGATTTTAGCTGCACCCCGTTTGATGGTGACGTGCCCTTCGAGGTGGAAGGCGTGGTGGTGAATCCTGTAGTTGTCCCACACGATGCTAGAGAGCCAACACAATTTGTACTGCAGCATGACGGTATGAAGATTGGCGTGCTCTCGGATTTGGGCAGCGTAACCGAGCATGTGGTGACTCAGTTTTCCGATTGCGATTATTTGCTACTCGAAGCGAACCACGATCGCACCATGTTACAGCGCGGCAGCTATCCGCCTGCACTGAAGCGGCGGGTTGGTGGCGATCATGGCCACCTGTCCAATACTCAGGCTGTCGAACTGTTGGAGCGTATTGCGCACGCAGGTCTGCATGTGGTTATTGGGCATGTGAGTGAGCAAAACAATGATCTTAATTTAGTGGAATCGCTCTTTGCGCCTCTGCGGCCTCAGCTTGCAAGTCTGAGTATCGCAACCCAGAAAGAAGGTCAGCAGTGGATTGGCGAGCAACCCATGACGCGTCAGATATCCTTCGATAAGGTGATATAAAATACCGCTGAAGGCCTATACAGAGGCCGCGCTGAACGCACCCAGAACCAACTGCCATTAAGAGAAAAGACCGCATGCAATCCGTTAATGTTTCCATGGAAAATTTCCAAACTGAAGTGGTAGACGCCTCACAAAATCTGCCCGTGGTGGTGTTGTTTTGGGCAGAACAGGTGCCTCAATCGGTTCAGGTGAAAAACCTCGTCGAACAGGTGTTGGCTGATTACCAAGGCAAGGCCGCACTGGCCCTGTCGGATGTTGCTCAAGATCAAACCTTGGCGCCGAGGCTGCAGGTGCAAGGTCTGCCCAGCATTCGTATCATTCACAAGGGAGCGGTTGCAGAGCAGGTTGATGGGCCCATTGATGAGACCCAATTGCGCACGATAATGGACGGCCTGACGCAGTCCTCTGTCGAAGCGATGCAAGGGGACTTAGATCAGTTGATGGCCACCGGCGATTTTGCCGGTGCCGCAGCGATCTTGCAGCAGAGCATTCAGGAAGAACCAAATAACCAGTTACTGCGTGTGGAGTTGGCCGACGTGCTAGTGCGCAAGGCTGACCTAGACGACGCGCGGACGGTGTTGGCGTCCATTCCTGACGGTACCGACGGTCGCAGCCGTCCCCAGAACCGCCTGGAATTTGTTGAAGAGGCCGCGGGCATGGACAGCTTGGACAGTCTGCTGGCGATGGTTGAGTCAAATCCTACTGATCTGGAAGCCCGTTATGCGCTTGCGGTCGTGCAATTGGTGGCAGAAGAATACGAAAGCTCGCTTCTCACGTGTCTGCACATTCTGCGTGAAGACCGAGAGTTTCGAGATGATATTGGCCGCCTGACGATGATCCGAATCTTTGATGTGTTGGGTAAGGGTAACGAGTTGGCCACCAAGTACCGGCGGAAGTTGTTCAACGCGCTTCATTAACAGTTGCCGTGAACCAATCCGGTGCACGGCCTTGCACTGAAAAGAACGCCTCGGTCTTTGCCGATTTGATTTCCTGACGCCCTGATCGAGCGCTTTTGGATGGGGGTTGACGAGGGTGTCTGACGCATTTAAATCGCGTAAAAAAAATCCAAATGGTTGTGTTTTCGACGCAAAATATGACTTAAATTGTTAGCGAGCACTAACTATTACGCCGGTTTTTATGCACACGCAGATCCAAAAAATCCGTTAGTGCTAAGATGCGAGCCAACTTTACTTAGGTTTACCATGTTTTTGTCGTAAACCATTGATAATTATAGAAATTGCTCATTTTTCTGTCTAAAAGAACCTGTGTGCGGGACTTTGTATTTTCGGAAGTGCACACATCGCGAGCAAGTTATCCTCAAAGTTATCCACAGGAACGGTGCGGTTTTACTCACAAATTGCGTCGAAGAGGGCGTACGTTTTCGTGTGAGAATTTTAGTAACAAAAAAAATACAGAAGGTAACGCCGACCCAGTTTTCTGAGTCATCCCGTCACCAAGAGGTTGACCGCTGAGAAAGATCAGGCAACGTAGGCCAAGAGTCTCTTTGATCTTTCAATTTGAGGAATACGAACCATCATGGCTGATTCTCAGAACACCGATCAGGCGCTGTCCGAACAACGTTTGCAAGAAGCCCTCGCCCGCTACGAGCAACTGGGTGTTCGTCAAGTCAAGCTAGGCCTCACGGACATCGACGGCGTGATTCGCGGTAAATACGTCGGGCTCCGCAAGTTTGCCAGTCTGCTCACCAAGCAAGGTGGGTTTTGCAACTGTGTGTTTGGGTGGGATATGGACGACCAGCTTTACGATGCCGGCGACTACACGGGGTGGCACAGCGGTTTTCCCGATACAGGCTTTCGGTTGCAGGTAGATACCGAGCGCTGGTTGGCCGAAGAAGAGTGTCCGTACTTCATTGCCGAGTTTGTGGAACGAGACGGCAGCGACCATGTTTTGTGCCCGCGCACTCGACTGCGGTCGGTACTCCAGCGCATGGGGGCGCAGGGCCTGACGGTGCGCGCAGGGTTTGAGTACGAATTTTTTGTGTTCAATGAAACTCCCCACAGCATTCGGGATAAGGGTTATCGGAACCTGACGCCCATTACCCCGGGAAACTTTGGCTACTCGGTGTTGCGGACCTCTGCCCTAGGCTCCGAATTTTCGCAATTCATGAATTACTGCGCAGATATCGAATGTGAACTCGAAGGTTTGCATTGCGAAACCGGTCCGGGCGTTTGGGAAGCGGCTCTGGCCTCACAGGAGGGGTTGGAGGCAGCGGACCGTGCGTCGCTTTTTAAAACGTTCGCCAAGGGCTATTTCCAGCGGCGGGACATGCTGGCGACCTTTATGGCTAAGTGGTCGATGGACTATCCGGGTCAGAGCGGGCATTTGCATCTGAGTATCTGTGACCAAAATGGCAAGAACGTCTTTTTTGACCCGGACGATGCAGACGGCATGTCGCAAAAAATGCGCCAGTCCGTCGCCGGGCTGCAACGCTATTTGCCCGAATTTTTGGCCATGCTGGCGCCAACCGTGAACAGCTATACCCGTCTGGTCAAAGGCGCGTGGGCCCCCACAGCGGCAACCTGGGGTGTCGAGAACCGAACGGCATCCATACGTGTGATACCGGGAGACGAAAACAGTCAACGTATCGAAGTACGCGTTGGTGGTGCTGATGCCAACCCCTACTTAGTGCAGGCTGCGGCGTTAGCTGCCATGGAAATGGGTATGGCCGAAGACTTGGTTCCCGATGAGCCCATTGCCGGCAATGCCTATGAGGCGGAAGCGCATTTAGCTCCCGGCTATCATTTCGCCTCAGATCTAGCTTCAGCGGCCGGTCGCTTCGCCGAATCTCGCGCAGCCAAATACTGTTTCGGGGAGGCCTTTGTAGACCATTTTGCGATGACGCGGCATTGGGAGGCGCGTGAGTACCACCGCACGATCAATAGCTGGCAGCTTGAACGCTATTTTGAAATAGTTTGAATCGAAGAGAAGAAGCGGCGACCACATCAGATGACTTTGCACCTTGGTATTTTACAAACAGACTCGGTTCTCGAAGATTTGCGGCCACGCTTCGGCGATTATCCGAGCATGTTTGAACAGCTCTTTCGTGCCCAGGATCCAACCGTCACGGTGACAACATACGATGTGCAGCGCGCACTGCCTGAAACCCTAGCCTGCGATGCCTACTTGATCACCGGCTGTAAGCTCAGCGTCTACGATGACCTGCCGTGGATTCGCGATCTCGCCGATTTTGTAGGCCGCGCCATCGCCGACAAGCGAAAAATTCTGGGTATTTGTTTTGGCCATCAGCTCATTGCTCATTTTTTCGGCGGGCGTGTGGCCCCAGCCCCGGTGGGTTGGGCTGTCGGGGTGCAAACCAGTGACTTGGTCAAAACCCCTCGCTGGATGGAGGCTGTAGGTAAACCGCCGGAACAACTTCATCTGGTGTCGAGTCACAAAGATCAGGTTGAGCGACTTCCCCACGGTGCGGAAGTGTTCGCTCGCAGCGATTTTTGTCCAATATCTGGGTTTACCCTAGGCGATGAGGTTCTCACGATTCAAGGTCACCCGGAACTCAGCACCGATTACTCGGAAGCGCTCATGGGTGTGCGACGTGAGTTGTTGGGTGAACAGGTTTACCAAGCCGGCATGGACAGCCTGCAGCAGCAAACAGACGAGAAGCTGTTTACTCGGTGGATGTTGGCGTTCCTGCGTGATTCATCTGCTGTGACCCAGCCTTCCGAACGCGCTGCTCGTGGCTAAGCCCCCCCGCGGTTTTGCGCGTTTTTTGGTACGCAGCGCTGGGTTGCTGAAAAACCCCCGGTTACTCAAGCAACTGCTGGCTCGGGCCGTTGGCAAGTTAGGCCGCGCCGACAAAGGCCCGCTGGCTGAAATGAAAGAGCAGTTGCAGCGCATGATCGCCCTTGTGAAAGCCTACGTATCGGGCGACTATCGGGCGGTTTCTACCCAAACGATGGTGACAGTGGTCGCGGCGATTTTGTATTTCGTTGTGCCCTTTGACGCAGTGCCCGACTTTCTCTTTGGCTGGGGGCTGGTCGATGATGCGGCCGTATTGAGTTTCGTGGCGGCCCAGATTGCTGGCGAGTTGGATGCCTTCGCCGAATGGCAAAAAGCCCAGGCAAACGACGAGAACCTACCCAGCGATCCATCGGACGATGAGGGCCGCTAGATTGCGCCAGCGAAAATCGTCTCGCCTTTCTCGGCGCGTTTCTGGGCCGTTGTTACTGACGGTCATACTGCTTCTGGGCCTCGCTTCTGTGCGAGCAGCTCAACTCCCCCAACAAAACCTAGTCCTTGCTTACCGAGTGTATGTGTTTGGCCTGCCTACATGGTTCGATGCGACGGTAACGGTCAGATTTGCGGGTGAGCGTGTGTTCATGAACAGCGAGTTAAACAGCTGGGTTTTCAGTAACAGTCATCATACCGAGTTCAGTCTTGCTGACTGTCGCTATCGCCCCCAAGGGTACCGCAATCATGGGTTCAGTCCCGGCTGGCGTTTCGACGACACGTTGCAGTACGACTGGGAAAATAACGTCGCGCGTTATCAGGGTCATTTGCAGCGCCCTGGCGAAACCGAAACCACCTATCAGGAATTGGATCACCCGTTGAGCGAGCCTGAGAGCTATGGACAGTATGTCGATAAACTTTCTCAATTCTTCGCCATCGGCTGTCATTTTGGTGTCCAGAGCGACAGTTCGCCCCTGCTGCTGAACTATTTGGACGACACCTTGGGCCGGTACCGGATGACACTGATTCCCGATGACAAGACGATCAAGGTGGCGGGCAGTTTCTATGACACGATTCGGCTGGAGTCCGAGCCCTATGACGCGACCCCCGGGAGCATTCACCAACGGGTCAATTATTGGTTGGCCCCCGAGCTGGGCTATCTCCCTTTGCAGGTCAAGACCACGCTCGGTCGCCTACCTTTGACGGTTCGCTTGACCGGATTCAGCGGAATAGCTGACCCGCCTTGAGGCTCGGTATTTAGGCATTAGACCTCGTTAGTGAATTCCGCCACTATTCCATCGCTTATTAGCCGCTTGCGGGGTCCTTCACTGCTTGCTGGTGGTGTTACTTTGGGGACGTCATAGGGAGGGAGCAGACCATGGATTTTCATTTTGCCTCGGCTTGGGAGTTGGTAGCCGATAAGTATCCGAATCGCATAGCGACGATTTCCGATAACAAGACGTTGCCTTGGAAAGAGTTCGAGCGGCGGGCTTCGTGCATTGCCAGTTTGCTGGAAAAATACGGACTTGGGCCGGGTTCCAAGGCGGGTCTGTATTTGCACAACAGCAGCGAGTACCAAGAAGCGCAATTCGGCATTTTCAAGATTGGCGGCTGTCCAATCAACGTCAATTACCGCTACAAATCAGACGAACTGGTCTATTTGTTAGAAAACAGTGACGCCGAAGCAGTATTTTTCCAGTCTTGCTATGCCATGCGTATATGGGAGATTCGTGATCGACTCCCCAACGTCAAGCTGTTCATCCAAATCGATGACAACACCGAAGCCTTGCTCAAAGGCGCTGAAGATTATGAACGCGCGATACGCGCTTACCAGCCGTTGCCACGACGACCTCAGAATCCGGAAGATGTGTACATGCTCTACACCGGCGGTACCACCGGCTTACCTAAGGGTGTGATGTATCCCCAGGGTGCCTTCGCGGAATTTTTCTTGGCAATGGGTGCTGCCGGTCGAGAGTTAACACCGCCGGAAAATATGGCGGGTTATGCAGAGTTTCTGGAGCAAATCGCAGAGCCTCCTGTCAGCCTGCCGGCTTGTCCGTTGATGCATGGCACCGGTGTATGGCTGGGCAGTTTCGCCCCCCTGTTGCTTGGTGGCACAGTGGTCACCACTTCAAAGCTGGGCCTGAATCCGGATACGTTGCTGACCATGGTAGAAGATCATGGGGTAACGGATATGGTGATTGTGGGCGATGCGTTTGCCCGGCCGATTTTGGCAGCATTGGATGAGGCAGAGAAGCGTGGCACGCCCTATCAGATCGAATCCCTCAAACAGATCACGTCCAGTGGCGTCATGTGGAGCCAAGAGATCAAGCAGGGCTTGTTGCGTCATCAGGACTTGGTGCTTGCCGATGTGATGGGCTCTACCGAAGGCGGTATGGGTAGCTCCGTGATGACGCGGGAGGCGACGGCCAGCACGGCAAAGTTTGAACTCAATGAAGGCGTCGCGGTGATTACCGATGACGACCGTTTTGTTGAGCCCGGTTCTGGGGAAATGGGCAAGGTGGCCACATCGGCCTTTGTTCCGCTGGGGTATTACAAGGACCCGGAAAAGTCAGCGGCTACCTTCCGCGAAGTCGAAGGTGTGCGCTACAGCTTCCCCGGTGATTACGCCACGGTAGAGCCCGATGGCTCCATTACCTTGCTGGGCCGTGGCAGTGTCTGCATCAACACCGGTGGCGAAAAAGTCTTCCCCGAAGAAGTGGAAGAGGCGGTGAAACGTCACGACCTGGTGGAGGACTGTTTGGTCGTTGGCTTGCCCGACGAACGGTTCGGTGAGCGCGTGGTCGCTGTCACGTCATTGCGTGATGGTGCCAGCGCGAGTCCGGACGATGTCATTACGTTCACGGCGGATCATCTGGCGGGTTACAAGCTGCCTCGACAGATTCTGCTGGTTGATCAGGTGCGTCGAGCTCCCAATGGCAAGGCTGACTATAAGTGGGCAAAAGCGTTTGCTGAAAAAAGCCAATAGCGGCTGAAGGCGACAAAACGCATCGAGAGTAATTTATGACAAAAGAACAACTATTGGGGCCGTTAGCCGGTGTCCGAATCATCGACCTCACCAGCATGATATCTGGCCCAGTGGCGACCATGATGCTGGCGGATCAGGGTGCGGATGTGATCAAGGTTGAGGCCTTAGACGGCGACTTGGTTCGTGGCGCAGGGGCGACACGCGCGGGCATTACGTCCACCTTTATCTCCTCCAACCGCTCCAAGCGCGCGCTTGCCATTGATCTGAAGACTCCCGCAGGTGTCGAAGCGTTGAAGAAATTGCTGCAAACCGCGGATGTGATGGTGCAGAACTTCCGGCCCGGCGCCATCGAACGCATGGGTTTTGGCGAAGACGTTGTGCGGGCGCTCAAGGACGACATCATTTACGTGTCAATCAGCGGTTTTGGTGATACCGGGCCCTACGCGCATCAGCGTGTGTATGACCCGGTGATTCAGGCGCTGTCTGGTCTAGCGGCCATTCAGGCCGATGGAGAAACCGGGCGGCCGAAAATGATTCGCACCATCATCCCGGACAAAACCACCGCAGTGACTGCTGCTCAGGCCATTACCGCCGCTTTGTTTTCCAGGGAGCGTACCGGCCAGGGGCAACATATTCGTCTTGCGATGCTCGACACCATGGTGGCGTATCTGTGGCCAGAAGGCATGGGTGGGTTTACCTTGGTCGGCAAGGAAGTCAAAAATGCTCGGGCGCAGCTGTCGCCGGATCTGATTTTTAAAACCCAAGATGGCTACATCACCGCGGGTGCCATGAGCGATAAAGAGTGGCGCGGCATGTGTACCGCTCTGGGACACTTGGAATGGTTGGAGGACCCGCGTTTTCTGACGGTAAATGACCGCGCTGTGAACGCGACGGATCGCATTTCGATGACCGGCGACGTGCTGGCCACCAATACGTCGGCCTATTGGTTGGAACGTCTCGATGCCGAAGGCGTTCCCTCAGCGCCGGTGCTGTCTCGAGAAGATGTGATTACCCATCCTCAGATTCAGGCCAATGATCTGATCCACGAATACGATCACCCCATCGCGGGCCGTATTCGACAGCCCCGACCGGCCGCGCGCTTTGATCAAACTCCCTCGGGCATCCAGCGACCGGCTCCGGGTTTGGGTGAGCACAGCAGCGAGATACTGATGGAACTGGGTTACAGCGATGAGCAAATCGAGAGCCTGATCGATCAAGGTGTGCTTGGAGTGATGACACCGCCGGAATAACGGTGCCATCCTAGACGTCAGACTGCGCAAAGGATCTAGCGGACTTCTGGGTCACGGCTGGCGCGGTTGAGCCAAAGCTGGACCATCAGTCCCAGCCCCAAAATCGTCGCCAGCAAGTTCAGTACGCCGCCAAGAAACGGTAGGGTAATGGCGATGGTCACGATGATCAGGCCAACGAAGAGGACGAGAGCCAAGCCTGGGTTGTCGCTTCGACTGGCCAGTACCGAACGACCGACCAGATGGGCGAAGACGATTTTGGCCAGATACCAAGCGGTCAGCCAAGCCGTTATCGTAATGAATGACAGGGGCAAGCCAACGACGGTGATGGCGATGATAACGGCCACAATCGGTACGGTGACAAGCACGAGAAAGCCGATTCCGGCCGTTTTTATGCTTTCTTTGCCGTCGCCAAGCTCCACCCGGCCAAGGCTGGGAGCAAGGGTAAAGATCAGCCACCCGACGACGAAGGCACCCACAAACCACAGCAACCCCCAAAGATAGAAGCTGTTGGATACGAAGCGGTTACGGGCCTGAATGTTTTGAGGCTTGCCCTGGTAGTCGATCTCGCCTCGAATGATTACGTCGTCGCCAAGCATCAGCTGGTCCTTGGTGGAGGTGCGATAGACGATATCGCCCCCGACCCTAGCGTTATCGAGCAGATTGATGTGTTTGGTCGCGACGTTGAGATTTCCGCCGATTTCACCGGAAACGACGAGACGTTCGGCAGCAACGAGCATGTCTTTGGCGATCTTGGCATCCATCGCAAGCGAACTGCTGAAGCTGGCCAGGTTACCCCCAGTCTCGCTCTTCGAATCCAATTTGATCGTGTCTCCTGCGAGCCAAAGATCACCGGCGACGTTTGCCTGCTCGAAGATGATGGCGTCGGCGAGGCTAACCGTCATTCCGCCAACGTTGGCACTGATCGTCACGTTATCGGCGATCGTGATCAGGTTGCCTGAGATCTCTCCGGTCACCTCGATATCTTCAGCCGCCACAAATAAGTTGCCCTTGATGGCACCGTGGATCGTCGCGGTTTTTGTGGTAATCAGTAGTGTGTCGTCGATGGTGTCAGAGGCCGCTATGATCACAGGATCTTCCTGCTGGATAACTTGTAACGCGTGGCCGGTGGGTGGTAGGCCGATCAATGTTGGGCCGACCCCAAGAGTCAACAGCACCGCCGGTACCGCACCGGGCTTTCGCCAGACGCTGCGTAAGCCATACAGCGATAGCAAACCGAAGGCCGCGATGATCACGGCTAAGTAGTTGTAGAACATGTCGATTCCTTCCTTTTGTAAAAATAGAAAAATTTGATTGGCCACCGTGTAAACACTGGGTGCCCAGGTTGACGCTGCCCATGCGATAGAACCTAAGATCATCTCCTCGAACAGTGCTTTCCAAGACCACTGCACCAGCGCGGTCGTTAAGGTCACCGCGATCGTCGCTAAGGTAGCGTCACGTAACCGCTTTTTAGACTGAAACGGGTGTATCTCCGGCGCTTCGATGGTCGGGCTGGCTGCCATGGCGAAGGCGCCCGAGAGACCTTGAGCTTCCTGCCGAAGCTGGTCGACGATACGGCGGCAGCTAGCACAGCCCCTGACGTGGTTGTGCACCGCGTGCCACTCGGCTCCTTCTATCGCTTGATCTAAGGTTTGTTGATCTGGTGCCTCTTGAACTGGGGATGATGGATCCAGTGCCTCTTCGGCATACATCATTAAGGTCAATTCGGTCGGGTGGCTCACTCAACACCTCCATGCATCGTTTTCTGATCTAAGGGTTGTTGCAGGCAGTGTCGCAGCCGCTGCTTCGCGCGAAGCAGCAGAACCCCAACATGATTGCGGTTTGTGCCCAGCAGGGTGGCAATTTCCTCGTAGCTGAGATGGACTAAATACGCTAAGACCAAGGGCACACGATATTTTTCCGGCAAGTCGTCGATGGCAGCGTTTAAACGGGCTTGGGTCTCGGACGCGACCAATACATCGATGGCCAAGGGTTCGGGTGCTTTCAGGCGCTCAATCTCCGCATGCGATTCGGTATGAATATCCTCCCAGCGACCCACCTGCCGCAGCTGGTCTAAGCAGTGATGGTGCGCGATTGCTGCGATCCAATGCCAAAACGGTCGGGTGGATTGATAATGCCTGAACGTTTTGTAGGCACGGGTAAACGTTTCTTGCGCCGCATCTTCAGCGCTTTCATTGGTTAGCAAAAATCGACGGCACAGAGCGAATACCCGTGGGTAGTACTCCCGATAGAGAACCTCAAATGCACCGCTGTCTGCCATAAATATTCCCGAACGCTTAAAAGGTATTACGTCCAGCGAACACAGTTATTACGGTTTCGGCCTGAGCGGAGAGCGATTTTGGGAAGAAAGATCAGAAACAGTGATGCCTTTCACATTGCGAAAGGCGAACCGTTAGACAGCGGTTTCCTGAGCCTTGCGCCGCATTCGGTCTCGTCGACCGCCTACGGAAATAAAGAATGGGCCTAGGCAACAAACAAACATCATGCCCGCCAGTACCTGAAAGGCAATTAGGTAGCTGCCTGTTTGATCGTAGATTAATCCGGCTATTGGCGATGCCATCAGTGCCCAAGGCATTTCCACAAAGCGCAGTAAGCCCGATGCACTGCCAAAGGAGCGACTTCCCAAGGTGCTTGAGATGGCAAAAGTGCGTAAGGGCGACATACCCGAATAACCGAAGCCGTACAGACAGCCCGCGAAGATGGCGGCGATCGTTGAGTTGGCGGCACTGAACAACAGCAGCGCCGTACCTTGGCAGATCAAGGCAAGCCAAATACTCACCCGCGCCCCCCAATAGTCTGACAGCCAGCCAACGACGGGTTTGCCGAGGGCGGCAAAGAGGGCGGTAATCGACAACACCTGAGCCGCGGTGCCGCCGTCTAGGCCGATGTCCTTCAGATGCGAAAACAGGTGCAGCATGACAGCGGCAAAAACGCAGAACATTGAGCCGAACATGACGCTAATGGCCCAGAACCCTTTGTGGGTGAGCATGTCCTTGGTGCTCCACAGCACATGGTCCTCGGCGACGACGACCATTTCTTCCGGATTGTCAGCCACGTACCGATGGCCGTCGCGTACCTCGCCAATGTCTTCGGGACGGTCGCGCATAAAAACATAGACGGCAGGGAACAATGCTAAGGCCGTCGTCGCGCCGAAAACGATGTAGGCGTTGCGCCAGTCGATGGCTTCGATCATCGCGTTGACCAAGGGCGGCATCACGATGCCCGAGATCGATGCGCCCATAACGGCAAAAGCGATGGCACGGCCGCGCCAATGATCGAACCAATTCATCACCGAGCGGTGCCAAACGGGGCCACCCATCGTGGCCATGCCCAATCCCATGCAGACACTGACCACGAAGTAAAACTGCAGCAGATTGGAAACATGGGCCAGCATCAGGTAGGAGGCAGATACGATGGCGATACCGCCAAGCATGATTTTCTTAGGTGAGCCATGATCGAGATATCGACCCAGATAGGG
>MDSV01202236.1_pt1 | contig 14912 bp, 14 predicted proteins | sample 810851 | NCBI WGS metagenome assembly MDSV01 (sample SAMN05326640, study PRJNA326480) | marine metagenome | isolation source: seawater | place: Atlantic Ocean: North East | collected 2012 | reverse complement strand
GCCTAAAGAAGAAAGATATTGATCTCGTTAAAGTTTCTGATAATTGGTATCAATACAATCTCCCTAAGAAAAACATTAGAAGGAATGGCAAAGGCAAGACAGTAATTGGTCAGCGTCAAAAGTGGTTCTTGCTCTGTTTTAATAATGATTCAAAGCTCATAAGTTTGGATCAAAGTGCTGAACAAGAATTTGATTCTTGGAAATGGATTGATCCAGAAAAATCAATCAATCAAGTAATCGGATTTAAAAAAGAAGTCTATAGACAAGTCATAGACGAATTTATATCTTTCATATAAGTCGATTAATTTTTATAATTCACCTAATGGAGAATGAATAGTGCAAGAAGAAGCAATAATCTTTAGTGAAGCAGCAGCAAATAAAGTTGGAGCCTTATTACAAGATGAGGAAAATAATGCTATGCACCTCAGAGTTTATGTGGCCGGAGGAGGGTGCGCTGGATTCCAATATGGATTCTCTTTTGATGAGAGTAGGGATGAATCAGACACAATGGTAGAAAAGAATGGGGTAAAGCTTGTTGTTGACCCAATGAGTATTCAGTATCTCTTAGGAGCTGAAATTGATTTTCAAGAAGATCTACAAGGCGCGAGGTTTGTTATCAAGAATCCTAATGCAAATACAACATGCAGTTGCGGTTCATCTTTTTCATAAATCAATCATTTCACTTAGAATCTTCCAGCTCATTTAATATGATTCAATATGTTCTATCCAAATAATAAATTATTTATTCATATACCAAAAACAGGGGGAACCAGTCTTGAGTTTGCTATTTCAAGTAAATATTTCTATGAAAAAAATGAGCAGGAAAAGCCAGATAAAAGGTATAGAGACTTCATCAATCAGAATGGATTTCAGAATTTAGATAGAAAAAAAATTGAAGAAATGTCTTATGAAAAATTCACGGTCAATGGACATTTTAGAAAACTAAAAAAAGGCCAAGGAGGGCACCCACATAGTCTGATAAAAGATTATGCAGAATTTTTGGATATCAATGGTTATGAAAAATTTGTTGTTCTCAGAAATCCATATGATCAAGTTGTAAGTCTTTACAATCAAATTAGGAAGCAGGTTGAGATTAAATCATTAAATGATTTCATCATGTGCAATGAGAAGCATAATATAAAAAAATATAGACATTATATAGATCAGTATGCATTTACTCATATCAATGATCAGCTATTTATAGATAAGGTTTTTGTATTTGATCGATATCATGAAGTTCAAAAATATGTTGAAGATGCATTCGATCTAAGAATAGATAGATCATTAAGATTTTGGAAGACGGAACACAACGGAGAGTTTCTGGCAGACTCATCTAGGATTTATTTCGATGAGATTTTTCATAAGAGCATAGAGCTATATAATAAATATATTTAGAATATCAACCCAAAGTTGATTTCTGACCCTTAATTATTAAATGGAAACATAATGATGATACCTGAGGAAATTTATGATGTTATCGTTATTGGTGGGGGTTACTCTGGGTTAAATCTTACTTATAAATTATCCAAAAATCATAATTTAAGAGTTTTACTTGTTGAGGAGTCCGATCAGCTTGGTGGGCTTGCATCAACTTTCTACTCCAAAGGAATCAAGCTTGAAAAGTTTTATCATCACTGGTTCATAGGCGATAAGGAAATAATGGCACTAATTGATGAGTTAGGTTTGTCAGAAAGATTAATAGTAAAACCTTCAAGGACAGGTGTTTATTATGCAAATAGTACATTTAGACTGAGCACCCCCATTGATGTGCTTAAGTTCAAACCCTTAACATTAATATCAAGAATTCGATTAGGTCTCGGTTTCATATATGCTAAATTTTTGAAAGATACATCTAACATTGAAGGTATGACCTCTGAAGAATGGCTTACAAAAGTTTTTGGAAATGAGGTTTATGAGAAAGTATGGAAACCACTATTGGTCGGAAAATTTGGAGAAGATCATAAATCATTATCAGCTGTTTGGATGTGGAAAAAGTTGGGATTAAGAGGATCAAGTAGATCAAAGGATGGAAGAGAAAATTTGATTTATTTTGATGGGTCATTTGATGAATTAACTAATAAAATCGAAGAAGAGATTATTAAATCTGGTTCAGATATTTTAAAAGAATGTAAGATAAATGAAGTAATAGAAAACAATGATACGAATTTATTAGAAGTAAAATCTGAACAGAATCATTTGATACAAGCAAAAAAAGTGATTTTTACAACTGCTCCTGAAATTACAGAAAGTATTTGCAAAAAATCTTTAGACAAAGAAACAAGAAATCAACTAACTAGAATAGATTACCTTGGAAATGTTTGTATGATCTTGTTTCTTGATAAATCGTTATCAGATTTTTATTGGCTAAATGTTAATGACCCAAATTTCCCTTTTGTTGGAATAATTGAGCATACAAATTTTGATAATACATTCGTTGATAACGGGTACCATGTTATTTACCTTTCCAGATATTGCAGGGTTGAGGACAAATACTTCATAATGAGTGACAAAGAATTTTTAAATGTTTGTAAGGACTCACTTAAAGAAATGTTTCCAGATTTTTCTGAAGATTCTATTAAAGATTTTGCTATATGGAGATCAAAGTATTCTCAACCATTCATGGAGATTGGATATAAATCCATGATTCCAAAAAATGAGTTGCTCAAAGATAAGATTTTCCAAATTAGTATGGCTAATATATATCCTGAAGATCGAGGTACTAATTGTGCAGTTAAATATACTGATGATTTTTTAAATGAATATTATGATGACAAATAAGATTGAACTTATTATCCCTACCCATAATGAGATAGAAACAATAGATGAACTCATTGAAAGGATTGATGCTGTAAAAACCAATAATGATCTGAACCTATGTCTTACATTTGTTGATGATAGCAATGATGGAACACATTCTCTTATTGAAGAAAAAATTAAAGAATATGAATATATAAAATTAATAAGATTAGTCAGGCAATTTAGTCAAGCAAGTGCAATCTTCGCTGGCCTTCAAGAATCTGAAGCAGAGGCAGTTATCATTATGGATGCTGATCTTCAAGATCCTCCAGAAGCAATTCCAATGCTCATAGATGAATATAAAAAAGGCTCTGAGATAGTTTTAGTTAAGAGAGAAAGTGAAAAAAAGAACCTTATATATGTCTTATTTTCCAAAGTTTTTTATTCAATCCATATGCTGCTCTCTGATACATATGTCCCAAAAAATGTTGGAGAATTTAGATTGCTCTCAAGAAGAGCTTATAGTTTTGTTAATAGCCTTAGAGAAAGTACAACTTTTTTAAGAGGAGCTAGCATGTGGCCTGGCTATAAATACTCAATTATTGAGGTTAATAGGTCTGAAAGATATTCAGGAGATACAAAATACAATTTTTTAAGAAGTCTATCTGTCGCTCTCGATGGAATTTTCTCTTTTTCAACAAAGCCATTAAGACTATCTGGTTTTTTAGCGATCCTAATGTTATTCCTTGGGATTATTGGAATAATTTATGCCTTATTTATAAGGTTATTTACAGAGTTATATGTTCCGGGGCTTACTCTTATATTCATAGCGATGCTATTTTTCACTGGGATACAGCTTTTGATACTAGGTATTGTTTCAGAATACATTCTCAGAATTTCATATGATGTTAAGAGAAGGCCAAAGTATCTCATTGATTACATAAAGAAAAATAGAAGTTGACCCTTTATAGGATTATATATTCATTAATCGGGATCGTTATCTCTATCTGTCTTATTTATTATATTTCTCATAAATATACTGTGCTTGATGGATTATTTTCAAGAGGGGATATAAAGACTAAAGATATTATTTTTTTTATTTCTTTGTATTCTTTAGCTCTTTTTTTGAAGCCACTTAGATATTTATTTATTATCTCGCCAGAGAAGCTTAGAGCATTTGTAAAGGGTTTTTATATTGGCAACTTCTTAAACTTACTAATACCTTTTAGGATTGGGGATATATCAAGAATATTTATGTTCACGGATATTATTAGTAAATCTGAAAATCTTAGGTTAATTTTGGCAGAAAAGATTTTAGATCTTTTCTTAATGTTTTTATTTTTAGGACTATTTTATTTTTTCTCTGAAAGATTTAATCTGGTCATGAATTATTTTCAATTCACTTTAATTCTTCTACTTATTCTAGTAGCACTAGTAATATATTTTAATCTTCAAAGATTAGCTTCTGTTCTGATAATAAGTTCATTTGCATGGTTTATAGAAGGGATTGCATTTTCCTATTTTTTATTAGTTGTTTTAGATCTGAGATTTTTAGATGGCTTCTCATTTTTGCCAATTGCAACCATAAGTACTTTAATCCCATCTGCCCCAGGTTATTTAGGGGTTATCAATTGGGCAATGATTATTTGGGCAGAATTTTTAGAAGTTTCTAACTCTAGTATTGGAACTATTACTTTTGAGATATATATTCTTATGTGGTTATCTACATTCCTATTCGGCTTACTTTCCATATTATCTGTAAAGAATGAGCTTATGCATTTTTTGGAAAGTTTCTTTAGAAGAAAAATTAAATAAATTTATTCTTTCTGTAAACTCATATCTTTATAATAGATGTTCCTAATTCATCAATTTGAAAATGAATATGTTTCAGTTTAGACAAAGATTTAATTAAAGACTTTTGTTTCGCAATAGGGCAATAAAATAACATTGATCCACCAGCCCCTGCGCCAAGAAGCTTTCCACCAGTGGCTCCATTTTCTCTGCCAATCTTATATATCTCATCAATTGTTTCGGAGGTTATACCTTTCGTGAGCGCTCTCTTTAGAAGCCAATTTTGGTGCAGGTAATTTCCAACAGAATCAACATCTGTAATAATTTCATTTGAGAGTTGATCAGCCAATTTTTTCATTTCCACCAAAGATTTCCTTGTGCGCTCCTTATTTATAGTATCTTCAGCTTGTTTTTTTAATATTGTAGACGCAGATCTTTTGTTACCAATATAAAATAAAACTGTATTTTGATTAAGTTTCTCTATAGAGGATGGCTTGAGGCGAATATTTTCTACCTTGATATCCCTTTTTTTATTAAAAGAAATTTTTTTGATGCCGCCCAAAGCTGATCCATACTGATCTTGAAATCCAATTGGAGCTTTCAAGAAGTCCACTTCTATCTCGCAAGCTTCTTTTGCAAGCTCAGATTGAGATTTTTCATTCTTACCAATATATTCTCTTACAGAATTTAATAGTCCTACAGTAAAAGCACTTGATGATCCCATACCGGTACCAGAAGGAATATCTCCAATTGAGCTAAAATCTACTTTTTTAACACCATATTTATTGAAAACTGCTCGTATTATCTTATGCTCAATTTCATCAATTGAGTTTATTCTTTCAATATTGCTATATTTCAAAAAATAGCCATTTCCTTCAAATAAATTATTTATACAAATGTAAATATATTTATTAATTGGAAAGCTAATTACTGCACCACCATCTTCATGATTTTCAAAGAATTCTGGTAAGTCGGTACCTCCTCCTACTAATGAAATTCTATATGGAGTTTTAGATATGATCATGGAAGGAATTGTTAAGAATATTTTTTATAGCTGTTTTGAAATCAGGAAATCTTGATATTTTTTTATCATTTAAGACCTGCATTTTACCGTAACCTGTCATAACTAACAAAGGCGTAATTTTTATCTTATTAGTAAGTTCAAGATCTTTGACAGTATCACTAATGAAGTATGAATTCGATATATCTATATTATGCTTCTCTATAGCATCTTGAAATAATTTAATACCTGGTTTCCGGCATTCACATTTAATTTTTAAATCTTTTCTTTCACCCTTCCAGCCTTTCTCAGGATGATGTGGACAATAAAAAATATCATCTAAGTAAGCTCCGTCTTTGCCAAGTAAAAATTCTAACTTTGAATGTATGCCATCAAGATCTTTTTCGTTAATGAAGCCCTTTGCTATTCCTGGCTGATTAGTTACACAAATTATTAATATATTTTTTTTCATTAAGTTTTTTAATAGCAGAACTGACACCAGGTAATAATTTGAGATCATCTGGCTTATAAACACCGTTTATCTCCTTATTTAAAACCCCGTCTCTATCGACAAAAACTGCTTTCCTATGATTATCATAGAAATTCTCATTTAAGGAGTTCCTAGCTTTTTTTATTCTTTGTCTTGTCCCTACGTCAAATACTATTTCTGATGATTGATATGCAAAAATCTTGTTTTTCACATTTATAAAGACATCATTCATCCAGTCAGATTCATCATTTTTTGGAACATGTTTAAGTATATTTTTATTTAAACAATAGATTGCTGCATTAACTATGTTTCTAGTTATTAAATTTTTCGAATGTGGCTTTAAGAATATCTCCTCGATTTCATTTTTATTTCCAACCTTTATTAAATCACTATCACTAGGGTGTCCATTTGGATGGACAAACAAAGTACCTAGCCCCGAATTATTTTTTGCAGTTTCATAAAATTTTTTAAAATTGACATTTATCATTAGGTCCCCATAAATAACAAAGAACCAATTATCTAACTCTTCTTTTATTTGATTTATGCACCCAGCTGTACCAAGAGGTTTTACCTCTTTTTTGTGCTTGATTTTTATATTTGGATATTTTTCTTTAGTAAAATATTTTTCAATCTTATTTGATAGGTGTCCATTCAAAAAGATTATCTCACTAAAGCCATTATCAATAAGAAGGTCTACAGTATGCTCTAATAATGGTTTTCCGTTCACCATTACCATAGGCTTCGGCTTTGATTTTAAGCCAAGCCTAGTTCCTTTACCCCCACAGAGAATTATTGCCTGCATCTATTTACTATATTTCTTCAAGTAGCTTTTTAGCTAATAAGTTTCTAAATAAACCAACTGCAACTTCTAAAAGAATAATATTCATTAAGTGCTACTTAAAAAATATTGAGAAAATATATGCATTATAGATTGATGAGCATCTTCAACGATCCCATAATTATTAGCGTTAACATGCAAGCTAGCATCTGATATTTTTTTTAATTCACCGCCATCAAAACCCGTCAATCCTATGGTTTTTCCTCCTCTTGACCGATTATATTCAACTGCCTCAATTATATTCTTACTATTTCCAGATGAAGAAATAGCAATTAGCAAGCCATCTTCTTCTCCTAGGAACTCTATTATTTTCGAGAAAGATTTTTCATGCCCAAAATCATTTGCTGCCGCACTATTAAGTGATGATAGGGACCCAAGTGGAATAACTCTAAATCTTTGTTTACTTGATTTATAAGAACCTTTTACAAAATCACATGCTAGATGATCTGCAATAGCGTGTGATCCACCATTACCAATAGCAAATATAAATTTATTGTTTTTATAATATTCACTTAGAATTTCTTCAGATTTCTTAAGTTCAGTTTTATCAATAGATTGAATTGCTCTTTTTAACTCATTAGAGTAATCACTTAGGTAAGAAGCAATTGAGTCATTAGAAAATAATTGATTTCTCTCTCTTGGATCTAAAATAGTCATTTTAAGTTTTTGCTATCAATGTCATAAATTCTTTATTATTCTTTTTAAACCATCCTCTATAGAGAATTTTGGTTGCCAGCCAAGAAGGTTTTTCGCTTTTAAGTTTGAACCATACTCTACCGATGTCTCATCTGACCTAAGTAATTCCTCATTTATCTTTATTTTAATCTTTAGATCAAGCAACCTTTCAATAACTGTAATGATATCTTTTGCATTTAATGCAGCTCCAGAGGATATATTATAAATCTGAAGACCATTCTGTGTATCAGTACTTATGGCACATTTAAAAGCCGCAGCTATATCTTCTATGAATGTATAATCTCTTTTAGCATTAATGTCACCAAGTGTAATAGTTTGAGAATATTTCATATCCAAACTAAGTTGAGAAAGAATTGTTGGTATTAAGAAATTGATTTGCTGACCAGGACCATATGCCTGAAAGATCCTAAAAATCACATAACTTTTTTTATCATCACAATAAAAATCAATAAGCTTTTCAGCTATCAACTTTGATTTGCCAAGAATATTAAGCGGATTAGTAATTGATTTCTCAATAATTGGGAGTTCATCAATATCACCATAAACTTTTCCTGTAGAAGCAAAAATAAATTTTTTCGCTCTTTTTGAGGCTTTAAAAGCATCTAGTATATTTTTAGTCCCATTAAGATTTATCTCAAGGGTTTCATACTTCTTATTAATGATTTCTGAGTGTGCAGTGATAGCTGCAAGATGGATAATTACATCAACTTTAGAAGCTAAATTTTCTAGTATTTTTTTATTATTTATTGATTCCGAATAGTATTGATAGATTCCCTCAATCTGAGAACTGCCATCAATATCCAATCCAATGATTCTATGACCAGAATTAATAAGAAGAGTGCTTATACTTCTTCCAATAAAACCATTGACGCCTGTAATAAGTACATCCAATTAATAATAACCTTTATCTAAGAATTCTCTCCAATAATTTAGTACTGAAGCCATAGTATCTTCAAACGATATTTCAGGCTTCCAGCCAGTCAAATCATTGAACTTTTTGAAATCACCAATAAAAGTTTTTAACTCATTAGGCCTGACTCTTTTTGGGTCAATTTCAAAGGTAATTTCACTTGATTTAGATGATAGACTGATTAAAGCCTCCAAGCATTGTTTCATCGTATATATATTCTGTGACCCTATTAAATATAATTCCGATGGCGCTCCTTTCTCCATTGCTAAGTAATATGCCCTAACAAGATCTAAAACATCTGTAAAATTTCTAGTAGCTTCTAAATTTCCAACTCTGATAATTGGTTCTTGCATATCTCTTTCGATCTTGGCAATTTGATATGCAAATGAAGCATTTGCACCTAATATTCCTCTCCTAGGTCCTTCATGATTAAATGCTCTAGTTCGAATTATGGGAAAGTTATAACTAGATGAATAAACCATTGAAACCATATCTTGAGCAGCTTTACTTGCAGCATAAGGATTTATAGGATGAATCCTTGTTTCTTCGGTTATTGGAATAAGTTCTTTTGGAACATCACCATATTCTTCAGGAGTGCAAGAAAGGAAAACTTTAGCTTTACTATTTTCAACCCTCATAGCCTCAAAAAGGTTAATAGTCCCAATAGCATTTGTTTGCATATAAGCTGATGGCATATCCCAACTTGGAGAAACCCAGCTAAGCGCTCCTAGGTGATAAATTTCATCAGGAGTTACATTTCTGATAAGCTCAATCAAACTAGTTTGATCAATCAAATCTCCATCTATTAATGTAATCTGATCTAAAATGTGGTGTATATTTCTGAGTTGAGAGTTTGGTCTTTTTAGACCAAAAATCTTATCATCTGTTTCCTTTAATAGAAAGTCTGCCAAGTGACTTCCCACAAAACCTGTGATACCTGTAATTAAGATTTTTTTCATTAATATTTACTGGATAGATATATTGGCTATAGTATACATCGATATCATTCTGATGCTCTAAGAATTCATGATGGGCGGTATCTTAAGATGATCTTCTAAGTTCAAGTAGGTCTAAAGATTTAAAATTCTTTAATCTGTTTGAGAGTATTCATTTAGAGGTTTTCAGAGAGGAATCTTTTTTCTTATTTTCCTACGTATTTTGATAATTGGATAAATTAGATCATGTTTTTTTATAAATTTCCGAATATTTTCAGCAGCTTCTTTCTGAAGAGTGTACTTGTTATTTTCATCAGAGACTTTTGCTATCCCTATAATATTTCTACCACCATCTATTAGCTGAAATGAAAAGCCATTTTTATTTAGAAGATTAGATAATGAGATGACAGAAAAAGTGTAAGGATGTGCATAATGAAAGTGATAATTATATTTTTTCCATGCATGAAGTGGAACCCATAGATTATTAGTGTCAATATATAAAACTGTATCTTTATGACATAGTTCTTTTACTATTTTTAGGCCCTTATTTGGATCTAGAAGATGCTCTAAAACATCTCTCATAATTATTAGATCATATTTATCAATTTCTATATCTTCAATAAATCCCTGTTTAACATTCAGTCTTAGCTCAGTTTGAGCATATTTAGATAACTTTTTATGTGGCTCTATTCCGTGAAGATTTTGAAACCCTCTTTCTTTAAAGAATTTTAATATACCTCCCGCTGAGCAACCTATGTCGAATATTTTTAAATCTTTATTTTTCCAGAGACCATAATTTTCCAGATTCTTATAGATTTTTTCTCCTTTTATGAGCTGGTTTTTTATATAAGAACTAATATCTTTAGAGTCATCTGATCCATGAAAAAAGGCTCGATAAAGTAATTCATAAAATGCTTTGTTTTCATCTTCATCTAACTGAGGATTTGTAAATACAAAACCACAACCATTGCAACTAACATTAGTTATCTTCAAACCATTTCTTCCTTCATTATCTATAACTGTATGACTAGACTCACCACATATTAAGCAATCAATAGTTCTCAATTTTCACCTCTCATATGAGTTAATCACCAAATTATATTAAATAAATGAATAAAAGCATTAAACTCACACTCTTTTTTTATAAGGTTCCCGAATAATTATGATTTAGAACTCCTCTATTTATCAACTCTCATAAGAATCAGGTGGGATCTATTATCAAAAATTAATGAATAATTATCTGAAAGTGAGATTGCGCTCAAATGAGGATTAAGTAGTTTATCAATAACAACGTAATCCGGACTAATTTTGTTTATTTCTTCTTCAAAAATCTTTAAGCCTGTAATGGGATCAAATAAAGCATCAATATAATCAATTTGTGATTTTTCTAGCCTCTTTTTTGCTGTATCTTTCGAGGCTGTAAATATTACAACAGGCTTTATTGCTGGAAGGGTATTCGAAGTTTTAGCATCACTAATTACAGTAGAACCACTAGAAACCTGAGAATAAAAAGAATGATAGAATTCTCTATAATTCTTATCGAGAATTTCTCCCGGTTCACCTGGTATATAAGCAATAAGTATTAACCCACATAATGATGAATGAAATAGTTTGGGATAATTATTTAATAATTTAAAATCTCTTTTTTGAATGTAAATGGAGCAGAAAGATATTGGCACTAGGAAGAATGGCACTACCCAAAGAAATCTTTCAAAGATAAAGATAGGAAGAAGATTAGATAAAAATCCTACAACCCAAGGGTTAAAAATAATTAGTAAAACTGATAGATAGCATCCAATAATTATATTTACTATGAACCTTAATTTTCTGGTAAATATGAGTACTAATGTGCCGATCGTAAGAATAAAAATAAAATCAAATAGCAGGAATCTCGTATCAAAATATCTGATTGGATTAACTACAAATAAACTCTGATTCAGTTGTATTAGATATTTCTTAATCAGATTTTCTCCCACTTCATCGAAAACTAGATCTTTTGTGGTTAATTCCAAAAATGGATAATTAATCAGAAAAATGAATAGAAAGCAGATAATTATTGAGGCTACAAAAGATGGAAGAAGTCTCTTTAATTGATCAATCTTTTTATTGATCAATAACCCGATAGAAATACCAAAAAATAATAGGGAAAGCCAAATGATATTTTGAGAGTGCCAAGAAGCAAACATAAATGCATTGAGAGTAAGAAAAGTAAAAATTTCCATTGAATTTTTTCTGAATAAATACACTCCCAAAATTATAAGTGGAACTATTATTAATATTGAGCTGATTTTTGGGAGACTGGAAAAAACATACAAATTCAGGCCTCCAGCGACAGAGGATAAGGCCCAAAACGTCAATAACAAATAAGATAATAAGGCAGTTATGCTAGAAAATTTATTTTTTATAATTCTATTTGAGATTGCAGATATTATAAGAATATTGTAGATGATAAAAAATGATCCAATTATGTCATGTACTTGATATGCAATGCTTGATGTTATTTTTATTAGAAATGCATGGAAAAGAATGATGGCATTAAATGGATAAAAAGAATTGACAGCTCCTGTGCCATATGGGAGCAAATTTTGAATTTTTTCATAATTAAAAAATTGCGCTTGAGCAATAAAATACCAGAAATCACCCAAAAATAGATTATGGGATACAGTGTTAATGGTAAGAAGTTTTAACCATATCAATATAAGTAAGCAGTTGTAAAAGATTTTTAATTGATTGAAATTAATATTGGAGAGATTAATTTTATTTTGAGTAAGTAGCGTAAGTTTTTTGATCGACAATGGAAAAACCAATATACATAGATAGATAGCAATAGCAGAAGTTAGTTCCAATTCAAACTTATAGAAGAAGAATGAGAAAAATGAGAATATTATCAGTCCCGCATTAATATTAAGGATAAAAATTTCTAGATTATCTTTCAGGGTCCATAATTTTCTTACAAGAAACTCGCCGGGCAAGTAAATCAAAAAATATATTGCAATTCCAATTTTTAGGCCAGTATAGATTTCGCTAAGAAATAATATAAATGTTTCAATCATAAACAACTCTCGGCAATGAAACTTTTCCTAGAAGGATTTCTCCATTAGATCCTGTAATTTTTGATAAGTTAACAGATTTTTCATTAAGCCTAAGAAACGCTAGATAAGCAAATCCAATAGCCTCAACCCATTCTGACTTGACATTCCAGGCTTCAGTTGTCTGGAGCCCGCCCCTTGGAATTTCCATTAAATCTTCTATTCTTTCCATGAGAAACTTATTTTTAGCGCCTCCACCTGAAATTGCAATTTGAGTATTTATTTCACCATCTGTTTCTAAAAGATTCCTCCAATCGAGGTCTCTGAATAAATTCGCGGTATATTCTATGAGAGCACTCTGCACATCTTCAGGCTTTGGGCTTATATTACATTTCGCTATTGCATTTAGTATGAATTCAAGATTGTAGTGATCTGAGCCAGTACTTTTTGGTGGTTTTTTATGTAAAAATTTATCCTGCTTCCCAAGGATCTTTAATAGCTCATCACATTTGACACCTGATCTCCCCCAGTCTCCATCCTTATCATATTTCCCAATTCCATTATATATAGACCAAGAATCCATGAGTATGTTTCCTGGCCCTAAATCATAACCTTTCAATGCCTTGCTGCCTCTAAAAAAGCTTATATTTGAAATACCTCCGATATTTATAACAGATCTAACTCTTTTCTTTTGGCCAAATAGAAATGAATGAAAGATTGGAGCAAGAGGTGCACCCTGACCCCCAGCCCTTATATCTGCTGATCTAAAGTCATCAATAATAATTAAATCAGTAATATCAGAGACAATCTGACTATCTCCAAGTTGAAGACTATAGGGTTGATCTGCCTCTGGTTGATGGATTATTGTTTGTCCATGTAAACCAACAGCTGAAATATCATTTTTATTAATTGTTGATTTAGATAAAAATTCATTAATAGTTGACCCATATACATATGCAATTTTTTGGTCTAATAACCTCAAATCTGACTGTTTTAGTTCAAGAACATCTCTTGATTCTCTTAATATTTCATTTCTTAATTCTTCTTCAAAATTAAAACTATATGCATCAATTAATTCATAGTGATTTTCAAAAATATTAACTGCTACAATATCAATTGCATCTACACTTGTTCCAGACATTACACCTATATAAATATTCTCTTTCATACTTTGGATATAATAATGTTTTCTATGCCACACATTTAATCATCTATATAATATTTATTCATGGCTTCAAGCGAGGAACAAATTCTAGAAATCAAAAGAGGTGTCGATGAAATTCTCATTGAGAAGGATTTTCTAGATAGGTTTAAAAAAAATAAACCTTTAAAAATTAAGGTCGGTTTTGATCCAACCGCACCAGACCTTCATCTGGGCCATACAGTCATCATAAATAAGATGAGACAGTTTCAGGAATATGGCCATGAAATTATTTTTCTAATTGGTGATTTCACAGGAATGATTGGAGACCCATCTGGCGTAAATGAAACTAGGCCAGTACTCACTAAAGATCAGGTCAAAGAAAATGCTCGCAGCTATAAAAATCAAATATTCAAGATTCTTGATAAAGATAAAACTAGGATTGAATTCAATTCATCATGGATGAATAAAATCACAAGTGCTGAACTTATAGAGATTGCTTCGAAATATACTGTGGCTAGAATGCTTGAGCGCGATGATTTCAAGAAAAGATTCAATTCTGAGAATCCTATATCGATCCATGAATTCATCTATCCATTAGTACAAGGTTATGATTCTGTAGCACTAGAGTGTGATGTCGAGATGGGAGGCACAGATCAGAAATTTAATCTTTTAGTTGGAAGGCATCTGCAGCAACTTTATGGCCAAGAGCCCCAATCAATCATCATGCTACCTTTGTTGGAAGGCTTGGATGGGATTAAAAAGATGTCAAAATCAGCAAATAATTATGTTGCACTGAATGATTCTGGTGATGATATGTTTGGCAAATTAATGTCTGTCTCAGATGATTTAATGTGGAAGTATTTTGAACTATTGAGCTCAAAAGATTTATCGGATATAAAAAAACTAAAGCTTACTGTCAGTGATGGCGCTAATCCAAGGGATATAAAATTTTTATTGGCAGAAGAAATGGTAGAAAGATTTCATAGTCAATCAATTGCAAAAAAAGCAAAGGAATCTTTCTTGCAAAGATTTCAAAAAGGAGGAATCCCTGATGAGATCAATTCAGTACAAGTTTCCATTGAAAAAATACAAAACGACAGTGGTGATATTAATCTCCCAAGGCTTTTAGCGCATACCAATCTAGTTAATTCTATTTCAGAAGGACACCGAGCAATCAAAGCTGGATCTGTAAGAATTGATGGAGAAAAAATAAGCTTAAATTCAATAGAAATTAAGAGCAATTCTGAACTCATCCTTTCACAGGGAAAACGCCGCTTTATTAAAGTTAAAATTATTTGAAAATAACTATTGATAATCTTGTTATTAAGAATAGAATGGCAGGT
>MDSV01066264.1_pt1 | contig 14914 bp, 13 predicted proteins | sample 810851 | NCBI WGS metagenome assembly MDSV01 (sample SAMN05326640, study PRJNA326480) | marine metagenome | isolation source: seawater | place: Atlantic Ocean: North East | collected 2012 | reverse complement strand
GGCGGCATCATGACCAGTTGGAACGCCTTTGTGGTTGGCGGTTCTCGCGTGCTCTACGCATTGGCCGAATCCAATCACGTACCGAAAATTTTTAGCCGCCTACACCCGACCTACAAAACTCCCTACATCGGCATCGCTGCCATCGGTCTCCTCAGCATGATCGCGCCTTTGTTTGGAAAAACCATCTTGGTCTGGCTCATCAACAGCGGTAGCTTTGCCACTACGGTTGCATTTCTCTTCGTGGCGATTTCCTTCCTCGTACTGCGTCGCACCGAACCGGACATGCCACGACCCTTCAAAGTCAGTCACCCGCGTTTGGTTGGATACGGTGCCGTGACCTTGTCTGTTGGCTTGCTTGCCGCGTTCATGCCGTGGAGCAATAGCGCACTGCAATGGCCTGAAGAATGGCTCACCATTGTCGTGTGGGCTTGCCTGGGCGGGCTGCTGCTCGTGCGCTATGAAATGCGTCAATCCTCGAATGCGTGACATATCTCGTAAAGGCGAGGCGGGTTCACTAGGGGAGTTCTAACACCATAAACATATTGCTGCGCTCGTACCGCTCATCCTGAGCCGCCTGCTGTTCGACAAAGCCCGCGTCACGATAGACCTTCAAAGCCGGCGCCAGAATATCATTGGTCGACAACACCACCTGATTTGCCCCGCGCTCGACAGCGTAAGCCGTCGCATGTGCCAGCAACCGTTTACCAATCCCCTGTCCATGCAGCCTCGGATCCACGGCCATTTTTGCCAGCTCAAATCGGGTTGGGACACCATCGGACGTAAAAGCCTTGGGCACTAGGGCCACCGTACCCACCACTTCGCCATCGATGAGAACGAAGAAAATTTCACCGCCGGGGGCAATGGCGTAACGTTCCGGATGGTCTAGGGCCGCACGATCCTCATCCTCGATGCGAAAGTAGTGCTCAATCCACTGATAATTCAGCCGCGCAAAATCCGCAGCGTACTGCGCACTGTAACTGACGATGTGAATGACTCTCTCCTACTCGTGCACTCGAAGGGCGAGCTCAGGCGCTTGAAACGCCATCTGCCAACCACCTGAGAATCGCTGAATTTTCCTCTTGGGGATAGGTGTGGGACAAGTTCTCGATCTCGCGATAGGTGACCTCGGCACCTGCACCACTGAACGCCGCATTGGCTTCTTGGGCCACGCTGACTGGAAACATCCAGTCCAAAACACCGTGCATCAGATAGATTGGCAGGCCTTGCAGGCGAACTGGATCGACCACCTCGAGCAGCATCGGATGAAAGGACGCTGAACACGGTGCGAGATGGGTAAAGGGCGAATTACTTTGCAGCCCGCTCACGTAGCTGAAGGTCCCGCCATCGGACATCCCCGTTAACAGCATGCGCTGAGAATCCACATTCCAGTGCTGCTGCGCGTATGCCACTAAATCATACAATCGCTGACTGTCCGCTTCAGAATTCATCAGCGACCACGTGCGTTCTGCAGACGTAGGCGCGATCAAAATACAGGGATCGGAGCGAACTGCACGCAGCCAAGACCATAAAAATTGCCGACCGTGCCCACTGCCGCCATGCAGGGCCATCACCAGCGGCAACGGTTCCCCTTGATAATATTCTGGCACGTAGACTGAGAAACCGCCGCGTTGATCCGTCGCGTTATCCGCGTGCATGACACCAACATTCGGCTTTTCCGGGTCAGACTCCATCAGCTTTTGCTGCAGCTCAGCGTTCTCACGGACCTCTGGCTCCAAATAAAACCGATTCACTGGCGGCAGCATGGCGGCTAGGGGATAGGCCGCTGCGTAGGCTTGGGTGGCGAGGCCCATGGCCCGGTATGCGGCCATTGGCGGTTCCGGTTGATCCATGGCTCCGGCAAACCCGTCAAAGGCTCGCAAAGCGAGCGTCGTGGCCATGTTCGCGTGCAGCGTAAAGGCTTCCAGATGCTCCGGCCACTGGGCCTGGGTGAAGGTCTGGCGGCCGGCCTCCAAGGGTTCTCGGTATTGGGCAATCGCGGCGCAGACCCCAGCCAACTCCGGCGGGTGCATCATACGCCCGGCTTGACCAAGAGCATCCAGCGCGTGCAGCAGTGGTAGGATCAGTGCAGTAGTGGCTTCCAACAACTCATCGGTATCGCTCAAGACGTTCTCTCTCTCCGTTTTTTTTAAGTTTACGCGCCCCCGTTGGGCCTACAAGTCACGCGATCTGATTCTTTTGGGCATCTTCACGACCTCTGCACGCAGAAAACCGCATTCTAGACCATGCATTGAGCATGGCCATGAGGCCAATCGGATCAATTTCTGCAGGTACGATATGAATCAAACATCAAGCCCCTCACCCACAACTGAGGCCCCCTACTACTTGCCCTTGGCAGACGAAGTAGAGGTCTTTCAAGCGGCCTATGCGTCGAGGCTTCCTGTACTGCTTAAAGGACCCACCGGCTGCGGCAAAACACGCTTCGTGGAACACATGAGCTGGCAGCTCGACTACAACAGAGCAAGCGAGCAGCGGCCGGAGGTTCCACTGCTGACGGTGTCCTGTCATGAAGATCTGACAGCAACCGATATGGTGGGACGCTACTTGCTCAAGGGCGACGAAACCGTCTGGTCTGATGGGCCACTGACCCGAGCTGTTCGCACCGGAGCCATCTGCTATCTGGACGAGATTGTCGAAGCACGGAAGGACACCACTGTGCTCATTCACTCTCTTACCGACCATCGGCGCATTTTACCCATTGATAAGACTGGCGAACTGCTGGATGCACACCCAGATTTTTTGCTGGTGATTTCGTACAACCCCGGCTACCAAAGTGTGCTTAAAGATCTCAAACCCAGCACTCGTCAACGCTTCGTCAGCCTGGAATTCGACTACCCTGATGTAGAAACCGAAACCAAAATCATCAGCCACGAGTCTGGTGTCGACGCCACTACAGCGGAACGGCTCGCGGTTATCGGCGAGCGCGTGCGTAATCTCAAGCAGCATGGATTCGAAGAAGGTGTCAGTACACGGCTGCTGATCTACACCGGCGATCTCATTGCGGCCGGTATTGCACCCCGGCGAGCAGCAACGGCTTCGATCATCAGTGCAATCTCGGACGACCCCAGCGTGCAGCAGGCGGTGGCCGATATTGTCGACGTCATCTTGCCCTAGCCGGCTGAGCCAGAGCCATGACATCGGACGATCAGGAAGCTCAAGGAACCGTTGAGCCCTCTGTGCGACTCGCAGACGTGGAGGCTGCGCTCGGACTCTTTGCCGAAGGCATTGCCGGGCGCTATTTGCACATTCGCAGCAATCAGGAATTCGCCACTAACTCACGCCTTAAATTAGACGTAGAGTTTACCGGTCAAAACAATGACACCCTGTTCCTGCCTGAGTCGCTGTTAACAGACAGTCCCTCGGCTTACCGCGTACTGGTCATGGAACAAATCGGTATGCGCGAATGCGACACCTTGGGGTTTCGGATGACCACGGCCTTGGCTCGTCTGCCCCAGCTGGCAGCCTTCCACTCACCCAGCCCGGATACTGGGCCACGAGTAGGCGACTACCGCTTACTGTTCGACAGTTTTTCTGCTCCTGCTCTGGCCGAGGACCTCTTCTTATTGTTCGAAGACACGCGCATTCAGAGCCATTTACTGCATCACTATCCGGGGCTGGCAAAGCATCTCACGGCCCATCACGCGCACTTGCTGAATTCACAGGTTCCCAGTGATTTGATCGCCAGAGCCAAACGCTGGCGTCTGGGCGAACCGTTGTCTCTGGCCAATGGCTCGGTGGAACAAAGCCTTTTCTCAGCATTGCAGGAACACGGAGACAGCGCGCTATCGGTCTATGACAGCGTCGCCGCGCTCTGCCAACACTATCCGTCGGTCTTGTCCTGTTACGCCCTAGAACAGAGCGAATACCATAAGCGCGACGAATCCTTGGTGGATTGGCTGAATCGCGAGCAGCGCGTCGAGGAATGGGAGGAAGAACTCGAAGAAATTAACGAGCAGCTCAATCAATCCATGGCCATGGACACGGCTACTGGCGAAGAAAAAGAAGCCGTCTTTGGCGACGCCGGCGATGGCAGCCAGCGCCAGATAGACATCGAGATTAAGGAGTTGAAAGAGGAACGGGACACATTAAAGCGCCGTGTAGACATGGAACGCTCGGCAGTCGTCCATGCGCTGGGAACCGCCCAAGGCGATGCTCGCAGCTTCCGTTACGACGAATGGGACTATCTGAACCGAACCTATTTGCGCGCCTGGTGCCGTGTTTTTGAACAGTCACTGAGCAACGACAGTGAAGAAGACATCGCGCCGCTAAAGGCCGTCATTCGTGCCTACCAAAACACCGTCCAGCGCCAACTGGAACAGATACGGCCCACCGGATTGGAACGTATTCGACGGGTACAGGACGGTGACGAGTTGGACCTTAACGCTGTGATCGAAGCACGTCAGGACATCCGAGCCGGGCAAAGCCCAAACGAACGTGTGTACTCGCGCAAAGAACGCGTACAGCGGGATGTGAGCGCCATTTTCTTAGTCGATCTATCCGCCTCTACCGACGACCCAATTCATCCCCCGGAACCCAAGGATTGGTCAAACTACGAAGAAGATGAGGCTGACACGCGTGGGGGTTGGTACGCGAGCTTTGATGACATCGAAGAGGAGCCCGAAGAACCGGGCCGAAAAATCATCGATTTGGAACGTGAAGCCATGGTCGTGATGGCTGCCGCTTTGGAGGCCTTGGGCGACAGCTACGGCATCTACGGATTTTCCGGTTACAGCAAGGACAATGTGGAGCTCTTCGTCGCCAAGGAACCGGACGATGCCTTTTCTCAGTCGACTCTGAAGAACATTGCCGCCATGTCACCCAAGGGCTCGACACGCATGGGACCGGCCATACGGCATGCCAGCCAAAAGCTCATGAATACGGGCAGTGCCATGAAAGTGCTGATGGTCATCAGCGACGGTTTTCCTCAGGACTGCGACTACGGTCCGGTGCGGGGAAATCACGACTACGGCGTGGAAGACACTGCCCGCGCGCTACAAGAGTCTCAGCAAAAGGGTATCGAGACATTTTGCATGACCGTAGACAAGTCCGGGCATGACTACCTCAAGCGCATGTGCCCTGACGAGCGCTACATGATTATCGAAGAGATGGAAGACCTGCCCAACCAGCTCACCAAGGTCTATACAGCACTCACCGGTAAATGATGGTCGGCTGACCGCCTTGCGTGTTATTCAATGCCAGCAGCTACTGCACTGACCAGATCAGCATCAGAACGAACAGCATCACCAGCCCTAAAATAAAGACCGCTGTGGACCAATCCCCGGGCTGCGCCTCGGTCGGATTAGCTCGCCAATTCTTATACATCGGCCAAATCGCAAACAGCATCATGCCACCTGCGCCCAAGGCTAAAATTTGCATCCATTCCATATCGTCCCCGCAGGATTTTAATCCAATAAAAAACCCGACGTATCCTTCGCTAAGCGAAGTCTCTGTCGGGTTTCATCGTCAGCAAACAATCATTTGCCGCACTGGGTCACGCGTTCACTGCGCGACTGCTGAGTGCCTGACGAGTCGTGCCTGATTAATCGTCACCGCCAAAAATGCCCAGCAGCTGAAGTAAGCTGATGAAGATATTGAAGATGCTCAGATACAGCCCGTAGGTCGCCATGATGTAATTGGTTTCGCCACCATTCACGATGGAGCCGATTTGCATCAAGATCAGTGCGCTCATCAGCATGATGATGCCGCCTGGGATAATCACGGACATTAAGGGCAGCTGCAGGAAGATGTTGGCGATCATGCCGATAACCATCACCATCATGCCGATCGCGACGAAGCCTCCCATAAAGGAGAAGTCACGCTTAGACGTCATGGCATAGCCCGCCAGACCCAAGAAAATCACCGCCGTACCGCCCAGAGCAGTGCCCACAACTTGCGCGCCATTCGCCAGAGACAAATACATGCTGATGATCGGACCCAAGCCAAAGCCCAGCAGACCAGTGACCAAGAAGATCACGCCCAAACCTGAGGCCGAGTTAGCCGTGCGGGGCAGCACGAACATACCCAGTACCATGGAGGAAATCACGCAGATCAAATAAGCCATGGGCGGCACATTCATAGCCATCGACAGAGCGGCCATCACCGCACTGAAACCCAACGTTGCGGACAGTAAAAGGTAGGTATTCTTAAGTACCTTATTGGTTTCCAGCGTAGACAGACTCGCTACCGACGCCTGATGCATAGATCGTTGTTCCATTGATATCACCTATCATTGATCCTGCGAGATCGTTCCGTCTCGCATGGTTTACAGATTGAAAAACCCTTCGCTCGAAAGCGCATACGTCTATATTGGCAACTGCCGGTGGATTTGCAACCCCAACGAGGACGAACTTCCAGTCGTCGCAACAATGTCGCCCTTACCAGGCCGATCCGGCCTCAATTGTCGGCTTTGCTGTCACGAACTTTTAACCCGTTGATCGTGTCCATTGGCGGCGCAACGCGCTAGTCTGTACCGAATGACAGTCCTCGGAGCAGCGTTATGCCTCAACCTGAGCTGGATCCAGCCTTTACAGCTTATGTGAGAGACGAACCGAAGATTACCTACGTCCAACCCGAGGATCCTTGGCTGACCCGCCAAGTAATCTCCTCCGTAGAGCGCTTGTTTGGCCGAAAAGAAATCGAAACCATCTACAAGCAATTGAAGGCAGAGCCCTTTGCCGTGGAGCGTTTTTTTACCGCAGCTTTTGAGGCTACCCGCATTGACTGTCGGTACAACGCCACCAAGCTCAAAGAAATACCAGCCGACGGCCCCTTAGTGTTTGTGGCCAATCATCCATTTGGCATCGTCGACGGTATGGCGTTATGCGATATGGCGTTAAAGGCGAGAGGCGACTTTCGCATTTTGATCAATTCGCTTTTATGCCAGGACAAAGATTTAGCCCAGTACTTCTTGCCGGTGGATTTCCATCCAACCAAGGAGGCGATGAAAAACAACATCCGGATAAAGAAAGTCGCCCAAGAGTGTTTGGCAGATAACATCCCGGTTTTGATTTTTCCGTCGGGTTTTGTTTCGACCGCTGACAAAAAGGGCTTTGGCAACGTCGTCGATGCACCCTGGACAACGTTTGCGGCGAAGTTGATTCGCGATGCTCAGGCCAGTGTGGTGCCAATTTACTTCCGCGGACAAAACCGTCGTGCGTTTCATCTGGCATCGCATATCGCAGAACCTCTGCGCATGGCGCTACTGCTCAGCGAGGCACGCAACCGATTTGGCAAGCCGTTGCATGCTGTTGTCGGCGACACTCTGGATTGGTCCACCCTGAGCGAATTCGAAAACCGTCAGACGCTGACCGACTGTCTCTACCAACAGGTTCAGTCGCTGGCCCTGCACAACGTCGAACCGCACCCTACCGTTCTTTCATCGTTACCTTAGAATTGCGGAATATTTTCCAGCCCCTGACAACCTGTATACATGAGTGAAGAACAAGACCCCTGGGTCGAGATATTTCGCGCTGAAGACAAGCGGCAAATTCGAGACGCCAGCCTGGTATTGCTTGCCGTCAAAGTGGCTCATCGGGTGGACATGAATGCCACCGCCACGCCGTGGTCTCTGATGGTCCCACCCGCTGAGCAAGCGCGAGCACACCATGAACTCACCTCCTATTGGCAAGAAAACAGCAAGCCGCCGCCTACCCAGGTCCAGGTACCCTTTGTCGATAGCGGATGGTTCGGCGTCCTCGGATTTTTGGCGGTCATCTGGGCAGTTCCCGCGCTACAAGGATTCTCTAACAGTCAGCTGGTCGAAGCAGGCGTACTGCACAGCGAATCGGTACGCCAAGGCGAATGGTGGCGTGCACTCACCGCTCTCACCCTACACGGCGGGTTGGAGCATATTCTGAGCAACAGCTTGTTTGGCAGCCTGTTCGGGTTCTTTGTCGCCCGCTATTTGGGATCGGGGGTTGGCTGGCTGGCAATTCTTGGCTGCGCGGCGGCCGCTAATCTGTTTAACGCGCTGATTCATCCAGATGCCTTTCGCGCATTGGGTGCCTCCACTGCAAATTTCGCTGCCCTCGGGCTGGCACCCACGCTACTGTGGCGAAAGGGTGCATTTCGCCAACACGATTGGCGCCGTAGCGCAGCCCCTTTGTTCGCGGCCATCGCCATGCTCGCGTTTACCGGCTTTGGGTCAGAACGTGTGGACATTGGCGGCCACGTCTTTGGCTTCGTCGCGGGCGTATGCGCTGGGCTGGGACTTTCTCATATCGACTTTTCGACCATCTCTCGAGAACGGCAGCAGCAGGCTGGTATCGTCGCCATCGGACTCGTTGCCCTGAGCTGGGTATTGGCGCTCTAAGCATTTTCCGGTGATTAATTGGTTCAGCAGCGGTTCAGTTTGATACCAGCACTATGACTCAGACACTGAGGGTACAAGACGGTATCAAAGGAGTTTCAAATGCTTGGATTCAGACTGATCGGAACCTTGGGGGCTTTGGCGTTCACCAGCGCGGCCTACGGCCAGGAGCCGCTCGCGCTACTCAATGCCGAAGAGCCGGCACCCGCAGCAAAATTGGTTGACCCGCTCATCCACTACCCAGACGACATTGTGCAAGTCATCTTCGACGCCACTCAGCACCCGGAGCAAATTGCCTTAGCGGCGCGCTACTTGAATAATCCCAACAGCGTGCAGGGCAAACCGGCGTTCAACCCCGCCATTTTGGCTCTGATGCAGTATCCGACATTACTGCAACGCTTGAGCACGAATCTGGTCTGGGTTAGCGAGCTGGGGCAAGCGCTCACCGACGATGAGTCACATGTGTGGGCGCAGCTTGAGGATCAGCGACTGCTGCCCGAGGATCTCGCGCAGCCGATAACCGTTGTGCCAGCAGAAACTCGCGTGGTCTATCGCAGCAGACCCAGCTCATACCGCTACAGCGACCCGTGGCCCGCACGGGTTTCCTCGTCCTACGTCGTGCATTGGGATCGACACAGCCATCGACACCCAACGCATCACAGGCATCATCGCTCTTGGGGACATGCCAGCAGACATAGCCCCTTCTGGCATCACGGACATTTGAGACATCCAGATCATTTTCTGTATCGGCAGCACCGGCAGCTCGAAAGAAGGGTGACGCGCGAGCACCGGGCAAATCGGCGAGAGTTTCGACGTGACTCGCGCCATCGACCACCCGAACCCTATATGTCTGGCACGGCATTCGGAGCAGTCCACGGGGTCGGGCCGCCGCGCTGATTCACGTCAGCGCTCGGCTACTCCCGACCAATCCAGCGGTCGTCGATCCAACACCCAGACAAAGGCAAACATGGCACCGCCGGAAATGGGGCACCAATAAAAGAAGGCAACACCGTTTGTTGCCAAATAAGCCACGATAACGCTGGCCAGAACAACACCCGACAAAATCAGGCGCAGCGAACCGATACCAAACCGGGCCAACAGGATGCTGGCAAAAATCGCCCCATAGATGTAATTCGGCAGCTTGAACGTGAGCTGCAACAGCCCTTGCGCCGAGTAGCGCGAAAAAAACAAAGCCAATGCAAAAAAGATCAGAGCCCAAACGACCATAAAGAGCCGCGACATCGTCAGATAATGTTGTTCCGTACAATCTTTGCGCAGGGGAGCGTACAGATGGTTTACCGTCAGGTCAGCGCCCTCCGCCAGCGCCGAATCCAAGGTTGAAATGGCTGCGGCAAATATCGCCGCGATAAACAAACCAGAAATGCCAACCGGTAACTCTGTGGCGATAAAATGCGGAAAAATTCGGTCTGGTGCGTTGACTAACTCGGCGGCCAAACGCTCTGGCACACCACGCTCACCATAGAATACGACCAGTGCTAGACCCACGCCCAGAATCAACAAATGGACCACATAGAACAGCGCGGCAAAATCAAAGGCTTTGCAGGCATCGTCCACCGAGCGGCAGGCCTTCACGCGCTGCCAAGTGCCTTGAGTACTGCCTTGGGCAATACTCAAGCAAATCGCGCCGATCACTCCGGCCCAAATGGTGCCGCTTTTGCTTGTGTCCGTATCGAAATCGAACATAACCAACTTTGCCTGTTGATCGAGCCAGAGCAAGGCCTCGGGCAACGGCATAGTGATCTCACCAAGCGTATAAAGCAGCGCAAAAATGGCCCCCGCAGCGAAGAGCAAAAACAGCAGAAAATCCGTCCAGATGACCGTTTTGATACCAGCCAAGGCGCCCCAAAGCGCACTGACGCTGACAATAAACAATGCACAACCAGCCAACCCCCAACCGCTGATCACGTCCAAAACCAAACTCGCGGTTAACAGTTTAACGCCGGAATTGATGGTATTGAGCAGCAAGCCTAATGCCATGGACAGGGTGCCCGTTGGCGCGTCGATGCGAGCGCCGATGTATTCGTAACTCGTTGCAAGATTTTGGCTTTGGTAGAACGGTCGCGCCAGCAGTCTGGCAACCAGCACCTTGCCCATGGCCAGACCAATGATGACCTGGACATAGGTTAGGTTGCCCTCCGGAGCGAACACGGCGGCGGGCACCGACACAAACGTCACTGCGCTGACTACCGTCGCAATGATGCTCGCCGATACCGCCCACCAAGGCATGGAGCCCCCGGCTTGAAAAAAACCTTGGCGATCGGTAATCGTACCGCTGAGCCGGTGCCCGGCCCACGTCACGCCAAGCATCACCAACGCAATGACCCCAAGATCAATCAGGCCCAATGCGGAACTCACTGCTATTGATCAAGCCGTACGATTCGAGTGCCGACGTTGCCGCCGGACAGCAAGTCCACAAAGCCTTCAGGCGCTGCCGCCAATCCGACGACCTCGTCTTGCAGACTGGTTAGCTGGCCCGAAGTCAGCCAGCCGTATATGGCGTTTCTCGCTTCGGCATAGCGTTCAGCATAATCAAAGAGCAAAAAGCCACGCATGGTGAGTCGGTTATTGACCAATAGTCCGGGAACGCCCTTGGGACCGGGTTCCGGCGTATCCGTGTCGTATTGCGACACCACACCGCAGCAGGCGATACGCCCCCCGACGTTCATACGAAACAGAGCGGAACCCAAAATCATGCCGCCCGTGTTGTCAAAATAGACGTCTACGCCATTGGGGGTCGCCTCTTTTAAGCTTTGACGATAGTTGGCGTCTTTGTAATTGACGGTTCGATCAAAACCCAACCGATCAACGAGCAGCCGACCTTTATCGTCGCTACCGCAAACGCCAACCACCTGACAGCCTTGGATTTTTGCCATTTGTCCGGCCATGTGTCCAACCGAACCCGCAGCCGCCGACACCATGACCGTGTTGCCCCGCTCGGGGTTGCCCACATCGAAAAGACCAAAGTACGCCGTTAACCCATTGACGCCCATTGGCCCGAGGTAATGAATCGGATCGTGACCGGGATCAATCACCGTGACGTGCTCGACATCCATGGCGACATACTGCTGCCAGCCTGTGGCAGCAATCACACGATCACCAACGGCCACCGAAGGCGCATTGGAAGCAACCACCTCACCAACGCCGGTACCGTTCATGACGCGACCGGCAGCCGGCGCACCAGCGTAACTGGCACTGCCCTGCAAGCCGGCACGCGTTCCCGCTGTAATGGCGAAAGCGAGCGTCTTGATCAGTACCTGATTTGGGCCTGCAACGGGCATCGGTGAATCGGTGAGCTTATAGTCCTCAGCGCGCAGCTTGCCCGTTGGTAGACGGTCGATCAGAACCTGTTGGTTTTCCATGTTTCCCCCTGTTAGTCCGCGGCCTGAAGTCAGCCGGCAGTTTCGATTATGCGCCTAGATCTTTGGCCATGGCGTCTATATGCGACGGCCCGATGCCACAACATCCACCGAGAATCGACGCGCCCTTGTTTCGCCAATCGCGAGAAAATGCAACAAAATCTTCAGTGGTCATGTCTCTGGCTTCAACGGATTTCTCGTTATCCAAAGTCCATCCCTCCGGCACGTGATAACTGTTCGGATAGGCGCCGATCGGTTTATTGGTCAGTTTGGCAAGAGTCTCGACAGCGGCGCTGATGGCTGCGGGCGAGGTGCAGTTAAACAAATAGGCGTCTGGCTCAAAGGGCTGCACTGCGGCTAGGGCATCAGCCAATGACTCACCGCTCCGTAGACCCTCGCCAGGGGTTTCGTGCAGCGTCCAAGCCACCCAAAGCGGTTTGTGCGGATCAACAGCCCGAGCCGCCGACGATGCGTTGACCGCTTCGCGGACACAGGACATGGTCTCGCAGAGGTACAGATCCGCATAGGGCGTCAAAACCGTGACGAGCTCTCGATACACCGCTTGTGACGGTTCATCCTCTGGCACCAAGTCGTGTCGATAACTTTCGTCCAGAGGTGGCAAACACCCAGCAACTCGCACCGGTATCGTTGCGGCATCTGCGGCCCGGCGCGCCAGTTTCGCTGCGACTACTGTCAGCTCTTGGTAACTCTCAGCCATATCGGCCTTGGCTAAGTAACTGGGAATGGTGGAATACGAATTGGTGGTAATCACCGACGCACCTGCTTCAATGTACTCGGCGTGTACTTGCACCACCCCCTCAGGTTCATCCAGTAGCGCTCGTGCCGACCAAAGCCCTGTTCGCGGCGTTAGCCCCCGCTTGATCAACTCGGCGCCCATGCTGCCGTCCAGTATTTGTAATTCGTGGTTCACTCAGTTCTCTCTCGTAATCAGCGCCTATTTGACGCGGCGGATGTTGAACCGCCATTTGTCGTTTTCGCGTCAATTTATAATCGACGACGGCCTCGCCTCAACCTCATGCCTAGCTGGCGACCATCAAGTGCTGTGGAGACACCCGAACCTTCGGACGTTATTGAGGTATCGTGATGCTAAGCATAATTCAGGAGGCCGCGATTATGGCATTGAATCGTTACGTAACCGAAATGGGCATGGGTGCAGACGTGCACGGGCGCGATTATACCAAGGCTGCGAAGCGCGCGGTTTCGGACGCCATCCGGCACTCCAGCCTGAATTTCTTCCGCGCCATAGGCAAATCACCAGATGACATGAAGATCACTGTGCGGATCGGCGTCGCCGAACCGAATGAGGTTGACACCCAGTCCGTAGCGGCAGAACTACCCTATGGCAGTGTGACCGTCGTGTGCGTGGTCGGGGGCTTGGATGTACCAGCGGATCGTGGTCACACCAAGACGTCGCCCATGGGCGATGCCATCGTCATGGCCAACGCCGCCGTGATCGTCTGCTTTGAGGAATAAACCCGGTTCTAGAGCACGTCGAGAATTCTCGAATACTTGATCGCGATTTCCCGACGCTTTTCCAACGGCCCAATAAATTCATCGTTATCCAGTTCGTTGTATACAAGGTACAAACCGGAGTTAGCGGTTTGCAGCCAGGAAAACCGTAGGTTCATGGCGGTAGCATCACTACGGTCGTCGTACTGCACCAGCGCCTGCAGCAACACCTTGGGGCTGAACGAATAGGACATACGCAGCCGCGCCACGTTGACCTCAAAATCGCCATTGGCAACGGGCAGTTCGATGTCGTTGTTAATCCAGCTCAACTCACTGGTGAACGCTTCTGCCAACCGATAGCTTGCCTGCAACTCAGTAGACACTCGATCACCGCCGTAAAAGCCGCCTATCCTTGATGTGACTGAGGCGCTCAACGCTTTGCGCGGATTGCTCATCACCACGATCTGGGATTCTTTATGGTCGTATTCACCCACAGGCACAAAGGTGCCTTCGACGATTTCGAATGGCTCCTGCACCCCCTCCCGAATAAAGTTCAAGCCGGTATGCACCTCGAAACCACTGGTCCACTCCCAGTGATTGTCGATGTGCAAAAAGCCGGACTCGTAAAAGCCTTCATCGTCCTGATAACCCCTGAAAAACACATGCGGCCTTAACTCAAACAGTCCCCAGCGATCGTTCATGCGTTTGCGATGCCAGATCATTGTTGAGATTTTTTCGTAATTCTTGCGCCTCAGGAAACCCACCTCTGGATTGAAGTTGTCGCCAACCTTGGCATAGGCCAGGTACGCATCGAGACTTGGCACGTTGTAATCTGCGCGCACACGCATGGCCTTATCGTCGCCCGACAGCCCGGGCGTATCGGTTTGGGCAACGTATCCCGACAACGTCCATTCATCGCCTAAACCAAGACGGCCATCAATCGCATAGGTTTGATTATCTTCCGCGCTCAGTTCCGAGGACTTGTCGACAAAGAGAACACCCAGAGAAGAACGATTCTTGAACTCTTGGCTCAGCCGCAGCAAGCTGAAGTCGACGCCGGCGATACCGTTTTCTGAATCACCGGTCTGCATGTGCATGGCGCCCACATTGGTCGCGATACCCATTTTGCCCGACAACCTTACGCCGGCGTCGATTGGCTGAGGGGCACCGTCAGAATCCAGGCCGATACGACGACTGAAAAACAGCTCCACATCTCCGGGGTCGCCTACTGAAAATTGGCCGGCGTTTTCCAAAAAGAATGGCCTTTTTTCCGGTAGAAAAATGCTAAATCGATCCAGATTAACCTGCACTTCATCCACTTCTACTTGAGCAAAATCGGTGTTGTAGGTTACATCCAGCATCAAACTGGGCGTCAGAGCAATTTTTGCATCGAACCCCACATCCATTTCGTTATGGGTACCCGGTTCTGCATTACCACCACGGTCAAAGGCGCCTAATACGTAGGGAGTGACTTTCAGCGAACGCTGACTGGGAGGCGACACGCTCGCCAAGGTTCCCGCCTCGGTCAGCCGGTACAGATTGTATTGCCGCTCCAGGGGTGCCCAGTAAGACACTTCGTCTAACCGTGCGATATTGCGCTGAAAGTTGATTCCCCAGTTCTGCTGGCCCTGACCTCGATAGCGCAAGGACTTGAAGGGAATGGCAAATTCGGCACTCCAGCCGAAATCGCCAATATGTGTCTGCACCTCCCAAGGGGCATCCCAGTTCAGGTTGAAGCTGG
>MDSV01209565.1_pt1 | contig 14920 bp, 3 predicted proteins | sample 810851 | NCBI WGS metagenome assembly MDSV01 (sample SAMN05326640, study PRJNA326480) | marine metagenome | isolation source: seawater | place: Atlantic Ocean: North East | collected 2012 | reverse complement strand
ATGTAATTGATTTTTTCATTGAAAATGAAATTAAACCAACCTCAATGATTGACATAAGTGATGGTCTTTCGTCTGAAATTTTGCACTTGTGCAAAAACTCAGGATTAGGTTGCAGAATTTATGAGGAAAAAATTCCAATAACTCAGGAATCTTTAGATACTTTGGAAGAATTCAAGTTAGAGGCGAGTACGATTGCACTTTCCGGAGGAGAGGATTACGAACTATTATTTACCATTGATACAAAAGATTTAGAAAAAGTTGAAAATCACCCTGATTTTTCTATAATTGGACACATGACTAAAGAAAGTCATGTGAATTTGATTACCAAGGGAGGTAAAACAACTCCAATTTCATCAATGGGCTGGAAGTCTTTCTAAGTTTAAGGCAATTCAAATAAATCTTCAACTTTACAATATTTTTTTACTATTCAACTCTAAAGGAGTAAACTATAGAGTAGCTTATGTTACTTCCGTCTGTTGTTTTAACTCTCCAGTAATATACCCCAGACTCAACTTCAACTTCTAATTCTTGAGAAGTTAAGTCTTTATGATCATCAGATGGGTCTTGTTTTCCATCAGTTGTATCAAAATAAACTGTATATTTTAAATTAGATGTTTCTGTATCTGGATCTGAACCTTCCCACACAAGCTTTACCTTACCTTCACTGTCAACTGAAGCAGTTGTTCCAGATCCTGGTGACTTTAAAGTTGCTGGGAATGGAGCATAACTTGTCTCTCCAGAAGTACCAGCTAAATAGAACTTCCATGTATCACTTGCTGCTGTTTGAGTGGTCTGACTATTCTTAGATGTAATCTGCCAAGAATAAGGAGCTCCTTTGTTCAAAGAAACAGTTGTATTGGTTGTTGTTAATCCGTTTTTGTTTATTACAGTATTTGCTTCAAGATTAATAATCTTAAGATCATAAGTTGATGTGTTAGCAGATGCTGACCAAGAAAAATCCACATTACTCTGAGTATCACTAATACTTGTACCTGTCTCGCATACTTTATTATTAGCAGGAGCTGTTAGAGTTGCTTTTCCTGGAGGTTGAGGAGTTGGTCCTCCACCGCCTCCGCCGCCTCCACCAGAGCCACCTTCATCACCGCCACCACCTCCACATGAGGCAATAAATAATGTTAGAAATAAGTAAATTAATTTCTTCATTCTCTTATAATCTTAAAAGTTTGTCTAACTGTTTCACTTTCCATCACTACGATGTAAGTACCTTGTATTTGTCTAGATAAATCAATCGCTGTCTTTCTTGATATATCCTCTATCGTCTGCTCCTTTGTATATACTAATGCGCCACTAGCATTAAACACACTCACCTTAACCTTAGTATCCTTCCCTCCTACATGTACATTTACATTGTTTTTAGTTGGATTTGGATAATAGTGGATATCCTCTGAGATAAACACCTCCTCCTCTACATATCCCTGACACTCTAAATCAGTATATACCTTGATAATATTTAACCCTGTAGATAATGAGGTCTCAAAACTATCTGATCCTACTGTAGTCTTCTTACCATTAATATCTATGTTATACGTGCTTGATCCACTCATCACTATACTCGCTCTTCTATCATCCGTATCAATATCTATAAACGCACTAAGTGCTGGTGGCTCTGTTACATTCACCTCAAAACACTGCTCATAATCATCCTGACCATCTACACTAAAGCACACTATATAGGTCCCTTTAGCTAATCCCGCCACAGAAGCCGTTTTAGAGTCCCCAGTGATCGTTACGTTGTCTTTTCCAGTAATCGTAACAATATAGTCATAAGATGCATCCTCTACACTTAAATTAATCACACCATCACTATTACCAATACAAGTCGCACTGCCAACCTCAACCTTGAAGTTCTCGTTAGGTAAACTAAAGACCTCACAGCCATCAACATCAACTGTAGCTCCATCAGGTGTATCTGGACATTTGTCGTTAATATTAAGAACACCATCATTATCAGTATCAGCATTTTCAATGACATTAATTTTAATAGTAGCTCTTGAAGTATTAGCATAATCGCTTACTTCAATATTTAAATTGAAAAATACATTCTTACTGTAATCAATTTCTGAATTATCTTTTACAGTAATTGCCCCAGTTTTAGAATTTAGATTAAATATTTCAGTAAAATTATTTAGACTAAATTCGAGTTCATCATTTTCTTTATCTGAAACTTCAATTACTCCTATTTCATAATCAACAACTGGGTTTTCTAAAACATCAAAACTTGTAGAGTTAATCACAGGTGATTCATTGTCAATTATATTGATAGTGACAATTCCATTTGAATTAACAATTCCATCAGAAACTTGGATATCTAATTCAAACTTTGTGTTAACATCATACTTTATTGTTGAATTATCGTTTACAACTAATAATCCAGAATCTTTATCCAGATCAAAGACTTCAGTAAAGTTATTTAGAGAAAATATGATTTCATCATCATCATCATCAGTAGCATCAATGAAACCAACTTCTTTACCGTTAGCAGGATATTCCATTAAATCAATACTAACTGTATTAATTGTTGGAGGTTTATTATTGGAAATTTCATCTTCAGAAACCGTTATTTTGTTAGAATCACTAAATGCTGATCCCAAGTAAGATGCATCTACTGATTGAACTGCCCAATAATATGTTCCAGGCTTCAAGCTCACTTTCCATTTCAGGTTGTGTTCAGCATTTCCTTTTTCAGAAACTTTTCTTAATCCAGATTTATTGGAGTTTGATGAAAGGATTTCTTCTCCATCTAATGATGTTCCAATTTTAAGAGAATAAGTTAATCCAGCACTACTAGTTAAATCATCATTTGATGCATTCCAAGAAAATTCTACAGGGACTTTACCTTCAACAGTTTCTTGATCGCTAAGTATCTTAGCTTCAATAATTTCAGGTATGGAAGGGGGTTTATTAGCAACAAATTTAGATCCACCCGTAGAGGAATTCATTCTATTAGAACTTCCTCTTGCAGAAGCAAATCTTATATCACTTCTTGTGTAATCATCCTCTCTAGTAGAAGTAGCTAATAATGCTGATTCACTTCTAACATTTTGATAACCTCTAAATAAGTATTCATTTTCATTTTCTTTATTTGTTCCTGAGAGCACAAAATCTAAATCTCCATCACCATCAATATCACCAAATTCTACTTGTGCGTCAATGATATCTGAAACATCAAAGCTACTAACAATAAAATCATTTTGTTCAGGTGAGTATTCTCTTAGCTCAGTAATTTTACCTCTTCCTGTTTGAATTCCAGAATACAAGAAATCTGAGTAACCATCACCATTGAAATCACCTAAATCAATATTTCCATTTCTCATTCCAGGTAAATCAATATTTAATCTTGGCCAATCAGAATTCCCCTCGGATATCTTATTAACGTATATTTCAAATATGTCTCCAGTTTTTCCTGTACCAGTTATTACGATATCTAAGTCTCCATCTCCATCAAAATCAATAAAATCAATTGTTCCGTCTCTGGTGGCAGCAAAGTTATTTTGTGTAACAGTTAATTGATGATCACCACCTACTATAGTGGTATTTTCATACAAGTAAGATTTTAAACCATCTGACTCATCAAAACCAGTTATAACAAAATCAATATCTTGATCATTATCAACATCACCCAGGTCAAATGAACTATTCTTAAGTTTAGCTATTTGATCTGAAAGATCTACTTTGTTATAGGTGTTATTTTCACTATCATACTCATAAACATAAAATTTAGGAATACCAGAGGTTTCATTAGCAGAGGTTAATCCTACTAAAACAACCTCAGATTGACCATCATTATTTAAGTCAACAACTTTTCCTTTTGCCTTAAATAATCCTTGATCGATTTCAGTAACATTGTATGAACCATCAAAAACCTCAATTCCTTCATTGTTAGCTTGAGTATTAGCTATAAACATTCTCAAGTTTCCACTTCCATTTGTTCTGAATTCGTTAATTAAAACATCAGTAAATCCGTCACCATTAATATCACCAAGTTCAGCATCACTCACGTTGTTCAATCCATAATTATTAATATTTGTTTGGTTATCTCTAATCAATCTTCTACCATCAAATTTATAAACCTGAATATTGTTCCCGCCATCTTGAGAACCATACAATAAGTCTAAGTCTTCATCATTGTCAAGATCTCCGAGTTTTAAAACAGGATTTTTATTACCGTTAATAGTTCTGTCTACAATTCCACCTTGATTTAAAATTTTCCACTCATAAGCTAAAGTGTAATTAATTTCAGACGAGAAAACTCCTCCTTTTAATCCACCATCAATCGGTTGAACAGATAAATAATAATCATTTGGGAAAAGATTGGTTTCAAATGAGTTATTGAATACCGGTGCAATTTGATTTACAAGTCTTTGACCAGATTCAAGATCGCTCAATGTGTTTGAAAGTTCAGAACCTCCAGGTGTAATTCCAAGTTTAATATTATAACCAATGTCATCAGAGAAATCATCTTCTGGAACATCCCATTTAAATTTAACTTTTCCATTTCCTAAGTCCTCAACTTGAACATTTGTTATTTCCACTGGTGAAGTATTAACCTTGTTTTCAGTATGAACTTCATATAGAATAGATTTTGCACCACTAGAATCAAGGCCGGTAATAAAGATATCTAAATCTCCATCCATGTCGTAATCAACAAAATCAGCAGTAGATTCATACAATCCTACAAATTCATAATCTGACTCGTTATATTCAAAGTTATTCGCAGCATATTCACCAAGGGATGGACCGCCTGTAAATAATTTAGTTACCGGGTTGTTTTTGGAATCTTCACCTGTAAATAAGTAATCATTATAACCATCATTATTGAAATCAGCTACGGAAACATCACCGTTTTCAAGTTCTACTGTTGGGCCATATCTGTATCCATAATATCCAGTCTTTAAATTACCATTACTATCTTTTCCAGTTACAACAAAACCGACGTTGTTACCTTCATTGTAAACAGATATTGAAGAGTTCTTCAATCTCCAATCCCCTCCACTATTGTAATTGTTATTTTTATTAATAAAGGTGTTCCATATTATGTTACCATTTATATTTCCGTTATTATCTACACCAGAATAAACAATATCATTATCAGAATCTCCATCCATATCAACAATTTCTACAAACCCATCAATTAATCCATTAAAATTATTGCTTTCATCTTCTTTGATGAATAAATTTTCACCATCTTTTCTGTAATAGATTGCGGAAACATAATTATTGTTCTCATCAATACCAGCTATAGCTAAATCAAAATCACCATCATTATCTAAATCACCCCAAGACATTTTTGTATTAAATAATGCAGGAAGTCCGTAATCGTCAGTTGACTCAAATGTTTGACCGTTAGATGTACTTAGATAGACTTTTGTTTGCGGTACTTCATAGTATCCTGAAACAACTAAATCAAGCCATCCATCTTTGTTAAGATCAACCCAAGATAAATCTCCATCATAAAGTCTTGTGAAGTTCTGATTAGTATTAACAAATGACCCATTTTGGTTCTCATAGATTGCTGTAATATTCCCCTCAGTATCACTTCTTCCCATTATTGCTAAATCCTTATCACCATCTCTATCATAATCACCCCACGAAACAGATCCTTTGGAAAGATTTGGGAAAGGATTTTCCTTTTTAGTGAAGATTAAGCCATTATTCAAAATATTAATTGAAATATCACTAAGATTTTCAGAAGATGCTTGAGTTAAAGTAGGAGACAAGATAATTGATTCAGTCTCTTCAGCGTTTTCAGGATATTCTTCTACTCCTCTAATTAATGAGGTTGCTTGAGTCGATCCACTTTTTATGGTAATTTGTGGTGACTTTTGAATTTTAACAACTCTGTTAGCAGTAAATGTTCTGTTGTTTATTGTGTCGTAATTCACAACAAATTGATCAGCAAAATAAATATTTCCTTTATCATCTAAACTCAATCCTCTTGGATATCTTGATTCAAATTCTGCAGAACCTTTTGTACTATTTTCATGCTGATTTTGATTTCTATCAGCTTTACCATAAATAAGTTCAGCATTTGTATTACTTTCATTCCCATCATCTATGTTGCTTGCATCCCATTTCTGAATATTATGACTTCCATATACTGAAACATAGATGTTTTTATTTTTATCTACTGAGAATTTTTTAATATCACTATACCACGGCATATAACCTACTTGATTCGGGGCTTCAGTTCTTGAACCAGCTACTACAGCAATTCCACCAGAATTTGAAAATCTCTTCACATTATAAGTGTCAAGGACGTAGATATTATTATCATCGTCCACATATAAATCAGTTGGGTTTCTTAGCTGGTTCATTGCATCACCATCACCATTTCCACCAGCAACCAATTTTCCTTGAGTCTCACCAGGATCATATCTCATTACTCTTCGGTTTCCTCTGTCTGCTACATAAATAGTATCATTTTTAACAAACACATCAGATGCATTTTGGAACTGATTTGCAGCATCTCCATATCCATTTCCGCCAGCAACCACAGTTCCAGTCTTAGAACCATTTTTGAATAATAATACTCTAGATTCTGATTCTTCAGCGACATATATATCACCATTTTTTGCAACAAAGAAACCATCAACTCTTCTAAGATTTACAAAATCATCAATTTCATTCTCATCATATGTTCGACCGACTACAACTTCTCTTGTGCCCTTATTTGGGTCATGTTTAATAATATGAGTATACCAATATCCTCCTCTTTCTCTTTCTAAAGTGTAAATATTTCCAAGCGAGTCAACATGAATATCATAATGGCCAACATATTTACCTTCCTTAACTGTTAATGTTTCTGTATCCATTGGTTCAATTAGGACAGTTTTATACGTTTCATTAACATCAGCTTCAAACTTGTAATCTGAGTCAAGTAAAGCAGTACCACTTGATTTAAAGTCAATAATTACGTCTCTAGAGTGAGGTGCGCTTATAGATGCTGTTATTCCAACTGTTTCATGTTCAGCAATTTCAGATTTTTCTGAGGATAAACTTGTAATTGTTGGCAGATCATCGCTTATCAGATTTAGTAGGAGTTCTGAATCAGTTGTCGTTCCATTTGCTAATTCTCCAATGCTAAATATTATAGATTCTTTGATTTCAACTTCACTATCATCAAGATCTTTAGTTGATATTGATATTGAAGCTGATTTTGAGTTTGCTGGAATTACAATAGAATCGTTGCTTACGGTGAATTCATCATTGATAGTAGCAGTACCTGAAATTGTTAATGGAACAGTTATCTCTTTACCAGAAATCTCAGATGAAGTAGCAATAAGCTTTACATCAGAGCTAGAGTTTTCTTCAATTTCATTATTACTCAAGTTAATAACAACTCTTTCTGGGTCATCATCATCATTAATTGTAAGTGAGTAGTTGTCTGTTAGGGAAGAATTAACGTTTACTAAGTTTTCAGTTTCTAAAACAACTGTTTCGTTTTCTTCATCTTTGTTGTCTTCAATCGGAGTAATGGTTAAAGATCCAGTAGTTTCACCATTTTTAATTAAAATTTCTGGTGATATTTGCATTTTTGTAACTCTGTGATTTCTATCATCTACAGCATAAATATTACCTTGTAAATCAATTGCTACATCATTTGGATAATATAACTGATTATCTAGAGATCCTGCTCCATTTCCACCCATTACAACAACTCCAGATGTTGCCCCAGGTATCCATTTCATGACTCTATGTCTTTCTCTGTCAGCAATGTAAATTGTACCATCAGGGGATACATCTAGTCCAATTGGAAATGCTACCCTGTCTAATTGATCTTGTTCTGCTCTTCCATTTCCACCAGCAGCCAAAGAAGCTTCATCGTTTTCTGAAGTGTCAAATTTATATACTGCATGATTTTCTTGATCAATAACATAAACATCTTCATTTGCATCCATTGCCATGTACCATGGTCTAAACGTATTTGACCATTTATAATTTAGTTCTGAAAGAGGTTTGTCCAATATTACTACACCTTCATTTGCACCAGCTAACCATTTTACAACTCTAGCATTATTGGTGTCTGAAATATATAAATTTCCATTAGAATCAACTACTACTCCGCTTGGATAGCTAAGTTGATCCAAATTTCCACCTCCACCACTATTTCCACCTGCTAATACTACACCTTCAGTTGCACCTTCAGCCCACTTTACAATTCTATGATTATCTGAATCAGCTACATATATATTTTTATCACTATCTACAAAAATACCACGAGGATTGCTTAATTGACTATTGCCTGTACCTTGACTATTCCCACCTGCTACTACGATACCTTCTGTTGCACCTGGAGCCCATTTAACAATTCTTTGATTATATCTGTCCGAAACGTAAATATTATCGTCATTATCTACATAGAGGGCATATGTATTATTAAAACCTGAAAGACTTCCGGTACCATCAGTACCTCCAGCAATGACTGAACTTTTCTTAGTTTCAAAACTAGTTGTATAGTCATCTTCAATAGAAGCTGTTCCAGTAACTTTAAATGGAATAGTGATATCCTGAGATGTGGGTGCGTCAATAGTTGCTGTTATGACTGTTGATTCTGTTTCAAGCTCTGAAACTTCTGAGTTATCAAGATAAATACTTGTTAAGTTAGAATTATCATCACTCACTAGATAAACAGTTACATTACTTGTATTTGATACTGCATTTGTTATATCTCCAATGGTTAAAATTATAGTTTCTCTTATTTCCACTAAATCATCATCTAATCCATTTGTTGTTATAGTAATATCAGCAGAAGTTTCACCTGCACTTATTACAAGCGGAGATGATGTTATAGTATATTCACTTGTTTCTGCAGTTCCAGAAAGAGTGTATGGTATTGTAATATCTAGATTTGAAGTTTCTGAAACTTTTGCTGTTATTTTCAAACTTTCTGAAGAGTTTTCAGTAATTGTTTCAGAACTTAATTCAAAACTAATTGTTGGCGGATTATCACCATCAACAAGAGTTACATTTATTGAATTTGTTACACTACTGGATGCATTGGATGCTGTTTCGGGGACTAGTATAATACTTTCATCATTTTCATCAGAGGAATCAAGTCTAGATGTTATTGTTATAGATCCTGTTGTTTCACCTGCAGAAATAGTAATTTCTGGGTTAATAATATGTTTTTGTATTCTATGGTTTTCAGCATCAGCTATATATACATTGTTATCGGAACCAATAAAAGCATTGTGTGGTCTTAACAATTGATTTACTTTGCTTCCTCCACCATCTTCGCCTGCAATAACTTCCCCTTCACTTGCACCAGGTGTCCACCTAACAACTCTATTATTATATGAATCAACAATAATCAAATTATTTTCTGAATCAAAGCTCATACCTTGTGGGTTACCAGTCTGATTAAGGTTTCCGCCTTTATCACCATTTCCACCTGCCACTAATACTCCTACTGTTGAATCTGGAGCCCATTTTGTAACTCTGTGACTATGTAATTGGGCAACATAGACATTATTATTATCATCTACTAGAACAGATGATGGATAAGCTGTTTGATTCAGATCGGAACCATTACCATTTCCACCTGCAACAACTATTCCTTCACTGGTACCAGGAGCCCATCTCACAACTCTGTGGTTATAAAAATCAGCTACATAAATTGTATCATTCTTAACAAATATATCTCTCACATAATTGAATTGATTTAAATCAGAACCATTACCATTTCCGCCCGCTAACAATACTCCCTCAGAAGCATCTGGAGCCCACTTTACAACCCTATGATTTTCACTGTCTCCTACATATATGTTGTTATTAGCATCAACATGAATTGAGTATGGATTTTTTAAATTATTTAAACCAGTACCCCAGTTACCACCAGCTACAACAATTCCTTCACTATCCCCCTCATTCCATTTAGTAACTCTATGTCTCCAATGTTCAACAATGTAAAATGAACCATCAGCGTTTGCATGAATATCTACAGGGAACGCTAGAACATCACTGTCTCCAGTACTACCCAAAATTGTTTCATATCTTTTGGTTGGAAAATCTACCGAATAATCACTTCCAAATGAAGCAGTTCCATCAACTTTTAATGGGATAGTTATATTCTTTGAGCTCGCAGCAGATGTTGTAGCTGTGACTGTTGCGACATTTCCATCTGCAACATTTTCACTAATTGAGCTAACATCATTTGTAATTGCTGTTACATCTGGGTCATCATCACTAATTAAGTATAAAGTTGTTTCAGTAGTATTTTCTTTTGCATTACTTATTGTTCCAGGTGTAATTATAATAGTTTCTTTGACTTCAATGTCTGTATCATCTAAGTCTTTTGTAGAAATTGAGATAGATTCAGATTTTGAATTTGCAGCAATTATTATTGAGTCATTACTGACAGTGTATTCGCTTTCGATTGTAGCAGTTCCTGTTAAAGTAATTGGTATTGCAACTTCAAGTCCAGATTCGTTGTCTAGTGTAGCTGTTAAAGTTAATGCTGTATCTGAATTTTCCTCAATTTCAGTTGATGAAGATGAAAATATTATGGTTGGTAACTCATCATTATCTACAATAGTTAAGCTTAAAGCATCAACGCTAGAACTTTCAACATTAATAAATTTATCAGCTGTAAAAATTAAAACTTCATCGTTTTCATTTGAAGAATCATCTGTTGATGAAATCGTAACGTTAGCTGTCGTCTGCCCTGCAGGTATTATTATTTCATTAGCCTGAGATATTTTTAAAACTCTATGGTTTTCTCTTTCGCCTACAAAAACATTGTCATTTTCATCAATATGTAAACCAATAGGATATTGTAGTCTTTCAAGAGAGTTGCCACTTTGATTTAATTTTCCAAAGAAAATTTCAGGTTCTAAATTTCCAGGTTCATATTTTTTAATAACATGCCTGTAATAATCTGGAACATATAAATTCCCTTTTGAATCATAAGCAAAATGGGAAGGATTAGAGATGCTTAGTAAATTATCTTGCCATGCATTTCCGGACGTACCAGCTAAAACAACACCTTCTGTTTCACCAATTACCCATTTAACAATTCTATGATTTTCATTGTCAGCTATAATTAAATTACCATTTTCATGTATGACTGAAATTGGGTAATGTAACTGATTAAGATTACTCCCATTATTGTTACCACCAGCAACAGTTACACCTTCACTTGAACCAATTTCCCACTTTACAATTCTATGATTATATGAATCTGCTATATACATGAAATCATTATCTTCATCTACATAAATACCACGAGGATTGTGTAATTTACTATTATCTGTTCCTGAACCATTTCCACCTGCCACAACAACACCTTCTGTGGCGCCTGGAGCCCAACGAATAATTCTATGGTTTGGATAATCAGCTACGTAAACATTTAAATCAGCATCCACATAAATATCCCACGGTGTATTAATTTGATTTAAACTTGATCCAGCACCATTACCTCCGGCAACCACAACTCCTTCGTAGGCGCCAAGATCCCATCTTAATATTCTATGATTAAATTTGTCTGCAACATAAACACTTCCATTTTTGTCAACATGAATACCTTCGGGCTGATTGATCCCTGACAAATCAGAAACTCCAGAATCCCACCTTGGGCTGTTTACACTACTTGGAAGATATTCAACAGTCTTTTGACTTGAAGATGAAAAATCTGAATTGCTTCCAGTTCCTGAAAGTTTTAAATTAACTAATGCATCTTTAGAGGATGAACTATTTATTGTTGCAGTTATTGTTACATCTTCTCCTTCATTGGCTGAATCTGAAGAAATTGAAATTGAGCTTAATGTAGGATTATCATCACTTATTAGACTATAAGTTAAAGATGATGTGTCGTTAGTTGCATTTTCAACAGTTCCAAAATCAACTTGTATAGTTTCAATAACCTCAACAGCACTATCATTTAACCCACTATTTGAGATAATTATTGATCCAGAAGAACTTCCTGGATTAATTACTAACGGGGATTCGGTTAAAGTATATTCATCTTGAATTGTGGCAGTTCCAGAGCTTGTGAATGGTATTGAAATGGTTTTATCAGAAACTTTATCAAGTTTAACAGTTATGGTTATATTATCATCTAAGTTTTCTTGTAAATATTTTTTACTTGATTCAAAAGAAATTGAAGATGGTTCATCATTGTCAGTTAATGTTACAGTTATATCATCATTGGATGAAAAAGTACCTGAAGAAGAAGAATAGGGTTTAATAATAATTGTTTTATCATCTTCATCTATTATATCAGGAATACCAGTAATGGTCAATTCGCCTGATGTTTCACCTGCTGCTATTGATATTTGAGGAGCAAGATTATATTTCTTAACCCTATTGTTATTTAAATCTGTAGCGTAAAGATTTCCAACTTCATCAACATGAATTCCTGCAGGTTGATTAAATTGATCTTCATTAGAGCCACTTCCTGCGTTTCCTGCTACAAATTCACTATTCACACCTGGATAAACATTTTTTGAAGGATCTATAGAGAATTTAATAACTCGATGAAAAAATTGCTCAGACACGTAAACATTATCATTATAATCAATGGAAAGTCCAGTTGGCCTATCAAATTCACCAATTATTTCACCTTCGACAGCATCCTTTTTCCATCTCACTATTCTGTTATTGTTATAATCGGCAATAATTACAGATCCCTCGCTATCTAAGACAATTTGATGTGGGTGGGTTAGCTTGTCTAATCCGTTTCCTGATGAACCAGATGAATCACCAGCAACAACTACTCCCTCAGTTGCGCCAGGGGCCCACATAACTACTCTGTGATTACCGTTATCTGAAATGTATATATTATTATCAGAATCAAGCACTATACTTCTAGGAAATTGAAGTTGATTAATTCCTTGTCCGTGACCATTACCACCAGCAACAATTACACCTTCTGAAGCTCCAGGCGCCCATTTAACAATTCTATGATTAGCTTGGTCAGAAACATATATATCACCGTTTGATGCTACGGCTACTGAAATAGGAAGATATAATTGATTTAAATTAGAACCTTCACCATTGCCGCCTGCTACTAAAACTCCCTCTGTTGCACCCGGGTCCCATCTAAGAATTCTGTGGTTTTTTAGATCAGCCACATAAAGAGTATCATTTTTTGCAAATACATCAAGTGGTTCGTTAAATTGATTTAATGCTCCACCGCTTTCACCACCGTACAAAGAAATTGCTCCTTTATCTTCAAAAGAGAGATTATAATCTGAACTTTCTTTAGCTGTACCTAATAACTGAAAATATATTTTAATATCAGAATCAGAAGCAGATGACAAATTAGCAGAGATTTTATTTGATTGTGATTCATCAAAAGAAGATTTTTCAGCAGTGACTGTTATTTCTTGTGAGTGAATTATACCGAATGTTGACAAAAAATATAGTGCTAGAACTTGTCTAATCCTCATAATAAATTAATTAGTTGTATAATATTGTAATTCAACAATGTATTAATTATTTTAAATAAAAAATTATAATCGAACTGTTTTTTTTTAATTGAACTAACTTAATCACTAGCTTGTATTCATAACTTCTTCAATCTCATCAATTTCAATAGGAATTTCTGACATAAGGTTAGTTGGGTTTCCTGAATCATTTATTACTACATCATCTTCCAATCTGATACCAAATCCTTCTTTTATAATATAAATCCCTGGCTCAACTGTTAATACGTTATTTTTTTCAAAGGGGATTTTTAAGTCACAATAATCATGAGTATCAAGGCCTAAGTGATGAGACGTTCCATGGCTAAAATATTTTTTGTAGGCAGGTTTTTGTTTGGTCTCATTTTGAACATCTGATTTATCAAGTAATTTAATTCTTAAAAGCTCTGAAGTCATGATTTTACCAACTTCTTTATGGTAATCCGCCCAGAAGACACCTGGTCTAAGTAGCTTTGTTGCTTCATTCTTTACGTTCAAAACAGCATTATAAACTGTCTTTTGCCTTTCAGTAAATCTTCCGTTAACAGGAATAGTTCGTGTCATATCACTAGAGTAGTTTGCATATTCAGCACCCACATCCATCAGTATGATTTCTCCGTCAAGACATTGTTTATTATTTTTTATATAATGAAGATAGTTAGAGTTTTTTCCAGATGCAATTATAGGAGTATATGCAAACCTTTTAGATTTATTTCTTAAAAACTCGTGAGAAAATTCAGCTTCAATTTCATATTCCCAAACGCCAGGCTCTACAAATCCTAAAACTCTTTCAAATCCTTTTTTCGTTATGTAGCACGCTCTTTTTATAAGACTTAATTCAATTTCATCTTTGATAGATCTTTGATATTGTAAAATTGGATTACTCTTTTTAAAATTTAACCCATCAAAATTTTTGAGTTTCTTAATAAAACGATCTTCTCTTGTTTGAGTTTCAACATTCTGTCTGTAATGTTCATTAGTATTAACGTAAACATAGTCAGCTTCTTTTATTATTTTACTTAAAATTTCTTCAAATTCACTTAGCCAATGAATATTCTTAATGCCAGAAATTTCAAAAGCATCAGATTTGGTTAATTTTTCTCCTTCCCAATGTACAATATGATCATTTGTTTCTCTTAAAAAAAGAATTTCCTTAAAATTTTCATTAATTGAATCAGGGAACAGTACTAAAATACTTTCCTCTTGATCGATGCCGCTTAGGTAAAAAATATCTCTATGTTGCTCAAATGGAAGTGTAGAGTCTGCACTTATAGGATAGATATCATTTGAATTAAAAAAAGCAACACTGTTAGCATCTAGTTTATTAGTGAAATTTTTTCGATTTTTAATAAAAAGGGTATTATCAATTTGACTATATTTCATAAACGGTAATTATTCAAATTTATAAAATAAATTAAGATGAAAAAGATACTTTTTGCACTCCTTTTAGTTTCATATCTCGGATTTTCTCAAAATGCCAATACATCTTATGAGAT
>MDSV01205930.1_pt1 | contig 14920 bp, 11 predicted proteins | sample 810851 | NCBI WGS metagenome assembly MDSV01 (sample SAMN05326640, study PRJNA326480) | marine metagenome | isolation source: seawater | place: Atlantic Ocean: North East | collected 2012 | reverse complement strand
ACAACTTCACTTTCATCTACTCCTAATTTATCTACGATAATAGCTTTTACTTTTGATGCGATATCTGACATAACTTTGTTTTTTTAATTTATAATTTTGTTAAAGTGCAAAAATAAAAAACTTTATTTTAATTTAACTAATTCAAAAAAAAATTGTGAACATTAATTCTGATAAAAAAATTAGTATTTTAATTTTTGCTTCTGGAAACGGATCTAATGCTGAAAATCTAATAAAATACTTTAAAAAGAAGTCCACAGAAATAAACTGGATAATTGTAAGTAATAACCAAAAAGCAGGAGTAATTGATAGATCAATTAGATTAAATATCCCTTATTTGATCATAAGTAAGAAAAATTTATATAAAAAAAACATACTGAAAAAAATCAAACTAATTAATCCTTCATTAATTATTCTTTCAGGATTCCTGATAAAAATACCTGAACTAATTGTTGATAATTTTCCTAAAAAAATTATAAATATTCATCCCTCCTTACTTCCTAAATATGGTGGTAAAGGAATGTATGGAATGAATGTTCACAAAAAAGTTGTTGAAAATAAAGAGTTAAAAAGCGGAATTTCAATCCATTATGTAAATAAAAACTATGATGAAGGAAAAATAATTTTTCAAAAAAGTTTTAAAATAGCATATCCAACCAATGCATTAAATCTTTCTAAAAAAGTTCATAAACTTGAAATGAAATATTTTCCTGAGACTATAGAAAAACTACTTAATTCTGTAAATGATGGGTAAACAAAAATTTTATGTTGTATGGAAAGGGAATAAGCCAGGCGTTTATAAATCATGGCAAAAATGTCAGACGCAAATAAAAAGTTTTCCAGGAGCATTATTTAAAAGTTTTGAAAATATAGAATTAGCTCAACAAGCTTACAAACTGGGTTATAATGCATTTAAAGAAAAAATGATTACTAATGATATTTTTGATGGCCCAGATTTGAATTCAATCTCTGTTGATGCGGCATCTAGTGGTAATCCAGGCCCTATGGAGTATCAAGGGGTTGATACTAATACAAAGGAAATTTTATTTAAAATGGGTCCATTTCAAAATGCTACAAATAACATTGGAGAATTTTTGGCGCTTGTACATGGAATTGCTATGTTGAAAAAAAGATCAAATAAAAAATTAATTTATTCTGATTCAATCACTGCAATAAGTTGGGTTAAAAAAAAACATTGTCAAACCAAGTTGAAAAGAAATTTAAAAAATGAAGAAGTTTTTATTTTAATTGATAGGGCAGTTTTATGGCTAAAAGAAAATAATCATTCTATTAAAATCAAAAAATGGGACACAAAAAATTGGGGGGAAATTCCTGCCGATTTTGGTCGAAAATAAATTACTCTTATGAGCAAAATAATAATTCTTGGAACACTAGCATTTGATACAATTGAAACTCCATTTGGAAAAGTAGAAAGGGTAATTGGAGGATCAGCGCCATTTGCAAGTCTTGCTGCTAAAACAAAAAATATTGATTGCGCTATTGTTTCAATTGTTGGAAATGATTTTCCAAAAACCTATCTACAACTACTTATTTCAAAAGAAATTGATATTTCAGAGGTTCAAATCATAAAAAATGGTAAAAGTTTTTTTTGGTCTGGAAAATATCATAAAAATATGAACAAAAGAGATACAATTGAAACTCAGGTGAATGTACTAGCTGATTTTAATCCAAAAATTCCTAAAAATTTTCGAAATCCTGAAATACTTGTTTTAGGCAATCTTGACCCTAAAGTTCAATTAAGTATTGTTTCTCAATTTGAGAAAAAACCAAATTTTATTATGCTCGATACAATGGATTTTTGGATGGATAATTCGTTCGATAAGCTAACTGAAATCATTTCAAAAATTGATTTAATTTGCATTAATGAAGAAGAGGTAATTCAATTATCAGGTTGTGATAATTATCATCTAGGTATAAAAAAAATATTTTCAATGGGTCCTAAATATATTATAATGAAAAAGGGTGAGTTTGGTGCTACATTATATTCAGGTGAATCTAACTTTTTCTGTCCAACATTTAAAATCAAAAAAGTCATTGATCCAACTGGAGCTGGTGATTCTTTTGCTGGTGCTTTTGCAGGTTACTTAGCTGATTCAAAAAATTACACTTTTAGTTCCCTTTCAGATGCACTAATTTATGCAAATAGTGTTGCATCATTTTGTGTTGAGAAGTTCGGAGTGGAAAACATGTTAGATATCTCAAAAGAAGAAATTGTTAATCGGATTAATTTTATAAAAAAACATAATAATTAAGTATAAGTATTAAATATTTATTTTGTTCTTTTGTATGCATACTAATTAGGAAATGAGTGATGCTATAAAACACGAGTGTGGTATCGGCCACATCAGACTACTTAAGCCACTAAAATTTTACAAAAAAAAATATGGTAGTGCATTTTATGGAATAAATAAAATGTATTTACTAATGGAAAAGCAGCACAATAGGGGTCAAGATGGTGCAGGTTTTGCATCGGTTAAACTTGATGTTCAACCAGGAAATAGATTTATAAGTAGAATACGATCAACAGAAAAACAACCTATTCAAGATGTATTTAGTAAAATAAACGAAAGAATTAATGATGAGCTTAAATCAGATCCGTCAATAGTGTTAAATATTGATAAATTAAAGTCCAAAGTACCCTACTTGGCTGAGGTACTATTAGGTCACGTAAGATATGGGACTTTTGGCGGCAATAGTGTTGAAAATGTTCATCCTTTTTTACGTCGAAATAATTGGATACACAGAAACTTAATTTTAGCAGGTAATTTTAACATGACTAATTCAAAAGAACTATTTGAAAGTTTGGTTGAAATTGGGCAACATCCAAAGGAATATACAGACACCATAATAATTCTTGAAAAAATAGGACATTTTCTAGATAATTCTGTGAGGAAAATCCAAAAAGATTTAAAAAAGTCTAGTGTTCTTAAAGAAGATATTACAGATAAAATTTCAGAAAAATTAGACATCTTTAAGATTTTAAAAAAAGCCTCAAAAAAATGGGATGGAGGATATGTTATTGGTGGTTTGCTAGGCCATGGTGATTCGTTTGTTATTAGAGATCCTAGTGGGATTAGACCTGCATTTTACTATAAAGATGATGAAGTTGTAGTTGTTGCTTCGGAAAGACCAGCAATTCAAACCGCGTTTAATATAATTAAGAGTAAGATTAATGAACTAAACCCGGGTGATGCAATTGTTGTAAAAAATAATGGAAAAGTAGAGATAAAAAATGTTATAAAACCCAATGAAAATAATTCATGTTCATTTGAAAGGATCTACTTTTCAAGAGGAAATGATGCTGATATTTACAATGAAAGAAAAGTTCTTGGAAAATTGTTAATGCCAACTGTACTAAAAGAAATAAACTACAATATCGAAAATACTGTTTTTTCATACATTCCCAATACTGCTGAAACTTCATTTTTTGGAATGATTGAAAGCGTTGAAGAATATCTTAATGCAAGAAAAAGTGAAGAAATTATAGATAAAAGGGGGCTGTCAGAGAAAAAAATAAAAGAAATCCTTTCGGTTAGACCGAGAATAGAAAAAATCGCAGTTAAAGACGTTAAACTAAGAACATTCATAACCGAAGATGACAGTAGAGATGATTTAGTTGAGCATGTGTATGATATCACTTATGGTGTAATAAAAACAAATGACACATTAGTTATTATTGATGACAGTATTGTTAGGGGTACAACTCTTAAGAAAAGTATTCTTAAAATGCTAGACAGATTAAATCCAAAAAAGATAGTTATAGTTTCTTCTGCACCACAAATTAGATATCCTGACTGCTATGGTATTGATATGGCAAATTTAGAAACCTTGATAGCCTTTAATGCAGCTTTAGAGCTTTTAAAAGAAAAAGGTATGAATTCGTTAATAAAAGAAGTTTATAAAAATTGTAAAAAAGAACTTAAATTGGAAGATAAAAATATGGAAAATTGCGTAAAAGCAATTTATAAATATTTTAGTGCAGAGGAAATATCAGATAAAATAACTGAACTGTTAAGTTCAAATTTGGTAAAAAGAGATGTTAAAATAATTTTCCAATCTATCGAAAATTTACACAAGGCTTGTCCAAACTCAAAAGGTGACTGGTATTTTACTGGCAACTATCCTACTGCAGGTGGAAACAGAGTTGTAAACACAGCATTTGTAAACTTTTTTGAGGGGAATAAAAAAAGAGCTTATTAGTGAGTTTGACTAAATTTTTCTGAAACTACTCCCCAATTTACAACATTAAAAAAAGCGTTAATATAGTCGGGTCTCCTATTTTGATAATTGAGGTAATAAGCATGCTCCCATACATCAAGGCCAAGTATGGGGACTCCTCCACATCCATTTGGCATTAAAGGATTATCCTGATTTGCGGTTGAACATATTTCTAGCTTTCCGTCTTTTAAACACAGCCATGCCCATCCTGATCCAAATCTGGTTGAAGCAGCTTTTGAAAAAGCATTTTTAAAATTATCAATACTACCAAAGGAATTATCAATAGCTAATTTTAAATTTTCTGACATTTTATTATCAACGTTAGGATTCATTATTTCCCAGAATAACTTGTGATTATAGTATCCCCCAGCATTATTCCTTAATGCCATGTTCCCCATATCTAAGCTTGATAAAATATCTAATATGTCTTTTGATTCATTTTCAGTTCCTTCGATAGCAATATTAAGGTTATTTGTATAACCTTGATGGTGCTTTGAATGGTGAATCTCCATTGTTCTAGTATCAATATGAGGCTCTAAAGCATCATAAGGGTATTCTAATTGTGGTAAACTAAAGCTCATTTCAAATAATTTTTTGTTAATCAAATTTACAATAAAGTTTATCAAAAATCAACAAGTATGCCTAACTTGTGTAAAAGATGAACTCGGCCAATTATTTTAAAATATTTAATGCTTCAGCAGGAACTGGTAAAACCTTTAATCTGGTAAAAGACTATTTAATTTTAATCTTGAAATCAAAAAATATTGGATTATTTAAAAAAATTCTTGCAATTACGTTTACAAATAAGGCAGTAAATGAAATGAAAAGAAGAATAATTAACTATCTTATTAACTTTTCAAATTCAACCGATCCTGATTTTATAATGATGAATGAAATCATAAAGGAAACCAAGTTGAGTCAAGACGAAATTTTTTTAAAATCATCAAAAATATTAAATAATATACTTAAAAATTATAGTGCTTTTGAAATATCAACTATCGATAAATTCACTCAAAAAATTGTTAGAAGCTTCACATACGAATTAGGAATTGACAGCAAATATGAAGTTGAAATTGACCAAATTGAAATTTTAAATATGGCAATTGACAATTTAATTTCAAAAGTTGAAATTAAAAAAGATAATTCAAAAGAACTTATAAATTTTTCTTTTGAAAAAACTGATCAAGATAAAAGCTGGGATATAACTTTAGATTTACAAAATTTTGGAAAAATAATATTTAATGAAAATAATTATGAAGAATTAGAGTTGCTGAAAAATTTAAAAACTAAAGATTTTAATAACTGTAAAATAGCATTAAAATCATTAATCAAAAAAAATCGATCTAGGGTTAAAATTCTAGCAAATAGTGCACTAGAATTGATTAATCAAAATAAAATTAATCATAAAGCTTTTCCACGTCAAAATATTCCAAATCACTTTATCAAAATCTCTGAAGGTGATTTTGCAAATTTGTACAAAAATAGAATTGAAGAAAATTTAAATAAAGGTACTTTAAACTCCTCTACAGCAAATGAAATCGAAATTTATAAAATAGAAAATATAAGAAATACGTTATTAAATATTTACAAAAGATGTAAGACCAAAGTTTTCAAAATAAAACTATATGAAAATATACTAAATAACCTTTCTCCAGTTTCAATATTAAGTCAAGTGAGAAAAGAAATTGATTTATTAAAAAGGGAGGAAAATTTTATATTAATTTCTGAATTTAATAAAATCGTAAATAACGAAATACGAAATCAACCTGCACTATTCATTTATGAAAAAATTGGTACAAAATTTAACCATTATTTTATTGATGAATTTCAAGATACATCAAAATTACAATGGGAAAACCTTAGGCCTTTGATTGAAAATACTTTGTCTTCTGAAAATTCATCGTTGACAATTGCTGGAGATCCAAAACAATCGATTTATAGTTGGAGAGGTGGGGACGTAGATGGTTTTATGAAGCTTATTAATAAGGAGTCTCCCTTTTATTGTGAAAAGTTTGAAATTAATTTAAATGAGAATTTTAGAAGCTCTCAAGAGATTGTTAATTTCAACAATAATCTATTTAAGCATATTTCCAACATTTACTCCAATAATCATGGCCTATTAAATATCTTAGATTTTCCTAAGCAAACTGCCTATTCAAAAGAAAGAGGATATATAAATATAAATTTTTGTGATAATAATATTTCTGATAAAAAAGAATATTATAACTCTCAAACTTTAAAAAATATCAATGATATAATCAAAAGAGGATATTGTTATAAAGATATTTGTATAATTGTTAGAAAGAAAAAGGAAGGCGTTGCAATTGGAGATTTCTTAACAGAGAATGAGATTCCTATAATATCCTCTGAAGTATTAAACCTTAACTCGAGCCCAAAAGTTAATTTAATTGTAAACTTAATTAATTTTTCGATCTCAAAATCAGAAATTAACAAAGTTAAATTATGTAAATCGTTAAGTGAGCTTGGTTTGATAAAAATACCCCTAGAGAATTTTTTAATTGAAACTATTGATAAAAGCTTTAATCAGATTAAAAAACATATTCTTATTGAAAACTTTGATTTTGATCTTAACAAGCTCAAAGGCATTTCAATATATGAAGCTGTAGAATATATCATTGATGAATTTAAACTTATTGAGAATGGGAATTCTTATGTCCAATTCTTCTTAGATTTTAGCTTTGAATATGTGAATAAGTTCAAAACAAGCTTAGTTGAGTTTATTGAATATTACGATGAAATAAAAGAAAAGTTAAATATTGTTAGTCCTCAAGAGATTAATGCAGTTGAAATAATGACGATTCATAAATCTAAGGGACTAGAATTTCCCATTGTTATCTACCCATATGCTAACATAAATATTTACGGAGATTTGAATCCAAAAGCCTGGATTGATACAACAAATCATAAAAATATTAATTTGAAAAAAATTTTAGTTAGTGTGAATAAAGATCTGGAGCAAATTGATCATAACCTATATTATAATTATTTATGCAAATTAGAAATAGATAATATTAACTTATTATATGTTACCCTAACGAGAGCAAAACAGGAAATATATATTATATCTGAAAAAAATGTTGATTCTAAAGGAAATGAAAAAATTAAAATGTTTTCTGGAATTTTTATTAGCTATTTAAAAAAAATAAATATTTGGGATGAGTCAAAACTTTTATATGAAATTGGAGAAAAAATCAATAAGAAAACTCATAATAAAATTGTAGAAAATCTCATACAAAACGAATTTGTTGTAAACTCAAGAAGAAAACACAATATAATTATAAGCTCAAAAAATTCTAATTCATGGATTAATGATTTTGATATAGCGAAAGAAGAAGGAAATATTTTTCATGATATTATGTCAAAAATATATTCTTCAAGAGATATCAATATTGTATTAAATAAATTTTTTGAATTAGGTAATATCAATTTAGAACAAAAAAATAAATATGAAAAAATGATTTTTGAAATCACTAATCATTTAGATTTGATTGAATATTTTAATGAAAATTTGATTTCATTTAATGAAAGAGAAATAATTTCTGGTACAGGCAAAAATCTGATACCTGATAGACTGACTTTTCTAAACAAAGATAATTTAGTGATTATTGAATATAAAACTGGATTAAAAAATCATTTACACATTAATCAGTTAAAAAAATATGAAAGAATTCTACAAGAAATGAATCTGAATGTTATAAAAAAAATACTGGTTTATATTAATAAAAAAATAGAAGTTGATATATACTAATAATCTCAATATAATATCTTCTATTTATTAATGTCTTTGAAATAAAGTCATATTTTATCAGAAAATCACTAAATTTATATATAAATCCGTATTTTTGCGGAAAATATTAAATAGTAAATAAAAAAATTATGAGAAAAATTTTATCTATATCCTTAGCTATTTCTTTGGTTTTCGGTCTTACAAGTTTAAATGCTCAAGATAAGAATAACAACTGGCAATTTAGCTTTGGTACTAATGCAATTGATCTTCAGGCTGATTCAAGTACTCAGTTTGCTGATTATTTTGATGTTGATGATAACTGGAATACGGCAAAGTCTCCAATCTCTATGTTCTCAATTTCTAAATATATTGGTAATAATCTATCTTTTGGAGTAGGTGCTTCATTTAATAGCATTACGAAGTATGCTGAAGGGCTAGAGTTAGCTAATACAACGAATGATTATTTCAATGTAGATGCTATGCTAAAATTTGATTTATCAGATGCTTTACCTATTAGAATATTAGGAAAAGAGTTTGAACCATTTGTTGGGATTGGTCCAGGATGGACATGGTTTGATAACCAAGATGGTTTAACTGGTAATCTTTCAGTTGGAGTAAATCATTGGTTCAACGATGTGTTTGGCTTTACATTAATGTCAGAGTATAGACATAACATGGATGACTTGGGAATGTCAAATACTCCTCTTCTTGATGAAGGAAAAACTATGAGATGGTCAGCTATGCTTTCTGTAAAATTTGGTGGAACTGATACTGATGGTGATGGAGTTTACGATGATCATGATGAATGCCCAGAAGTGCCTGGATTAGAAGAGTTTAACGGATGTCCAGATTCAGATAGTGATGGTATTCAGGATAGTGAAGATGACTGCCCAATGTTGGCTGGTTTAGCTGAATACAATGGGTGCCCAGATACTGATGGAGATGGCATTTCAGATAACAAAGACAGATGTCCTAAAGTAGCTGGTTTAGAAACTTTGGGGGGTTGTCCAGACGGTGACGGTGACGGGATTGCTGATGGTAAAGACGATTGTCCAACTGTTGCTGGTCCAAGAGCCAACAGAGGTTGTCCATGGCCAGATTCTGATGGAGATTCTGTAGCTGACAAAGATGATAAATGTCCAGATGTTGCTGGTTCTGTAGCTAACGATGGGTGTCCAGAAGGTCCATCTGAGTCAGATATGAAAATGATGCTAGAGCTTTCTAAAGGAATTGAATTTGCCTTTGGTGAAACTACGTTCACGGATGGTACTCCACCTGTTTTAGAAAAAATTCTTTCAATAATATTGAGATATCCAACTGCTAATTTTAGTGTTGAAGGACACACAGATAGTGTTGGTACAAAAGGTTTTAACCAAAATCTTTCTGAAAGAAGAGCTTCTGCAGTTGTAGATTATTTAACATCAAATAATATTTCTTCTGACAGATTAAAAGCTGTTGGTTTTGGAGAAACTAATCCTATTGATACGAATGTTTCCTCTGAAGGAAGAGCTAATAACAGAAGGGTTGAGATCAAATTTGTTAAATAAGTAGATAACTCTTTACATACTATATTAAAAAACGCTTCGCCAAATGCGAGGCGTTTTTTATTTTTATAAAATGCATGGTTTTATAGAAAATGTAGTTAACCAAATTATTACTGAAAATCTTGATATTTCTGATTACATATTTATACTTCCTAATAAAAGAGCTAAAATATTTTTAAAAAGAGAGATAAGTAATATATCAAATAAAACCATATTCTCGCCAAATATATATGAAATCGATGATTTTATGTCAATGATTTCAGGAATTGAAAAAATTTCAAATACTGAGCTTTTATTTGAATTTTACAGAGTTTATATAAGTAAAACAAACAAAAAGAAACAACAAAAATTTGATGAGTTTGTTTCCTGGGGGAAAACACTTTTAAAAGATTTTAATGAGATTGATAAAGAACTATGTAATACTAATTCACTGTTTGATTATTTAGAAAACTTTAAAGAATTGAATCATTGGTCAAATTTTGAAAAAGAGACCAATCTAACAAAAAATTATAAAGAATTTTGGAGTAAAATTAAAGTTTTTCATAACGAATTGATAAAAAGCTTATACAAAAATAAAAAAGGATATCAGGGTTTAATTTATCGTGATGCACATAAAAAAATTGATAACTATAAAGAGCTTAAAAATATTAAACACATTTTTATAGGATTTAATGCATTGAGTAGATCTGAGTCTGAAATAATACAAAAAATCATTTGCAACAACGGAGAGATTTATTGGGATATTGATGTAAGCATATTAAACTCAAATTATAATAATGCAACTTTTTTTATTGAATCATATATAAAAAAATGGAGCTACTATAAAAACAATAAAATTAAAATTTTAAGCAAAGAATATAAACACAAAAAAAATATTAATGTTATAGGTGTTCCGAAAAATATTGGTCAAATAAAATATGTAGGCAATATCTTAAGTAGAATGAATGCTCAAGATTTAGAGAATACAGCAATTATTTTAGCTGATGAGAGAATGATGATACCAATGATAAACTCTATACCCAAAAATGTAAAAGATTTAAATATTACAATGGGGTATCCATTGAATAATTCTAGCATTTATTCGTTTTTTAATATACTTTTTAAAATTCACTCAAAACCAAAAAGAGTTTTCTATTATAAGCACATTTTAGCGGTTATTTCCCATGAACTTATAACTCCAATATTGAAAAAAAACATAGACATAGCCTCAGAAATTAAAAATCAAAATCTGATATATTTAGACAAAAAAGAAATTATTGAAATTGATGAACCAAATAAAGATGTTTATAAAATTATTTTTTCTGAGTGGTCTGACCCTGCTCATGCTATAAACTCATGTATTAAATTGATTAGTATATTTAAAAGCTATTACTCAAAAGAATCTGAGTTTAATTCAATAACTATTGAATTTTTATATAACATAAATAAAGTGTTTTTACAAATTAAGTTAGCCACTGAAAAATTTAATTTTTTAAAAAATATAAATTCATTAAAAATAATTTTTAAAGAACTTTGTGAGATGAACTCAACTCCCTTCAACGGAGAGCCGGTTAAAGGGCTTCAAATTATGGGTATGTTGGAAACAAGGCTTCTAAACTACAATAATATTATAATAACGTCTATGAATGAAGGTATCTTACCGGCTACGTTTAATAATAGTTTTATTCCCTTTGAAATCAAAAAATCAAATAATCTTCAAACATACAAAGAAAAAGATGCAGTATTTTCTTATCATTTTTACAGAATTATACAGAGAGCTAAAAATGTATGGATGACATACAATACCGAACCAGATACAATAAATAACGGGGAGATCAGCAGATTTATTACTCAGATTGAGGTGGAAGGAATTCATAAAATTAAAAAAAATATTTTGGTGCCTAAAACGCCAATATTAAAAAAAAATAAAGAAAAATATATAAAATCTTCGCTAGTAATTCAAAAAATAAATTCATCAATTAAGGAAGGGATTACCACATCCATGCTATCATTGTACGTGTATGATAAGATTAGATTCTTTGAAAGATATGTACTTAAGATAAAAGAAGAAAAAATTGAAGAAAGCATGGCGTCTAATACATTGGGAAATATTATTCATGAATCACTTGAAAGAGTTTATAAAAAACTAGAAGGCAAAAATTTAACAATAAAAGGATTAGACCAAATTGCTGCAACCATACCAAAAGTAGTTGAGAGAATTGCTAGAAAATATGTTAATGAAAAGAATTTAAAAAGAGGTAAGAATGTAATAATGATTGAAACTGCAAAGAAGTACGTACTCAGAGGAATAGAACTAGACAAAAAAGAAATAATAAGCGGAAATAGTATAAAAATAATTGGAGTTGAAAAGGAGTTTAAAATTAAAATAAATAATGAAAATTATACGTTAAAAGGGAAAATTGATAGAGTAGATGAATACAACGGAATAATGCGGGTTATAGATTACAAAACTGGAAAAAAGCTTTACAAGAGAGACCTTGAGGTGAAAAACTGTAAAGAATTAAAAGATAAAAAAGGAATATATAACCTACAACTAATAATTTATATGCTAGGGCTATTTGAAAAAACCAAAAGAAATAAAATAAAAAGCGGAATAATTTCACTAAAAAATATGAAAGATGGAGTTTTGGAGGGGAAATTCGAGGGAGAGGTGTTAATTTCAAGGAATAAGACAGGTTTATTTGAAAATATTATTATTGAAATAATTGAGGAGATTTTAGACCAAAATAAAGTATTTGAGAATTAATAAAAGAGGCAAATAAAATGCTTGAACAAAATTCAAAATTTTATATATATAATTACTATATTTAATAAATAATATTCAATAAATATAAGTATAATACTTTTTTTTATGACAAAATTTATGGAAAGTTATGAACATTAAAATCACGAAATCAAGCTATAAAAATAATAAAGACAAAAGAGCAATTATTTTTGATTGTAGTGCAAAAAATTATAGAAAAAAAATAAATACTGGGGTGTTTATTGATGACAAGTACTTGCAAAATGATAAAAATAAAATGCCAATTTCAATGAAAGTGATACTTGAAAAACTAGAAATTAAAAGGGTAGATGCTCTAAATAAATTTAAAAAATATAGCTGGACTGTCAGAAAATTAGAGGTTTACTTAAGCAAAGGAATTGATTTATATTCAATTGAAGAATATGTCAATAATGAATTTTGCAAAAATAAAAATAGAATTACAGCAAATGATTATAAAAATGTTATCAAAGCTTTTAAAAAATATTTAAAGACTTACAATTTAAATTTTGGTGACATAATGGATAAAAATAAAATATATGAATTCAAAACTAATACATTGAAGTCTGGGATTAAATATACATCCATAAATTCATATGTTAAGAAAATGTCAGTAATAATGAATCAGGCCTATCGAGATGGATTTATAACACAAAGGTTTGAAATACCTAAGTATATAATTGAAAAAAACAGTTTTAAAAAAAATAAACCGTTATTTAATAAAGAAGATATTATTGAATCTATTATCAAATCTGAGGATATTTATCAACTTCAATCTATTTCAATTTTTATTTTACTCATTATATGCGGAGGCATGAACCCTTCAGATTTAATGAATTATAGGGTTGAAAATAATTCCACAAAAAAAGACTTATTAGGCTCTATAATATTTGAAAAAAATTGCAGTTTTATAAAATTTAATAAATCAAAAAAGGGTGTGATTTTTAAATACTCGAAATTAAATCACACAAGAATTAAAATAATAGAAATTGTTAAAACTTTTTTTTATTTAAGCCACTACAAAAAAAGTCCATTTATCTTATCATCATATTCAAATCAGCATAAAATTTTTAATTTTGACATAGAGAAAAATAACAATTTATATAAAAATCTTTGGAATTTTTTTCAAATTAAACTTAGAGAAATTTCAAATTATAAATTTAGTGATGCTAAAAATATATATTATAAAAATTTAGAAGCAATTGAAATGAATAAAATTACTAGTGATATACTTTTTGCAAAGGTTAAGGATATTGAAATTTTGAAATCTCAAAATACAAAACTCCTAAAAGAAAATGTTGAGTTGTGTGAACACAGGTTATTAAATATTATTTCGGCAAGCGAATTGGTTCAAGTTGTTGTAAATAAAGCATTATTGTTAGGTTATGATCTTAATAAAATTTATATAAATAGAGTTAAAACCCCCTTTGATTTTTCTAACTTTCTACAGAAAATATCAGAGTTGAAGTTGGCTAAAAGACGGAAACTTGTTGCTTATAATTAGAAGTAATAAAATGACTAAAAATTATATTATGAAAATCAATAATTATTTATCTACAAATCTAATAATTCAGTGTTTATACGATGATAACGCAATTAAAAAAATACAGTTAAGAGAGGTGTTTGGGCTTGCTTTTATAATTGATGTTATGTAAATCTCGAATATTATCTAAAATTACCTATTTCTTAGCTTAGCTAATAATCTTAGTATTTCCAAATAAAGCCATATTAAAGTTACTAAGAGGCCAAATGCAGCATACCACTCCATGTATTTAGGAGCTCCTTTTTCTGAGGCTTCTTCAATAAAATCAAAATCAATTACAAGATTTAAAGCAGCTATTATTACAATACCAAAAGATAATCCTATACTTAACATTGATGTATTTTCTGGGCTTAACAATGAAATACCCGAACCGAAAAAACTCATTATAAAACTTATGATGTAAAGTAAGAAAATACCTGATGTAGCTGCAAATAGACCTAATTTAAAATTTTCTGTAGGTTTTATTATTTTGGATCTATATGCAAAAAGTAGTGAAAAAAGTACAAGTATTGTAAGGGAAATTGCTTGAAGAACTATACCCTCATACTGTATGTTGTAATAGTATGAAATAGAGCCTAAAGCCAATCCCTCTAGAACAGCATATATTGGAACCGTAAAGGGAGACCATTCCTTCTTAAATATTGTTATAATTGCAACTATTAAACCACCAATAGTGCCAAGCCATATCATATTTTCAGATCCAGGAGAGTAAGTATAGTACCCTGAAAGTACAAGTAAAATAAGGGCTAATGCCGTTTTATCTACAGTGCCATTAATTGTCATGGTGTTATCTAAAAATAAAGAGCCGTTAGATGAATCGGTCTTAAAAGTATCTGAATTAAGTGCCGGATTAGAGCTTCTGTAAGAAAGATGTTGTCTGTTCATTTTATTTAGTTTGTGAAACAAATTTAATAAATTTTAATGGTATTGTTAACTAATTGTTACTCAAGAATTAAGTTGTTAAAATTTAGCAATAAAAGTGGTTGTATATTGGTGAATTCGCAAAATAAATATTGATTTTTAAATAATTTCGTATATTTGCCTCATATTAACTAAAAATTGATTTAAAATGAAAAAATTATTACTTT
>MDSV01064246.1_pt1 | contig 14920 bp, 14 predicted proteins | sample 810851 | NCBI WGS metagenome assembly MDSV01 (sample SAMN05326640, study PRJNA326480) | marine metagenome | isolation source: seawater | place: Atlantic Ocean: North East | collected 2012 | reverse complement strand
GTCTTTTTGCTGCTTTTGGTTTTTTATCAAAATATCTATTTCTTTATTTGCTAGTTTCTATCGATCTACTCTTTATTTATTTAATATTTCTTAAAAAAGAGAGAAAATTTGACTTTAAATACCTAATTACTATTGAAGTTTTTTTAGTTGTTTTAGTTCCACATTTAATTTGGTTAAACAACAATGAATTTATTACCATTACATATGGATTAGCTAGAACTGGTTTAGAACAATCCAGTTTTGTAGATCATATTAAATTTCCAGTAATCTTTTTGTTAAAACAAGTGGGGATCCTAATTCCTTTTTTTATTTTAATTTGGTTATTAGTTAAAAAAATTAACTTTAAAATTAACCTCAAAGATAAAAATTTACTTTTTTTAATTGCCATTAATATTTTACCAATTATTTTGATGCTTTTAACATCTTTAATTACTGGATCAAAAATTAGAACAATGTGGATGACACCATTTTATTTATTTTTTGGTACATTATTCGTTTATTTAATGCACAAAAAAATAAATATTAAAAAATTAAAACCATTCATGATTGGATTTATTTTCTTTTTCTTTTTATCCCCATTGCTTTATGCTTGTGTTTCAATTTTAAAAGATGATAAGAGAACTGATTATCCAGGTAAAGAAATTGCAATAAAAACCCAATATGCTTGGGATCAACAATTTAATTCAACTATCAATGTTGTTTTGGGAGATGAATGGAGTGCTGGAAACTTATCATATCATTTAAAATCACGACCAGTTTGGGAAGGTGTTGTTGATAGGAAAAAACTTGATCAATTGAAAGATTATATATGTCTTGATAACATTTGTGTAGGATCAAGATAGATGAAATATGTAATTTTAGTTCCAATATATAATGACAGGGCATCCTTAAAATTATTGATTGAAAATATTAATAATCAAGTAAAAGATTTAAATTGTAAAATATCTGTTGTCATTATTAATGACGCGTCTTCACAACAGATAATCGATATCTATCCAAGCATTGAAAATATTAATTCAATTGAGGTTGTTAACATGAGGGAAAATAGAGGCCATACTAGATGTATTGCTGCAGGTTTAAAATATATTAATGAAAATAAAGATTATGATTATGTAATACCTATGGATGGTGATGGAGAGGACAGGCCTGAAGAAATTAAAAATTTCGTTGAGCTATCAAAAAAAGCAGGAGATAGATCTATAGTTGGTGAAAGAGTAAAAAGATCAGAGAGTGTATTTTTTAAACTATGCTATCAATTTCACAAGTTTTTAACATTAGCATTTACTGGCCAAACAATTAAATTTGGAAATTTTACATGCCTTTCAAAGTCAACAGTAAAGAAAATGCTAGAAGAAAAAGCTACTTGGAATAGTTTTTCAGGTTCTCTAAAAAAAGTAGAAAAAAATTTATTGACTTCACCTTCAATAAGGGGCCCGAGATACCATGGTCCATCACAAATGAGCTTTATTAATTTGTTAAAACATTCTTTATCAATTATTAGCGTTTTTAGAAAAACAGTTTTAATCCGATCAGCTTTATTTATTGTAATTTATATTTTGCTTATTAAAAGTAATGCATCTATTATTACCTCAATTCCATTGGTTTTATTATTAGTAATGATTTATTCAATTTCTAGTTTATCTTTAAGAGAGAATTTCGATGAATTTAATAACTCTTTAAACAACATCCATGAGATTGATAAAATAAAATGAAATTGGAAGATTATAAGAAGCTAGTTATTGAAACCTCAAAATACTATAAATTTGCTAAAATCAATCTTAATTTAGATAACTTTCTTAAAGAAAATAAAAATAATAAAATTTGTTTTTTAAGACACGATATAGATTTTTGTCCTGAAAACGCATTAAATATTGCTCTTTTAGAGAACAAGCACAATATAGTTTCTACATATACAATACTAGTAACAAGTAAATACTATAATGCATTTACAAAAGAAAATAGAAATTTATTTAAAAAAATAAAATCATTAGGCCATGAGGTTGGATTGCATTTTGATCCTACCGTTTATGAAATTGACACTGAGAAAAAACTAAATTTATACGTAAAGCATGAAAAAAATCTAATAGAGGATTTAATTGAGGCAAAAGTAGAGATGTTTTCATATCATCAGCCAACAAATTTTTCATTAAATTGTAATGCTTATAAATATGGAGGCTGTATTAACGCTTATTCTAACTTTTTTCAAAATGAAGTTGAGTACATAAGTGATAGTAATGGATATTGGAGATTTAGAACCTGGAATGAAATACTTTTAGAGAAACATCAAATGATTCAGATACTTACGCATCCAATATGGTGGAAAAAAGATAATAACCTACCACCATTTGAAACAATTATTCATAATTGTTTTTTACGTTATTGTAATGAAATAGATACATACACTTCTCTTTTTAAGAAAGAAAAAGCTAGATCAAATATTTCAAATTTAACACCGTTTCTAAAAGATATAGTGACTAATAATGATCCAATTACACTTAATAATTACTCTAAATACCATAAATTATTAAAAATTTTAGAACAACCATTATCAGAAATTGATGAAAAAGAATTAATTAGTATTAGTAAGGAATTTTTAAGTAAGTGAAAATAGTCGCGTTATGTACATTGAGTACTGGTTTGAATGCTATAGAATACGCAATTAAACTAGGTATATCTATAGACAAAATAATTGGCCTAAATCCAAAAAATTTGCAAAATAAAAAAAGTATTTCAGGGTATATAGATATAAAAAATTTTTGTAAAAAATATAAAATTGACTACGAGTATGTAAGTAAATATAGCCTAAAAAAAATAAATCCTAAAAAATTATTTAGTAAGGCAGATATTCTTTGGGTTGCTGGTTGGCAAAGATTAATCCCAGAAAATTTTATATCATTCCCAAAAATTTGCTCAATTGGAGCCCATGGTAGTTTAGATGGTATTAGATTGGGTAGAGGAAGATCCCCACAAAATTGGGCACTGTTAATGGGTGCAACAAATTTTAAAATATCAGTATTTAAAATTTCTAGAGGAATTGATGATGGAAATGTAATTGCCTCTAAAAACTTTAAACTATATTCAAATGATACTATTCAAACTTCATATGAAAAAATGTCAGCTTGTGTTGCGCAGATTTTATTAAAAATATTAAAAAGGCCGTCATTAATATCTAAATCGAAAAAACAGGTTGGGCCCTCAAAGTATTTTCCAAAAAGAACACCAGACGATGGATTTATTGATTGGAACATGTCAGCTTTAGATATCCATAATCTTATAAGATCTTTGGTTGACCCATATCCAAATGCAAGGACATATATAGGAAAAAGAATAATTTATATTAAAGAGTCAATACGCACCAATTATAGTACAAGAGAGATTCCTGGAAAAATATTATTTAAATATCCTGATGGAAAATTATTATCTAAAAATCAAATTTTAGTTTCAACAAAAGATAAACTTTTATTAATTAAAAAATATACCCCAATTTTGCCTAAAAAATTTTTTTTAAGGAAAGATAAATTTAGCTCCGTAAACATGCAAATTACTATAAATAATATTATGAAAAGATTTAAATTAGAATTTTCAAATAAAAAGCTAAACACATCATTAAAAAAATTCTGGAATAAAAAAGGATTCAAAGTTAAGTGTTAATATTTTATATATTTATATAAATATATTCATTTTTTTGAAGTTTTCTTAGACAATCAATTGCTTTTTAATTATATAATTAATTATACAAAAAAATTTTAAACTAATTTTATGAATCAATTTTTTTTAACATGGGGATTAGTTATAATAGCTGCTTTAATGGATGTAGCAGGAATACTTGTTATTAAATTAAGATTAAATTTACTTGGACCAATAAAATTTGATGGTATTTATAACGTAATAACTTATTGTTTAAAAATTATTAGCACACCAGTTACCTTCATTGCAGCTATTATAATTTTTATTTCACCTGTAATATATGCTTTTGCTTTATCCAGAATGAATTTATCAATCGCTTATCCTCTAATTATAGGGTTTAGCGCAATATTCTTATTGATATTAAGTTATTTAATTTTAAATGAAACGATAACTTTGAATAATTTTATTGGAATTTTATTAATATTATTTGGAATATTTTTGGTTTATTTAAAATGAAAAATATTAAGATTGGATTGGGTCAGTTGTTAATTGAAGGAGGTGAGCCAGATAGAAATTTTAGTAGAGCAAAAGATTTAATAATAGATGCCAAAAAAAATAATTGTAGTTTAATTTTACTCCCAGAGTGTTTAGATTTTGGATGGACACACCCTAGTGGAATTAATAATTCAAAAACTATACCAGGAGAATTTTCTAATATTCTTTGTGATGAAGCAAAAAAAAATGAAATTTATATTTGTGCAGGACTTACAGAAAAAGACAATGTAAAAAATAAAAATTATAATTCAGCAATACTTATAGACAAGCAAGGAAATATTTTAACCAAATATAGAAAAATAAATGTATTAGAGCAGGCTTTTGAATTTTATGAGGTTGGGAACAAGTTAGAAGTAATTGATACTGAATTTGGAAAAATAGGGATAAACATTTGTTCTGACAATTATCATGATTCAATAGATATTGGTTATGTCTTATGTAGAATGGGAGCTGAAATAATTTTATCTCCTTCATCTTGGACCGTAGATTATAATGTCACAGAGGAAATGGATCCTTACAAGAACAAATGGATTGATCAATTTTTAAAAATTTCAAAAATTTTTGAAATTCCAGTTATAAGCACTACAAGTGTTGGTTATATCGTTGGAGGTCCATATGAGGGAAAAAAAATGGTTGGGTGCTCTATTGCAACAGATAAAAATGGATTATTAACACAGGGTGATTTTAACGAATTTGCTAGTGATTTAAAAATTGTTGAAGTTGAAATAAAAAATAATGGTATTAAAGGAACTCAAATAGGTAAAAAAATTTACAAATAAAAAAGGATCACTAGCTTGAAAGAAATAATTTGTAAACGTTGTATAATGAATAATACAACAAGGTTTATATCCTTAGACAAAGATGGAATTTGTAATTATTGCCATTCTCACGATGAATTAAATAAACAGTTTCCTATTAATGGGAATGAAAAAAAAATTGCTAAAAAGATAATATCAGAGGGGAAAAATAAAAAGTTTGATTGTATTCTTGGTTTAAGTGGTGGAAGAGATAGTACATACCTTGTTTATTTGGCGAAATCATTAGGTTTAAGACCTTTATTAATTCATTTTAACGATGGTTTTAGCAACCCAGTAGCAGGACAAAACATAAGAAATATAATCAGAAAAACTAATTTTGAATTAAGAACAATCACTTCAGACTGGAGAGAATCAAAAGATATTAAACTTTCATTATTAAAGGCCTCAGTTCCTGATATGCAGCTTGGTACTGATTTAGGAATAGCTTCATCACTTTATTCTTTAGCAGCAAAAGAAAATATAAAATATATATTAAGCGGTGTTTCATTCAGAACCGAAGGAGTTGTGCCTTTAGACTGGAATTATTTAGATGGAAAATATTTGAAAGAGATAATGAAGCAATATGGCACTGTCGCTTTAAGAAAATGGGAGCCTAATGATGCTGGATTTAATTTTGATGTGAAGGAATTTTTTTATTATTCATTTATAAGACGAATAAAATTTGTACCATTATTATATCACGTCAATTATGTAAGACCTCAAGCAGAGGAAATTATTAAAAAAGAATTTGATTGGACATACCCTGGTGCACATTATATGGATGATTTATTCCAAAGCTTAATGACTTATATTTTAAGAGTAAAGTTTAAGATTGAATTTAGAAGATTTAATTATTCTGCACTTATTAGATCAGGTCAATTAGATAGAGACGAAGCAATGGAAAAAATCAAAGAAATTTATTCTTCTGAAGATGAAACTATTATTAATCTTTGTATAAGCAGACTTGGAATTGACAAAAATTATATAGATAATATCATGAAATTAGAACCCAAATCTTTTCTAGATTATAATACAAACTATAATTTAGTAAAAAAGTTTAAATATCCTATTAAATTATTTTGTAAGTTAGGTATACTTCCGCCATCTTTGTATCTAAAATTTTTTACTTAAAAATTTCTCTAAAAACCAATTTTTTTTTCTAAAAGATACAGAGGACGTTTTTTTGCATCATTAGATGTTCTCCAAAGATATTCTCCCAAAACACCCAAAGTTAATAATTGAATTCCTCCTAAAAGTGATATTAAAATTACAACAGTTGTCCAACCTTCTACATTTATATCATTTAGCAAGTAATCTAAGTATACATCTATTGAAAAAATAAATGCAAAAATACTTAAAAATATTCCAAACAAAGAAATTATTCTCATTGGCATATAAGAATATGAAACAATACTATCTATAGCTATTTTAAGTCTTTTGAAGAAGGTAAACGAAGATGTTCTGATATTTTTGTTTTCGTTATATTCAATAAAACCTTGCTTAAAACCAATTGAGAATAATAAAACATTAATAACTCTATTACTTTCTTTAAATTTTTTTAATTCGTTTGCAATTTTTCTACTTATAAGGAACACAGCTGAAGTTCCATTTTTTGGATAATTTTTGAAACCTGTTAAAGTAATAAATATTTTATAATAAATACTTGTCATTATTTTCAGAAATAGGTTTTTGTTTCTTCTCTTTCTAACTGTCCAAACAATTTCAAAACCTTCTTTATATTTATCAACTAAATTTGAAAATAAATTGCCAATTTCAATATCATCTAAAGGACAAACAATAATAAGATCTGACTCATTGGAATTTTCAATACCAGCGCTTATGGCTATGTGACTTCCATAATTTCTAGATAATTTGATAGCTTTAATTTTATTATTTTTATTAATTTTTTTTGTGATTTCATCAAATGTGTTGTCAGTACTTCCGTCTTCAACAAATATTATTTCGTAATCTAGTTTTAAAGCATCACACTGAAGTAAAAGCTTATCAGTTAGTTTATCTATATAATTTTCCTCATTATAGCATGGAACTACAATTGTGATTTTATTTAAATTCATTTATTTATTCTGTTATACAAATATTTATGATTCCACTTATAAATTTTAAATTTCAAAATAACATCTATAGAAAAAAAATTCTATCAGGAATTAGCAAAAATATTAAAAAAGGAGATTTTATACTTGGTTATAACGTTTCATTATTAGAAAAAAAAATTGCAAAATATGTAAACACAAAATATTGTATCTCTTGTTCTTCAGGAACTGATGCTCTTTTAATGTCTTTAATGGCATACAACATAAAACCTGGAGATGTTGTATTTACAACCGTATACAGCTACATCTCAACTGCAGAAGTAATTGAGTTCTTGGGTGCCACTCCTGTATTTATTGATATAGACCCTGCAACTTATAATATGGATTCTTCTGATCTTGCTAATACAATCAAGAATATAAAAAAAAAAAATTTTACTTCAAATATTCCAAAGAATTTAAAAAAAAAAAACAAAATTAATTTAAAAGGAATCATAGCTGTAAATCTTTTTGGAAATCCATTTAATTATGAAAAAATAAATAAAATTGCAAAATTAAACAATTTATTTTTAATTGAAGATGCAGCTCAAAGTTTTGGATCAAAGTATAAAAATAAAGTGTCTGGAAGTTTAGGTGATGTTGGTTGTTTTTCTTTTTATCCCACAAAAAGTCTTTCATGTTATGGAGATGGTGGGGCAATAACCACAAATGATAAAAAAATTTATGAAATACTTAAGTCGATACGTGTTCATGGAAAATCAGAAAAAAATGGAAACTTTGATAGAATAGGTTTAACTGGAAGACTAGATACAATCCAGGCCACAGTTTTATTAGAAAAATTGAAAAAATTTAGATCAGAGCAAAAGTTAAGAATGGGAATAGCAAAAATTTATACAAATGCGTTCAAAAAAAACAAACTAATTAAAACACAAAAAATTGAAAAATATTCATTGAGTACATTCTCAGTTTTTTCTATAGAATTTAATAATTATAAATTAAAAAACAAAGTAATAAGTAAATTTAAAAAAAATAAAATTGGATATAACGTGTATTATAAAAGACCAATGCATCTTGAAAAAGTTTTTTTTAATCTTGGTTTAAAAAAAAATAGTTTTCCTAAATCTGAAAATTTATCTAGAAATATTTTATCTATTCCAATAGATCCATATATGAAAAAAAAAGATATAATAAAAATAATAAAAATTATAAATGGTTAACAATAAAATTCATAAATCTGCTGATATATCTAAAAAAGCCTCAGTAGGAAAAAATACATATGTCTGGAACAATGCACAGATTAGAGAAAATGCAAAAGTTGGAAAAAATTGTGTTATTTCAAAAGATGTTTATATAGATAAAAATGTTGTAGTAGGGGATAACTGTAAAATTCAGAATTCAGCACTAATTTATGATGGTGTAAAAATTAAGAATAATGTTTTTGTGGGCCCAGGAGTCGTTTTTACTAATGATTATTTTCCAAGAGCTGATAAAAAAAATTGGAAAATAAAAAAAACAATAGTTGAATTTGGTGCAAGTATCGGAGCTAATGCCACAATTTTGTGTGGAGTTAAAATAGGCAAAAGATCAATGGTTGCAGCAGGTTCTGTAGTAATTAATAATGTTGGCGAAAATGAATTAGTTGCTGGAAATCCAGCAAAATTTAAAAAAGAAATAAAAAAATGATTAATATATCTATAGTAGGGCTCGGGTTTATGGGCCAAAACCACTTAAGAGTGTTATCTGAAATCCAAAACTTCAAAGTAGATTATTTATTCGATAAAAATATTAAAAAAGCCAAGGAATTATCGAAGCAATATAATACTAAATATACTAAAAATTTAAATATAATAAAAAATTCCTCGGACGCTGTTATTATAGCAACTCCTACAAAGGATCATTTTAAATATCTAAATTTTTTTTCAAAAAGTAAATTAAAAATTTTTGTTGAAAAACCCATTGTATCTAATTTAAATCAATTAGCTAAAATAAAAAAAAATCTTAAAAACAAAACTATTCAGTGTGGGTTTATAGAAAGGTATAATTCAGTTACACCAGTCTTAAAAAAATTTTTTAAAAAGGGCAAGGTAGTATCTGTAGAATTTAAAAGAACAGATAAGCTTAGTGACAGAGTTAAAGATGTTGATGTTATTCATGATTTGATGATACATGATATAGACTTATCAATATATTTTAATGGAAAAATTAAAAAAATTTTTGCACATGGATTTAAAAGAAACAATCAAATTTGTTATGCTACAGCAATATTAATTCATGAAAACAATGTTATTTCTAAAATTGAAGCTAGCAGAATTACTCAAAAAAAAATTAGACATATTAATATTACGACTTTAAAAGAATATATCTCTTCCAATCTTATATCTAAGGAAATTAAAATCAACCAACAAACTAACTTAAATTTTTCTATGAAAAGGAATCAACCAATTACAATAACATCTAATGAACAAAAAGTACTTGTTGATCAAAATGAGGCATTAAAAAAAGAGATTTTTGAATTTTATAAGTTATGTAAAAACAATAGAGTTAAAGTTCCTAATTTAAATGAGAGTATTTACATTTTAGAAATTTGTAAAAAAATTGAGAAAGCAATTGAAAAAAACTTATAGAAAAAATTTAAAAGGTCAAAATGTTCTCATAATAGGTGGATCAGGATTTATCGGAAGTCACTTAGCTGAAGAATTAATTGAAAAAAAAGTAAAAAGATTAGTTATTGTTGATAATTTATCAGTTGGAAAAAAAAATAACTTAAAAAGTATTTTTAATAAAATAGTTTTTATTAAAAAAAATGCAGAAAATTTTGACTTAATAGAAAGTGTTATAAAAAAATATAAGATAAACATCGTTTTTAATCTTGCTACAATCGCACTTCCATTTTCTTTTAAATTTCCTAGAAAAACATTTGAAACAAATACTTTAATCATCCTCAATTTATTAGAACTTTTAAGGCAAAAAAAATTCTCAACTTTATGCCATTTTTCTACTTCAGAGGTTTATGGTAGTGCAAAAATTATACCAATGAGTGAAAATCATTCATTGAATCCAACAACAACCTACGCGTCTGGAAAGCTGGCAGCAGATAAAGCTTTAGAAAGTTATAATAAAATGTTTGGGTTAGATTGCTTTATAGTAAGACCTTTTAATAATTACGGTCCAAGACAACCAATATTAATAGAAGAGATTGGAATAATACCCAAAACAATTAAAAGAATTTATCAAAAAAAAAGCCCTGTCATTTATGGTAGCGGAAAACAAAAAAGAGATTTTATTTTTGTAAAAGATACTTGTAAATACATATTGACTGCATACTCTAAAATTAAACCTGGTGATCAAATTAATATAAGCGCTAACAATCCAATTCAGGTAAAGAAACTTATTGATAAAATTATCTTTTTTACAAAATCAAATAAAAAAATCATTTATAAAAAAGAAAGACCGGCAGATGTTTTTATTCATCATGGCGATAATAAAAAACTAAAAGCCCTTGTTAAAATTAAAAAAGACAACTTTGAAAAAAATCTATTAGAAACAATAAGTTACTATTTAAATTTTTTAAAAAATGGCTTCTAGAAAAAAGATATTAATTGTAGGAGCAAGTTCTCTAGTTGGAAATGATTTATTTCAAAATTTAAAAAAAAATTATGATATTATTGGCACTTACCACACAAACCAAAATCAATATATAAACAGGAAAAATTTTTATAGAATAGATCTTAAATCAAACGAACCTTTTAAAAATTTAAAAAATAATATTTTTTCTACTGTAATTTGGTGCATAAATTATAATAAAAAAAGAGGGAATTTTGAAAGTGCTTTTGACACAAATGTTTTGGGTTTAATTAAATTAATGAATTTTTTAAATCTTAAAGAATTAAAAAAACTTATTTTTTTTTCAACAGGTAGCATTTATCAACCATCAAATGTAAAAATCACTGAAAATTCAAAAATTAATTTAGATGATGATCATAAATTAACAAAATATTTTGGAGAAAAAATATGTGAAGTTTACAGAAAATATTTTAAATTTAAATTAATAATTTTAAGACCTTTTACTATTTATGGAAAAAATCAAAAAGATAAACTTATTTTCAATTTAATAAAAAAAATTAAGAACAATAAGAGAATTTATATTGATGGGAATTTTGGAATTACTTTGTCATGCATAAGCGTTGACGATGTTACAAAAATTGTAAGATATATAATTTTAAATTTAAATCAAAACAGTAGAATATTTAACTTATCGAGCCCTTATAGTTATAGTTTATTTGATTTTTGCAAAATAATTTCTGAAAGACTTAATAAAACTGTAAAATTAGTAACCAATACAAATGAAGTTAAAAACTATGTATCAGACAGCAATAATTTAATGAAAAAATTCAAGTTTATTAATTTTGAAAATTATATAAAAAGAAATATTTGAATATGAAAATATTAGGAGTTTATAATGGCAAAGTTGCTTCAGTAACTTATTTTGATGGAAAAAAAATTGTTTTTTCAGCAAGCGAAGAGAGATTTAATAGAATTAAAAATTCAAGGGGATATCCCAATCAAACAATTGATTATTTATTAGAAAATTACAACATTAATCCTAACGATATTGATATTGTTACTTGTGGAGCATGGAATTATCCAGATTATGATGTTTTGTGTGATTATTTTGACAAGTTTAATAAATCAAGAGAACCTTGGAACAGACATTATTATTCCTTAAAAACAGATCACGAATTTAAAATAAACTTTATAGAAAATACAGTCAAAAGATTCAAAAATGCAAAAATAAAAATTTACGATCATCATAGATCTCATTTTTTTTCAGCAAAAACTCCATCAGGATACCGCAAAGGCTACGGTATAGTTTCAGATGGTAGGGGTGACGGTCAAAGTTTGTCTATATGGAAATTTGATGAAAAAAAAGTTGAAAAAATTGTTGGATTTTCAGAACTTAGAAGTTATGGAGCATTTTATGGTAGTATTACCACTTTATTAGGTTTTACAGCAGATAAACATGAAGGAAAAATAACTGGCTTAGCTGCCTATGGGAAAAAAACTAACTTAATCAATATATTTAAAAAATATATTAATTTTGAAAATGGTAAAATAACTACATCTGAAAATTTTTTACCATTTGTAAAACCTACTAATATTAAATACTTAAGAGAAGCTACGAAAAAATATTCAAGAGAGGACATAGCTTTTGCAGCCCAATATATTCTAGAAAAAAATATAATCGATATAATAAAATATTATATCCCTAAAAAAGTCAATTTAGTGGCTGCTGGGGGTGTTTTTGCAAATGTAAAATTAAATCAAAGAATTAGAGAGAAATGCAATTTATTAAATTTTTTTGTTTTTCCTGAAATGTCAGATGGAGGTATATCATTTGGAGCAGTTTGCTCTTATTTGTTTGAAAATAAAATTAAAGTTTCAAAAATTAAAAATATGTTTTTAGGAGCAGAGAGTAAACTAAAAACAAAACATAAAAAATCTTTAAAGTTTAAAAATTTAAATTTAAATAAAAATTTCAATTTTCTGCTTGAAGAGATAAATCATGGAAAAATAATTGGTATATTTAATGGTAAAAGCGAGTTTGGTCCTAGAGCATTAGGGAATAGAAGTATAATTTTTTCTCCAACTGACAAAAAAATAAATGATATGGTGAATAAAAGATTAGGTAGAAATGAATTTATGCCATTTGCGCCAGTAACAACATTAGATTTGGCAAAAAATATATTTTATGATTTTAATGAAAAAGATGAAAATCTAAATTACATGACAACTTGCTATAAGTGTAAAGATATTATGATTAAGAAATGCCCCGCTGTAGTACACGTAGATTTTACAGCTAGACCTCAGGTGATCTCGAAAAGAATAGAAAATTCAATTTATTTTAAAATTGTAGATAATTTTAATAAAAAATATAAAATCCCATGTCTAGTCAATACAAGCTTTAACACCCACGAAGAACCAATAGTAAATACTGTTGAAGAAGCTATTAAGATATTAAGAAAAAAAGTGATAGATTATTTGATTATAAATAATTTACTTATTTCGCTCAAATAATAAACTAAGTTAGATAAATAGCTATATGATCTCAAGTATTAAAAAACAAAGTTTTTATATAATTTATATATTACTTATAGGATTAGTTTATTTTAACTATGTTTTTTATGTAGGTTTTAGTCCTGGTGATGATTCTTTTCATATAAATTTCGTTAAAGAAAATCCTAAGATAATAGATAATATAATTGAAAATTTTATAATTTCACCTGCCCGAGTTATCAGTGGAATAATGATAGGGATTGTTCACCCTATATTAACAGATAACTATATATTTTTTAATCTAATATCTTTAAGTTTATGGATAGGAACTGCAATAATTTTAAAAAACACATTTAAAATATTAATTAATAAAAAATTTTCAGAGTTATTTTTTTTAATATTTTCTTTTCCATATTTATGTTTCTCTATTTTTTATGGAAATCTACTTTGGGCAACTTATATTTTGTTTATTTTCTTATGGTCAATCTCGCTCTTTTGTCAGATAAAATATTTAGAATATAACTCAAAAATATACTCTTTTTTTTACTACTTGTTTCTTGTAATTTCTATTTTTACTTTTGAGCTCATTATTCCATTGTTAGTTATAAATGTTCTTTTACCAATTTATTACAAACAGAAAATATTTTATAAAATTAAAAATTTTTTAATTGTTTTTATATTTTCATTAGTTTTTTTATTTTATAAAATATTTTTAATACCAAATATAACCAATATCCCAATTTATGGAGTTTCAAACTTAAGTATTGTAAGTATTTTACAAGGTATTTATTTTTTCTATGCTGTCACTATTGAGAATATAATTTTATTAATACAATCAATAAAATTCTCAATAAATTTTATTAGTTTAACTATTTTTTTTCTATTATTTTCGTTGTTTAACAATTTTAAGCTTCAAAAGATTGTAAACAAAAAATTTTTACTTCTCATTTTTGTTTTATCCTTGCTAAGTAATATGATTATTTTCTTTATATCTGGATATCCAGCAGTTACTTATGGTCATTATAGCAAAATGCTAGTTCCAGCTTTTTTTTCATTAACATTTATAATCTCTTATTTAATATCCAACTTTAATATAAATAAATGGGTTTTAATTGGATTTTTATTTTTAGTAATAAACTCAACATATTCTCAAATAAATAATTATGCAAAAGCTACAAAGATTAAAAATGATTTATTAGAAAACTTATCTAAAGAAGTTATTAAAAATAATTTTAATAAAAATGATATTGTATTAGTTAATAGTCCTCTTTTTGTTCAGCAAAATTTTAATAATGAAGAAATTGTATTTACAACTTGGGATTTGAAATATGCTATTTTAAATAAAACTCAAAAAAACTTAAATTTTTGGTTAATCAGTGATAGATTAATTAATTACTCATCTTACTATCCAGTAGCAAATTTTATGAACTCAGAATATTTAAGAAATGAATCAAATGATGATATTAAAGTTTTCTATTATCAATATGAAAATAATTCTAACAATTTTGAAATATTTCAGGCAAAAGTAGATGTTTTAAAAAAAATAAATTATTTAAAAAATAATCCTAAAAACATAGATAAATTTATTCTTAGAGAAAAAATACGCTTAAAAATGAAAAATATAATTTTTAGGTTGCTATATTAGTTAGAATAATTTTTTTTAAAAAGATATTAAAGTATTAGTAAGAAAAATTATTAAAATAAAATAAATTTATTTGTTATTGACTCAATGTTTTTTATTAAATATCATTGTTATTATGGAGCAAGTCTGGTTGTGCTGACTTGTAAAACAAGGGACAACAAATAAAAATATGAAGAATTTTTTTAGAAAAGTTGCCT
>MDSV01134416.1_pt1 | contig 14924 bp, 25 predicted proteins | sample 810851 | NCBI WGS metagenome assembly MDSV01 (sample SAMN05326640, study PRJNA326480) | marine metagenome | isolation source: seawater | place: Atlantic Ocean: North East | collected 2012 | reverse complement strand
TAATAATAATTTGTGAATCATCTCCATCTCCTATGAGGATTACTCCCTCATATCCTTCTACTATTGTTTGTAGATATACATTTGAACCACTGTCAAATGAAATCTCTATAACTCCATTTACATCTCTAAAGAAGACTAACTTCTCATCTTCAATAAACACATTATATTGTGAGTCTGTATTTAATCCTATCTTTGCACCATCTACTCTGAAAGTTCCTATACTCCCGCTACTATCACCAGATGACCCAGAACCTCTTATTTTCTTATCTAATGCTTCTATGACATCTAGTACATCAACTAATAGATTTACATTTAATGCATCTATATCCAATGCAGAATACTCTAAGTCTTCTTCTGTTTCTTCAAGTTCATCTACTTCTAAATCGTTAAACTCTAAGTAATCTACATCAAGTATGCCTTGGTCTTTATCTAGGTCATCTGCAGCTTGTTCTTGTATTGCAACCTTGACCTCTTGTGGTGGATTAACAATAAACATATTATTAATCATACTAGGTGTAATGTTGTTTATAGTCACTGCAACTGTTGGTGGTGTTTCAAGTGCTGACACCATAGTTGCTTGATAAGGTTGGTTTAATAACATCTCACCACCTTCATTACTCACCACTATCTCTCCAGATGCAGAACCATCTTCATCTGGAAGTAAAACTACAAGTGACCTACCAAGTTCATCAATTGTAGTTGTAAAATCTGTGCCATTTATGGCAATCTGGGCAGTCGGTGTTGACACCGATATATTTGCCTTTTTTATTTTGTTCCCTTTCCCAGATGCAAATCTTGCTGTTCCTTGTGCCATTCTAATTGCCATCTTGGACTTACTAGGATTAGGGTCATAATAAACTTCATCAATATACACGATTGTATGTTCTGTTAATGCAAGTTCTTCTTCATCTAAGAACTCAATTAACATACGACCATTTACTGTTCGTGCCTCATCATATAAAACTACATTTGAACCTACTTGACTAGGTAGTCTTTCATTATTTCTAACGATACCACCTACACCTGTAGATTCAACTATATCACCTATGGGGTCTTGTGCATAGACCGACCCCATAAGTAGAAATACACTAACTGTCGTTAGCAGCGTCTTTTTGTGTAATCTGAATAGTTGCATTGTCAGAATCTATATCCATGATGATTTTTGCATCTGGACTTGTACAAGCATTACTTGCACCACTTACGCATGTTCCAGATATTTGATTAATATCAATATCACCACTGTCACCTGTATAATCTACAGTCTGAGTATGTGAACCATCCTTCATAAGTACATTTAGGTTGTTACTGTCACCAGTAATTTCCCAGTTAAATGTGTTATCATCTGATTCAAAGTCTAAGTCAAAAACATTTGAATTACCAATAATGGTCATATCCAAATCTAATCTTTCTGCACTAAACTGATAGCCTTGGTCTAAATCCCAAGTGTTCGAATCACCTGTAACTGTAATATCATATACTGAATCATCAGCAGAACCAGAAGCACCAATATTCCAATCTAGAACATTAGAGTCACCTGTAAAAGATAAATCTAAATCAGATGTATCTAATATTAATGGCCCAAATATTTTATTCTGGTTACCTATCTGGTCGATATCAATAGTTAAAGTAGTACCTGTTATAACCATTTTTTCGTCAGCAGCAGAGTTGTTTGCAACTTTGTTACCGAATCCTACTTGGTCAATATAGAGGGTTAAAGTATCCCCTTCTTGGTCTATCCTAATTTCATTATCATCAGTCGCTTGTGCGAAAAGAATGTTAGTCGACATTAGTGCAATTAAGCAAAAACTAATTAGTTTCTTCATTTTCTTCAAGCTCCTCGAAAGGTTCTATTTCCTCACCAGTGATTTTTTCTACTTCATCATACCATGCGTCCACAGCATGTTTATCATTAGTCCCATCACTATTGTGAGGATGTCTATGACCTTCCTCTATTATCCAATAACCCCTGTCGTGGCCTTGGTATATTAATTCCAACACTCCTGCCTCAATAGCACTTCGTGTTGCGTATGTCACTGACTCATTATTACCCACCCCATCCTCGATTTCTATTAGTTGAGTACCTTCTTCGATGAATCTAAACACATCGCCTCCAGAACCATAACTCAAAATAGTTTTCCGAGTCTGTACATTTAATAAAACTTCTCCTGTTAAAACAGAAACAGCTCTAATTGAAACTGTTACAGCATCTTGTCGATACTGTTTACTAAATCCAATACCAAGTGTTCTGGCACCTTTTCCGCCAGTTTTGATATTAGTATCATAACCTATAACCCCACCTTCAATAATCATGCCAGCAAAGAGCATAGGTGCAATTCCTTTTGCATCTTCACCTTTTGCATCTGCCCATTCTTTTCTTGCAGAACGAATAATTTGTCTTTCTCTTACTAGGTGGTCTAATCCTGTTCTTTCTACAACTCTAAACCATGTTCCACCACCAGCAGTTTTTAGTGCATCTATCAACATTGCATCTGCACCTTGTGTCACTGCTGTCGAGAACGATGCATACTGGTCTAATTGTTTTCTTTGACCTGTTAAATCTTGAAACTTATATACTGCAACAATAGGTTTTTCTTTTGCTGGTGGTAACTGTAATAGTTCCAGATATGCTGGAAGTTTTACAACTATTGGACTTTCAACACAAATGTATTGTCGTGTCCAAACCTTTGCAACTCCAGTAACAACATCTTTACTAAACCCCTCATCAAATCTTCCAGTCTCATATGCACAATCAGCTGGGTTCTCCGAGAACTTAGGTGTTGATGCACATCCTGTTAAGATTGCAAGAGTTAGTATGGAAAACCATTTCATTAACCGCCTCCATCACCATCAGATGAACCAGAACCATCATCTCCAAAGTAACCTGTACCTATTGGTATTTCGATAACTGTTGATGAACCTTCTTGGTCAATAATAGTCATTCTAATGAACTCTGTCCCATCTTCGTTGGTAATAACCTCGTATGTAACTGTAGAACCCTCTAAAACAAATGACCCAAATCTTACTGGGTTATCATTTGAAAACATAGATTCAACTAATTGTTTTGCCATTTGAGCATAAATTCTGCTCTCTAAATTTCTAATAAATTTTGCAAGTGTTGTATTATCTGCTTCTCTTTCTGCAGCTTTTCTTGCAGACTCAAGTGCATCTTCGATTGCTTGTTTTCTGCTGAACTCTTGGTTCTCAATCGTAAGATAATGTGCGCCTGACCCTATTCCAGAAAATGATGGGTTCTTAAACTTATGTTTAATTTCATCTGCTAATAGTCCTTGTGATAATGTCATCATTATTATCGAACCAAACAATATTGATGTTATTAAATATCTATTCATTCCCCTTTTCCTCTTCCAAGTATTTTTGACGCTCCCTATATTCTAAAACCACATTAATTTTTTCTTGTAGTCTTATCATGTCTTGGTCTAACATTCTTAATTGGTCTGTAAGTTTGATACTTGATGCAAACATTCGACCTAGTGCTGGTTTTACTTCAACAGTAATAAACTTCCATGTGTAATAGATAAAGTAACCCATACCCAGTGCCATTGCGACTGGAAATCCGAATTCTGCTATTATTTGGGCAATTTTCTCCATCAATCTCTTCTTGCATCGATTTTGCCATCCTCTACAAAGTTTTCTGCTCTAGCCACTCTATCAATAGGTGGAGTTAATTCTAATGCACTACTAACTAATAAATCGATTCTTAATATGTCGTTGTTCATGACCGATGCACGAGTTTCCAACATTTTTATAATATTTTCTGTACTTTTAATTTGTCCAATAACAGAGTCAAAGATGTATTTCATACTTAAAAATATGAAAAACGCCATTACGACTGCCCCAAAAATCGGAACACCCACTTCACTCATAAAATTCAATAAAGACATAATCTCTCCTGTTCGTAAGTATTTATACTTTGAGAGGTCTTAAACTGATATTATTATCAAATTAAAATGTCATTGAGACACCACATCCACATGATGCAGTAACATTTGGGTTTGTAAATGTGAATTCTTCTTGAATTCCATTCTTTACATAATCTAGAACTAGATTATTAAGATAGGGTAGAGACATATTATCGACATGAATAGAGAACTTACCAAAGTCTAGAACATGGTCAGAAGGGTCACTGGAAGAGTTGTAGTCAAATATGTATTCATATCCACCACAACCACCACCAGTGATTCCTAACCTTATCTCAGAGACACCTCTATCCTCTGTCCTTTTCAACAATTGTACAATTGCAGAATCAGTCAGTTCGATATTAGCTGTCGGATTTGAGTATTCTATAGGCTCCATAAGCAAGTCCTGCCCAAGCTAACCAATGTACGATTGGACTTAGTACTAATACTCCGAGTGAGATACCAACTATAACAGCACCATCTAAAGACGATAGTTCTGCAAGTCTACCTTTACAGTATTCAACAATCATATTCATGTTGTTTTCCTCTATTTGAACTCAGATACATTACCAGATTCATCTCTAGTTATTATATTAACTAGACCCAACTGTTTTCTTCTAATCAACTCGTTTTTTACTTTTTGTCTGAGTTTGGGTTTCGTGTTATCATTATTATAACATTGTAACAACTCTTTTATTGATTGAGTTTTCATATAGTGATGTTCGATGATTCTTTGATTAGAACCTCGTTTCACAACATTAACAGTTGGTTTATATTTTACTGGCATAGTTATAGTATTTATAAGAGTTTATATCTATATATCTAAATTGTCACAAAAGTGTGTCAATTGTGACATTTATGTGACATAAATATAAGTATGATTATATTTTTAAAAGAACAGTGGAAGGGATTCCACAAACTAATGAAGTCTGGTAGACTCAATAAAGTATGTAAAAAGGCAGGGATTGTAGATACTATTTCTTAAGTTTTTCTACATCTGTTTCTAATTTTTCAATTCTTTCTAGTAAAAGTGGATGTTTTACGAACCATTTTTGTTCTTGTTTTATTATATCAAGACCAATTTTATATTCTAACCACTTATCAAGTTTCAATATAGTTTTATTATTTTTTACAAATGGTGTCTTGAGAACAACTTTTAGCACTGTCATTATTAATTGAAACATTACTTATTAACTACTCCGATGTTGTACTTTGGTATAAGTTCCCATTCAGTTTTTTCTTTGTGAGGTAAAACTTTAATCTGGGACATTGGTGCAATTGGGTCTTGGTGGTTGTTAGATATCACTTTGAGTAATCCCCATTCTTCTAGAAGTCGTGCAATTGCATTCCTTCTTCCAATATCAGAATCAATTAGACTACTATCCTTACCATCTAGTAAGAATAATTCTTTAAAATGCACGAGGAAATATCTACCTCGTTTGTGAAGTATATGGCAAGATTGGTAAAGTATTTTTTCTTTTCTGGACGCAACACCTATACGAGTAAGTGTTTCTTTTACTTTTAGAAAATCATCCTGTTGTTTTAACTCTACCTCTACCATGTTGGAGAGGTCATAACTCATTATTGTCTCCCACCTTTATTCATTCTCTCTTTCATAATCTTTATTTCCTTTGCAGATAGAATTTTATAGTACTCCTCTGCTTTGGTCATAGAACAGTCATAATAAGTTGCAATGACTTTCATGTTCTCTAATACTTTAGGTTTACTCCATTTTGCAAACCTTTTTCGTTTTCTTAAAGTATTTAGGAAATAATGAAATTGAAGAGTCGAATCTAGGTGAGATTTCAAGTTCATTTCGTTAACATATAGAATGCAGTCTTGGTGATAACTAAGACTTTTGTTGGTAAGAAATGCTGAATATCCTTTCTTTGACACATCATCTACCATGATATCTTTCTTGGTATATGTTACTGCATTTACAAAATCAAAGGGATTCATCATTTACTCCATATTTTTCTAGGTACTTTGCAAGAGTACGAAGGGTTTTTGGGGATTCACAACGACCAACAGTATTATTACAATAATCACAAAGATATTCTCTTGGTGTTAAATTGTTGTGGTCGTGGTCTAATCTCCAAACTGTTCTTTTTGAGCTTTTCCATTTCTTACCATCAGTATACTGGAAAGACTTCCATTTGTCCAGTATTTGTTTTTCTGTCATTTGACAGCCAGGACATTCGTAATCTTTATCTGGAAAAGAAATAGTTTTTTTCATTTTCCTAAGTGCAGTAGATTGTATCTTTGCACATGATTTACAAAAGTTATAAGTCTGTGGAATATCTCCCTTATTAAATGCTCTATGACCAAATTCTGTTATGTGTTTACTTTCACCACACTTTACACATACTTTATTTTCATTTTCTGTGTATCCTAGAATTTCTTGAAGATAGTTCATTCAATATTTTGACTTATTACTTTTTCTTTGAGATTACTGGTTGAAAAGGAATGTTCTCTACTAGTATAGTAGACTTCATGAAGTCCTTTTCCTGTAAATTCTTTGTTTGACCAATCCTCTCCTATAAATCTTAGGTGGATGGGTTTTGTTGCTTCTAATAAATCAAGTAAACTTTGTTCAGTATCATAAGGTATAATCTCATCAACATACTTGATTGCATCTAGTTGTATAAATCTTTCATATACAGATTGAACTGGTTGACTCTTTTCTTGTCTATCAATTGATGGGTCTGTTTGTAATCCTACAATTAGATAATCACAATTATCTTTTGCTTCTTTCATCATCACTACATGTCCAGAATGTAATAAGTCAAATGCACCACATGTAAATCCTACTTTTTTCATAATAAAATGGAGCGGAAGGAAAGAATCGAACTTTCATCTAAAGGTTGGAAACCTTTGGTAATAACCATTATACTACTCCCGCATTATCTAATAATATCTATATCATCTGGATTTTCATTCCATACTTCCATTATAGTCCTAAGTCGTCCATCTGTCAATAAGTTTTCATATCTTTTTGATGCTTTGACTTTCCACCATTGAACTAAATTGTCCATTGAAAATCTATCGTAATTCTCTGCTCTTTTTAATTCTGTTTCTTTACCAGTAATAACTTCTTTGACATTACTGAATCCCATAGTTGAAACATAGTATCTTTTTCTTTCTTGTAAATCTTCTGCATCCTTCATTACTTGTTTAAAATGTGTATTATCATCTAAACATCTTTTTATAATACTTACCATTGTTGCTTGACATTTCATTTTTCTACTTGATGCTTCAGGCCATACAAGTGGTGTTCCATCATTCTTTTCCACAAACCATTTTTCTAAATCTCTAAAATATTCATCATTCATTAATGGTGCAAACTTACTTTCAGTTAGTCCTTGTCCTTTTATAAAAGGTTTAAGTCCATCATACTGAGACATACTTTTAGATGAACCATATAAGGATGTAGTTTCAAAATGACACATATCCATGTCATACTTTTTGTTTACAACCTCTCTCAACTCATGTGATAGACACATTAGTGCAAGTAGTTTACCACCAAGATAATTAAATCCAAATGGTTGTACTGGAATAATTATCATACCCATCAATGCATGTTTGTTGAATACTGGCATTTCATTTGCACTAAGAACTTCTCCAAAGTATGTGTTTCTTGGTTTAATGTTCATCATAGGTGAACCTAATCTACCAAAACCTACAATCTTACGAGAGTTTTTTTCTCTAACCATAAAGATAACTTTGCGGCCTGGATTACTCATTTCTATTACTTGAGAAGATACTACACTTAAGTAATCATGATAAACTTGTGGTACTGGATTCCAGTCAATAATAAAATCCATATCATTTGGATGTACTGTAAAGTCTTGAAAGAAATCATCTGATACATTCATACCCAACAAAGGTGTTGGCATTTCTTCTACTCTTTCAAGTTTCACTTTACGAAAGTATTCACTCATATCATTAAACTGATTATAGTATTCTTCAATTTTAGATGCAGCGTATTGTGCATCCTCATTTGATAATACTAATTCACATTTCCATTCCATAATACTATTATACCACAAAGTCCATAACTGTCGACCTTTTAAATTTATCTATAGTGTCCCACATACATTTATTCATCTGGGATATCCAAGATTCTTTACTATGTTTTTCCCAAGTCATATCTTGTATTTCTTTTCTATCTACATTACTAAAAGACTTTATTGCATCTATTAATTCAAATTCATCAGATACAAGTTTATAATGATTATCACTTGCACATATACTTGTGCTTGCATGTTTATTATTCTTACTATTTAATATTATGGGAACACCATGTGATAACGATTCAAGTGCTGTAATACCCCATGTTTCGTTATGACAAGTTGAAAAATAAGTCATAGACTTTGATAAAGTTTTCATAACATCAGAATGTTTAAGATTCATTAATACACCATCCCAATGAGAATTTTTATTATAATACTTTTCACATTGTTCATTTGGTGGACTATTTGTAAGTAAGATTGATTTATAATCTGTATCCTTTAACCATTGTTTCATTATAAATGGTTTTTTTTCTACTGGGTCACATCTACCAATAGTAGCACAATCATATTCAATTGGAAGAAGTTTTGGTTTGTCTCCATCAACATAACTTGAGTTTATATATCCATCTATAAATAAATCTTTACCTCTCATTCTTTTTGACATTGACCTATACCAATCATATTGATATTGACTTACAAAATAAACTGAATGATTTCTATTTCTTAAATTATCTAATGTTGATAAAATAGAACCCATATTAACATGACCATGACCAACATACATTATTGGTATTTCTGAATCTAACATTTTTGAACCAGAGAAAGATGCTTGATTCCAATTTGATATAATGATATCTGCATCAACACTTCTAGCAAAGTTTTTTATCTTGGTAGTATTTTCTTTGATTGGTTCATTGTTATCTATGTTTATGATTTCTACATTAGGAAAGTTTTCTACAATCTGATGACAAAACTTTTCAATACCACCAACTATGATATCCGAATTGTATTCACCAAAGTGTGTATTATAAGGCAGAACTATTTTCACTGGATTAGAACAACCTGTTTATTTTTATAAGTAAAAATTAACTCTCCATTATATCTATTCAAAGGATACATATCATAATCTAATCTAGAAAATCCACCAATTCGTTTTAACATTCTTTTCTTTGATTGACCAAAAGAATTTACCATAAGAATTTTTATATCATAGGTAATGAGTTTATCCATAAACTCAACAATAATTTCATTAGGCCAATGCATAACAGTATCTTTGATTATTATAAGTTCTCTATCTTTTAAATAATCAAAAACATTTGTGGATGACACAAAACTAATATTATCAATTTCAAATCTTTTTTTGTTTTCCTCTATGACTGAATCTACAACATCTAATCCAAGATAGTCTATATTACTCCAATCTACATATTGACTAAATTGCCAATCACCACATCCAAAGTCAATTACACTTTTTATATTATTTGTTTTTAAAAAATGTTCTAAAAATGCAATGTAGTCTATATTAAACTTTGGTCTACTACCTTCACCAGACCCTTTATTTACACCCCATTTTTCATTGTCATATATGTAAGTAAATTCTTCTTTCATCATTCTCTCCAACAATAAGTAGTTTCCTTATCCATGACATCAAATACATTAGGATGTTCCATCAATGCTCTTCTATATGGAGTCCATTTGATTCCTCGTCCCCAACCACAATACTCACTAAACAACTCTCTTTTAGTTATACTACCTCTATCTTTAATAACTTCTATAAGTTCATTAGTCTTATCTGAATTAGTTGATTTAGTATTGTTTATTAAATCACAAAAGTCTTGATACATTGTTTCCATTTCATGTTTGTAATTTAGTCTCGTTGATAAGTGTTGTATTCCTAACATTTGCATTTTAAATCTGTGGGACGAATCATCAAGATATCTATTTAATAAATCTAATGCATCTTGGTCTGTTGTAAAAAAGTCTGCATCATCCCATAACTCATGGTAATATTCACCATCATACATTATGTAAGGACAACCATTCATCATTCCATCTGTAGTTGCAACACTCCATCCACCATACTTTTGTTTAGGTGAAAACCCAACACAACATGTTTTTAATTTATCATAGTATCCTTGTTTATCAAATTTTTCATTTGTTAGATAAGGTCTATCTGGTTCACCAGTTAGTAATGGCACCCAAACTTTAAAGTCTTGTCTTTGTTTCCAGAGTTCATCCATCAACTGAATAAATTCTTTATAGTGTTTATATGCCTCTGGTCTATGATTAAATACTATTATCTTTTCATGTTCTTCTGAATACTCTTTAAGTATGTCTTCTTGTTTAACACCCAGATATTGGACAGTTAGAATCTCATCTAATTGATGTATAGTTTGTAAATTGAAATGGTCTCTTGCTTGTTCTAATACCATATTTTTTTGTGTTTGTGTATTGATATAACATTTATCCATTTCTAACAATCCACAAATGTTTTGTTTGAATGAATCTTTTGCCCATACACATACATGGTCAAAGTCAAACCAATGTGCATAACCTATCACTTTAGGTGTATGATGTGTAAGATTATATAAAGTATTTACAAGTTGATGTGTATGTTCAGGCAGATGACTCATTACCAAATCAATTTCATCAACATCCTTCATAAGATTTCTAAACTTCATTACATCAAAGTGACTTCTCATTGCTGGTGGATATGTAGGAAGTTCCCACATAAGTTGTTCTGTATTATCAAAATTTAATCCATCAATATGTTTGGGTGATAGTATCGTCCAAAAGATATCTTTATCTTTTAATTCTCTAATCATATTCTTAAGAACTTGAACATATGAATCTTGTTCTAAATCTTTTTGCCATGTGATATTAGGATAAACTAATACTCTTGTAGTTTTAGTTGGGATTAGTTCCTTATCTAATTCAAATATATTCATTTGTTTGTCCAGATATGAACAGTCCAACCTACAAGTGTAGTAAACAGTCCACCTAATACTACTAATAAAAATTCATTCATTCTTCACCTTTCCATAAATCTGGGAATGGAATTGCTTGATACATTTTTGAATCTAAACTCCAATCGTAATCTGTTTTTTGTTCTCCAAAATAAATTGATTCTGGAAAAATATCAAATGCAATAGTTACTCTTGGTTTTTCTTCAACCCAAGGCGATGATGCATGTTCGTATCCACTTGCAGAATAAATTAACATATCATCATAATCTTGATGTACAACCCATTCTTCTTTTGGTGATTCAGGCCCTATTCTATAAGTTGTAGTAGATGGTTCTACATTTGCACAATAAAATCCATGATAGATATGTGGATGCATAAATTCAATATGTTTATGAAATGGTATATGGTCATAACCTTTATTGTTATTATCATCTTTTTTTGTATATACATTAAACCATCCATGAATATAAAAAGGTTCTTCTGCCTCTTGTACTTGGGGATTAGAATAAAAGAAACGATTTAGTTTCCAATATATATCTGCAAAGGGTCTTAATCCAAATGTAAAAGGATTATAAGTAGAAAAATTTTGAGTATTTTTTGTATCCAGTTCTCTTTGGTGTTGATGTTCCATATGAGTTAAGTCTTCACCATCTTTGGATGCACGAACATATGCACGAAGATTATCACTAAATTGATTTGGTGTTATTGTTCCATCTTCACTATGTGCAAAGTATGGATGGTCTTCATGCTTTATACACCAGTCAGTTATAAATTCATGGTCTATACCACAATCTTTTTCTATAAAAAAATCAGAACTCTTTAACACTACTTCTATCCTCATACTCTAAATGAACTATTACTTTGTCATCTTTTCTAACACCATTATCATACAAGTGTCCATACATCGTATCTGCACCTTTTCTAATACCAGTCTTATGACCATGATAATATGCAACTGCAACTAATATTGCAACTAGTATGTATAAACCAAAAGTTATTTCCATCGACATTCCATCATAAGTTCAGTTAGACATGCAACTGTATTGACTTCTTGGTCAACTACAAATGCAGATTTATAACTGTAATCTGCAATAATGATAACTGCATTAGGAATACTTTGTGGTTCTAAAACTTCATAGAGTTTATCATAAATGTTTCTGAACAATCTTACTGGGTCGTTGTCTACATTTTGTGCAACCCATTTTCTCATGTCTGTAAATCTTTTTGTTTTAATATGACCTATCAATTCAGTAATACTTTCTTCTGCAATATTAGATAAGATACCTACATCTATACTACCACTTACTGAGTATCTTTGAAGTTCATTAATGGTTCTACGAAAGTCTGGGAAATGTTTCATTACTAGTTCTTGTAAAACTTCTGAATTCCACTTCACACCTTCTGTATCAAGTATCATCATAAGTCTTGCCATGAATACAGATGCAAGTCTTGGTCTTTCAGATGGTGGTATTTTAAAATCAATAACAGTACATCTTGAATGCAAAGGTGCAATCAATCTGTTTTTGTAATTACATGTAAAGATAAACCTACAATTCTTATGGAACTCTTCTATGAATCCACGAAGTGCTGGTTGAGTTGATTGTGCATTTAGATAGTCTGCCTCATCGAGGATAACTACTTTGTTTCCACCACTTAGTGAAACTGTAGATGCAAAGTTTTTGATTTTGGTTCTGAGAACATCAATACCACTTTCTTCTGAACCATTAATTAGAATATAATCACAACCATGCATTTCACATAATGCTTTTGCAATTGTGGTTTTACCAGTACCAGCAGTACCAGTAAGAATCATATTTGGTATTTCATCTTTGATATCAAAAAATGTTTGTTTGATATCTGCTGGAAGAACACAATCTTCTATGTTTTTGGGTCTATACTTTTCTACCCATAAAAATTCATCACTCATATTTTCACCATTCCATTATAAAAAAGATTCATAGTCCCACCTTTATGAATCGAGTCAATCCCCAAGAGAGAGAACAGATTGACGCCCTTGAGTACCAATGTCTAGTACCTACAAAAGTATTTATTAAGAACCAAAGGTTGAATCTGGTTCAAGTGCAATAAAATATTCTACACCTTTGTTTTTTGCAACAAAATGAGAAAGACCTTTTGATGATACATAAACTGTATACTCATCTTTCACAACTCTGATGTTTTCCATTTTAAAGTTCATTGAATATGTTTGTCCATCACCATCCATAATAACTTCACTGAAATGGTTTGATGTAGGATTCTTTTTATCTCTAACATTCAATGTTACCACTGTACCATTACTTTCCAATACTAAGTCTGGAAGAGATAACACTGCACTTGCTTTCTGTAATTTAGAAAGTAAATCAGTAGATAAATCAAAGACTACCTCTGGATTAGGCATTGTGATATCTTTTTCTGGTGGTACAATAATCATTGATGCTTCTGCATAATTATATGTTGCACTTGCACCATTACCACTGATGTTAACTGAATTTTCACCAAACTCAAAGTCTGCATCATCACCTAATAATGATATAGTTGCAAGAAACTCTGGCAAATCATATACAGAAAACTCACTAGTGAAATTGTCTGTTACTGTTGCTTTACCTAAGATATTCTTCATAGGTGAAATCGTTCTGATTTCACTCCCTGTTTGTACTGTAATACCATTATTGATACTACTAAAGTTCTGTAGAACTTCGAATGTACTGTCACTTATTTTCATAATAACTCCATTATAATGCAGCTCTCTTGTCCACTTCTAAGTCATGCACATAGAGAGCAAATAGTGCATAGTGTAAAACTTTCATTAGGTCTGCACGATTATGGCCACTCTTTTTACCATACCTCTGTGCATATTTTAAGATGTTACCCATGCAGAAACCTTCTCCATGTCCACCATCTATAATAAATTCTGTTGCTTGATATTTGTTTTGAGAGTAATGTTGTTTATAAGTTTTATCAACATACTCCTTGAATTGTTTTATCAATTCATCTTCGTTATATTTGTATTCTATTTTTTCAGTCATGATATTATTATCTCACAAAATCCTTATTTGTCAACTCTTTGTTCTTTTAACCAATCCCTATATGGTAATGGTTTATCAGTTGTAGATAAGTATTTTTTATATTTTTCTTTATTCTCTTTAGACTTATTCATAGTAGATACCCATCCATCAGACGAGTCTTGCCATCCTTTACTATTTGTAAAATATGTGTTCATTAATAGTTACAGTTTCATTCAATGAATCTGCCCAGTAGGGATTCACATATACACTATGATAGTGAGTAGCACCCTCAGTGATATCTCCATATTCACCTTGTAATATATTTCTTGCAAGGGTTAAACATTCAATCCAAGTTTTTGAATCCTCTGGGTCGTCTGACTTACCATCACAGAACCAACTAAATTGACATTGGTTTCTAGTAGGTATCATATTACCTTTCCAATTCTCTGACCACTTTGCTTGATAAACTACACCACAAATATCTGTTGGGTAATTCATATGTTCTGTTCTATTAATAACAACTTGGGAAACTGCAATCTTACCAGCAAGTGGTTGGTTACCAGCTTCAAAGTACATGTTCTGTGCAAGACAGTATGCTTCATTGTTTGCATCAGAAGCTTCTGCTTTTGAAATAAAAAATATTAAACTTGCAGTTACTAACATCATACCCATATGAAAAGGTATAAACCATTTAGATTTACTTGACCAAGGTCTTGTTTTTGTTATCCTACCCATTTGTATCCCATCCTTATTAAGTCTTTTTGTTGTTTAATTGCATTATCAGTATCGACTTTACTTACTGATATCATTGCACCATTTGTATTTGTAATTTCCACATAATTATCAAAGATGTTAAAATTAACTGAATGACCTTCATTAGTTAAAATACCTTTAAATACCATGTTTGGATAACCTTGACATTTCATAATATATTCCTAAAATTTGGCGGGATGGAAAACAGTTGCAACACAATCGCGTGTTAAATAGTGTTCAATTTGTTGTCTATCGTTTTCCTGTCCCTGC
>MDSV01061666.1_pt1 | contig 14924 bp, 10 predicted proteins | sample 810851 | NCBI WGS metagenome assembly MDSV01 (sample SAMN05326640, study PRJNA326480) | marine metagenome | isolation source: seawater | place: Atlantic Ocean: North East | collected 2012 | reverse complement strand
GAGCACAAAGTTTTGGCTCCAAGAGAAACGGAACAAAAAGTTGCGCTACTACTATTATAGGCAGTACCAGTTTTTTCCCCGCTAAAGTGCTAGGATGTTACGGAGATGGCGGAGCGCTTTTCACTAATGATGAAGAGTTAAATTTAAAGTTTAAATCTATAAGAAATCACGGAGGAATAGAAAGAGGCCATCACGATCTAGTTGGAATGAATGGCCGTTTCGACACAATACAAGCAGCAGTTATTCTGGCGAAACTTCCGCACTTTCCAAGAGAGCTAGAAGCCAGATCTTCTATCGGTAAACGTTATTCATCGCTCTTAAAAGAAGTATGCGTAACCCCGTCAATATCAGAGGGCAATACTCATGTCTATGGGCAATATACTATCAGAATCAAGAATAGGGACTCGTTAAAAGAGAAACTGCAAAAAAAAGGTATCCCAACTGCTATATATTACCCAAAATGCCTACATGAACAACCCGTATTTTCTTCTCTCCCTTGGTGGAAGGCGGGTCAGCTTGGGGATTTCCCCGCCTCAGAAAAAGCATCTAGCGAGGTTTTGAGTCTGCCGATGCACCCTTTTCTTACAGAGGCAGAACAAGACAGTATAGTGGAGGTTATTAAAAGTGAGACATGACTTGTTTATAACCGACCTCTGGGAGTTTGATTTTCCCTACCATAAGCAGTTTAAACCTCAAATTTTAAATTTCATAAAGTCTTCACCTGAAGCCGAATACCATTTAAAAAATAACTCAAACGCGCCTTCTTTAGACTCTTATGGAGGTTATGAACTAGACATAGAAAGCGACTTAGATGTCTGTTCTTTTTTCTCTACTCAATTGAAAAAGCTATTAACAAAAATAGAGGAAGCTCACGATTGGGAGAAAGGCTCTTGGATAAACATAGACCCTTGGCTCAATATAAATAAAAAAGGAAGTTTTAATCCTCCCCATATCCACCCGGGAAATGACTATTCTGGAGTCTACTACATTTCCTTTCCTCCTAACTCAGGCAAAATACATTTTTTAGACCCGCGACCACAACATAGAGTAAGCTCGCCTAACCCAGCTCATAAAGAAGGCACAAACTGGTACGCCACTAAAAATCCATACGATAGTAGCATTTTTACATACGAAGTAACAGAGGGCAAAATAATAATTTTCCCTTCGTGGCTGATGCATTACGTGGACCCTAACCCCGGTGACGATTTAAGAATATCTATAGCATTTAATGTTAAATTTTTTCAAGAAGAGTGAATATAGAGAAAAATAACTTAATTCAGTTCGTTAACTTTGTTAATGAATGCTGTGCTGTAATGGATGATAGCTACGTAGCAGAATGGCTAAACAAACCTCACCCATATTTAAATATGTACTGCCCCATGGATTTAATTAATGATGACGCAGGAATGGAAAAGCTTTACCGACTACTTTATTTCATTGAAATAGAAGAAGCCGATATTTAAGCCTCTGGAACACTGCTAACTATTGCAGTAGTGCCGTCAGGAAATCGCGTTCTTGTTACCAAGTAAACTACGCCTCCTACTGTCTCTTTTTGAGTAAAGTTGCCAACCCTCGTAGAACTTGCTGGGACGTCATTTTCTTCGACTATATTAAATTCTACCACCGAAGCATCTAGTATAACTTCGAATTCCCCTATATCTTGGTTAGTGCCGCCTGACAAAAGTATATTTGTCATACCTCGGGCCTCTATAGCTTCCGTAGGTACGAGTGTAGTTATTTTATTGCTAGAATTTACAGTGAAGTCCGCCTCCAAGTTTTCCCCACTAGGTATCCGGAAAAACACGCCAGATACCGCGTTAAGCCCCTCTCCAGAAATTTCTACGTTCGACCCAGTAACCCCTCTCGATGGACCATATCCTGTTGCGTTAACTCTTGTTCCTGTAATTATATATTCGCCCGGAAAAACATTAATTTGTCTAGGTAAGTATTCCTCAGATTCACTGCCGTAAAAAACTGCAGAGCCTTCACTATCTAAACCAAGGCCGTCCCAAGGATTAAGTACAAACAGTTGCCCAGTACCTATAAAGCTATTATCAGGCCTAAAATTAATTTTTGTATAGATAGCATTAGGGTTATCACCTATCCCTGAGCCAGTTGCCACTTCGTAATTTTCGTACAAGTGAACTCCATTCAAAGAATTTTGATTGCCCGTGCCACTGATTCCTATCGATAGCTCACCAGATGTTAAATTTCCTCCTGCGTTAATACCGGAAACCGCAACTACACTACCTGTCTCTATTTTATTATTTGAATCAAACCCTGTTACCCCGCTAATTACCGACAAAGGCAAGAAACTAAAAAGAGAACCAGCTTCATCGTTATCTCTACCACTTATCCTAAGGCTTCCCACGTCCACACCTGTAGGAACTTTGACTGACAGTAAATCCATCTGCCCTGTACTGGAGCCTTCTGCGGGCAAGCCCGAGAAGAACCCTCCTGTTATACTACTGAATTCCGCGCTCAGTCCTGAAATTTTGTCTCCACTGATATTTAAAGTCTCTCCCGGCAGTAAATAATTGTTATACCCTGAAATGTTAGTCACATTTATAGGATAGGGACTTTCTGTTTGTCTTGATTTAAAATCTTCTAAAATAAACTGTCCGCTGCCTGTATTTATCCCCTTTGGCACATTGAACTTTAAAAGCGAAGCTTCTTGAGAGACAAAATTGTTAATCGAAAAAGTAGTGTTAGACCCCGAAAAGACCACTCCCGTAACAAGGCTCATAAAATCTCCCGTCACGGTTACCACATCTGACATTTTAAATACTTGCCCAGAATTAAAAGTATCTGGAGCATCTCCTTGGCCTAAAAAGTACCCACTAATAGTAGGTTTAGATGGAGAAATATTTATGATCCCCGTACTGGAAACAAATCCGCCGCTTGTATCTACAGTAATTATATCACTCGAAGTTCTTTTAGGTATGTCAAAACTGATCCCAGTATGTGAGACTTGAGTAAAAGAAGGAACAACCTTTTCTCCTATTTTTAAACCGCTTGGCTTAATGCCGGAAAAATAACCCGATACAACTACCGGTTCTCCGTATTCTCCACTGACTAAAGAGACTCCACTCAAAGTCGGCCCGAAAAAATTGGTTATAGCATGGAGGCTGGAAGATCCCCTTTCATTAGTGGCTCTTATCCTATAGTTATTTCCCGTTTGAAAATTATTTGGATAGTTGAATACTATCTCATCGTGATCTAGAGAATAACCGCTAACCTCTATGTTACCTCTAAAATTAACGGGGGCTATATTATCATTATAAATTCTTAATGTAGTCCCGGAATACAATCTAGACCCATATATAGTCCCAGTCGAACCCGGTTGCACATCTGTATCTGGAATGACTTTAGATATACTAGGTATTCCATATACAAAAAAGCCATTAGTTATGCTGCCTGTCCCATAGTAACCAGAAATATCTATATCTAAGAAGCCTCCAGCTGAATTAAAGTTAGATGTATCAGGAACTACAGTTGTAATACTTTTCCCGGGTTTATCAACAATAATATTTTGTGCAGAAAACTCTGTTCCGACTCCAACGTTCCCTCCTCTAAAATTTATTCCCGTTATACCATAGAGGTTATCGCCTTCTAGTGTTACCGCTTGTTGCCCTACTCCTGAAAGAGGAAAAACTCCAGTTATATCAGGCGATGGTATTCCGGGCCTGAAGCTTTGCGAAGAAGAGTAAGCTTCCGGAAACCCATTGGAAAACAGACTTACTGGACTTGTTAATATTGTTGGACCGATAGCTATATTTCCTCCTGAGAGGTTTATTGCTAATCCGGTAGGTATGTGGCCTTGCAATCTGTTATAGCCTCCTGCATCGGATATTAATTTAAAATTACCTGTTTCAGCCCCAATAGATACTAAACACCCCGTACCTCCACCCTCTCCTGTGTAAAGTATCCCTGAATTAAAATTTGTGCCGCTTATAGTAGCCACGTCTCCTATGTTGACACCGGGAGTAATTCCAGCTATTTCAGCATAAGGCTTAAACAAAAAGTCTTCACCCGCGCTAACTTTAGCTCCGCTTTGCAAGAGAAGCTCGGGGATTCCCCTAACATTCCCTGTGGGAACAGTGGCTTTTACTCCAGTCCCATCCAAAGAGGTCAAAGAGGTAAAAAGAATGTCATTAACCTGCAGACCGGTCACCCCCGACAAGCCTATACCGTTAACTATTAATTCCTCCCCTACGAGAAGTTGACCAGAGTTAAATCCTGTAACTGTAGGAATAGGTATAAATTTATTATATGTCTTGCCACTAGCGAGGGCTTCGTTCCCATTAAGGCCCGTTCTTAAAGATGAAAAAACTGTAATTTCATCGTAAGTCGCACCCGAAGGAACTATAGTCTCGATTATATTTTCTGAAATAACACTAAAAGCTCCTGACCTACCTTCTCCACTTCCAAAGTTTACATCTGTTATTTGATGAAAGTTTTCTCCGCTTATTTGTAAAACGTCTCCAGCCTTGCCGCTTACGTATCCCGAAAGCAACCCACTTGCCACTACTTGACTTAAAGAGTCTAGAATTATATCTATTTTCCCTAAGCTCAGTATCCCGTCATTAGTTTCAATTGAAAGCTCCTCTGTAATAGCATCTGGAGGAATTAAACCTGAAACGCCAGTAGTGCCTAAATATATTAAATCCTCTACAACCCTATCACCCACTGACACATTCTTAGTAAAGTTCATATTTGAACCACTTAAAATGAATCCTCTTTTAGGGTTAAATACTGGCATTTTAGATATTCCCCTCCGAACTTGTAGTTCCTATCCCTACGCACCCAGCCGCTCCATAGCTATCAATAACATCATTAACAAAAACACTTGCTCCTTGAGTTGAAGCTTGAGTCACATTTATACTCTGCCTGATATAATCCCCAACGGCCGAAGCCAAATTTCTTTGTCTCAACAAACCAGAACATGTGAAATTTTCAACCACTGCTTCTGCATCATTTTTTAAATCTACTGATATCCTAGCAGTATTTCCATCGACAGGGAGATATCCTATGGGGTTATCAGTTTCAAAATTCATATTAACTGTTTTAGGGCCAAAAGAAACAGAGCTTGGCTTAGTCTCGTTCATGAGATAGACAGGCTTGACTTCTGATTGATAATTGTATGTTCCCGCTACGAACTCCTCCGGCTGATCCGCCCTGCCAGAGACTGTGGAATTTTCTATTGGAATGTAGTGGGTCACATTAACATTTCTAGAATTCAGAACTTGAGTCCCATTAGGAGCAGCTTCATTGGTAGGCACAAACTCTCCACTCAACTGGTCAAAGAAAGTAACAGTGGCGTTAGCTACAGCAGGAGAATTTGGATTAAAACTTACTGAGTAAGATGTTAGATATCCACTATCAAAAGTTAAACCGCCAAAGTTTCCCGAGAGTGTTTGACTTTCTTTTATGGGTATCTCTCCCTGACCAGTAATAAAAGATTTAAAGTAATCTCTACCTGTCAGATAATAATTAAATGATAGTTGCCCCCCTATCCCATTAGAAGCTGAATAGTCATTAGTGCTTCTTTGTCTTATAGTATAATTAGGCTGTATGCTCGTGCCGAGAGACAGATCAGCGTTGGAAGCTAAAATTTCGTTCCCATTAACTTGTAGTTTTGCGTTAGAAGCAGTATAAAACACATTAATAAGCGGCCGTTAAAGTTTTTTGAGTCCTGATGATATCATCCAGCCCTACTGATGCGGTGGTATTTATTTGCTTAGCAGCAGTAATTGGCACCTTCATTCCTCCATTGCTCGAGTCGAGGCCTTTAATATCCAACACGTAATCCCGTGCATGACCTGTGTAACTTAATCCGGAATCAAATACATCCTCCGATACGTTTATGCTTTCTGAAGCTGTGGTATAATAAGTGCAAGTAGGAAACTCTTGTCCTATTTTATATAAAGGATTATGGTTGAAGCTGATAGAATAATCAGCGCTGTAAATTGTACCAGTTACGTATCTCTGCCCCTCTGCAGCATTAAATTGATAAATTGCAGTGTTCATCGTGTCCGGCATCTGAGTATACCTACCATGAGCTATCCCTGTGGTGACCCCTGCTGCCCCATTATCAAACGGAGTAACGCTAGCGTCTCCAGACAATCGACCACTTACAGGCAAAAAGTCACCGCTTCCAAATAAAGTAAAAGAAGCACTCGAAGACGATATGGAGTTAGAAGTAACGTTAAAACTATAAGAATTAAGAAATCCTATTCCACTTACTCCTCCACATGTTATTCTTACCCCGCTAGCGTAAGAGTCTGTAGAATTTTTAATCCCGCTGGCCAATTTGTTGATCACATTCCCCAGCTCTGCATTATATTTGGTTCCTGTAATTGTTGTAAGAAAATTAAATGAGATATCGCCGACTCGAGGACCGCTAGGGAGCTGTCCCAGAGGACCCTTCCTACCTATGCTATATAGAGGAGAAATAGAATTGGAGAAGTTGATAGAGCAATCTGAAGCCATTAGAACTTCCCTCTCCCCGTCGGGTCCTCCTACTTGCTGTACCTGAACCGCTGCTTTATCGTAAAATATTTGTGCCATAGCCTTTTCCTTTTTTTTATTACACTATTTTTCCCTCAAAATGAAAGATCTTAAGTTGAAATTCATCTTTGCGTTAGAGTCTACTCCTCCATTAAATGATTCTGACGTTAATAACATATTTTCAAAATCATATCTTAACAATATATCGTGAGAATTATTTTTTTTCAAAGTTATTACTGTATTTTTGAAAACCGTTTCATCTGGATTTAGCCTCATACTTTTTATTTCGTAATCGTCTACATCTAATTCAAAATTAACATTTACCTCTATCGGGGTTCCGGCAATGACTCCCGTAGGTTGATCTTGGCCTATCGCGTAAAGAGGAAGCCTAGGAGTGGCTATATTTACATTGAAAGAATTTACTCTATTGGTGCTGAAAGTGTCTAAATTTATTTCCATAGCCCCGTAACTAGTTATGTTTAAGCTAGGAGATGTAGATGAAGTCTGAGCCCATGAGTCAAATTTCGCCCCAGTCCCAAAATTGCCATAAATTACCGAACTGGTTGATGTTTCGGGTATTTCCCCTATTCCGCAGTTTACTGAATACGTCTCTAAATAACCCTCGGTAAAGTAAAATTGCTTCTCTCCATAGTCCACAACGCCACTAAAGGGGAAAGTTCCAGTAAAGTTCTGCATCATGTCACGAGAAGTCCAATCGGAGAATCCATCTTCAGGGGCCGGTAAAAGCTGAGTTAAAATTGTATTTACGTCCAAAGTGGCCTGTTGAGGGCCTTGGGGGTAGTAATCTACCAGCCCTCCTATACCTAAAGCTGTTGTTGGCTGAGCCACAGAATTGTAAGAAGCGCTCAAAGATTGAATTCCCTGTATTCCGCTACCGTTAATTGTGAGCTTTTCAGCTTCCCGTGTTATTCTTCCTAACATTACCTTATCTTTATTTTACACTCTTTTTTGTGTGTAATATAATAAATAAAGGATTAAGGAAAAATGGCAGATAGTATATACAACGTACCGGAACACAATAGCAGCAACACATATGCTAAAAATGCTATAGTTTTTACTCAAGATCCCCTTCAGGCAGGTACCGGAGTCCCTAAAAACATTAAATATTATTACGCTAGACAAGATGTCCCCTCCTCTACCGCAATAACCAGTTTAACTTACTGGGGAGGGTACACGACCATCTCTAGTCGTCGCGAAACAACTTTGCCGCAGTTTATTTGGACCCCTTCTTATAATTTGTCAGTTAACCAGCAACCTAAAGTGAACTCAATTGTACTGGGGAATGGATACGAACAAAGAGTCCCAGATGGCATTTACAACAATTTAATTAGATTAGAGCTGTCCTTTGATATGAGAACAGAACTTGAAGCTAGAGCGATAGCCCATTTTCTGCGAACACGAAAAGGATCACAAAGCTTCGCAGTCCAGCATTTACCTGAAATTTACCAAGATAGCGCTAATTATGTTAAAAGATTTTATTGTCCAAGCTTCAATACCAGTTTTGCTTTTCACGACAATTATACAATCAAAGCAACTTTTGTAGAAACTAATAACTAAAATGCCAGACTACGATAACCCTACTCCCGCACAATTAAAAAGCTCTATCAAGTCTTTGAACTTTGAGCTTTCTAACCTCGAGCCTTCGGCCATGGTTAACTTGTTCGAAATTGATGTATCGGCATTAATGCGGGACAAGAATATAAACATCCAAAATGACGCAAGTTCTTTAGGCTTAGATGAAAATACTGTCAGCGATGGTATATTAAGATTTCACAATAATATTAAAGTTTTCAACTCTTATATCGTGTGGCAAGGTAAGACTTACTTTCCCGCACCAATTAAAGCTGAAGGATTTGAAAGCAGCAGCAAAGGAGCCCTGCCGCAGCCAAAGCTTTCTTTAAGCAGTCAATCTGAAACAGGCAATGACCAATTAGCCCTATTAAAATATGAAATTAGAAAAATAGGAGATATTGTAGGAGCTAAGGTTACCCGCAAAAGAACGTTTGCTAAATACTTAGACGCAGTAAATTTTGGTCGCGCAGCAGCCGCTAAAATCGGAAGAAGCAGCAATATGCTTCCTGACGGATATGAACCTGACCCTTTTGCCTATCTCCCTAGTGATGTTTATTTTATTGAAAGAAAAGAATCAGAAAATAAAACAATGCTAAGCTATCAGCTTTCTTCAGTGCTCGATCTTGAAGGAACGAAGCTACCTAAACGTGTCATATTAGCTGATAAATGTGTCTGGCAATACCGAGGCATAGGATGCTGGTATCAAGAACCTTATGAGCATGAATTTAAATCTACACAAGGCGGAACCATAGACTACCCAACGAATGTCCCTCCCCTCTTACAGAAAGCGGAATTAAAAACTTTAAAAGCTGGAGGCTTAGGTTCATCCCCAATTACTAAAACAAGTTTTATTGAGGCTACAAAAACATGCGGGATGTTGAGGAAGGCTGTACCGATAGGTACCGACTCAGACGAAGATATAGTAAGGGCAGTCGGAGTTGGAGATCTAAAGGAAGATAAAGGCGAATTTGGCCAATTAACCGCTGAAGCTCTAGCCAGTAAAGGAGGATACGAAAAAGGAGATTGGGTCTACATAATAAAAGATGATATTAAATATTATTTTGTTTGCCGCCAAGCTAATGGCTCAAATAGCCAAAGCGACCCGGCCATACCCCCTCCTAATTCAACTTATTGGGTAGCAGACGAATGCTCAAAGTCTTTAACAGGATGCAGGATGAGATGGGGCTCAGGGCTGTCAAAGAATAAAGGGGCGGTGCCATCCGACACTAGCGTCTTAAGCAAAGGCACCTTACCTTACGGAGGATTCCCAGCAGCTAAAAAAATGTCTAGATTAGGTTAATGATTGAAGAAAATATAAAACAAAAAATAAAACAACACGCTCTATCAGAAAATCCTAGAGAGTGCTGCGGGGTTATAATTTCTTCTAAAGATAAGACTAGCGTTATTGAATGCAGAAACGTATCTGACAACCCTAAAGAAACTTTCTCCTTAAGTACTACTGATTATTTAAAAGCCTCCCGTAAGGGTAAAATAAAAGCCATCTACCATTCTCACCCAAATGAAAATAAAATATTTTCTAATTATGATATACTGAATAGCCAAGCCCACCGCCTTGATTATCTACTCTACAATATACCCCACGATTCATTTTCTTTTTTTGACCATGAAAAAAATAAAACTTTTATTTATAACAAGCTTTTTAAAACTCAAACGGCAGACTGCTACTCTCTAGTAAAAGAATATTATCAAAAATTAGATATAAATTTATTGGATGTACAAAATAGTAGAATTAATCCTGATTGGCATGATCAAAACCCAAACTTAGGGGAAAAAATCTTCAAGTTAAACGTTGATGAAAATAAACATGTCTTTCATCAAATGCACACATACGAGCTCAAAAAGCATGATATCTTATCTTTTGAATTAATAAAAGGAAAAGGCCCAGTTCATGTTGGCGTTTACCTAGGGGATAATACTTTTACTCATCATCCTCGCGGTAAGTACCCATGTATTGAACCATTAAATAAAACTTATAAAAAAAGAATTCATTCTGTATTTCGTTATGAAAAATTTAACTAAAATTACTGTCCATGGAATTTTGTCTGAGCAGCTTGGCCGCTCTGAATGGAATCTATCTGTAGATAGTGTTGGAGATGCCGTAAGAGGAATCGAGTGCAACACAAAAAACTTTTTCCGACAATTATTGGAAAACGACAAACAAAATATTAAATATAGAGTCTTAATAAACGACCAAGATTTCGGCATAGAAGAAGGAAAAAACGTCAACAGCGAGGAAGGATTAATGTCTTCGGAGCTGGTGATGAAGAAACAAAGTATTAAAACTATAGATATAGTTCCAGTTATTGAAGGCGCAGGAGATTGGGTGGCTATTATAGCCGGAGCATTTTTGATCGCTAGCGGATTAGGAGTTTTTGGGGCAGGAGGCCTTCTGGGTGCGTTGGGCGGCGGAGCGATGGCTAAAAGCGCTTTAATACTAGGAGGTATTGGTTTGGTGGCAGCAGGAGTCACGAATCTTTTAACAGAAATGCCAAAATTTGGAGACTTTAGAGAAATAGAAGGGGGCGGGGCTAAGTCTTATCTTTTTAATGGCCCTGAAAACACAGTAAGAGAAGGCGGTCCTGTGTTCGTTGGGTATGGCAGACTTTTGGTCGGCAGTCACGTAATACAAAGCTCTGCGGATGTAGTAGATATTGACGCAGATATCCCGCGTCCTGATGCTAAATGGGGAGAAACTAAATATGGATTAAAATATAATATTCCAAATCAAATAGACACTTCCAGTTGGAACGGATAAAAATTAAATAAAATGGGCAAGAAAAAACAAAAAAAGGGAAGACCGCAAATAGTAGATATAGCGGCCGTAAGAAAATATGCCGGCGCAGAGGATTTGGCCAACAAAGGACCTCAGTACGTTATATCTCGCTCTTACTCTGAAGTAGTAGACCTTATTTCAGAAGGACCCATAGAAGGAATAGCCAGCGGAAAATACACCTATAAATACGAATCTTCTAATACAACGGGATGGAAACAGGTTAATTTTGATGTATATACAGCCACAGGAACAGACGCATCAAACACGGCGATGAGCCAAGAATTAGGATTTTTAAGGTCAGTTTATTGGAACGAAATTCCCCTAGTAGATAAAGACGGATATTATAATTTCCCTTCTATTAATATTAATTATGTAAAAGGCAATCCGACAGGAGACGTTCCTAGACTTGGCGCCGACCTACCGGGCTACGGAGATCTCAGCTCTTCAGAGCAGCTTGATCTTTCAATAACTAGAGCAGTGGGAGAGAGACTTTACGGACCAGAAGTAAAAGGAGGAGACGCTAGCCCAACGTCTACGCGCCAAGCATCTTTAAAAGGAGATATAGATAAATACGCTAAGACATACACTATCCTGAATAAAGAATGCTCAGCTATCCAAGTTAACATAAAGGTCTCTGCACTTTTTGAAAATATTATGGCAGGGCCGAAGACGTACAAAAAATCAAAATACCTTCGGGCTTGCGCAAAAGCTTCAACCGGATACGGAGATACTAAAGCAAGAACTGTAGAGTACAGTATTTATTATCAACCTATTTTTGACGACAGATTCGGCAATCAAACTCAAACCAACCTCAACAAAAGTGGACTTTCTGCATATAAATGGACCCTTGCAAAAAAAGAAACTATAACAGGTAAAATAGATGAACCTTATATACGTACGACTAACATAGACATAACCGATGCTGGATTTATGGACAAAGAGGGTTTTGAAGGTTGGAGGATAAGAATAGTCAGGACCACTCCGGAATCCCTGACTTCATTTTTAAGAAATCAGACTTTTGTAGATTCTCTTGTCGAAGTATATGGCACAAAATTGAGTTACCCTTATTCAGGCATGGTATATAGCTTATTTGACGCCCGAAGCTTTCAAAGAATGCCTCATCGAGCTTATGACACTAAGCTGTTAAAAGTTAAAGTACCTAATAACTATAATCCTATTTTAAAAAGCTATGGTAAAAGCGATGGATCTGGGTCCACTAAAGAAAACTGCACGCTTACAGAAGAAGATTCTGGCGCTTCGAATTACAAAATAACTAAATGGACGCGCTCCAGTGTTAACCCTGAAGACTCTGTGTGGGATGGCGAATTTAAGAAAGACGCCAATGGGGAGTTTCTTAAGGAATGGACTGATAACCCAGCTTGGTGTTTTTATGACTTGTTAACCAACCCACGTTACGGTCTTGGTGAATACATAGATTCTCCTAATGTTGATAAATGGGCACTATATGAGATAGCTCAATATTGCGATGAATTAGTAGACGACACTTACGGAGGGTTCGAGCCTAGATTTACTATAAACTACATTATTACTACCCGTGAAGAAGCTTTCAAAGTATTGAATGATCTAGCCTCAATATTTAGGGGGATAGCTTATTATGCAAATGGAAGCATTTTTTCAGCTCAAGATAAATTTAAAGCTCCTGTCTATCAGTTTAATAACTCTAATGTTCTCGAAGGTAATTTTACTTATTCTAGCTCTGCGAAAAAAGCAAGACATACAGTGGCTATAGTTCGTTATAACGATAAGAGAAATTCTTTTCAACCTGCCATTGAATACGTAGAAAACGAAGAAGCTGTCAGAAGATACGGTATACGAGAAATACAAACAACTGCTTTAGGCTGCACAAGCAGAGGTCAGGCAAGACGATTTGCTAAATGGATATTAGCTAGTGAATCTGAAGAAACTGAGACGGTATCCTTTACAGCCGGATTAGAAGGAAGTTATTTGAGGCCCGGTGATGTTATACAAATTTATGACAACAATATTAGCCCATTAAAATATAGCGGCAGGACGAACATAGTTCGCCCTTTAACTATTAACAAGAGCAGGGCCTTAAACTACGACTTTGAAGGAAGTAATAATGTCAATAGTATAGTTTTGGATCAGTCTTTAAATTTTGAAGCAGATAAAATTTATGAACTTTCACTCCTAACTCCTACTTACGATTATTCGTCTAGTAGTGCGAACTCGAGCCAAGAACAGGATGGCGTAAGAAGAAGTCATATACAAAAACTTTACTTTGATGGTTCTGACACCAACGTGCTTTCCGGGACGAATGGGGCTTACAGGTCTGACACTATCATTACAGGAGCTCCTGTTTGTACTCAAATCTTTTTTAACAGCGGACTTGGTATTCAAAACGACGGGACCGTAGGAGTGCTAGATAATACTTATAGCAATCAAACTGGAAACCAACTTGACTTTCGTAATTATGTTATCACTGGCTATACAAATAACAACGTAAGTCCTAATTCACCGGGAGAGGGCTCTATTTCTGTAGATTATTCGGGAGGCTGTTTCTCTGGAGAAAACTTAATATGGAGTGTCGAACCCGCAGATAAAAATGACCCAGATTATATAGATGGAAATTATCTAAACTACAAGGTTATCAATGCTAAAGAAGAGGCAAACGGAACTCATTCTATTGCTGCGCTTTTGTATTCAAGCGGAAAGTACGATCAAGTAGATAGTGTAAACACAGCTTTTTCAGATGTAGCTAGCACTTCAGGATTTTTTCCAGTCTTAGACGTAGTCGGTTTTGCTAACGCAGACGTTGATACTTGGGTAGAAAATTATCCTGAACAAACTTATCTTCCCGATACTTCTTCTAATGGAATAAAGAGTAATAAAAATCTTTTACAGGTTAAGGAAGATTACCCTTTTATAGGCACTCGAGGAGAAAATAGAGATATGTTAAGCATGTTGATAGATTTTTCAACCGCAAAGCTTAAGGGTAATTTTGATTTAGGTAGTGATGAAACAAAAACTATATCTAGCACAGATAACAAAACCGAAACAGATCAAAATATTTTAAACTACTCTGTTAGCATTATAACCTCAGGGGACCCTTTAATAACTAAAAACTGGATCAATGATGCCCCTACTACCCCCGGCGACAGCGTTACTTATATAGTTGATGCAGAACATTACGAAACAGTAAGGCCTAATGAAGTGGCATTAATAACAAAAGATGATAAAAAGTATTTTCTGGATGATTTTAGTCGAATAAAACTAGAAACTTTAGTAAGCGAAAAAGTAGCTCATTATGTTGTTGTTTACCCTATAACAGATGCAGGAACAGTAGGGCACGGCCTGCTTAATAAATTTAACGTGCCTAATTTAGCTCAAATTGATAACTACATAGTTAACCCTGTAGGGACTAAATTAATCACTTCGTTAAAAACAGAAGGAATAGGAGGGAATCCAGCTAATAGCGGTGTTATAACAACTGAATCTGAAGAACCTACTTTCGTATGGAATGTAAGTGATCCAGAAGGGATATATAATGAAGACCCTGAAATCACTGAAACTGAAGGTAATATAACTATCGGTAATACTAAAGCTTACGAAATGTATTACCTTAACGATCTTTTAAATTATAGAGTCACAATAAGAGAAAACAGTACTAAAATATCCCCTAATATACCTAGCGACACTATTTACTATGAGTTTACCGGTTATAGCTCCCCTACTTCATCTCCCAGTTTCGTATTTGATTATCTTTATAATACCCCAAATGTAATTAATGATATACAACCCACAACTAGCCTAACTTATACCGGCTCTAATGAAAATGCTAGAGGTTATTCTCGCTATGAAAATGCAGGGCCTAATAATAATGAGATTTTTTATAAGGTAGACCCAAGCGGTTTTGTGGTTAAAGATTATCCTAAATTCCCTTTACGTAATTTTGACATTGTTGTTGAGGTCCAAGGAGCAGATGGAGTCACCAGTTGCAACAATCCGCTTTATGCAAATACCATTGGAGGTTACTTTACCGCACAAG
>MDSV01039722.1_pt1 | contig 14926 bp, 9 predicted proteins | sample 810851 | NCBI WGS metagenome assembly MDSV01 (sample SAMN05326640, study PRJNA326480) | marine metagenome | isolation source: seawater | place: Atlantic Ocean: North East | collected 2012 | reverse complement strand
TATCCATCATTTCTAAAATATCTATCTCCTGACCAGTACCCTGCCGTAGAGGAAAAGTGCTGAATCATTACTGATTGATAAATCAAACTGGCTCTCCAGTTTTCATATCTACCACCTGATGTTTGTAACACCACAGAGGCAAACTTATTTGCAACATCTAGTTGCGATGCTTTTGCTGGATTTACATTCATATCCTCAAACCCTTTATCAAAGTCACAAGAGGAAAGAACTAAACTTAAAGCAAAAATTGTTAATACTATTTTTTTCATAATTATATAAGTTTAAAATTTAAGATTTACATTAAGACCAATAGTTCTTGGAACAGGCAAACCGAACCACTCTAAACCAGCAGAGTTACCAGAATTATAGGCAGACTCAGGGTCTATGTTGTCAGTACTGTTACTTAAGAAGAATAAGTTTCTTCCAATAAGAGATATTGATGCTTTTTCGATCGCAGTTCCTTTCAATTTATCTGAAGGAATATTGTAACCAATACTCAATTGACGAAGTCTCATATAGTCAGAATCTTGTATTGCTTCTTCCGCAATACTGTAAGTTCTTCTGTAATAATCTTCTTGTTGAGCAGCAGGGATAGAAGTAGTAACTGTACTTCCATCTTCCATTACACCTGTTGGTACAAATCCTGCCTCACGACCTCCAGCTGGAACTGTTTTCTTGTGGTGTCCATTTCTAATTAAGAAAGCATTAGTACCAGAATAAATCTGACCTCCTGATTTTCCTTCAATTAAAAAAGATGCATTGAAATCTTTGTACCTGAAAGATGATCCGAAACCAATAGATGTAGGAGCAACACCAAATCCTAAGATTTTTCTAGCTCCAATTTTAGGAATAGGAATTCCATTCACCATTTCGTGAACTATAGAACCACTTGCATCTCTGACATAAGAAGATCCGAACAAAGCTCCATACTTTTCACCTACAATATGAGTGACTCTAAGATTTCTTGATCTTGGCTCATCCATAGAAATATTTCCACCAGTATCGTTTGTTGCAACTACTTCACTGGTATTATTGGTATAGTTAACAGAAGCTTCCCATGCGAAGTCAGCTGTTCTCATTATCTCTCCTTTTACAAGTAACTCAATTCCTTTGTTAGATATATTACCAAGGTTTGCAAGAGCACTTCCATAACCTGAAGTTGCAGATGCACTAACCCCTACAATATCTCCAAGAGTTTCGTTGTCATACATAGTTGCGTCTATAGATAGTTTGTTGTCAAACAATCTTAAATCCATACCAAATTCTGTTTCATTCTTTTCAAATGGAGTGATCTCAGAGTTAGGAATAGTTCCACCACTAATATTACCAAGTGAAGCTCCTAAGTGACCTTGACCGTAAATTCCATAAGACAAACTAAGTGCATATGGGCTATCCGCCCCACCAGCTACTTGAGAGTAACCTGCTCTAAGCTTCATGAAAGAAATCGTATCTCCTAAATCTAATGCATCAGAAAGTACAAGAGATAAAGAAGCTGAAGTATACAAGTCGTTGTTAGGTGCTTTTTTGTTTTTCAAAGATAAAGTTGAAAACCAGTCATTTCTAGCAGTAACTGTTAAATAAGCATAATCCATGAACCCAATTTCAGCAGAAGCATAAGCTGAGTTTATTTGCTTTTCCCATTCACTGTAACTACTCCCTTGATTCTTTGTGTTTTTTACATTAAGTAAAAACGGAACAATAAAGTCTGAACCAGAAACACCATAAGCTTCGTATTTTTCGTTTGTAGTTCCAACACCAACAAAAGCAGTTAATGAAACACCATCTGCTAATTGTAAGTTATCGGTTCCTAAAAACACATCCGCATCATATTGTTTAAAGGTAGATGAAGTTTCGTTCATAGAACCTCTAGGTTGATATGCTGTTCCCCAAGGAGTTGATCCTTGCTTTAAAAGATTATATCTATCTCCTCCAACTCGTCCTCTTAAATACATACTATCTGAAAGATCCCATCTTGCATTAATAGCGCCTATAAATCTTTCTTTTTCAGATGAGTTTATGTAATTGTAAGCAGCAAAAAATGGATTTTGAGAATAAGAATTATCACTAATTCTGAATTCTGTTAAATCAGCATTTCTACCTAAACCTCCTGCTCCCATCATGTCATTAACATTAATAGTTGGTGCAAATAAGTTAACGGCAAAATTTCCATTTCCTGGTGAATCCGATAATTGAGGATTACCTTCTTGATCTTCCATTACATATTTTACATTAATATCTACAGAAAAATTATCTCCAAACTTATTTGAGTTGTTAATTCCAAAAGAATTTCTTCCTAGTGTGGAGTTTGGAACAATATCTAAGTTAGATAAGTTCGTCATGGAAATACGAGTGTTTGAATTCTTATTAGCGGTTGAAACAGCAACAGTATTAGTATAAGTTTCACCCGTACGATAAAAAGTATCTAAGGCACTTGGTGCAAGAGAATACTTTCTAGCAACACCGTCCCATTGTGCAACCATTGATCCATCCATTCTTGGACCCCAAGCTTGGTAAGTATCGATTGCATCTGAAACTTTAGAAAAATCACGTCCTTGACCATATATTTCTTGAGTATCTCTCAAAGAAAGATTTAAAGTATCGAACTGCATAGAACTATTAAATTCTACTCCGATTCCTTCGGTTCCTGCTCCAGTTTTAGTGTTTATAATAATAACACCATTAGAAGCTCTAGATCCATAAAGTGCTGCAGCAGCTCCACCTTTTAGTACAGATACAGATTCTATTTCATCTGGGTTAATACTTGAAATTCCATCACCATAATCAGCACCACCCCAAACTCCAGAAGCACCTAAGTTACTGTTGTTTATAGTAATACCATCTACAACATAAAGCGGTTGATTGTTTCCAGTTAAAGAACTAGATCCTCTAATTACCACTCTACTTGAACCCTTAGCACCCATTGCAGATCCAGTTACCATAACTCCGGCAACTTTACCTTGAAGGGCATTAATAGCATTAGTAGATTTGTTGGCGCTAAGTTCAGTACCATCAACTTGCGTTAATGAGTAACCCAAAGCTTTTACATTTCTTTTAATACCAAGAGATGTTACTACAACTTCCTCTAAAGCATTGTCAGGCGTAAGCTGTGCATTCACAGTTGCGGAAGATCCAACAACTACTGAAAGAGAGCTGTAACCAACAAAGCTAAAAACAAGAGTATCTCCACTTGAAGCATTAATTGAATAATTACCGTCGAAATCAGTCGAAACTCCATTTGAAGTTCCTTGAACTAAAACAGTTGCGCCAGGTAAAGGCACCCCGTTATCGTCTGTTACTGTTCCACTAATCGATTGAGCTTGCACGGAAAATCCGAAAGCAAACATCAATAAAAAAGAAGACAGAATCCTTAAGAATTTTGTTTTCATATGTTAATTGTTTTTGTTTAAATCGGTACTAATTTAATAAATTAATTAACACTTCTTTAACAGATCCATGATTTTAACTATATTTTTTTGGTAAAATGGTTGTTTAATGGTCTATTTTTTGGCTGAAAAACAAGCTGATTTTAATTAAAAATAACATTTATCTACAAGTTAAAAAGTTGTTTTACAGGTCATTAAATAACATAACATTTTAAATGTCTTTTCTCATGTTATAAAGTAAACCAGGAGTTAAAAAAAAAAAAAAAAAAAATTATAGCAGACCCAATATCTCACTAACAAAAAGCCAAGCGTACTGCCCCTCTGCAACATGACCTTTGGGCAATTTTTTATTACTTCTTACTATCAGCTTGATTTTTTTTATATTTTTATTTTTCAAAGGTATTTTAAAAATCTTCATAGCTGGTTCTTCATACGCAGGAGATTTTGGGATTTTTTTAGAGGAAAGTAAAACCTCATTTCCTGAACTTATATCATATAATTCTATTTTTTCGGGATAAGTAATATAATCATTCATAAAGGTCAGCGTATTAATTCCAATTGAGTTAATTTTATTTCCTTCAGGCATGTCTATTTCCATAATCATATCTCCTGGGTTAGGCCTTACATTTTCTGAATCCCCTTCCTTTTCTTTTAAAAAACCATTCCAAGTACCATCTCTAAAGTTAGTAGTCCCTAAAACTCTATCAAATAATTTTTCTGGGTTTGAATAAGTCTTAGACGGAGAGACCTTAAGGCTATATTTTGTAAAAGTTCCTCCAGTTTCAAAATAATCAACAGAGATGGGTTTACTTTTTTTCCACCCTTCTTTAAAAGCCGCTGCCTTAAGAGTCAAACTTTTATTGATAAAAAAAGGTTTAGAATATAAATTAGATAAAGAATCTGGCTCTTTTCCGTCAATGCTATATCTAATTTCAGGATTTCCAAGGGGTTTATAAAACTCAACTAACAAAGAGTCTGTAAAAAGTGTTGGTTCTGTTATAACAACCGGTTGAAGCAGTGGCATGTCTGAAGAAAAATCTTTGATTCCAAAGTTTAGATTAGCAGAAAATTGATCTTTCAAAATACTTTCTTGATCATTGCTGATTTTAGTGTTCCATAAATAAAGGTTCTTAACTTCTGAACTTACTAAAAAAGACTTAAGGCCACTATAACTAACCAACGTGTTGTTTAGGTTCAAACTCTTAATTGACTTATTAATTAACAAAAGCCCTTTATCGGTAATCCCCGTATTATTAATTTTTAAATATGTTAATTTTTCTAACTTTTTTATTTTAGAAATTTGTCTATCATTTAGGCTTGTATTACTAAGGTCCAGTTTGATTAATTGGTTTTTAATTTTTAGTAGTGCATTTAAGTGTTTTGTTTGAATATCTTGACCTAAAAATTTAGCTTCTATAAAATTGTTTTCATTACTGTTTCTCTCAATTCTAAAATTTAGATTTTGGAGTTTTTCTAAATCACTTAAGGACGGAAGAGACACTATTTGTGTAGGCTTTGGGAAAAAGGATAATAAATTTGCAAGTAAGACTTCCTCGGATTCTTTTGTATTATAAAATCTTTCAAAATTTGCTCCAGAGTCAATCCAATACTTTATTAATTCTACCTCGTGTTTTTTTAATTGGCTGTTCCCTTTAGGGGGCATATGTAACTCGTCCTCAAGGGGGAGTACTAAATAACTATACAAATGGCTTTGAAGTGAATTATTAGCAAAAAATATAGCTCCTGATTTTCCTCCTTTTAATAAACTCTCTGCATTATGCATTAAAAGACCTCCTTTTGATTTAGATGGATTGTGACATTTAACACATTTATTATCTAAAACTGGTCTAACAACTTCCCTGTAGATATTAACACTGTCGTTTATATTAAACACCAATTCATTTTTAATTTTAGGTGGTTTTAAAAAATCTTCCCCATGGGTCATACTACCTCCAAAATGTCCTGTGATAGTTAATAAAATAATGGTAAATGTGAAAAAATGAAGAAAGTAATTTTGATATATTGACTTATAATGTATCCATAAAAGAAATCCGTTAAATATAGCTGTAGAAATTCCAAGCCACATATGTAGATTTAAAATGTTTTCTCCATATTCCCCGCTTAAAGATAGTAGATAGCCAAGCAGACAAGAAATCACGGCAAACACAAAAGAAAACAAAAGACCTATTCTTATTGGAACAGAAAAATTATCTTTAAAAAATTTGTTTAAAACTGCTAAACAAAACGTAAAGTACAATGCTCCTATTGGCAAATGGAGAATCACTGGATGAAACTTTCCTAAATATTTTACTAACTCAAACATTTTTATATTTAAATAGAATAATCTGCATCCAAAAGCATGTTTTGATTTTTATGATCGCAAATGGCATAATCAAATCCTTTTTTCAAACTATATCCTGCATACTCTCCCTTTTTATTTATTGCAATAAACCCAACTTGAAGATATTCCCAGTCTGGACCAGATTTATGAATTTTTGAAATTCTTTCAACTATAGATTTACAAGCCTCTTTTGGAGAGTATCCTTGACGCATTAACTCTACTACCATAGCACTTCCAGAGGTTCTAATTACAGCTTCTCCAAGACCAGTAGCCGCGGCGGCACCAACTTCGTTATCTAAAAAAAGACCCGCTCCAATTATTGGGGAATCTCCAACTCTTCCATGCATTTTCCAAGCTGCTCCACTTGTTGTACAGGCACCAAATAAATCACCGTTATTATCAATCAATAGCATGCTAATCGTATCGTGGTTTTCTATATTTATAACTGGTTTGTATTTAGATTGTTCTTTCCATTTCAACCAATCCTTTTTTGATTCCTTAGTCAATAAATCTTCTTGCTTAAAACCTTTCGATATTGCAAAATCTAAAGCACCTTTTCCGGATAACATAACGTGTGGAGTTTCTTCCATTACTAATTTAGCTACTGAAATTGGGTGTTTAATGTTTTGTAAAAAACTGACCGATCCACAATTACTGTTTTTATCCATAATACATGCATCCAAAGTAACTATACCTTCTCTGTCAGGATAACCCCCATAACCAACTGACCTTATTTTAGGGTCACCCTCTGGAACTTTAACGCCTGATTCAATAGCCGATATTCCACTTTCACCTTCCATTAAATTTTTCCAAGCTACTTTATTGGCAGCCAAGCCATGATTCCAGGTTGATATTATTCTAGGAAATATAGGCTTAACCTCATTTGAAGTCTTTTTTGCATTTTCACAATTTAATAATGTAGTAGCTCCAACACCTCCCAATATTGATTTTTTTATAAAATTCCTTCTTTTTATCATATCTAATTATTTATTCAATCGTCCCAATAGGTCTGTTTTCTTTACCTATTACATTTGTTAAATCATCTCCAATTTCTCTTCTTTTAAGATCTGCCAATAACTCAATTTTTTTTACAATTTCAGGAAATTTATCATGTACGTTTTTGGTTTCTGAAGGGTCCTCCTTTAAATTATAAAGCTCTTTCTCTTTTAAATTTACATATTCATATCTGATGGGAGTTCCATCGTCCCTACCTTCTCTGCCATTTAATGTTCGATACCTGTGGGGGAAATACATTTTCCAATCTCCATACCTAACCCCATGCAGGCTATTGGTATGATAGTAGAAAAAAAGTGCTTCATGTGGGTCTTCTTTGGCAAGGCCTGTTAAGGTCTTCCAAATATTCTTTCCATCTATTTTATTTTGGGAAAGTTTAGAGCTAGTTACGCTAGCAAATGTGGGGAGCCAATCAATTCCCATTAGAGGGGTTGAAATAACTGAACTTGGTTTTATCTCTTTTGGATACCAAACTATACAGGGTACCCTTTGTCCACCTTCCCATGTCGTACCTTTGCCCTCTCTATAAATACCTGTTAAACCTGCATGTTTTCCATAAGAAAGCCAAGGTCCATTGTCAGATGTAAAAACGACAATTGTATTTTCTTCAAGACCATTATTCTTTAAAGCTTTCATCACTTCTCCTACTGAATAATCAATTTCTTCAATCACATCACTATAAAGTCCATTTTCTGACCTCCCATTAAATTTTTCAGAGACAAACAATGGTACATGAGGCTGGGGGTGAGCTAGATAAAGGAAAAATGGATTGTCTTTATTTTTATTAATGAACTCAACACTCTTCAAAGTTAAATCAATAGTTAAATTAGACTGGTCAGTCAATACTTCTATGGGCTCTTCCTTATCATACAACATAAGGTCCGGAAAACTTTTTGGGACTTGAGGATGAAGAGGCCACATATCATTTGAATATAATATTCCAAAAAAATCATCAAAACCGTGTCTAGTAGGTAAAAACTTTTTATTGTCTCCTAAATGCCACTTACCGTACATAGCAGTTTTATAGCCATTTTCTTTTAACATTTCTGATAATAGTAATTCATTTGGATTAATTCCTTTTTTAGAATTTGGTCTTAAGGCTCCGCTAAATCCAATTCTGTTAGGATAGGTGCCAGTTAAAATAGAAGCTCTAGAAGCAGAACAAACGGCTTGAGTTGAATAGTAAGAATTTAATAAAGCTCCATCTTTAGCAAGCTTGTCAAGATTTGGAGTGGTGGTTATTTTTGAACCATAAGAGCTTAGGTCCTCAAACCCAAGATCATCGGTCAATATAAAAATAATATTTGGAGAGATTATCTCATTTTTGGTCTCGCATGAAATAACGAAAAAGAAGTATGCAACAAATAAAATTAATGGTGGTTTTTTAAATACTTTCATTATTAAAGACTTATAATTATGATTTTTTAAATTAGTAATTTATAATATAATATCATAGTTATTTTAGCTCCGGTTAGCTTTATCATAAGGTTTATAATTTATAAATTCAACTATGAACCATTGTTATAGTTACCATGAAAGTTTTAAATCTAATCCAATAACTTAATGGCCTCTTCAATTGATTTAACAGGGAACTTACAAGTGTTGTCTACGCATACATAAATGAAAGTTTCGTCCTTAAAAAATCTATCTTTTAGCAGGTATAAATCAGAGGGCTTATTTCCTGCTGCAATTATAGAGTTTGGAAGGTATTGTAAAGAAAATGCTTTACCTTTTTTTAATGCATCTGGACCGCTAATAGCTAATTCAAAAAACTTATTGGAATAATTTAAAGATGCCCAAAGCCAAAACATATGATCTGTAACCCTTTCCTCTATTTTATCTTTTACTCCAGAAATCATTTTATTGGCTTTTTCGTAGAAATCCTTCCTGCCTAATAAATGATATAACCTAAACAAATTGAAATTCATTATGGAATTAGCTGAGGGCGTAACTCCATCCTCCAAATTAATCAAAATGTCAGAGTATAAAAGCTCTTGGTTAGATGAAAATTTATAAAATCCATTTTCTTGTAGGAACTCCTTGTTCGAAAACTCTGTGAAATTAACAGCCTTCTCAATCCAATTTTTGTCATAAGTAGCTTCGTATAAAGAAAGTAAAGCGTCTATGTAATAACTATAGTCTTCAAAAAACAATACTTCATTTTTTAATCCGTTAGTGTGAGAGATTTTATTTTCATTTATCATTAGCTTTTCAAGACTTTTATTTATTTCAATGGCTTTTTTTAAAAATCGATTGTCCCCTGTTGAATTATAAGCATCCACTAATCCCCTAATGGTTAGAGCATTCCAAGAAAAAATAACTTTTGTATCAATTATAGGTTGTATTCTCTTTTCTCTGTAGTTGAAGAGCTTCTTATTAATTTCTTTCAGTTTATCTTTAAAATCTATTAGACTAATGCCTAGTTCTAATGCAAATTGATTGTCAGGGATGGTTTGATAAAAAACATAGCTTTCTCTTTCCCAATACCCTACTTCATTAATATTATAATATTTGCTAACCCAGTCAAAATCTTTATTTAACACTTCTTTTAATTCCTCTTTTTTCCATATATAAAAATCTCCTTCTTCTTTAGTCCCGTCCTCATAATTAGTATCAGCAGAGATACTTGAATAAATTAAATTGTTTTTTCCTGTCATTTTAAGCTCTAAAAAATCATAAATATTATAGAGCTCCTCTTTAAATCTTTGTTCTCCATACACTTTATAGGCATTAGAAAAAATACTTAGTAATTGAGCATTATCATAAAGCATCTTTTCAAAGTGAGGAATATGCCATAAATTATCCACCGTATATCTATGAAAACCCCCTTCGACTCTATCGTTTATTCCACCTTGCGAAATTTTAGTTAAGGTGTTTTTTACAAAAGATTTCATTTCTTGATTATTATTTATTTGTGAAAACCTCAAAAAGAAATTAATAAAAGACGGTAAAGGAAATTTTTGACCACTACCAATCCCACCATTAATTTTATCTGTAAAATTAAATGCTTTGTTGGCTAATTTATTTTGGAAATCTAAGTTGTAATCAGCTGACCTTTCAATAGGTTTTATTAAAGATTCTTTTTTAACACCCTCTCTAACACTGCTTGCATATTCCATGACATCAGCTTTTCTAGTCTTATAAAATTCACTTACTTGGTTTAAGACTTGTATCCATTGATCTTTTGGCACGTAAGTTCCTCCCCATATTGGAGTTCCATCAGGAAGTGCAATGATATTCATTGGCCAACCTCCACTTCCGGTCATTAAAACCAATGCTTTCATGTATATTTCATCAATATCAGGCCTTTCTTCTCTGTCCACCTTTACATTTATAAATTTAGAATTCATTACCAAGGCAACATCTTCTTTTTCGAAACTTTCTTCCTCCATCACGTGACACCAGTGACATGACGAATATCCTACACTAATCAGTAAAAGCTTGTCGTTTTCTTTTGCGTTATTTAGAGCCTCACTTCCCCAAGGGAACCAATTTATGGGATTTGATGCGTGTTGTTTTAGGTATAAACTACTTTCTTTTCCTAATTTATTTTCCATGGTTTGAGCAATAACAGTATTTGATGGGAAAATGAAAAGTAAAATGAAAAAAATTAACCATTTTTCACTTATGATTTCTAAGTTGATTATTTTCATCAAATAAATTTTTTCTAATTTAAATATTTATTAGTCAATCTCTTTTATGTTTTGTCAATTAAATAAAATCTTAACATTCATTTTTTCTATTCTTATTGTAAATATAAGTTTTGGACAGACATCATTATATAACAATATTGATTTTAGGGTCGATAGCTTAATTAATTCAAGTATTTCACAGAAAGCGTTTCCAGGAGCGCAAGTTTATATAAAAATTGGTGAAGAAATTTTAACAAATAAATCTTTTGGATATCATACTTATGATTCAATAGTTAAAGTTGAAAACAATCATGTTTATGATTTAGCTTCCCTAACTAAAGTTCTTTCCTCTACAATAGCGTTAATGAAATTATATGAAGACTTTGATTTAAACTTGAACGATCCCGTTTCAAAATATTTCCCAGAATTAAAAAAATCTAATAAAAAAAATACTACGTTTAATGAAGTCTTGAGTCATACATCTGGATGGACCCCCTATATTAACCATCACTATTTATTAAAACGTAAAAAAGGGAAACTAAAAAGAAGTATTATTAGAAATAAAAAAAGTAAACGATTCAACTTAAAAGTCAGTAAAAACTTATTTTTAAGAGAGTCGTACCATAAAAAGATTTTTAAAAGAATTAAAAAATCTGAAGTAAATACCCCAGGAGAATACCTTTATTCTGGTCTATTCTTTTTTTATGTCCCTAGACTAGTTGAAAAAATTACTTCTCAAAAATATGAGGACTACTTAAATGGCACTTTTTATCAAAATATTAAAAATAATTCCTTAGGATTTAATCCGTCAGATTATTCAAATGTAGTTCCTACTGAACAAGATGATTTTTTTAGAAACACTTTAGTTCATGGAACTGTCCACGATGAAGCAGCAAGTCTTTTTGGAGGAAAATCAGGAAATGCAGGTTTATTTGGAAGCGCTCAAAGTATAGGTGAGTTAATTAAAATTTTAGAAACTTGGGCTTTTAATAATTCTAATACTCTTTTGAAAAAAAGTACAATAACTAAATTCACAGAATACGCTATTCCAGAAAGTAATATTAGAAGGGGATTAGGTTTTGATAAGCCCACTAGGGAAATTGAAAAAAATTATCCAAACAAAAATTTATCTGAGCAGAGTTTTGGTCATACTGGATTTACTGGAACTTTTTTTTGGACAGACCCAAAGGCGAAATTTTCAATAGTTTTTTTAACAAACAGAGTATATCCAACTAGGCAAAATCAGAAATTATATGAAAAAAATATTAGAAGTAAATTATTAGATATTGTTTTTGAAAATTTAAAAAATGACTAATTTTTTATACCTTTTTAAATTATTTAAAACTTTATAATTGAAAAAAACTTTTCCTGTTAAACACTTTTGCTTTTTATTACTTTTCTTATTTCACTTTAATGTATCATCCCAATTAGAAGTTGAAAAAAATACTTTAGAAAAAGCAGGATTTTCTTTAAAAAAATTAAATGTATTAGATTCAATAATGCACTCCTACGTGGACGATAAAGAAATCTCTTCAATACAGACTGCAATTGTTAAAAATGGAAAAGTGATTCATTTTAACAGCTATGGCTATTCAGATATTTCTTTGAAAAAACCATTGGCTCAAAATGATATATTTAGAATTGCATCGATGACAAAACCAATTGTTTCTGTTGCTTTAATGATGCTTTATGAAGAGGGAAAATTCAAATTAGATGACCCAGTTCATAAGTTTATTCCTGAATTTAAAAATCTAACAGTTAAAAAAGGAAAAAAAGAAAAGCCAATAAAAAATCAAATTAAAATAATAGATGTCCTAAGACATTCTGCTGGATTTGGTTTTAAAGGTCCCGATGATTACAGAGAGTCCCTTGGATTAAACTTAGAGGAGTTTATCAAAAAATCCCTCCAAGCTCCTCTTCTTAACCAGCCTGGGACAACATGGTACTACAGCTTTTCTACAGATATATGTGGATATCTAATTGAAGTTATCTCTGGTATGACTTTAGATAAATATTTGAAAACAAAAATTTTTGATCCTCTAAATATGAGCGATACATTTTTTGAAGTACCTCAAAATAAAATTGACCGTTTTACTACTTTGTATAATCAAGAAAAAAACGGAGAACTCAATGTGTTTGATAATCCCATTGAATCCCCTTTTGCTAACGACGTGACTCTTTTTAGTGGTGCGGGAGGGTTACTTTCAACTACTAACGATTATCTTGTTTTTTGTCAGATGCTTTTAAATGGTGGTATTTTTAATGGACAGAGAATTATTCAACCCTCCACACTTAGTCTTATGCTTGAAGATCATGCTAAAGGATTAAAATATAAAAGATTAATTTTTGGGAAAAAGAAAGGGTTTGGATTAGGTTTTCAAGTAGTTAATAAATCTGACACAAAATTTGGCTCTAAAGGAACCTATGGCTGGGGCGGAATCTTTGGAACTTATTTTAGAATAGATCCAGTTGAAAACATGATTTTTATTTATATGACCCAATCTTTTGAAACATATAAACTAAAATTATCTGATAAGTTTAGGGGGCTTGTGTATGATTCTATATTAGAATAGCCTTATTTAATTTTAGATTTTAATAATTGATTTTGTTCTTCCAATAGATTATTCATTCTTGTTAATAATTCAATGTTTTTTGGTGTAGATACAGATTTATCAGATGTGTCTTCTGCCTTTTTATTTAATTTGTTAATAAACTTAACCACTATAAAAATTGTAAAACCAACAATTAGGAAGTCTACTAAAGTTTCTATAAATAACCCATAATTTATGGCTACTTCTTCAATAATTTGATTTCCTAAGTTATCGATTTCACTAGACCTTAAAACAAATTTTTGACTTTCTAAATTGACCCCACTTGAAAGTAAAGAAAGGGGTGGAAGTAAAATCTTTTTTACTAAAACATCTATAACTGAATTAAAGGAAGCTCCTATTATAATTCCTATAGCCATATCAATCATATTTCCTTTAACTGCAAACTCTTTAAACTCTTGTAATAATTTCATTTTGATACCTTTTATTTTGATTTATAATATATATTTTGATGTGATTTAAACCCAATCACTAACTCGTTTTTGTCTCTCAAAACTTTTAATTCTTCTCCAAGTTCCCCGTTTTTTAAAACCCTCTTAAAAACATCTTTTTCTATTTTTTTATATAAGGTTAAATCAGGAGAATTAGATGGTAAATCCAACATAGCTAAGTGATTATTCCAAGATTGGATATAGGTTTCGCTTCCCCAAGGTTGTGCAATATAAACTCCTTCAATTTCTTTAAATTTATTTGAAAGGCTCTCTTTTTCTTTAGAAACTTTTTTTAAAATTTTATGAATTCCTTGAATATACTTGCCTGGATTCGTTCCACTTGAATTAATCATTACAGAATATGATATTCCCTCTTCAGGACTTAAATATAATTGTGACCTATAACCAGGACAAGATCCCCCGTGGCCAACGAATGTTTCACCATTAAATTTATATACTCCAAAACCTAAGCCCCTAGTAACAGAGGTTAATTCATCGTCCCAGCTCACTTTATGCATTTCTTCTAAAGTTTCAGATGAAATAATATTTTTTTCTAATGATTTTAATAATCGTATTTGCCATGCAGCAAATTTTGCAAGGTCCTCAACATTAGAAGTAAACCCTGCTGCTGCTGCTATTCCGTCGGCATTAAAAAAATTAACTTTTTCTCTATTTCTATTTCTGTTAATTGATGAATATCCAACTGAAAGCAAACCTCCATATTCTTCTTTTGACATGAATGGTTTTGTATTATTCAATTCTAAAGGTTTTAGAATATTTTCAGTTATGTAATTATCAAAAGATTCCCCTGAAACTTCTTCAATAACATATCCTAGCAAAGACAAGCCTAAGTTACTATACTGGTAATATTTAGAGCTTGGATATAACATTTCTTGGTTTTTTAATTCACTAATAACATTGTCTTTGGTTGGAAAAGGAAAATCAGGCCAAGACCAATAAGGATGATTTGATTCTCTGGGTAATCCAGAAGAATGAGTTAAAATAGATTTTATTGTTAGTGGTGGAGAATTCTCAAACTGTTGTTTTAAATCAAACCATGGTAATAATTTATTAATTGGATCCTCTAATTTTATTTTTCCTTCTTCAACAAGCTTCATTATTGCGACGGAAGTGAATAATTTAGAAATCGAACAAATGCTAAAGGTATTTTCAATACCCATAATCTCATCTTCATTTGCCATACCAAATGCTTTGGACCAAACAACTCCATTCTCATCTCCTACCATAGCGGTTAATCCTGGTAAATTTTCATAATCTTTTTGAGCTGACAACCAGAAGTCTATCAATTGAAAGGCTTCATCATAGTTTTTTTTAGAGAATTCAATTTTAGAAGTTTCTTCAATATTCTCTGAGCATGAAATAAATAAAGTTATAATTATAAAAAATCTAGTAAGTTTCATAATAGTATTTTGTTAAATTTATATTTATTAACAAGATACATATTTGAAAATAATCGGGGATGTAGCTCAGCTGGCTAGAGCGCTTGACTGGCAGT
>MDSV01218609.1_pt1 | contig 14933 bp, 18 predicted proteins | sample 810851 | NCBI WGS metagenome assembly MDSV01 (sample SAMN05326640, study PRJNA326480) | marine metagenome | isolation source: seawater | place: Atlantic Ocean: North East | collected 2012 | reverse complement strand
GAGGTTCATTTAAAATTAGAGGTGAAATTGAAGAAGAAAGTTTAAAAAATGGAAAATCAAGACTAGTTATTAAATCAATTCCATACCAAGTAAACAAATCTGTTTTAAATGAAAAAATTGCTGACCTGTCTAGACAAAAAAAAATTGAAGGTGTCAGCGATATAAGAGACGAATCTAATAGAGACGGTATAAGAGTTGTAATAGATCTTAGAAGAGGAGTTGAACCAGAAACTATTAGAAGACAACTTTACAAATTAACAAGCGTAGAGTCCTCATTCGGTTTTAATACATTAGCTATAGTTGAAGGCAAACCAAAAATACTAAATTTAAAAGAGTTTATCTCTGAATTTGTATCTTTTAGAGAAGAAACTGTTTTAAGAAAGATTAAATTTGATTTAAAAAAAACAGAAGAAAGAGCACATATATTAATTGGTATAGCTACAGCGGTAGAAAGTATTGATTCGGTAATAAAAATTATTAAAGGATCAAAAGACACAGAAACTGCAAAGAAAAACTTATTAAATAAAAAATGGCCAATACGAAAAAGTTCTAAATTAGTTTCAATGATTGAAAAAAAACAAAATATTTCAAAATATCAACTTAGTGAATTGCAAGTAAATTCAATACTTGAATTAAGATTACAAAAGTTAACTGCCTTCGGAATTAATGAGATAGAAAGTGAAATAAAAAAGTTATCTGATTTAATTGTTTATTATAATAAACTTCTTAAATCTAAAAAAGAATTATTTAATTTAATTATAAAAGAACTTGAAGATATTAAATCTAAATTTTCTGTTAAAAGAAGAACAAAAATAATCGACACTGTTTTAAATTACAATATAGAAGAAACCATACAAAAAGAAGCCGTTGTTATTAATATTACAAATCAGGGATATATTAAAAGAGGATCTTTGTCGTCAGTTAAAATGCAAAAAAGAGGTGGCAAAGGCAAAACAGGTATTACAACCAGAGAAGAAGATTTTGTAGTTAGAATATTGTCAGGGAATTCTCACAGCCAAGTTTTATTCTTTTCAACACAAGGTCTTGCTTATAAATTAAAAGCATGGAAGATACCAAAAGGAAGTCTTTCCTCAAAAGGAAAATCATTATTTAATTTGCTTCCTCTTAAAAATACTCAGTCTATTACCTCTACTTTATTATTACCTGAAAATGAGAACGAGTGGAAAGATCTTTTTGTTGTTTTTGCTACTGCAAAAGGAAAAATTAGAAAAAACTCTTTGGTTGATTTTTTAAATGTTAATGCAAGCGGAAAGATAGCAATGAAACTCGATGAAAATGATAAAATAATTGGTGTCGAAAAATGTAAAGAAAATCAAGATATAGTTTTAGGTACAAAGTTTGGAAAATGCATAAGATTCATGTCCAAAAAATTAAGATTATTTAAAGGTAGATCGTCAAAAGGTATAAGGGGAATAAATTTACCGGAAAATGATACTGTTATGTCTTTGTCTGTCATTGATAGTAAAAATAAAGAAGATATTTCTAAAAAAAATGGTTCTAAAAAACAAAATTTGGATAAATATATTTTGTCAATAACTGAAAATGGATATGGAAAAAGAAGCTCACTTCTAGATTTTAGAGTCACTAATAGAGGAGGAAAGGGGATTATTGGAATTGTTAATTCAAAAAGAAATGGAAATGTTACCTCTAACTTGGTTGTTTCAGACGAAGATCAAATTATATTGTCTACTGACAAAGGCAGGGTTATAAGATGCCAGGTAAAAGAAATAAGAATAGCAGGTAGAAATACACAAGGAGTAAGAATTATTAAATTATCCGGCGAAGAAAAAGTTGTATCAGCCATAAAGATAGAAGATAATATTGATTAATAATGCCTAAGACTGCTATTTACCCAGGAACCTTTGATCCAATTACATTTGGTCATATTGATGTTATAAAAAAATCTTTAAAAATTGTTGATAAACTTATAGTGGCTATAACTGATAATATAGAAAAAGAGTACCTATTTACAATTGATGAAAGAATCGAAATATTAAAAAAATCTCTATTTAATGATTTACGTTTGAATAAAAATAAAATAAAAATTATTTCTTTTGATGATTTGACAGTAAAGCTTTGCAAAAAATATAAAGCATCAATTATTATCAGAGGTTTGAGGGCAGTTTCTGATTTTGAATATGAATTTCAATTAGCTGGCATGAATAAAAAGCTTGATAAAAATATAGAGACTATTTTTTTAATGTCTGATATTGAGAATGAAATCATATCTTCAAAATTTATAAAAGAAATAGGCAAACTTAAGGGGGATTTAAAGAAATTTGCTACAAAATCTGTTATTAAAGCAATTAAGTCTAAATTTTTGTGAAAAAGATTTTTTTAGTTAATATTATTACAATTTTATTTTTTATGGCCGAGGTATCAGCAGAAAACAAAATGATTTTAAAATTAGATTCAGGAAATGTTGAAATAGAATTATTTCCTGATGTTGCTCCTAATCATGTAAACAGAATTAAAACGCTTGCGAAAAATAAAGAGTACGATGGGGTGGTTTTTCACAGGGTTATAGATGGATTTATGGCACAAACAGGAGATGTTAAATTTGGAAATTCAAAAAATTTTAATTCCAAACAAGTTGGAACTGGCGGTTCTACATTACCTGATTTGAAGGCTGAATTTAATAATTTGCCACATGAAAAAGGAACCTTGTCTATGGCACGATCAATGGATCCGAACAGTGCAAATAGTCAATTCTTTATATGCTTTGATGCAGCACCTCATTTGGATGGACAGTATACAGTTTTCGGAAAAGTAATAAAAGGAATGGAATTTGTAGACAAAATTAAAAAAGGTAATGGACCAAATGGATCTGTAGAAGATCCAGATAAAATAATAAGTTTTTCTGAATTAAAATAATTTAATGAATTCAAAAAAAGATTTTTTTGAATTAATCAAAAAAAATAATCAAGCAAGATTAGGTAGAATAAAAACTTCTCACGGAACAATAGATACACCTGCATTTATGCCTGTGGGAACTCAAGGAACCGTTAAAAGTATATTTGTTGAAGATATTTTAAAAACTAATACACAAATTATTCTAGGTAACACTTACCATTTATATTTGAGACCTGGTTTGGATATATTAAAAGATATTGGTGGACTCCAAAAATTTATGAATTGGGAAAAGCCAATTTTAACAGACTCAGGTGGTTTTCAAATAATGTCTTTGTCTAAATTCAGAAAAATTGACAAAGAAAAAGGTGCAATTTTCTCATCTCATATTGACGGAAGAAAAATAATTTTAACTCCTGAAAAAAGTATACAAATTCAAAAAATAATAAATTCTGACATACTTATGGTTTTAGATGAATGTCCAAAATTAACTAATGATAAAAATATAATTGCAAACGCAATTGATGTTTCGACAAATTGGGCAAAAAGATCAAAAAAAGAATTTAATAATGCTGATAAAAAAGCTTTGTTTGGAATTGTTCAGGGCGGTTTGTTCAAAGATTTAAGAATTGAAAGTTTAGAAAAATTATTAGAAATAAATTTTGACGGTTATGCATTAGGCGGTTTGGCTGTAGGCGAAAAACAAGAAGAAATGTTTAAAGTTTTAGATGATATAACAAAAAAAATGCCAGAAAAAAAACCTAGGTATTTGATGGGCGTTGGAACTCCTTCGGATATACTTGGGGCTGTTAAATCTGGAATAGATATGTTTGATTGTGTAATCCCAACGAGATCTGGAAGAACTGGTTTAGCTTTTACATGGGAAGGAAAGCTTAATTTAAAAAATTCGAAATTTAAAAATGATAAAACTCCTTTGGATATGAACACTGAACTTAGAAATTTAAACAAGTATTCAAAAAGTTATTTGAACCATCTTGTTAACGCCAATGAAATTTTAGCATCGATGATTATTTCTCTACATAACATAAACTTTTATCAAGAATTTATGAACAAAATTCGAGAGTCAATTAAAAATGAGACTTTCGATACTTTTTACAAAGAAAATATAAATAAATATAAATAACTGTTTAATTAATTTTAATTTTTTGGAGCGTTGCTTCTCATTTTTTGTCTTAAACTTTGAAGAAACGAATTTAGAAAAGTTCCTCTTTTAATGTCATTTGCCGTTTCATTTTTTGCAAATTTGTAATCTTTCATATTATCTTTGTTATAAAAAAGCTTCTCTTGTAAAATTCCACGGTTATCAAATTTTACTACTAAAACATTGTTGTTGACCAAAACATCTCTACCAAGTTTATATATTTTCCCTTTAGTTTTAGTTCTCTCAATATAAATCCAAGTGTTTTTTTCTTTTAAAGATTTTGAATGTGGTTGCCCAAGCCTTTTAATAACATCATTTTTGTTGCTAGTATTAACTTTTAATAATTCTTGCCTATTTTCAAGATACATTATCCCATGACTTTTTATCACTTTGTTCCTTTGGCAATTTGATAAAAAAATAGATAGAAGTAGTAATATAATTACAAAATTAATATGTTTACTTTTTATAAAAAACATAACAACAAACTTTATAACAAATTGATTGAATTATCACGAAATAAATTTTTTTATCAAAATGTTAAACTTCCTGATGATTTTGAAACACGTATATTATTAATTTTTTTTCATCTCGCAATAATAATCAAGATTGCAAAAGGTAATAAATACAAAAATAAAACACAGGAAATCTTTGATAATATTTTTTTAAATATTGAATACCATATAAGAGAATTGGGATATGGAGATGTTGCGGTAAATAAGAAAATGAAAAGTTTAACTAAAATTTTTTATGATATTTTGCTTAATTTAGATAAAACAGACGCGGATCTTTTTGATCAAAATAACAAAGTGTTAAAAAAATATTTTTTTACAAATGATAATTTTGACACTGAAAAAATGCTTAAATTAGTTGAATATCTAACAAAATTTCAAAATTTTTGTTTTGATTTAGATATCAATATCATGCTAAATGGATCTATAGATTTTAAAAATAGGTAAATAATGGCTGTACCAAAAAGAAAAACTTCAAAGTCAAGAAGAAACAAAAGAAGATCTCACCATAAGATAATTGGTGCGAATGTTATAGAAGATAAAAAAACTGGTGAATACAGGTTGTCACACCATGTCGATCTTAAATCTGGATTCTATAACGGAAAAAAAGTTTTAGACAAATAATCTATTTTATTTTTAATTTTCAATGACGAATAAAGTTAAAATTTCAATTGATTTAATGGGAGGAGAAAATTCTCCTAAGAAGTCTCTGCAGGGAATTGATCTGTTTATAAAAAGAAATAGAAATTATGACGATTATTTTTTTTACTTATTTGGAGATAAAAATATTGTTGATTCTGAGTTAAAAAAACTCAAATACCTAAAAAATAATTATGAATTAATTGATACGAAAATTGTTGTATCTGATGAGTTGCCAGCTCTTTCAGCAATTAAAAAAGGGAAAGATTCTAGTATGTGGAAAACAATTGAATCACAAATAAATTTAGATTCAAATGTTTCTTTGTCTGCAGGTAATACTGGAGTCTTATTAGTGATGTCGAAAATGATACTTAAAACATTAGACGGCGTTGATAAACCCGCCTTGGCAGGTCTTTGGCCTAATAAAAAAAACATGAATGTTGTATTGGACCTAGGTGCAAATATTGAATGTGGTGAAAAAAATTTAGTTGATTTTTCAGAAATGGGCTCTGCTCTTTATCAATCTTTGTATCCACAGGAAAAACCAAAAGTTGCATTATTGAACATAGGATCTGAAGAAATCAAAGGAACTGATTTACTTAAAAATACATATTCAAAATTAAAAATGCTAGACTCATTCGGGGATTTTGAATTTTCTGGATACATTGAAGGTAATCAAATCACAGAAGGTAAAAGCAATGTTATTGTAACAGATGGTTTTACAGGTAATATTGCATTAAAAACAGCTGAGGGCACAGCTAATTTTTTAACAGAAAATTTAAAAAAAGCTTTAACGAGTAGTTTTATTTCTAAATTCTCAACTATTTTTTCTTATTTTGCTCTTAAAGAATTTAAAACCAAACTTGACCCAAGAAAGTATAATGGTGCAATTTTTTTAGGATTAAACGGTCCAGTTGTAAAAAGTCACGGGTCAACTGATGAGCTAGGTTTTTCTTACTCCATCGAAGTATGTTATAAAATTGCAAAGGGAGATATGATGAAAAAAATTAAGTATAATCTAAATCATATAAAAAAACTTAATGATGAAAAGAGAGAACATTAGTAAAGATGATATTTTAAAAAATATAAAATATCATCAAGGATTACCCATTAGTTTTTCAGAAAAAATATTTAATTTAATTTTTGATATTATCATTGAAGGACTCAAAAAAGACGGCAAATTAAAAATATCAGGATTTGGAACCTTTAAAGTTTTAAACAAAAAATCTAGGGAAGGAAGGAACCCCAAAACAAAAATAAAATATCAAATCAAATCAAGAAAGGTTGTTGTTTTTTCACCATCTTTGCAAGTAAAAAATAGGATTAATGCAAAAAACTAAAGAAGCTTATAAAACTATTAGTGAAGTTGCCCAAGAAATTGGTTTAATAAATAAAAAAAATAAAAAACTAGGCACTCATACTTTAAGATTTTGGGAAAAGCATTTTAAACAAATTAAACCGAAAGTTTTGTTAGGTAACAGAAGATATTATTCTCAAAAAGACATAGAATATTTAAAATTAATTTATAGTCTGCTGAAAATTAAAGGTTTTACAATTAATGGAGCAAAAAAAGCCTTAAATGATCCTTCATTAAAACTTGACGGTACTTTGTTTTCTAGTGTAAATAAGAAAAATTTTGGAAAATCAATTAAAGTAAAAGCTGACAAAATTAAAAATATTATTAAAAAGATTAAAAAAATAAATTAATGGCAAAGAAAAGTTCAATAAAAGTTAGACTGGTTCCGGAAAAAAAAACGGACAGCTCATTTAATTATTATGTAAAAAAACCCTCAAAAGGTGAAAAAGCAAAAGTAAAATTAAAATTAAAAAAATACAATCCTGATACCAGAAAACACGAATTTTTTATTGAAAAAAAACTTCCTCCACATAGTAAGTAATTTTATTTTTTTTTAAATTTTCTATACTCAAAATCAATATAAGCCCTGATCATTTCTTTCCAAATCTTTTTCGTTAGTATGGGATCAATATTTTTTTTTAAGGATTTTCTTTTGATGTTACTTAAAATTACCTTTATTCTGGCATTATCAACAATTTGTTTCTTAGAAGTTTTGTTTTGTAGTATTTGATGTACTAATTTTGTCCTAATTTTTATAAGATTAAGAAGCCTATTATCTAACGAGTCTAATTTTTTCCTTACCTTTATAATTGCTTTGTTTTTCTTCAGCGACATAAATACTATTATTTTTTTTTTAAGATACTATATAACAAAAAAATGAAAATTTTGTTAAGAAAAGAATTTTTTAATCCGGTTTATTATTGGTTAATTTCAATATTAATTCTTATAGGTTTAATAGTTATTGTTGGTGGGTTAACAAGATTAACAGACTCCGGCTTGTCCATTACTAGATGGGATGTTGTATCAGGTATATTACCACCATTTTCTGATAAAGATTGGAAGGAAGCTTTTAATTTATATAAAGAGATACCTCAATTTTATTTAGCCAATCCAGATATTACCTTGTCAGAATTTAAAATTATTTATTATTGGGAATACATTCACAGAATTTTAGGAAGAATACTAGGTTTGGCATTTATAGTTCCTTTAGTTATTTTTTATTATAAGAAAGTTTTTTCAAAAGAATATAATATTAAACTTTTTCTATTATTTTTTTTAATAGTTATCCAAGGTGCCATAGGATGGTATATGGTTAAAAGTGGTTTAGTTGAAAATATTACTGTTAGTCATTTCAGATTAGCAATTCATTTAAATTTAGCTTTAATTTTATTTTCATCAACATATTGGTATTTTTTAAATTTAAAAAATTCAAAAAATAAAATATTTTTTAATTTCTATAAAAATAATACCTATATTAAGATATTTATTTTATTAATTTTTTTACAGATAACTTTTGGTGCTTTTACATCAGGATTAGACGCGGGTATGATTTACCAAACATGGCCAATGATGAATGAAAATTACTTTCCCGACGATGTTGTTTTTCACAAAGGTTTCTTTGAGCTTCTTAATCAAGAATCATTTGTTCAATTTATACATAGAAATCTAGCTTATCTAATAACTTTATACGCAATGATGATTTTAATTTATGTTTTATATAAACGTAAAATACACTTATATAATTATGCTTTCATTTTAATGTTTATGGTTTTTATACAAGGATTTTTGGGTGTCGTAACATTGATAAGTGGAGTTAACATTATTTTTGCTTCAATGCATCAATTATCAACTATTTTTCTAATAATTTTCTCAATTAATTTTTACTATAAATCTTTAATTCAATAGTTTTTATTGACATAGTAAATAATAACTTGTAATTATCGCCAAGTTCATATGACACCTTTTATAAAGAAAAAAGAAATAAAAAATGATTGGTATTTGGTTAATGCTGAAAACCTTGTGGTCGGTAGACTCGCATCATATATTTCAATGGTTTTGAGAGGAAAAAATAAAGCTAAGTTCAATCCAAATCAAGACAATGGTGATTTTGTTATTGTAACAAATATTGAAAAAATTAAATTTACTGGAAAAAAATTAGAAAATAAGAAATATTTTAGACACACAGGTTATCCCGGAGGTATAAAAGAAACATCTCCTCAAAAATTACAAGAAAGAAATAAATCACAAGAAATATTAAAACTTGCTGTTAAAAGGATGCTCCCTGACGGTCCACTAGCTAAAAAACAATTAGGAAAACTTAAGATGTACTATGGCGATGAACATCCTCATTCTTCTCAAAATCCTACTGAAATTAAATTTTCAGATTTAAATAGAAAAAATTATATTAAAATTTAATGGAATCAACAATTTCAGCAAATAAAACTGTAACAAAAAAAATTAAACTTGATTTTAAAGATAGTAAATATGCTACTGGCAGAAGAAAAAAATCAATAGCAAGAGTGTGGATTAAAAAAGGTTCAGGAAAAATTTATGTAAACGGTAAAGAAATGAATCAATATTTTAAAAGACCTGTGCACCAACTTTTAGTAACAAGACCTCTGGAAGAAACTAAGGTAATTAATCAATTTGATATAAAATGTCATGTTAAAGGAGGCGGTCTTTCTGGACAAGCTGGCGCCGTTATACATGGTCTTTCAAGAGCTTTAGTACAAGCAGATTCTAGTTTAAAAAAAACACTCAAAAAGAACAAATTCACAACCAGAGATTCTAGAAAAGTTGAAAGAAAAAAATACGGTCACAGAAAAGCACGTAGAAGTTTCCAATTTTCTAAAAGATAAATCATTTATTTTTATTAATACCAAAAGTGATATAACCAAATTATGTCAGTAAAAAAAATTAATATCGTTGTAGCCGGAGCCACTGGATACGTAGGCCTTGATTTAATAAAATTGTTATCAGGACATCCAAAAGTTAATATCAAGTATCTTTGTGCACAAAAAAAAATTGGTAAAAAAATCCAATTTTTTGACAAAAGAATTAAAAAAAAGTTACCTAGAATATCTAGTTTAAATTCAGTTGAGTGGAACAAAATAAATGTTCTATTTACTGCTTTACCAACGGGCGAAAGTCAAAGTTTAGCCAAAAATTTAAAAAACAAAAATATAAAAATAATTGATCTTTCTGCTGATTTTAGATTATCAAATAAATCTATATATAAAAAATTTTACAATAAAAAACACAAGGCTCCGAATTTGATAAACAAATCAATATATTCAATTCCTGAATTTGTTAAAAAGGACATAAAAAAATATAAAATTGTAGCTTGTCCAGGTTGTTACCCTACATCAATTCAAATACCTCTAATACCGATCTTTAAAAAAAAATTAATTAAAAAATATAATATTTTAATAGATTCTAAATCAGGATACTCAGGAGCAGGAAAAAATTTAAAAAAGAAATTTAATCACAAGAATATTTATTCAGCAATTCATGCATATGGAATTTATAGACACAGACATACAAGTGAAATAGATCAAGAATTATCAAAAATATCTAAAACTAAAATAAATTATACTTTTGTTCCTCATTTAATACCAACCTTTAGAGGTATGTTATCTTCAATTTATATTGAACCATCAAAAGGTATATCTATTAACAGAATATTTAAAGAATTAAAAAAATATCACAAAAATAATTATTTTGTAAAAGTTTTACCATTAAACAAAGATCTTGGTACAGAAAATGTACTTAATACAAATTTTTGTGAAATTTCGGTTTGTGCACTAAAAGAAAAAAAAAGAATATTAATATTATCTGCCATAGACAATTTAATTAAAGGGGCTGCTGGACAAGCCATTCAGAACATGAATTTAATTTATGATCTTCCAGAAAATACAGGGATTAAATGAAGTATTTTTTACCTTTGTTTGTATTTATTTTTAGCTGTTCTACATTTAATTCTGAAAATACAAAGAAAATATATATTTGTGGAGATCATCCTTGTGCAAATAAAAAAGAGATAAAAAACTATTTTGATAATAATATATCAATAGAGGTATTTACGGTAACTTCAAACAAAAAACGTGAGAAAGATTTTGATTTAGTTCAGTTAAATATGTCTAAAGAAGAGAAAGAGAAATACGTTTCCTTAACTGATAAAGAGAATATTATTAAAAAAAAATTAAAAAAAAGAGATAAGGCAAAAAAAATAGATATAAAAAATGAAAATAAAGTTAAAAAAATTGCAAGTAAAAAACGTAAAATTAAAAAGCGTCCAGAAATTACACTTGTTAGACTTTGTAAAAATCTTGATGAATGTGATATAGATAAAGTTTCAAAAATAATTTTTGATATGGGCAAAGACAAAAAATATCCAGATATTACAGAACAACAATGAAAAAAAATAAGAAAATAAATATAGCAATAGTTGGTTTAGGCAATATTGGCTTAAATTTATATCTTCACTTAATTAAAAATAAAAAAACTATAATTAAAAAAAATAATGTGAATTTCGATGTGAAATATGTTTCTGCTAAAACTATACATAAAAAAAGAAAAATAAAAATTCCTAAAAAAAAATGGCTAACAAACTTTATTCACGCTTCAAAATTAAAGGATATTGATTTGGTAGTTGAATTAATAGGTGGTGCTGATGGAGCAGCAAAAAAACTTGTATTTAATTGTTTAAAAAATAAGAAGCATGTTGTTACGGCAAATAAAGCATTAATTTCAAAGTATGGTGATCAATTAGCATTACTTGCTGAAAAGAAAAAAGTTAATTTAGAATTCGAAGCTGCTGTAGCTGGCGGTGTGCCCATTATTAGAACTCTTAAAGAGGGTTTAATAGCTAACAAAGCTAGTAAAGTATATGGAATTTTAAATGGTACATCAAACTACATTCTTTCTAATATGGATAAAATGAATTTTAAATCTGTTTTAGAAAAAGCTAAAAAACTTGGATATGCTGAAAGAAATCCAAAGTCAGATCTCAATGGTGAGGATGTGAAATCAAAAATTCAAATTTTATCCTCACTTGCTTTTAATTCTTTTATTATTAAATCAAATATTAATATAGAGGGTATTAATAACATTGATGAAGTAGATATAAAAAATGCAGAAATTTTAGGCTATAAAATTAAACATTTAGGTCTAAGCGAAATAGAAAATGGAAAATTGATTCAATGTGTCCATCCATGTTTGATTAAAAAGGAATCTCGAATAAGTAATATTAATGGAGTACTAAATGCTGTAATTGTTGAAGGGAAACCTATTGGAAAATTTGTTCTCCAAGGGGAAGGCGCTGGTCCGGGACCAACAACTTCTGCATTAGTTTCTGATATTTGTTCCGTTCTTAGAGGTAATATAAAATTTCCTTTTGCTGTATCTCACTTAAATAGAAAAAAAATTACATCTATAGACCTATCAAACAAAATGTTTTCCTCATATATCAGATTAGATGTTATTGATAAAAAAGGTGTTTTATCATCCATTACAAAAATCATGTCTAAAAATAAAATTTCTGTAAAAAGATTAATTCAAAATCCACTTAGAGGAAAAAAATTTGCTTCTATAGTTATAGTTTCACACAAAGCCAAAAACAAAAACCTGGTTAAATGTATTAATGAATTGAAAAAAAATAATTTTATTTTAAAAAATCCTAAATTTATCAGAATAGAAGAGATTTAAAATTGATTGATCCAAAATTGTTAAATAGATTTACTAGAGTTTGTGAAAGAGCTGCATTTGGTGCTTCAAAGTTCAGAGGAAAAAATGACAAAATAGCAGCAGATCAAGCCGCTGTTGATGAAATGAGAACTGAGCTCAATAAAATTGAAATGAGAGGAAAAGTTGTAATAGGAGAAGGAGAAATGGATGAGGCTCCGATGTTATTTATTGGTGAAAAAATTGGAACTGGAAAAGGTGAAGAATTAGAAATAGCCGTTGATCCATTAGAAGGGACAAACTTTGCGGCAAAAAACTTGCCTAATGCTATCGCTGTTCTTGCAGTCGCAAAAAAAGGCGGTCTGTTGTCAGCCCCAGATACATACATGGAAAAAATTGCTATTGGTAAAGGATTACCAAAAGGAATTATAGATTTAGATAATTCAGTTGAAAAAAATATTAAATTACTTGCTGAAGCCAAAAAAACTGAGCCAGATGAAATTACCGCATGTGTTCTGAAGAGACCGAGACACGATAAAATTATTTCATCGTTAAACAAACTAAATGTAAAAATTAATTTTATACAAGACGGTGATGTTACTGGTGTTATTTCGGTTGTAGATCAAAACTCTCCTGTTGACATTTATTTAGGTATTGGCGGAGGTCCCGAAGGAGTTTTAGCCGCAGCGGCACTAGATTGTTTAGGCGGACAAATGCAAACTAGACTTGTACTGAGCGACAATGAAGAAATCAACAGGGCAAAAAAATTAGGAATTACTGATTTAAAGAAAAAGTATAATATAGAAGATATGATAAAAGGAGATGTTATATTTTGCGCAACAGGTGTAACCGACGGTGATATGTTGAGTGGAGTGAAAGACAAGGGAGATTCATTTGAGGCGTCATCATTTATTTTACACAAAAGTCAAAAACTTTCTAAAAAAATTACTAATATAATAAAAAAATGAATTTAAGTTCAGTTTTGGGCAAAGATTGGATATCTAAAAACTATAGTGAAGAAACTGTAAATTTTTTAAAAGATAATTTTAGTTTGAGTGAAATTTTGTCTAGATTAATTGCAATAAGAAATATTAAAATTGAAGAAGTTAAATTATTTTTAAATCCAAAAATAAAAAATTTACTACCAAATCCATTTATTTTAAAAGATATGGATAAAGCTGTTAACAGAACAATTGAAGCAATTATTAAAAAAGAAAAAATTGGAATATTTGGTGATTATGATGTTGATGGCGCAACTTCAACTGCTATTTTGGGAAATTATTTTAATGAAATTAATCATGAAATGGAAATTTATATACCAGATAGAAAAACTGAAGGATACGGACCAAGTAAACAAGGTTTTGATAAACTTATATCTAATGGTGTAAAATTAATTTTTACTGTTGATTGTGGGACAATGTCTTTTGATACAATTGATTTTTCGCAAAAAAAAAATACCGACGTATTAGTATTAGATCATCATCAGTCAGAATTAAAATTACCAAATGCTTTTTCTATAGTTAACCCCAATAGATACGATGATAAATCAAATTTAAATTATCTTTGTGCTGCTGGAGTTTGTTTGATGTTTTTGGTTGCTTTAAACAAAAAATTAAGAGAGTTAAAATGGTTTGTTAAAAATAAAAAAAGAGAACCAAACCTAATAAATTTCCTTGATCTAGTTTCTTTGGGTACAGTTTGTGATGTAGTTCCACTAACCGGCCTAAATAGAGCAATCGTAAGTCAAGGTCTTGAAATTTTAAAAAAAAAATCTAATCTTGGATTGAAAACTCTAAAAAATATCTGTGGAATTGAAAGCAACTTAACCACTTATCATCTTGGATATATTTTAGGCCCTAGAATTAATGCTGGTGGGAGAGTTGGAAAATGTTCTCACGGAGCCAATTTATTATTAAGTAAAGACTCAAAAGAGGTTTTTAAAATTGCCAGCGAACTTGAAGGATTTAATAAAGAAAGAAAATTAATAGAATCTGATATGTTAAAAAATATTGAAAACAATATTACAATAGACCAAAATGAATCTGTTATAGTTCTCTCTGGTCATAATTGGCATGGGGGAATTATTGGAATTATTGCAGCAAGATTAAAAGATAAATATAATAAGCCAACCGTTATTATTTCTGTCGAAAAAGGTCTTGGAAGAGCTTCTGCAAGATCCATTTTAGGTTTTGATATAGGCACTATCATCATAAACGCTGTTCAAAATAATATTTTGAAAAAAGGAGGCGGTCATAAAATGGCAGGTGGTTTTACTATTGATGAAAATAAAATTGAAGAATTTAAAATTTTTATTAACAATAAATTTTCCAAAATCAAAAAAAAATTAACAAAAAACAACGTTCTCTTTTTTGATGCTAAAATTTCACCCTCTGCATTAAATGAAGAGTTTTTTTATCAAATTAACTCACTTTCTCCATTTGGATCTGGAAATCCTGAACCAAGATTTGTTATTGAAAATTTAGAACTCTTGAAATCGTTTATTGTCGGAGAAAGACATATAAAAGCTTTATTATCTGCTCCAGATGGATCGGTTATTAAAAGCATGACATTTAATGCTGTAAAAACTGATCTTGAAACCTATTTGTTATCAAATAAACGAAAAAAAATTAATATTTTTGGAAAATTAACTCTTAATGAATGGAAAGGTCAGAAAAATGTAGAGTTTATTATCGATGATATTTCTGTTAATAAG
>MDSV01202540.1_pt1 | contig 14934 bp, 13 predicted proteins | sample 810851 | NCBI WGS metagenome assembly MDSV01 (sample SAMN05326640, study PRJNA326480) | marine metagenome | isolation source: seawater | place: Atlantic Ocean: North East | collected 2012 | reverse complement strand
CTTGCTACAATTATAAATTCAAGAATAAGAAATGTTTTAGGTCAACAAGAATTGCAAACATTATTGTCTGAAGATAGATCAAAACAAATGTCGTTAATTCAAGAAGGTGTAAATAATGAAGCCGAAAATTTTGGAATAAAAATTGTTGATGTAAGAATTAAAAGAGCTGATCTTCCACAGGCTAACAGTGATGCGATCTTTAGAAGAATGCAAACAGAAAGAGAAAGAGAAGCAAAAGAATTTAGAGCAAAAGGGGCAGAAATGGCAGTAACCATAACTTCAACTGCAGACAAAGAAGTAACCGTAATTCTAGCTGACGCTGAAAAGAAATCAGAAATTATGAAAGGAGAAGGTGACGGTGAAAGAAATAAAATATTCGCTGATGCTTTTGGTAAAGATCCAGAATTTTTTGCTTTTTATAGATCAATGCAAGCTTACGAAAGATCTTTAATTGGCGGGGAAACATCTTTAATTCTTTCTCCAGACAGTGAATTTTTTAAATTTTTTGGAAATATAAATCCTAAAACAGAATAATTTTATTATGAAAGAACTGATCATAGCTTTTGGTCTCTTCTTATTTATTGAAGGTATTCTTTACGCCTTATTTCCATCAAAAATGAAAAGTATGCTTCAAAAACTTAATGAAGTAAATGACAGCCAGCTAAGAACAGGAGGGTTTGTATTTGCAATAATAGGTTTTATTATTATTTGGTATTTAAAAGGATGAAAAAATATTTTAAATTTATATTAATTTTAACTGTTTCTCTAAGTATTTCATTTACTGCTAATACTAAGGATATCCCCTCTTCGTTTGCAGATTTAGCAGAAAGGGTGATGCCATCAGTTGTTAATATTTCAACAACAACAACAGTAACCACACAAGGAAACCCTTTTCCTTTTGAATTTCCTCCAGGCTCTCCTTTTGAGGATATGTTCAAAGAATTTGGTACACCTCAAAAAAGAAAATCGAGCGCTCTAGGATCAGGATTTATTATTGACGAGAAAGGTGTTGTCATAACAAATAACCACGTAATTCAGGGAGCAGAAGATATTGTGGTCAGAGTTAATGGTAATAAGGAGTATAAAGCAAAAGTTTTAGGTGCAGATCCTGGAATGGATATAGCTGTTCTTCAAATGGAAACAGATGAAAAATTTTTACCAGTTAAATTTGGAGACTCTGATAAAGCTCGAATTGGAGATTGGGTTATTGCAATTGGAAATCCATTTGGATTTGGAGGGACAGTTACTTCAGGAATAATATCAGCAAGAAATAGAAGTATTGGATTGTCAAGGTATGAAGATTTTATTCAAACAGACGCATCAATTAATGTGGGAAATTCTGGAGGACCTCTATTTAATATGGATGGCGATGTTATTGGAATTAATACTGCAATATTAGGTCAATCAGGTTCAATTGGAATAGGTTTTTCAATACCTTCAAACAGTGCAAAAAAAGTTATTAATCAATTAATTGAATTTGGCGAAACAAAAAGAGGATGGCTAGGTGTTAGAATACAATATGTTAGCAAAGAAATTGCAGAAGTTGAAAAATTAGATAAGCCAAGAGGAGCTTTAGTAGCAAGTGTTGCCGATAATAGCCCTTCCGATGACGCAGGAATTAAAGCAGGAGATATCATTTTAGAATTTGATGGAATGATTATAAATGAAATGACTGAATTGCCAAAAATAGTTGCATCAACAGATGTGGGAAAAAAAGTAAAAGTAAAAATTTGGAGAAATCAAAGAGAATTAACAAGAGAAATTATTCTTGGCAGACTTGAAACTTCTTCTGACTTTAAGTCTCAAGAAGTTCTTACACAAAAGCCAGAAGAATATAAAATAGATGAATTAAAAATTACAGTCCGATTGTTAGATAAAAAAGATGTTTTGGAAAGAAAATTACCAAAAGGAACCTCTGGAACTTTAATAACTCAAATTGAAAAAGATAGTCCTCTTAATTATTTAGAAGTAAATAATATAATAGTTGAAGTTCAGAAGAAAAAAATAAATACAATAGGAGATCTAAAAAATATTATTAACAAGACAATAAGAAATTCAGAAAAAACATTACTTATTGCAATTTATAACAATGAAAATCAAAGAAGATATATTGGTGTTAAATTAGATTAATGGACCTTAAGTCCAAAATAATATTACTATCTGGCCCAACAGCATCAGGAAAATCAAATTTTGCGATCAAGCTTGCTAAAAAAATAAAAGGTGAAATTATAAATGCCGATAGTATGCAAGTTTATAAAGAATTAAGAATATTAACAGCAAGGCCTCTTAAAAAAGAATATCAAAATATAAATCATTATCTTTATGGTTTTTTAAGTGTAAAAAAAAAATTTTCAACAGGAAAATGGTTAAAGCTTGCAATTGAAAAAATATATAAAATTAAAAAAAGAAACAAAATACCTATTTTAGTTGGGGGTACAGGTTTATATTTTAAAGCCTTAACAGATGGTTTGGTTGAAATTCCAAATATTCCTGAAGAATTTAGAAATAAAATTAGAAACCTTCAAAAAAATCTTGGTCAAAAAAACTTTTATAAAAAACTAATTAAACTTGACCCATTGATTTATGAAAAAATTAAGCCAACTGATATTCAAAGGACAATAAGGGCTTACGAAGTTAAATCATATACTGGAAAATCAATAATTGAATGGTTTAAAAATACTAAAGCAAACTTCTTTGATGAGGATTTTGTGAAAATTTATATAGATTTTCCAAGAAAGGATTTATTGGATAAAATTTCAAAAAGAGTTATTAAAATGTTTAAACAAGGTGCTATCCCTGAGGTTAAAAAATTTTTAAAGCTAAAGATAGGGAAAAAGATGACCTCAAACAATGTGATTGGAATTTATGAAATTAGAGATTTTCTCAATAAAAAATCTAATTTGAACGAAGTTATTGATAAAATTACTGTAAAAACAAGACAATACGCCAAAAGGCAAAGTACTTGGGCAAGAGGTCAAATGATAAATTGGCAAAAAATAAATCCAAAAGATATAAAAATTTTTTTAAAAAAAATATAAATTGTACTCTCTAAAACTTGACCAAAGAGCACAACTTCAGCTAGATTGACTAAATGTCAAAATTATATTCAGGAGCCGAAATTGTATTCAAGTGTCTTCAAGATCAAGGAACGAGCCATGTTTTTGGTTATCCTGGTGGAGCAGTTCTTCCAATATATGATGAACTTAAAAATTTTAAATTTATCAAACATATTTTGGTTAGACATGAGCAAGGAGCTGGTCATGCAGCGGAGGGTTATGCAAGGTCGACAGGTAAAGCAGGAGTAGTTCTTGTAACCTCAGGTCCAGGAGCGACAAATGTCGTAACAGCTTTAACCGATGCTTATATGGACTCCATTCCATTGGTTTGTATATCAGGTCAAGTGCCCACTCATTTAATTGGAACTGATGCATTTCAAGAATGTGATACTACTGGTATTACTCGTCCGTGTACAAAACATAATTGGTTAGTAAAAGATATAAAAGATTTAGCAAAAACGATTCATAAAGCTTTTGAAGTTGCAACCACAGGAAGACCAGGTCCTGTTCTAGTTGATATACCAAAAGATATTCAATTTCAAAAAACTACTTACAAGAATTATAAAAAAATAATTAAAACGAACGGTAAATCTCATAATTATTTTTCTCAAAATGATATAGATCTGCTAGTTGAACTAATTAAAAAATCATCAAAACCTATTTTTTATACTGGTGGAGGAGTTATTAATTCTGGTCCTAAAGCAAGTGAACTTTTGAGAGAGTTAGTCCGTTCAACAGGATTTCCAATTACAAGCACTTTACAGGGATTAGGCTCTTACCCAGCTGATGATAATCAATTTTTAGGAATGCTTGGTATGCATGGTACCTACGAAGCTAACAATGCAATGTATGAATGTGACTTGATGATAAATATTGGTGCAAGATTTGATGATAGAATTACTGGAAAAATTGATGAATTTTCACCAAGATCAAAAAAAGTACATATTGATATAGATCCATCATCAATTAATAAAAATGTAAAAGTTGATTTAGCAATTGTTGGAGATGTTAAATCAGTCATAGCATCAACTATAAAAACTTTGAAGAAAACAAAAAACAATTTAGCTAAATCCAATAAACAAAAAACTTCTAGATGGTGGCAGCAAATTCAAAAGTGGAGATCAAAAAGATCTTTAGATTATATCGGAAGTGAAGAAACAATTAAACCACAATATGCTATTGAAAGATTATATGAGCTTACCAAAGACAAAGATACTTATATAACAACTGAAGTAGGCCAGCATCAAATGTGGGCAGCACAACATTATAAATTTAATAAACCAAACAGATGGATGACTTCAGGTGGACTAGGTACAATGGGGTATGGTTTACCAGCTGCAGTTGGAGTTCAAGTTGCGCACCCAAATAAACTGGTAATTGATATTGCAGGAGAAGCATCAGTACTAATGACCATGCAAGAGATGTCAACAGCAGTTCAATACAGCTTACCCATTAAAATATTTATTTTGAATAATGAATACATGGGTATGGTTAGGCAGTGGCAAGAATTACTTCATGATAAAAATTATTCTGAAAGTTATACCGCTGCTTTACCAGATTTTGTTAAATTAGCTGAAGCATACGGCTGTGTTGGAATAAGAGCCAAAACTCCCGAAGAATTAGATGATAAAATTATTGAAATGTTGAATACTGATCAACCAGTTATTTTTGACTGTTTAGTTGATAAGCAAGAAAATTGTTTTCCTATGATACCTTCAGGTAAGCCACATAATCAGATGTTATTAGGCCCAAAAGATCAGAAAGAAAAGAAAATCACTGGCAAAGGAAGAACTTTAGTTTAATGCCAAATTCTAAATCAGCTTATAGTTTTGCAGGAAAAAAACAAAAATTTGATACCCACATTATTGTTGTTTGGGTAGATAATGAAGCTGGAGTTTTAGCAAGAGTAGTGGGTCTTTTTTCTGGAAGAGGATACAACATAGAGTCATTAGCAGTTGCGGAAGTAGATCAAAAATTAAATATTTCCAGAATTACAATTGTTACAACAGGAACTCCACAAGTAATTGATCAAATTAAGCTACAGTTAAAAAAACTTGTTCCTGTACATAAAGTTGCAGATTTTAAAAGGGAAGATAAACAAGTTATCTTTAAAGAAATGGCTTTATTTAAAATTGTTGGAAATGAAAAAAAATTAGTTAAAGCTTTTAAAGTTTGTAAAAAATATGATGCCGTTATATTAGACAAAACAAATAAATCTAAAGTAATTCAAATAACAGCACTTAGAAGAGAAATAGACAGTATGACAAATATTTTAAAAAAATTTGGATTAGTAAGCGTTTCTAGAACGGGAGCGGTTGCTATGACAAGAGGGGCTGAAGTATTTAAATAATCTAAAGGAGATAAACTATGAAAATGTATTATGAAAAAGATACCAATGTAAATTTAATCAAAGAAAAAAAAGTAGCAATTTTTGGTTATGGCAGCCAAGGACATGCTCACGCTTTAAATTTGAAGGATAGTGGAGTTAAAGAAGTGGTGGTAGCTTTAAGAGAAGGTTCATCAAGTGCCTCAAAAGCAGAGTCAAAAGGATTAAAAGTTATGAGTCTATCAGATGCCGCAGAGTGGGCAGATATAGTTATGATTTTAACACCAGACGAATTACAAGCAACCATCTATAAAAACCATATTGAACAAAGAGTTAAAGAAGGAACCTCTATTGCGTTTGCCCATGGTTTAAATATTCATTACGACTTAATTAATGCAAGAAAAGATTTAGATGTTTTCATGGTTGCTCCAAAAGGCCCAGGCCACTTAGTTAGAAGTGAATTTGAAAAAGGAGGAGGGGTTCCTTGTTTGTTTGCAGTTCATCAAGACGGATCAGGAAAAGCTAGAGAGTTAGCAATGTCCTATGCTTCAGCGGTTGGAGGAGGGAGATCTGGAATAATTGAAACAACATTTAAAGATGAAGTGGAAACTGATTTATTTGGGGAACAAACAGTACTTTGTGGTGGATTAGTTGAATTAATTAAAAATGGTTATGAAACTTTAGTAGAAGCAGGTTACGAACCTGAAATGGCATACTTTGAAACAGTTCATGAAGTTAAATTAATTGTTGATTTAATTTATGAAGGTGGAATAGCTAATATGAATTATTCAATTTCAAATACAGCAGAATATGGAGAATATCAATCTGGACCCAGAATAATTAATAAAGACGAAACCAAAAAAAGAATGAAAGAAGTATTAGATGATATTCAGTCTGGAAAGTTTACCAAAGAGTGGATGGATGAATGTAAAAATGGTCAAAAAAACTTCCTTGCAACAAGAGCTAAACTAGCCGAGCATCCAGTTGAAAAAGTAGGAGCAAGCCTACGAGCTATGATGCCATGGATTGCTAAAAAGAAATTAGTCGATAGCGATAAGAAGTAGATCATTTTGAGTTAAAAAGCTCAATTTATTTTGCAATCTGAGCGTGAGCATGTATGATGCTTGAGCAAAAAAATATTTTATGTCAGACAATAATAGAGTTTATATTTTTGATACCACTATGCGTGATGGTGAGCAATCGCCTGGTGCATCAATGAGTTTGGAAGAAAAAATTCAAATTGCCAGAGTATTTGATGAACTTGGAATTGATATAATTGAAGCGGGTTTTCCAATAGCTTCTCCTGGTGACTTTGAATCGGTAACTGAAGTAAGTAAAATATTAAAAAATTCTATTCCTGCAGGTTTATCTAGGCATTCTAAAAAAGACATTGATAGATGCTACGAAGCATTGAAACATGCTCCAAGATTTAGAATACATACGTTTATATCTACTAGCCCTTTACATATGAAGCATAAGCTTAATAAATCTCCAGAAGAAGTTTATGAAGCAATAAAAGAACATGTCACTTATGCAAGAAACTATACTGATGATGTTGAATGGTCTTGCGAAGATGGGACAAGAACAGATATAGATTATATGTGTAAGACAGTAGAATTAGCAATTAAATGTGGTGCAAAAACTATAAATATTCCAGATACAGTTGGATACACCATTCCTTCAGAATTTACTAGCATTATACAAACATTATTAAATAAAGTTCCAAACATTGATAAAGCAATTTTGTCAACTCATTGTCATAATGATCTAGGCTTAGCTGTTGCAAATTCTTTAGCGGGTGTACAAGCTGGGGCGAGACAAATTGAATGCACAATAAATGGTTTAGGTGAAAGAGCTGGTAATGCAGCACTTGAAGAAGTTGTTATGGCAATCAAAACAAGACCAGACCTTATGCCATATGAAACAGGAATTAACACGACTCTTTTAAGTAAGGCTTCAAAAATTGTTTCTAATGCAACAGGATTTCCTGTTCAATACAATAAAGCAATTGTTGGAAAAAATGCATTTGCTCATGAAGCGGGAATTCATCAAGATGGAATGCTAAAAAATAGACAAACTTATGAAATTATGACTCCAGAAAGTGTTGGAGTAAAACAAACTTCATTAGTTATGGGAAAACATTCAGGAAGACATGCTTTTAAAGATAAGTTAAATAGTTTGGGTTATCCAGACTTAACAGATGATATTGTAAGTAATGCCTTTGCAAAATTTAAAGTTTTAGCTGATAAAAAAAAACATGTTTATGACGAAGATATAATTGCTTTAGTAGATGATAGTTTAATAATTGATAATAAAGTTAATGCAATTAGTTTAAAATCATTAAAAGTTTTTGCTGGAACGGGTGAGCCACAAAGAGCTGAGATGACTCTGGATGTTTATGGAGACGTTAAACAGGCATCTGAGACAGGAGATGGTCCAGTTGATGCTATATTTAAGTGCATAAAAACGCTTTATCCTCATGATGTAAATTTACAACTTTATCAAGTGCACGCAGTAACAGAAGGAACTGATGCTCAAGCAACAGTAAGTGTAAAAATAGAAGAAAATGGAAAAACAACAGTAGGACAAGCGGCAGATACTGATACTTTAGTTGCTTCAGCAAATGCATATATTAATGCATTAAATAAAATGATTATTAAAAGAGATAAAACTGCTCCTGAACAGCAACAGAATTATGAAACACAAAAAATGAAAGGAATATAGAAATGGAATTATTAACAACACTAAAAAAATTTTGGAGCCAAGATATGGCGATTGACCTTGGCACAGCAAATACATTGGTGGTTTTAAAAGGAAAAGGAGTTGTTCTTAACGAGCCTTCAGTAGTTGCGGTTGTTGATAATAAAGGGAAAAAATCAGTTTTAGCTGTTGGAGACGAAGCCAAAACTATGCTTGGGAGAACACCTGGAAATATTCAAGCAATTAGACCATTAAGAGATGGTGTGATTGCAGACTTTATTGTGACTGAAGAAATGATTAAGCATTTCATTAAAAAAGTTCACAAAAAAACTTTGGCAAATCCACGAATTTTGATATGTGTTCCAACTGGATCTACACCAGTGGAAAGAAAAGCCATTCAAGATAGTGCGCTAGCAGCAGGAGCTAGAAGAGTCCAACTTATTGAAGAACCAATAGCAGCGGCTATTGGTGCTGGTTTACCAATAAATGAAGCAACTGGATCAATGGTTATTGATATAGGCGGAGGAACAACTGAGATTGCAGTAATGTCATTAGGTGGAGTTGTATACTCAGAATCTTTAAGAGTTGCTGGAGATGCAATGGATAATGCTTTAAAGGATTACATGAGAGAAGAGTATAATTTGATGATTGGGGATAGTACTTCTGAAAAAATAAAAAAAGATATTGGAACTGCCATTCCAACAAATAATAATACCTATGCAGTAAAAGGAAGGGATATTAGATCTGGAACACCAAAAGAAGTAAACATATCAGAAGAAGATTCATCAGAAGCTTTAAACCCTATCTTAAAAGAAATTGTATCAGGAATTAAAAAAGCATTAGAACATACTCCCCCCGAACTATCAGCTGACTTAGTGGATATGGGTTTAACAATGACAGGTGGAGGATCATTGTTAAAAAATATAGATAAAAGATTCTCCAAGGAAACAGGTTTACCAGTTAATATTGCAGATGATCCATTATCGTGTGTTGCTATTGGAACAGGAAAAGCACTAGAAAACCAAGAAATATTTTCTGAAGTATTGTCTGAGTATTAAAATTCTATGGCTTCAGATACGGGTAGAGATGATTTTATAATTGCTATTCGTTCAGCTTTTTTAAAAAAAGGTAATCGTCAAAAATTTTCTTTATTTACACTGTTAATTATTTCAATATTAGTTTTATCATTAGAATATTTTAAATCAGGACCAGTTGATAAATTTAGATCAATTACAAAAGATCTAATATTTAAAGGATCTTTTTTTATATCAGGGCCATTTGTGTTTATAAAAAATAATTATTATTATTTTAAAGACCATCTTAAAATGTACGAAGAATATACAAATTTAAAAAAAAAAAAATTATTCTACAGAAATTTTAAAAAATGAGAATATTTTTTATAAATCTGAAAATAAAAGATTAAAAAAATTAATAGATGAAAAAAATACATTCACAGAAGATTTTTTATTTTCAAAAGTGTTACTTGACCAACAGAGTCCATATTTGAAGTCAGTTATTATTAACAAGGGTTTTAATCATGGCATTAAACTTGGTGTTGCAGTAAAGGAAAAATCTTATTTAGTTGGAAAAATAATTAATGTTAACTTTTTAACTTCAAGAATACTATTAGTAAGCGATCTAAATAGTAAAATTCCTGTTATAATAGAGCCGTCTAGTGCAAATGCAATTTTATCTGGACAAGGTCATAATAATTATGCTGAACTTGAATATTTACCTAAGACAAAAAAAATTAAAGAAGGTGATATTGTATATACATCAGGTGTAGATGGGATTATACCTGATGCTATTCCAATTGGAAAAATTTTTGAAAAAGATGATGTTTTACTTGTAGAATTTTTTGTAGATTTAAATCAATTAAAATTTGTAAAAGTAAACAAATAGATATGACAAAGTCTAATATAAAAAAAATTTATAAAAATTTTATTCATACATTTCCGTTGATATTGTTATTCTTTTTTTCATTCACAGGCTTTGATTTGTCTTTTTTTTTATTTGACAATAACTACTCTTTTAATTTTATTTATGCGATAATTTTTTATTGGGTGTTAAAAAAACCTGATAGATTAGGCTATGGTCTAATCTTTTTAGTTGGGATAATAAATGATGTTGTTCAAAATTTTCCTATAGGAATTTCTCCAATTAATTATTTGTTTTTATGTGCTATAGCAGCATTTATTAGAACCAGAACACTGATGCCAAGTCTATTATATGATTGGATTTTGTTTTTTATCGCTATTTTAATTGTTAGTTCAGTTAACTTTACTATTCTAACAATAATTTTTGATTATCCAATAAAATATGGAACTCTGATGTTCGGTTCTTTTGTTACGTTTTTAATTTACCCAATTTTATCAAAATTATTTAATCAAATTACTAAAATTGAATTAAGGGAAGAAAATGCAAACTAGAGGAAGCAATGTTGAAAAAAGAAGAGTTATTTCAAGAAGACTATTTATTTTAACAGCTGCAAAAATTTTATTATTTGCAGGAATAACTTCTCGTCTATACAATTTACAGATTTCAGATAGAGAAAAGTATGAAATTTTATCAGACAAAAATAGAATAAAAGAATGGAAAACACCTCCTCAAAGAGGCTTAATTACAGATTTTTATAATAAAATCTTAGCTGATAATGATCGTGTTTTTCAAGTTCATTTAAAATTAGATGAAATAAAAGACTTTGACCAAACTATATTTAGACTTAAAAATATAATTAATCTCACTAATAATGAAATAAAGAAAATTTATAAAATAAAAGAAAAATTAAAACCATGGGATACATTGGTAGTTTCAGACAACCTTAATTGGAGTGAATTTTCTAAATTAAATTTGTACTTACATGAATTGGACGGGGTAAAACCTGTAGTATCCTCATCAAGGTATTATCCCTATAGTGGCAATTTAGTCCATGTAGTTGGATATGTAGGTGAAGCAAGCATTAAAGATATTGAAAGAATGGATGAGATTAAACAAAATCTTGTTCCAGGTTTAAAAGTTGGCAAAACTGGAATTGAATATTCAAATGAAAGATTATTAATTGGCAAATATGGAATTAAAAGATATGAAGTCAATTCTTCAGGAAAGAGAATAAGTCAATTAGACTACATAGAAGAATCGCAAGGAAGTGAGATTAATACAACAATTGACCTCGAAGTTCAAAAATTTGCTCAAGAATTATTAAAAGGTCGAGCAGGTTCAATAAGCGCAATGGATATTTTTACAGGAGAAATCATTGCTATGGCTTCTTCACCAACTTATGATCCAAATAAATTTACTCATGGTATAAATTTCAAGGATTGGCACGAAATAAGAGACAATCCTCTAAAACCCTTGGTTAACAAATCTATTGCAGGTTTATATTCACCTGGCTCAACTTTTAAACCTTTGGTGGCTCTGGCAGCATTAGAATATGGCATTTTATCTCCAAATTTTAAAGTTAAGTGCAAAGGTAATATTGAGATGTATGGCCAAAAATATCATTGCTGGAAAGATAAAGGTCATGGATTTATGTCTTTAAGAAATGCTATTAAACAATCTTGCGATATTTATTTTTATGAAATGGCACGTAAACTTGGTGTTGATAAATTATCGATAATAGCAAAAAAATATGGGCTTGGAGATAAAGTGCTTGGAGAAGTATATTTTGACGAAAAAAAAGGTTTAGTTCCAGATACAAAATGGAAAAAAAATAATCTTGGAAGAGGTTGGTTATTAGGAGAGACAATAATTAATGGCATAGGTCAAGGTTATATACAAACATCACCTTTACAGCTTTGTTTAATGACAGCTCAATTGGCTAATGGAGGTTATAAAATCAAACCTCATATTATTAGAAATGATAATATTAGTTTCGAAAAAATAAAATCGTTAATTAAAAAAGACATGAATAGTTACAAATTATCTTTAAATAAAAATTTACCCTCTCAAGAAGAAGAAATTGCTCAAAATTCATCAAAATCAATTTTAAGATTATATAAAAATAAAGAAAATATTGAGTTTGTTTTAGATGCAATGTTTGGTTCTACAAATGAACCTGGGGGTACTTCTTATAGATCTAGGTATGATGACAAAAAATATCAATTTGCTGGAAAAACAGGAACTTCACAGGTTAAAAGAATTACCGCAGCTGAAAGAAAACTAGATCTAAAACAATCTCAAATTGAATATAAAAATAGAGACCACGCATTATATATTGCTTTTGCGCCATATAAAGAACCAAGATACTCCATCAGTGTTTTAATTGAACATGGAGGATCAGGTAGTAAAGCGGCAGCACCACTTGCTAGCAAGCTAATAAAAAAAATTATAGATCGCCATGAAAAAAGAGAACAAACAAGAAAAGCAAATATAACTTTAGTATAATGTTAACAGAAAGACTTCATACATCTAAATATTCATTTTTAGATAAACTTTTGGCAATCGATTATTTTTTAATCTTAATTGTGTTTATGATTGGAGCTATAAGTGTTTTTGCAATCCATTCAACAGAATCAGGTGAATTTTCTTACTATACAAAAAACCATTTAATTAGATTAGTCTTATTTTTTATAATGTTTTTATTATTATCTTTTATAAAAATAACATTTTGGTACCGAAATGCATATTTTTTTTACTTAATTTGTCTGACTTTATTAATAATAGTTTTATTTTTTGGAGTCACAGCTTCTGGATCAAAAAGATGGGTTAATTTATATTTTTTAAATCTACAACCTTCAGAGCTTATGAAAATTTCGGTAATTATATGTTTTGCAAGATACTATCATCGAATACAAAGTGCAGATATTCAAAGTTACAGATTTTTATTGATACCAACTATATTGTTAATAATACCTTGTTATTTAGTTATTAGACAGCCAGATCTAGGAACTGCAATTTTGATTGCAGGTAGCGGTATACTTATAATTTGGTTAGCTGGCCTTAATATAAAATACTTTGTTTATTCTGGCTTGTTGCTTTTGGTATCGTTTCCCTTTGTAGTTTCTATTTTGAAACCTTATCAAAAATCAAGAATTTTAACTTTTTTTAACCCTGATAGAGATCCTTTAGGAGCGGGTTATCAAATTATTCAATCAAAAATTGCCATTGGCTCGGGAGGTTTTTTTGGAAAGGGATACCTGAAAGGTACTCAAAGTTATTTAGAATTTTTGCCAGAAAAACATACTGATTTTATATTTACTCTTTTTTCAGAAGAATTTGGTTTTCTAGGATCTATAATATTGTTGTTTTTATATATATTATTAATTTATCGAGTGATAAGTATCGGTTTTTTTGTTAGGAGTTTTTTTTCTAGATTGTATTGTTTTGGTTTTGCTTCTGCAATTTTTTTATATGTATTTGTAAACGTTTCTATGGTTTTAGGATTGTTACCTATAGTTGGTGCACCTTTACCTATTATGTCTTATGGTGGATCTTCGATGTTATCAATTATGCTGGGTTTAAGTGTAGTTATGAGTTCAAGGATTTACAGTCAAGAACAAATATCTAGCTATTAATTTTATATGTTAAAAAAAAAATTTGATATTTTAAATCAAATAGATATTGATGATATTAATAAAGTTTATCAAGATAATTTTGAAGAAATTATATATTCATTTGCAAATTTACAAATTGAGTGGTTGCATAATGCTTATAATCAATACAAAGATATTGATAAATATTTAATCCTTATAAAATTAATTCATAAAACTTTATCTACATATAATAAACATTTTTACAAAGTTAACTTTGAAAAATTTTATAATAGCTCTCATGTTGAAATTGAAAAAGTTAGTATAGCTAATTTAGTTAAAGAACTAAACATATCAAAAGAAACAGTAAGAAGGAAATTGAATGACTTAAGCAAGGACGGTGTAATAAAAAGGTATCAAAAAAAAATTGGAATAACCTATTTATCTACAAATCCAAAATTAAAAAAAAATGTTTTTAACTTATCAAAACTTATAAAAATTTTTTTAAATAACGATAAATTAAAAAATTTGCCATCAAAGGAAATAGAAAAAAAAATACTTGCAAATTATACCCAATACTGGACTTTATTTTTTAATTTTCAAATACCTTATATATTGCGATGGAAAGAACTCTTTAAATCTAACGAAAATTTTTATATTTTTGCTTTATGTGCGTTGAATGAAATTATTAATTCAAAAAAAATATCAAAAATAAGCAAAGATAGTCTTTTTTATAATCTTGAATATCTTCATGATAACATTCCTTCAGTACAAAAAAAAACTAAAGGATTAAACCCAACAACTATTTCGGAATTAAGTGGAATACCAAGGGCAACTGTTATTCGAAAAATTAGATATTTATTAAAAAATGATTTTTTAAGAAAAAATGAAAAAAATGGCCTATATGTTCTAAACAATGATCCAAATTCGCATTCTTTTAAGTTGCAAGGTAGGATGTTTAAAGAAAATCAAAAAGAATTAAGGATTTTTATAAAAGAAATAATTAATTTGATTAAAAATTGAAATAAAACAGAAATTAACATTTTATTAGGTAAAAAAAATCTTATATATCAGCCTTTAATAATTTAAAAAATTAATGAAAAAAATAATTTTATCAATCATTCTATCCACTATTTTTTTTGTTAGTTCTTTCGCTGCTGAAATTACTTACAAAGAAATATTGGATAACCCTACAGATCTTGAGTTAAACTTAAATTATGCCAAACAACAAGAAAGCTCTGGAAATCTTAAATTAACTATTTCTACTCTTGAAAGACTAAGTATGCTTTATCCTTCTAATACTGACATTAAATTATATTTGTTATCTATTTTAATTAAAATGGACTCATCAGTTAAAGTTGATTTGATGGTAAGAACTATGATG
>MDSV01216899.1_pt1 | contig 14935 bp, 11 predicted proteins | sample 810851 | NCBI WGS metagenome assembly MDSV01 (sample SAMN05326640, study PRJNA326480) | marine metagenome | isolation source: seawater | place: Atlantic Ocean: North East | collected 2012 | reverse complement strand
TGAAGATTGTATTTATTTATTAGAGTCAATGGGTTATGATACGGGCGTCGACTTAAAAAAACTGATGTCTTTGTGTAAATTGGTAGAACGTTGGCTTCCTAACGAAACACTCCACGGAAAGTTTGTTTCATCTAACTTTAACCCAAATTAAACTGATTTGTAATCTTTTTTGCAAGCTAATGAATTAGGTTAAACTTAAGATCTATCTCATAATAAACGGGTTCTCTGTAGTTGTTTTCTGCGCAATCCAAACAGACTTAACCTGAAGAAATTCTTTAATTGACGTTTGTCCACTTTCCCTCCCTTGCCCGGAACGTTTAAAACCACCAAATGGTGAAGAAAAGCTAACAGCACGGTAGGTGTTTACCCAAACTGTTCCAGCTTTTAACTTTTCTGACATTCGCAATGCTCTACCTATATCATTTGTCCAAACGCCTGCAGCCAAACCAAAAATAATGTCATTACCAATTTCAATGGCCTCATTTTCAGTTTTGAATGGAATAACAGACAAAATTGGTCCAAAAACTTCTTCTTGAGCTATCCGCATATCATTTGTTACCTCAGTGAAGATCGTTGGTTCAATAAACCGATTTCCTTTTGCACCAGGTCCAGAATACGGCTTACCGCCTAAAACGCATGTCGCTCCATCAGCCTCAGCTATGTTAATATAATTTAAGATTTTATTATATTGTTGTTCAGTTGTGACAGGACCAACATGAGTATCTAAATCCATTGGATCACCAATATTTGCTTGTTTGGCTACTTTTATTAATTTTTTAACAAAAATATCGTGGATCGATTGTTGGATCAAAAGACGCGAACCGGCAATACAAGTCTGACCAGTCGCTGCAAAAATTCCAGAAATTACTCCCATAACCGCAGCATCAATATCCGAATCTGCAAAAACAATGTTGGGGGATTTTCCGCCCAACTCTAGCGTAACTGGCATTATTTTGCGAGCAGCCCGTTCATAAATTTTCTGTCCAGCAGTGTCTGACCCAGTAAATGCTATTTTGGCGGTAAGTGGGTGATCAACAAGTGGTTGGCCAACTTCCAAGCCGAATCCTGCTACGCAGTTGACAACGCCTGGAGGGAACCCCGCCTCATTGAATAGTTCCATAAATTCTAGTGAAGAGGCAGAGGTATATTCTGATGGCTTTATTACCGCAGTATTTCCAGCGGCTAGGGCTGGCGCTAATTTCCAAGCAAGCAAAAGTAAAGGTGAGTTCCATGCGGTAATCATTCCAACCACTCCGAGAGGTTCGTAACGTGTAAAATTAAAAATACCGGGTTTATCAGATGGTATCACTGCTCCTTCAATTTTGTCAGCCAAACCACCAAAATATCGATACCATTCTGCTAAATATTTCGTTTGGGCACCCATTTCAGCAATAAGTTTGCCATTATCCTTTACCTCAAGTTCACCGAGATGGGCACAATCTCGTTCAATCAACGTCGCAAGATACGTAAGAAGTTTCCCTCGCTCTGTTGCTTTTACATTTGACCATTGACTTTCAAAAGCATGTTGAGCAATTTTAGTAGCCTTATCAACATCAGTTTCATCGCCTCTGGCTATTTTAGCCCAAGTTTTACCAGTATATGGGTTTTCAGTTTCAAAATATTTACCAGAGTTTGGAGCAACGTATGCGCCATTGATGAAGTGATCATAAATCTTCATTAGTTTCTCCTACAACTCTTGCTGTTATTTTTTTATTCAGAAAACTAATAATAGTAATATGCTAGTTTCGCAAACAGTTTCACGGGAAAAAGCGAAGATAGACTTTACTTAGAAGTATTTTTTTGATTAAAATCTTCTTTATATCTGTGTAGGTCGATCAAAAAGATTTGCAAAGAAAAACGTTATGATTCTTAACCTAAGCAGAAAATAATAAGCATTAGCAATGCAGGTATTAAAGAACTAGATTATCACTCAGTTTCAAATTAGAGGAACAATCATGTCGATTCCCCAAACCGGTGGAGATATTTTAGAAAAGAATGCACAACTTGTAGAGTTTTTGTCTAATGGATCCAAACCAAAGTCAGACTGGAAAATTGGAACAGAACATGAAAAGTTTGTTTACTCGAAAGACTCGTACTTGCCTTTACCCTATTCGGGACACAGCTCTATCGAAACAATTCTCAGAACGTTACAAACTTCCTTTGATTGGCGGCCTATATTTGAAAATGAAAATCTTATCGGTCTTGAGAAAGATGGGGCCAACGTATCTCTTGAACCTGGAGGACAGCTTGAACTATCTGGCGCCCAACTAGATAATATTCATCAGACTTGTAATGAGGCATATGAGCATCTAAACCAAGTTCGCAAAATAGCGGAAAAACTTGGTGCCGGTTTGATAGGTCTCGGCGCGGCACCTCAATGGACAGAAGAAATGATGCCCATTATGCCCAAAGGCCGATATAGATTAATGACTGACTATATGAAAAAAAAGGGAATCTATGGTACTCAAATGATGTACCGAACCTGTACTATTCAAGTCAATCTCGACTTTGCCTCTGAACAGGACATGATAAAAAAATTTAGGGTATCACTAGCCCTCCAACCGTTAGTGACGGCTTTGTTTGCAAACTCTCCTTTTTTTGAGGGAAAGTTAACTGGGTATAAAAGTTGGCGCGCCAGAGCTTGGCAAAACTTAGACGATGATAGAACCGGAATGCTACCATTCGTATTTGAAAAAAGTATGAGTTTTGAAAGATATGTCGACTATGCTTTGGATGTCCCCATGTACTTTGTTCACCGAAATGGAAAATACATCGATGCCTTAGGCCAATCTTTCCGTGATTTTATGAAAGGAAAATTACCGGCTCTTCCTGGAGAATTACCCTATTTATCAGATTGGGCTGATCACCTAACAACAATTTTCCCAGAGGTGCGCCTTAAACAATTTTTAGAAATGCGCGGAGCTGATGGAGGGGCATGGAACCGAATATGTGCTTTACCCGCGTTTTGGGTTGGCTTGCTATACGATCATAATAGTTTAGATGCTGCATGGGATATTTGTAAAAACTGGACCGTAGCGCAACGCGCTGAATTACGCTTATCGGCATCAAAAGATGGCCTTAATGGTGGAGCAGACAACATCTCATTCCGGGACCTAGCAAAGAAAATAATAACAATCAGCTATGCAGGTTTAAAAGCTCGAAAAAAAGTTAATACTGTTACTGGTGCTAAAGATGAAACCCGCTTTTTGGATATAATAAGCGAAAGTATAAAAACGGGTATTACTCCGGCAGATACTCTGTCCTTGAAATATGGTTCAAAAGGGAATCAAAATCTAAATAAAATTTTTGAAGAGTTAAGTTACTGATTGCGACAATTAATTGAATAGCGAGAAAAATTTATATATAAAAAATTTAATTGAAAATTTGCGAATAATTTTTTTTCTTATTTCATGGATTGCCTCAATTAGCTCAATCATTTGGAATTCAGAAAAAAACTTTTTAATCGAATCTGGTGTCATTTCATTTAGTTTATTTTTAATTTTAACTGTCATCCGAATCAAACGACAAAGCGTCTTAATCATTTTATTCCTACTTTCCATTTATGGTGCAATCGTTGGACAATTTCCAACATTGATTGAATTAATAGACGCGGTAAAATATATCCTTATTTTTGCCGGCTTAATTCCAACAATGGGCTTGGTAAAAATAACGGCTCAAAGATTACATACTGTAAAAAAATCACAATTTTTATTGTCCCAACTTCCAAAAGAATCTGTCACGGCAGGATTTCAAATAACTGCCCATTTTTTTGGTGCAATCATTAACACAGGTGTGTTCGCTATTCTTGCAGCCGCAGTACCTGCCAGAAGTGATCCTAAATATCGATTACGTGCCGCTGAGGCTTCACTTCGAGGAATGTCTTCATCAGCAACCTGGTCTCCATTTTTTGTCGCTTTCGTTGTTGGTCAAGTTTACATAGATCCCATTAGCTCTTGGATCGGTTTGGCGCTTGGCTTGTTGTTGGGAGCAAGTTTTTCAATAATATCGGTTCTAATATTTAACAGAAAACTTGACTTTAAAAAATTTAAAAGTTCTTTGAGTTGCCTCCAGCCCGTCTTCCCAACTCTATTGATTATCATGATGTTAGTCATTGGATCAGCAATTATTTTTGGTTTAACAGCGCTCTCTGCAGTGATTATCACAATGCCTATTCTTATTGGACTTTACTTAATTGTAAAACCGTCGGAAACAAAACCTATCTCAATTGAAACATTTAGCTATTTAAAAACTAATATCGATGATGTTGTGATAATAAGTTTTGCAATGATGGTAGGTTATTTTGTTACTAATAACGCTGACAGTTTAACAATTTTCATGCAAGTAAATCATCTAGCGATACCTAAATGGTCCGTCCTTGTTTGCATACCGCTCACGATGACCGTATTGTCATTTGTTGGCATCCACCCCATAATATCAAGCACCATATTACTAAGTACATTCTCGTCAACAGATTTTGATATAAGCGCTCCATTACTAATGCAAGCTCATTTGCTAGGTTGGTGTACTGGGACAATGAGTTCAATCGCATCATTATCAGTCATATCCTGCTCAACTTTATTTAGAATATCAACGAACCATCTATGCTACGGAGCAAACGGTTATACAGCAATATTTTTCGCATTTCTCGGAGGTATTAGTTTGGCATTTTCAAGTCTAATTAGTAATTTGTGACTGATTACATTTCCTACAAGATCTGCGCAAATTAAATTATTCGCCTAAAGCGCGTCTTCTAAAAGAATTATAGAGAACTCACTTGAAAATTATTTTTTTTGCTTTTGATATTATTCCAGCTGTGGTTGAATTGCATTAGGTGTAGAGGCTATCAAAAAGGAGACAAAGATGAACACTAACCAAATACAAATTCAACCATTTTGTCCTAATTTAGGCGCAGTAATAACCGGATTAGACCTGCGCCAGCCTATCTCGTCAAAAGACTTTTCAGTCATAAAAAAAGCATTTTTAAAGTACCAAGTGCTTTTTTTTCAACAACAGAAGGAAATACCGCCCGAAAAACAAATTGAATTTGGACAACTATTTGGTCGATTACATTCACATCCGGCCGCTCCAACTATGAAAGGTTTTCCAGAAATATTTGAAATTCATGCTCACAAAGAGAGCAAGATCGCAAACGGTGAGTTTTGGCACTCAGATGTATCATGTGATTCTGAACCTCCTCTCGGCACTATGCTTCAACTACACATCTTACCCGAAAGCGGCGGTGATACTATGTTTTCAAATATGAATCTAGCATTTGAAAAACTCAGTGATCCACTAAAACATTTTCTCTCTAATTTGAAAGCAGTACATGAATCTGAACACATTTACAAAGGTCGCTACTCCGATAGAGGTAAAAAAGACAATGAAATTAATTATCCTCAGTCTACGCACCCAATCGTGAGAACGCACCCAGAAACCAATAAGAAATCAATATTTGTTAACCGAACATTTACCACGCGTATTGAAGGATTATCCAAGATTGAAAGTAATAATATTTTGGAGTTTTTATTTAACCATTGTGAAAGTTTGGAGTTCCAAATTAGATATAAGTGGAACCTAAACGATCTGGTTTTTTGGGATAACAGATGTGCGATGCACAGGGCTATATGGGATTATTGGCCTATGGAGAGGAAAGGCCGACGGGTTACAATTAAAGGAGACAAGCCATTTTAAACAAACCAAGTAATTATTAATAAATATTATTTCATGTGAACGCAGTGCAGAGAGCAACCTCAACCATACTTGCAAAACTTCGTTCACGATCCTCTGAAGTCATCGACTCCCCGGTTAATAGATGATCGCTGATAGTAAGAAGTGATAATGCCCGACATTTATATCTAGAGGCTAGTATATACAATTCTGCAGTCTCCATTTCTACGGCTAGAATACCATGCCGCTCCATTTCTCTGGTCAAATCCGGCCGTTCATCGTAAAATGTATCAGTTGAATATATGCCTCCAATATGCGATTTAAATCCCTTTTGATCTAAAATTTTCACTGCATGCATTAAAAGTTGAGGATCACAACACGGTGAAAATCGCAATTCTTTAAAAATACTTTGTGAAGGCGTAGAAATGCTTGATGCAGTCATAGCTAATATAATGTCACGGACAGAAACAGCTTTTTGCATTCCACCGGCTGAACCAATTCTAATCAGTGTTTTAACACCGTAATCTTTTATTAGCTCGTTTACGTAAATAGAAAGTGATGGCATTCCCATTCCAGAACCTTGAACTGTAACCCTATTATCGTTCCAAAACCCAGTATAACCGAGCATCCCACGTACTTGATTAATCTGTCTTACATTTGTCAAAAATGAATCGGCAACCCACTTTGCTCTTAATGGATCGCCAGGCAGTAAAACGACTTCGCAAATATCGTCTTTTTTAGCTTCAAGATGAATTGTCATCGGTCCCTCACAGAATTCATTGGTATTGTCATTGCTTAACCGCTTATAAACCGAGTTTTTCAAATATTTAAGACAATTGCAATTAACTCTTTAAATTTTCTTTATTCTGCTTTGGATTAAAAGCATGCCAAAGAAAATGAATATTAAAGCAAAGAACCAAGACGACTTCAGTTGCTCAGAATTAAAAATTACTCCAAAACCCAGAGCCCAAACCGGGACCATGTAATTTACCAAACTCAAGAATGTTGGGCCGACACCTTTGACAATATAAACAAGTATGGCAGTGGCTAATCCAGTAGGAATTAAACCTAGGTAAACCAGTGCTAAAAATGCTTTTAAATCATAAACTATAGGTAAACCTTCAACGATAATTACGGTTGGTAAAATGACTACACAAGCAGCCAACAATCCCGAGGCGCTAAATGGGAGCATTAGTACGAATGGAGCTCTTCGAGTAATGATTGCTCCTATTGAGTAACAAGCAGCGGCTCCAAAACATGCTAATTTAAATTTAAAATTTCCAGTCTCATTCCACTGCTGATATAGATCGTAAAAATCAAAAAGGATAAACATTCCTATCGCCCCAATCAGTAAACCGAGTATTTTTTGAATAGAAAGTCTTTCAGCTCGTACGAAGAAATGGGCCAAAATTAATGTCATAAATGGAACAAAACTCATTGCAATGCCTGCAAAACTTGAAAGTAAATCAGTTTGGGCCCAACTCAGTAGCGAAAATGGGAGCGCATTTGTGAAGAAGCCCATGCCAAAACTGTAAAACCATACTCTACGGGGACCTTGTACAAAACTCGAAAATCCATCGCCATATACATAACATAAAATAGTTAATAAAATTGCTCCAAAGAGAATTCTACCTGCAGCAATTTGTAACGGTCCAAAGTTGCGCAATGAAATTGAAACAGCGTAAAAAGATGACCCCCAAATAATTGCTAAAGCAATTAATAAAATCCAAAAAGCAATTGGTATTTTATTAATTGAAAAGTTTTTAATTCTATTTAACAAGATAGCGCTACCTCAATCGATCCTACTAAAAAATGATAGTTCTTTTGGAATAAACTTTTGCGAAACGAATCAATTCGGTTTAATTTTTGCATTAAATAAGATATCGAGTTAATCTCTGTAAAAAATTTGAAGTTGATCATGAAAATAATATTGTTGTTGAAACGCTTTTACCTAACCGTTGTAACATTTACAAGTTTGTGCCTGACCAGTTTTGGAATAAGCGCTTCAGAATGTAAATATGACGAAATATCGAAATTATATGAAATGATCTATGCTCCCCTCATACCATTCCAGCCACCTTTAAACGATGAGGGTGCTGTGGCGGGTACTCCTGAAGAAATATTCATGAAAAGAAGTCAACATTATTTTGATCAACTCAAAAACATGGAAGAATTACGAATACCGATTGAAACGTATGCAGTGCTAACTAAAGAGATTCCCGAAGCATTACTCGATTTTGAAACACGATTAAAAATTATTTTACCCGACTGTCAAGAAATATCAATGTATAATGGAGCTCCGATCGGGTCCATTAAAACCAGTTATAAAAACATGCTTGAGATTGCCAGTATTGGTCTAAATTCGGGCTTAGAACAAATCACTGAATTTGCGTCAAAATCAATTTTTCCAAAACCAATGCTCTTTGAAGAGATAATGTCAATGCTATCAAATGATTTCTCACTGAATCCTGAAGTGATTATATCATTAATGCCTAAACCAATTATCGATCGTTATTTCCCCGGCGAAGTGATCCCTGTTTCAAACTTATCTGAAGCTTCGCTACTTACATTTACTGCACGGGGAGGCACAATTAGTAATGACCTTTCAAAAGCGGAGGTACCTGAAAGATTATTCCTTATAGTCCCCAAAAGTTACTCTGGTATATCAGAAAACTATTCATCAATCATCTTTACAAGTCATGGGAAGATGATAAAAACTGCTGCATTAAACGTAGACTTGACGGCGCAGATATTAGTCAGATTGGGAATTCAAGTTGACGTTTTAACGTTAAAAGAAGTAATTACGCAGTCTGAAGGGACGTGCGGTATAGATCCAGCCGGCCGATGGTTTCAACTTATTCAGGGAAGAAAAATAAGAACTTGTCCATTTTTCACAATGACCGAGCAGATGTTCGAAACAGGGTCTTACTTGAATACCCAAGACTTTGTAGATCAAAATACCGTTTTTAGTGCGATTGACAAAATTTTAAAAAAAATCGTAATAGAAAAAAATAGCTCGGCTAGCTAAAGTTTAAACTTTGGTAAGAGAAGGCTCATAAATTTTGTTTTTAACAATTATCTTTTTGTGTTGCTGAGAATAACAGTGTCTTATTTTAAACTTTACACTGGTTTTTATTGCCTATATGACACAGTTTCGAAAATAATAACAATTTAACGAAAATAATAAAGATCTCACGTAGAGCATAATTAAACAGAGGAAAAAAGATTTCATGATACCCTACACCATTATTCCAGCGATTTTAGGCATTTTAGGACTTGGATCGGCATGGCTAGTATATTTATATGTAAGAAACTCACCTGAAGGGGATGGGAAAGTTAAAGAAATAGCAGATGAAATCCACTCTGGTGCCATGGTTTTTATGGCGAGAGAATACCGTCCACTGTCAATATTTGGGCTGATCTGTGCTATAGCACTCTATGTAACTTTGGGTTGGCAAACTTGCGTAGCTTTCGTATTGGGCGCTTTTTGTTCGGCCACAGCAGGCTACATCGGTATGTTTTCAGCCACTAAAGCCAATGTTAGAACTGCTATCGCAGCCAGGGATAGCGGTCAAGCTCAAGCTTTGAACGTGGCATTCTTTGGTGGAACAGTTATGGGTTTAACCGTTGCAGCAATGGGACTTTTTGGAGTTGGAACACTCTTTTACTTTTTTTCAGGATCGGACAAAACAATTCACGCGATTGAAGGTTTTGCAATGGGCGCCTCAGTTGTTGCACTTTTTTCTCGAGTTGGTGGAGGTATTTTCACAAAAAGTGCCGATGTCGGTGCTGACCTCGTTGGAAAAGTAGAGGCTGGCATTCCAGAAGACGACCCAAGAAACCCAGCTGTCATAGCTGATAACATAGGCGATAACGTGGGTGATGTGGCTGGAATGGGTTCAGACATATTTGAGTCATATTGCGGCTCTATGATTGCGTCAATCGCCCTAGCGGGCTCCATGTCAATGGTGGCAGCTGCCAACCTATCTGAATCAAGAGATAGTCTTCTACTCCTTCCGTTGGCATTAGCATCTATCGGCCTCATTTGTTCAATTCTTGGAGTGCTGACAGTAAAGCTCTTTTCTGCAAAGAGCCCGGAGGTTGCTTTAAGATATGGGACTATAGGGTCAGCTGCCATTTTTATTTTAGTCGCATATTTTCTGATATCTGGCCTTGGCATAGTTCCAGGAGTTTGGGTCGCTGTACTTGCTGGAGCCGTTGGCGGCACAATCGTAGGCTTAGTTACAGAATACTACACTGGAGGACCACCAATCAAAAAAATTGCAGAAGGTGGCGAAACAGGTCCTGCTACCGTCATGATAACTGGATTATCAACCGGTATGCAGTCTGTGGCAATACCTGTTTTGACGATAGTAATCATAATATTTAGTGCAAATTATTACGCCGGTCTCTACGGAGTCGGTCTCGCAGCGGTCGGGATGCTTAGTACAGTGGGTATAACTATGGCTATAGACGCATACGGTCCAGTTGCTGACAATGCTGGAGGAATAGCCGAAATGGCGGGTATGGGCGAAGCAACTCGAGAAATAACTGACTCACTGGATGAAGTTGGAAATACGACTGCCGCCATAGGTAAGGGTTTTGCGATTAGTGCAGCTGCTCTTGCGGCCTTGGCATTGATAAGTGCTTACATCGAAAAAATATCGGCTAATGATACTAGCTTTGTTTTAGCAATAAACGATCCTTTAGTCCTTTGTGGAATGTTCATAGGCGGTATTTTCCCATACATCGTTAGCTCATTAACCATGACGGCAGTTGGAGACGCAGCATTTGATATGATCAGAGAAGTACGTCGTCAATTTAAAGAGATTCCAGGTCTTCTAGAAGGAACAGCCAAGCCAGACACGGCTACATGCGTGACTATTGCAACAGACGCTGCTCTAAAACGGATGATAGCGCCAGGCGCACTCGCTGTTCTAGCCCCAGTAGTGATTGGTTTTGCCCTAGGACCAAAAGCACTTGGAGGTATGCTTGGTGGTGCTCTAATATGCTGTGTAATGATGGCATTAATGATGGCAAATGCTGGTGGCGCCTGGGATAACGCGAAAAAATATGTTGAGAAAGGAAATCTTGGTGGTAAAGGCTCTAACGTTCACAAAGCGGCAGTGGTGGGCGATACCGTTGGCGATCCTCTAAAAGACACGTCCGGACCGTCGATGAATATTTTAATTAACGTTATGGCAATAGTTAGTCTAGTGATTGCACCGCTTTTAATATAGCCAGTTAGCGGTGCATAAGTTTAACATTATGTACCGCTACTCTGAAGTTTTCAGCAAAATCTTCTTGACCATGGGCGCTATAACAGAAAAGTCTACTCGTCCTGCATATTTATCTTTTAGTTTTCCTATAACCCGACCCATGTCGCGGATAGACTCTGCTTTTTCTGCTTCAATAGTTTCTATTACTGCTAATTCAATCTCATCACTTGATAGTTGTCTTGGCAAAAATTCTTTAATAATTTTTATTTCACTGTTTTCAGACTCAGCCAGCTCCATTCGACCGGCCTCTTGATAATAAGAAATACTATCATTTCGTTGTTTTATCATTTGAGTTAAAATACCGATTATTTCATTATCAAGGACACCTGATGAATTTTCTTCAGTCCGGACCGAGATATCGCGATCTTTTATAGCAGCCGTTATCAACCTCAACGTTGACAAGCGCTCCTTGTTCTGAGATTTCATTGCTAATTTAAATTCTATGTCGATTTTTTTTCTCATTAATAATTCTCCCAAAAAATTAAACATAAAATTATATTGAATTACTGTTTCAACGACTTTAAACAATAACTTAGGTTAAATAATAAAAAAACAGTGACTTAAAGATCAAATACTAAAGTGTTCAAACATGGTATTATAAAAAAATTAACATATATTCAAATAGATAATTTATGAATGAAATAGACAAAACAAAAAATCAAAAAGATAAAACCGATGAAAACGATGAAAAAATTCAAGGTTACACTGCCTGCGTAGTTTTTCCAGACGGACACTGCGTTTGGGGAAACGGTTTTGGTAATGAAGGGATTCATGTTGCTGAAATATGTTTTAATACATCCATGACGGGTTATCAAGAAATAATGACGGATTTATCTTATGCTGGTCAAATCGTCAACTTTACATTTCCTCATATTGGAAATACTGGAACAAATAAGAAAGACAATGAGTCAAATTCAACTGTAGCTCTTGGCATGTTAACCAGAAATATGCCTACAATGACCTCTCATTGGCAATCAGATGATACACTTGAAAACTGGTTAAAAAAAAATAAAATCATAGGCATCGGAAATATTGACACAAGAAAAATAACTCGAATTATTCGTTCAAACGGGGCAAAGCAAGTCGCTATTTGCCACTCAAAATCGGGTAATTTTGATGTAAATAAACTTAAAAATCTAGCGAAAAATTCAATTGGTCTCGAAGGTAGAGAGCTTACAGCATCTGTCACATGCAAAAAAAAGTTTGTGTGGACTAATACCTCAAAATACCAAACTAACAAAACTAATAAGAAAAAAGATGAACAAAAAGTAAAAATAATAGCTATTGATTTTGGTGCAAAATGGTCAATCTTTGATCGTTTGACAAACTCGAACCAGTCAGTTCAAGTTATGCCGGCCAACTCATCTTTTGATAGTATTTTGGAATTAAAACCAGATGGTATTTTTTTGTCTAATGGCCCCGGAGATCCATTCGCAACATTTAATATTTTTGGTGAAACCATATTAAATTTATTAAAAGAAACGGACTTACCAATCTTTGGAATTTGCCTTGGACACCAAATTTTAGGTTTAGCAGCTGGAGCAAAAACTATTAAAATGTCTTATGGGCATCACGGCGCAAACCATCCTGTTCTAGATTTAAAATCTGGAAAAGTCGATATTACCTCTATGAATCATGGTTTTGCTATTGATAAGCACTCGCTACCTAAAGGTGTAAACGAAAGTCATATCTCACTGTTTGATGGATCAAATTGTGGGATTGAAATCGGGAAAAGAAACAGTTTTTCAGTTCAATACCATCCCGAAGCAAGTCCAGGACCCAAAGATAGTTATTACTTATTTGAAAAATTTTTTAAAAATATTAGATCTGTTAACGTAAATAAGAAAAAATTCTAATGCCTCCGCAGATAAAAAGGTAAAACTATGATCAAAAAAGATTGGGATGTTATCGTTGCAGGAGGAGGTATCGCGGGTCTTACAATAACAGCATTATTTTCTAAACTTGGATTAAAAGTTCTATGCATCGAACCAATAAAACCAGCGTGTAAAGCCGGAACTAAAGGATCAGATCTGCGATCAACAGCTTATCTTTTGAATTCAATAAAACTATTTGAGGATATCGGCGTATGGAACGATTTGCAAAAGCATTCCGAAAAATTGCGTATTATGAGAATTTGTACTTCCGAGGACAGTCATACAGATCAATTTCTAGAAAGTCGGTTCGATAGCAACGACCTTAATTTACCATATTTTGGATACAATATTCCTAACTGGTTTACAAAAGAAATCTTACTTTCATTAATAGATACGTTTCAAGACTCCAAAGTTATTTTTGGGTCAAAAGCGGCTCATTTAATGAGTTATTTAGATCGGTCATGTATTAAGTTGACAAATAATTGTGTTGTCTCATCAAAATTGATAATTGGTGCTGATGGGCGAGGAAGTAATATTCGAACCCTCTCAAATATTAAAATAAAAAAGTGGGACAACGCTCAAGATGCAATAGCTTGCATCGCTAAACATGAAAAATCACATGAGGAAGCATCTATCGAAATATTACAATCTGGCGGACCTTGCACACTTGTTCCATTAAAAAATACAATAAATGGTGAATTTCAATCAGCGGTGGTATGGATGGAGGAGCGGGTTCACGCAAAAAAACTGATGCTCCTAAATGATCATGACTTCTCTACCGAACTTTCTCAAAGAACAAAGCATATTTTAGGAAATTGCAAACTCAATAGCAGACGCACCATATACCCGATTATAACGCAAGTTGCAGATGAATTTTTTGGAAATAGAATGGCTCTTATAGCTGAAGCTGCTCATGTAATGCCACCAATAGGAGCACAAGGACTGAACACCTCTTTTGACGATATATCTTTGTTAGTAAAGTTGGTTAAAACTGCTCTCGAAAAGAAAAATGATATTGGAACGCCTGAGCTGCTAAGAGAATATGGGACAATCCGCCGTCGTCTGACCTTGTCTAAAATTTTTGGTGTAACTCTTCTAAATAATGTATCTAAATCAAATTTAGCTTTTACACAATCATTGAGAAAAGTTGGACTAGCCATGATTGATAAAAATTTATTGTTGAAGAAGACTCTGATGAAAACCGGATTGGGAAGAGGCTAATTAAACACCCGAATCTTTTTCAAATTTCCATTTCGATAAAAATCTTTAAACGTCCCACCCAACATAACTATAAAAATTGATGATATTTTTAAAACCTTTAAATACTTGCCATTCAAAAGTTTGAGTTTTAAAAGGAACAGAGACAGAAAGTGTACTCAAGTTTGAAAAATGAAAAGGATAATGACAATGCGCGTGTATTATGATCGAGATTGCGACGTAAATTTAATAAAGAACAAAAAAGTAGCTATCCTAGGATACGGGAGCCAAGGTCACGCGCACGCACTAAACTTGAGAGACTCTGGTGCAAAAAATCTGGTAATTGCGCTAAGAGAGAACTCCCCTTCAGCGCCGAAAGCAGAAGCAGAGGGATTAAGAGTGATGGGTATTGCTGAAGCGGCGGCCTGGTGCGATCTAATAATGTTTACAATGCCCGACGAACTGCAAGCAGACACCTATAACAAATACATCCACACGAATCTTAAAGAAGGATCTGCTATCGCATTCGCTCATGGTCTAAATATCCATTTTGGTTTGATCGAACCTAAACCAGGGATTGATGTCCTAATGATGGCTCCTAAAGGCCCAGGACACACTGTTAGAGCAGAATTTACAAAAGGAGGTGGTGTGCCTTGCTTGGTTGCTGTTGATAATAATGCCTCAGGGACGGCAATGGAAACTGGGCTTTCTTATTGCTCAGCGATTGGAGGAGGTCGGTCTGGTATCATTGAAACCGATTTTCGACAAGAATGCGAAACTGACTTATTTGGAGAACAAGCTGTGCTGTGTGGAGGGCTTGTTGAATTAATTAGAATGGGTTTCGAAACTTTAGTTGAAGCGGGTTATGATCCTGAAATGGCTTATTTTGAGTGTCTTCATGAAGTGAAGTTAATCGTT
>MDSV01118542.1_pt1 | contig 14935 bp, 15 predicted proteins | sample 810851 | NCBI WGS metagenome assembly MDSV01 (sample SAMN05326640, study PRJNA326480) | marine metagenome | isolation source: seawater | place: Atlantic Ocean: North East | collected 2012 | reverse complement strand
CCATATTGATTTTTATTTTTTGAAGTTCGTTTATCATATTCCATGACTTCTTTTTCTTCCACAAACTTTAATGTCTTGAAACTACTCACATCTTTTTTTGTCATAATTTTATTATTAGTCCAAAGACTATTTAAAAGAATAAAATTTTTTACTTCTTTAATTAATTTTGCACATTTATACCCATCAAACTCACACACTCTAATTGAGCCGTCCCAAGCTATAATTTCACCTTTACCTTGCAGTTTATCTTTTTTCCATGTGCCAAGCCATATTTCACCATCCTCAGCAAAAGTTAGCTCACCTTCTCCATGTAGTGAACCGTCTTTAAAATTACCTATATACTTATCTCCATCATTCCAAACGACTGTACCATAACCATTTTCACAATTTCCTTCAATGCAACCTATTCCTTCTGCATACATTTCACCATTTTTCCACTCACCTTCATATGTGTCTCCATTCGCCCAAACCAATGTTCCTTGTCCATGTATTTCTCCATTTTTCCACTCACCTTCATATGTGTCTCCATTCGTCCAAACCATTTTTCCTTGTCCATGTTCTTCTCCATTTTCCCACTCGCCTTCATATGTGTCTCCATTCGTCCAAACCATTGTTCCTTTTCCATTTTGACAATTTCCTTCAATGCAAGGGGTTTTTTCTTTCCAGACAATTTCTTTTCCAATTGCAAAGGACTGACATGTACCACTGATATTATTTACTGTTTGCCACTTTACACATTCATTTAAAGCACTTTCTTCATTATCGCCTGTTCCATATTCACATCTTCCATCGTTACCGATTACAACGTAGAAAAAATTATTTGGGTAATCCATTAAAATTTCAGGATACGCCTCATCTGTTATCCATGAACATACTTCTTTCGAAACAGCATTATTAATTAAGTAAAAAAAAATAATAAATAAAAAGATACAATTTTTTAATTTTAACATTTAAAATATATTTTACAAATTTATATAATTAAATAAATTCTACATAGAATTAATTTTTTTTCAATATTCTCTTCGTTTCTAGTAAATCATCTTAATAATTTAAAGTCTTCTATTTTTAATATGTGTAATTTGCATAGCTGTAATACATTAATTATTCTTTATTTGCATATTAATTTAACTATGTAGAGAACCGAAAGGCAAAAAAATGTTAAATATATTCAAAATATTAAATCAAACTTATCAAGATTCGTTCTATAACAATTTTGATAATGTCGATCCTCAAATAGTAAGATATTTTAGGAACGAATTCGGAGCATCGTGGAAAGAAGCTCTTAACAATTACATAGAAGAAAGCAGATCAAATAATGATAAAAAAGCTGCTTAAAAACTTTTTAGATAATTACTTTAAATCACAAGTGAGAATTGAAGAGGATTACTTAAGTAAATCCGCTAATTTATATGATCTAGATTTTCGTCTTAAAAATATTGATAAATTAAAAAATAATAAGATATTTCATTAAAATTATTATAAATTTTAAATTACTTTTTATTCCTATTATTAATCGCAATTGATCCAGAGGAAATTATTACAAATATTCCTACAATAGATAAAGCGCTGATTTTTTCAGAAAAGAAAATAATACCATATAAGGAGCCCCATAATATTTGTAAAAAAAGAAAGGGGCTTATTATACTGCTATATTTGCCCGCAATGTAGTATGCGGTAGTTAAAGCCCAGCCTGAAATCATTACTATAATTCCTGAACTGGCAAATAGCAAAAACTCTTTTCCTGAGGGAATCATTGGATCTGTTAAGAAAAATATATAAGAAAAAAGAGCAGCAGGAAGAAATCCGTAAAAAGTAAAACCATAAGTTGTGGCCATATATGAGTATTTGCTGACAACTGTAAAACTTAGAGCATTGGTTATTGCAACCAGTAAAACAAGAAATATATAAACATTAATACTATCGTTAGTAGGTCTTAAGACCATTATAACCCCGACAAAACCTATTAATATAGAAACCCAACTTATAAGATTAAGTTTTTCATTCAAAATTAACTTTGCAAAAATTAACATAAAAAAAGGTGTTGTCATTAATAATGTTGTAAAAATATTTATAGGAACATACTTGAGTGAATAAAAGATTATTAGTGTAATAAAAGTAAATTGCAAACCTCTGATTAATGGTAAAATATAATATTGTTTCTTTTCTAATAAAATGTGTTTTTTAATTCCACCATTAAACTTTAAAAATATAAGTAAAATTATAAGAGCTATGGTTAAGCCTATAGAATAATAATGATACCATTTATAATCATTAATAGTTAAAAATTTAGTGATTGTATCAAAAGTAGATCCTGTAAATCCATTGAGACAAATAAAAAAAATGCCTATTAATATTATTCTCATTTTTGGATATTTTTTAAATTGTTCCAGAATTCTCCATCAATTTTTATATTTAAATATTTTAAATTTTCTTTTATCTGACTTATTTCATCCATGCCTAATATAATTGAAGATACATACTTATTTTTCAATGGAAATTGAATAGATGCCGCTTGAATAGGTATGTTAAATTTCCTACATAATTTGTCAATTTCAATAAATTTTTTTTTAGTTTTTGCAGGTATCGCCTTATAAAAGTATGTTGATTGTTTTAAACCTTTTGCAAGAATTCCAGAATTGAATATACCAGCTAAAATAATACCAACATTTTTTTTTATTGCAGTTGAAAAAAATTTATCTTCTGCACTTGTGTCTAATAAAGTATATCTTCCTGCTAAGAGAACACAGTCAAATTGTTCGTTAGTTATAAATTTATTTGCCACCTCAGCATCATTTAATCCTAAACCTATAGCTTTAATTAGTTTTTCTTCCTTCAATTTTTGTAATGCAACATAAGCTCCTTTAAGTGATTGCTGAAAATAAAAATCAAATTTATTTTTATGTGTGAAATAGTCAACATCGTGTATTAGGCACAAATCAATACGGCTAACACCTAATCTTTTTAATGATTGTTCAAAAGATCTCATTACACCATCATATGTGTAATCTATTACAGGTTTAAAATTTAAGCCTCCTTTAAAAATACCTCTGTCAATTTTATCTTTATCTTCTTTAACTAAGTATCTTCCTACTTTAGTTGATATTAAATATTCATTTCTCTTTAGAGACTTAAAAAAGACACCCATTCTTTTTTCACTTAATCCATAACCGTATAGTGGAGAGGTGTCGTAAAAATTTATTTTATTTTTTTGTGACTCTTTAAGAATTTCTTGAGCCTGATAATTATTTAATTTTTTGAATAGGTTTCCTATTGGAGCTCCACCAAAACCAATAACAGGAAGCTTTATGTTTGTTTTTCCCAATAATTTTTTTTTAATTTCCAAGACTATTTGCTATAAGCAATAGCATACTCCTTAATTTTATTTAGCATTGAATTAACTCCATTTCTTCTACCTGGAGTTAACAATATATCCAAATCAAGTATTTTAAGCATCTCAAATTCTGAATTTTTAATTTCTTTTGGATTTCTGTTACCATAAATATCACACAAAATTGTTACCATTCCTTTGGAAATAAAAGCATCTGAGTCATAATAAAAAGACAAAATATTTTCTTTATGTATTGGCACTAACCACACTTGAGCCTGACAACCAGATACCTTGAAAGTTTCATTTCTGTACTCTTCTGGAAATTCTTTTGCATTTTTAGCTTGATCAATTAGAAATTTATATTTTTCCATTCCATCATCAAAAAGATCAAGTGAGTCTTTATAGTATTGAATTTTTTCTTTTATCGTCATCATTGCATATATTCTCTTAAGATTTTGGATGACTCCTCTGGCAGAACATCCATTATAAATACTCCAGCCATTGATTCTGATCCAGCTAAAATTTTTGGTTTGTCATTATGACGTAACGGAGGATAAAATTCTACATGAAAATGAAAATTATTATCATCTAGATTAGGAGATGCGTGCAGTCCCATTATATAAGGACATCTTTTATTTAAAAATCTGTCGTATCCACTAACTACTTTTTTTATTGCTTTTGCGAAAGACTCAATTTCTTCATCATTAAATTTCCAAGGACCAGGAACTTGTTTTCTAGGAATAATCCATACTTCATAAGCGTACCTAGCAAAAGGAGGTACGGCTACAATAAAATGATCATTTTGATAGACATAGTATTTTTTTTCTAGGTCAGACATTATTTTTAATAAGAAATTTTCTTGATTAAATGCCTGAGCCTCAATTTTTATTGCTGGAGGTATAAAAGGATAAGCATATATTTGTCCATGAGGATGATGTAAGGTTACTCCACATTCTTGACCTCTATTTTCAAAGGGCATAATATATTTTACATTATCAATATTTTTTAGTTCATTATATCTATCTATCCAAACATATATTAACAATTTAATTCTATCTAAATCCATCTCTGCAATAGTACTAGAGTGATCGGATGAATATACAACTACCTCACACTCACCTTTTGATGGCTCTGTTTTTATATTTTCTAAATCAACACCTTCTCCATTTTGATTGAAGCTTGCCCATCTATTTGGAAAAACAGCTACTTCAAAATCTTTAAATGGTATTTCAGTTGGAAAATTTAAATTAGCGCCAGGACAAAGAGGACAATATTCCTTAGGAGGAAAAGAAGTTCTATCTTTTCTTTCGGCAGAATAAGTTACCCATTCTTGCCTTGATGGATTCCACCTCATATGTGGCTTGGGACCTTTTGTTATTTTAAGTTCTGTTCCAGATTCTTCAATATGTTCTTTGTAGCCAAATATTATTAACTGCTTATTATCATTACGTAAAAAATTTCTTTTAAATATTTTTTTCATTTAGTTTCTTTTCCCATTCAATGGATGAGCTAATTATTTCTTCTAAATTATTATATTTAGGTTCCCAATTAATATATTTTTTTATTTTTGATATATCTGAAACAAGTTTTTCAACATCTCCATCACGTCTCTTGGAAAATTTGTGATGAATGGCTCCATTACATAATTTATTTGCGGCATTAACAACATCTAAAACTGAAAAACCAATTCCATAACCACAATTAAATATATTTGATTCATTATTTTTTACTAAATGTTTAGCAACCTCTACATGTATTTCTGCTAAGTCACTAACATGTATATAGTCTCTAACCGCAGTTCCATCAGGCGTGTTATAATCATTACCGAAAATTTCAATTTTATTTCTTTTTCCAACTGCAACTTCACTAAGAATTTTTATCAAATGAGTTGATGTCTTTGATATTTGACCAGCTCTCAAAAGTTTATCTGCTCCAGCTACATTAAAATATCTCAAGATGATACTCTTAATTTCTTTATAATTTTCAATTAGATATTGCTCAGTTTTAACTTTTGATTCTGCATATGGGTTTTGAGGATTTAAATTATCTTTTTCTGATATTAAATCATTATTTGAGGACCCGTAGCCTGAGGCTGTTGACGAAAATATAATTTTATTTAAATTATTTTTTTTACAAGTTTCAAAAAGTTTAATTGCATTTTCAGTATTGTTTTCAAAATATTTTGCCGGCAATCTAACTGACTCTTCGACTTGAATAAAACCAGCAAAATGCATTAGTACATCAAATTTTTCATTATTAATAATTTTCTCTATTTTATGTACATCGTTAATATTGCATTTTGTAAAATTAACTTCTGGAGGAATTAGTTCTGAGTTACCAGTTGAAAGGTTATCAATTATATGAATATTATGGCCTTTTTCAATTAACGATAATACTACATTGCTTCCAATGTAACCGGCACCACCTGTAAGAAGGATATTCACAATTATAATTTAAATTATATTACAAATAATTACTAAGAAAAAATTGATACATTCATCTTTCAAGTTTAAAAGAACTTAATGTCTCAAAAAGTAATCGACAGTCACTTTCATATCTGGGATTTAAAAAATGATTATCCCTGGTTAAAAAATTTAAAGTCATTTTCTCTCAATTCTAACTATCAAATAAGTGACTATATTGCTGACTTCAGTGAGATTAATGTAATAAAAACGGTTCATATTCAGGCAGAGATAACAAAGGAAAAACGTGTTTATGAAACTCAATGGTTACAAGATATTGCTGATCAAAATGATCAGGGCTTCCCAAATGCCATAATTGGTTATGTTGATTTTAGTGATGATAAGATTGAAGAAGACTTGGAAAGACATTGCCAATATAAAAATTTTAGAGGAATAAGACAAATATTAAAAACAAAAATAAATGATAATACAGATTTGTTAATAAATTCTAAATGGTTTAAAAATCTAGAACTATTAAACAAATTCAATCTAAGTTTTGATTTATTGATAATGTTTCACCAATTTGATAAAGCATTTAACGTTATAAAAAAATATCCAAATACACTTTTTATAATAAATCACTGTTTATGGCCTGAGGGAACTGAAAAGAGTCTCCATGATTGGAAAAAAGCACTAAAAAAAATATCTACATTAGATAACGTCGTTATTAAGATTTCTGGATTTGGAGAATGGTTGGTACCTTGTAATGTTGAAAATATAAAAGGTTATGTATTAGAAGCAATTGATAATTTTGGTATCAATAGATGTATGTTTGGAAGTAATTTTCCAGTTGATAAACATTTTTCAAAAAAATCGTTCAAATTTTTTTGGAATTCATATTTTGAAATAACAAAAAAACTTTCACAAAATGAAAAAAATAAAATTTTTTTTCTTAATGCTGAAAAATATTACAATATTTAACTATGACAAAAATAATTAGTATAAGCGTCTCAGATATTAGATTTCCAACTTCAAAAGATTTAACCGGATCTGATGCAATTCACACCGATCCTGATTACTCTGCTCCATATGTAGTGATTGAGACAGATGATCCTTCTTTAGTTGGATATGGAATTAATTTTACATTGGGTAAAGGTAATGAGATTGTAACAAAATGCATTCAATGTTTTTTTCCGATTTTTAAAAATCTATCTCTTGATGAAGTGGAAAACAATATAGGTGGTTTGTGGAGTGAATGTGTTGATCACAGTCAACTTAGATGGCTAGGTCCTGAAAAAGGTGTTGTTCATCTTGCTGTTTCTGCTTTATTTAATGCATTATGGGACTTAATTTCAAAAAAAAATAAAAAACCACTATGGCGATATGTTGTTGATACAAACCCTAAAAAAATAATTGATTGGCTACCATTTAAACATGTTGATGATGCTCTAAGTAAAAACGAAGCTTTAGAGATTTTGACCAAAAGCCAAGAATACAAAAATGATAGAATAAAAAAATTAGAAAGTGAGGGCTACCCCTCTTATACTACAGCAGCAGGTTGGTTAGGTTATTCTGATGATAAGATTGTTGATTTATGTAAAGAATATATGGCTAATGGTTGGAAATATTTTAAAATAAAAGTAGGTAAAAATTTTGAGAGAGACTCGCATCGCCTTGATATTATAAGAAAAACAATTGGTAACAATAATTATTTAATGATTGATGCTAATCAACAATGGAGTGTTGATGAGTCTATAAAATATATTAATGCTTTTAAAAAGTATGATGTTTTTTTTGTAGAGGAACCAACTCATGCAGATGATATATTGGGATTTATTAAAATTAAGAAAAATGTTGGTGAAGTTAAACTTGCAACAGGAGAAGCTTGCTCGAACAGAGTAATGTTTAAACAATTTTTACAATCTGGGGCCATGAATATATGTCAAATTGATAGTTGTAGATTAGCTAGTATTAATGAAATTTTAATAGTCATGCTTATGGCACATAAATTCAATGTTCCAGTTTTTCCACATGCTGGTGGAGTTGGGCTATGCGAGTATGTACAACATTTATGTATGATAGATTATGCACTAATAAATGGAGAAAAAGATAATAAAGTGGTTGAGTATCAAGATAGCTTACATAATCATTTTAAATTTCCATGTAGAATTGTAAAAGGTAATTATATACCTCCTAAAGATCATGGATATTCTATTGAAATGAAAGAAAAGTCTGTTATTGAGTTCTCTTACCCCAACGGAAACTATTGGAAAAGTTAAAATGAGATTAAAAGATAAAAAAATAATTGTAACAGCAGCAGCACAAGGAATTGGTAGAGCAACTGCTATAAAGTTTGCAAATGAAGGAGCCTCAATTATTGCCACAGATATTAATGAAGAAAAGCTATTAGACTTAGAAAAAAAACATCCAAATATCAAGACTCAAAAACTTGATGCTTCTGATAAAAATGCAGTTGAAAAATTTTGTGCATCTATAAATAACGTTGATGTACTTTTTCACGCAGTTGGATTTGTGCATCATGGGACTCTCTTGGACTGTGATGATAAAGAATTTTATAGATCGATTAATGTTAATGTTTATTCAGCTTATTTGATGAGTTACAACTTAGTGCCAAAAATGTTAGATAATGGCAAAGGAAACATTATAATTGTCTCTTCCGCTGCTTCAAATGTCAAAGGAGCTCCTAATCGATTAATATATGGAACAACAAAAGCAGCTCTTAATGGTTTTGTAAAAGCACTTGCTATAGATTATGTCAAAAAAGGAATACGATGTAATGCTATACTTCCTGGAACGGTAGAAACCCCTTCTTGGGAAGGTAGAGTTAATGTGGCTGAAGATCCAAAGAAAGCTAGAGAAGATTTTATTGCTCGACAAGCGATGGGAAGACTTGGGCAACCTGAAGAAATTGCTTCTCTTGCTACTTACCTAGCTAGTGACGAGTCAGATTTTGTTACAGGAACGCTAAACCTAATTGATGGAGGGTGGACTTTATAATGAAAATATTAAGATATAGAATTGGTGATAAAGTAAAACCGGGAATTCTAGATCACGAAAAAAAAATTCGTGATGCATCTAGTTTGGTAAATGATTGGGATAGTGAAAATGTCACAATAGAAAAATTAAATTCTGTTAAACAAATTGAAGTTAACTCACTGCCTATTGTCGAAGATAATAATGGAATTGCTCCGTGTGTATGCAAAAAAAGTGTAGGTAAGTTTATTTGCATTGGCTTAAATTATTCTGATCATGCTGAAGAAACAGGACTAAAAGTTCCTCCAGAGCCAATAATATTTTCAAAAGCAACTAGTGCAATCATTGGTCCTAATGATAATGTAGAAATCCCTAGAAAATCAGTAAAATCTGATTGGGAAGTAGAACTTGGAGTGGTTATAGGAAAAGAAGCAAAATATATTTCTGAAGATCAATCCCAATCTCATATTGCTGGATATTGTGTTGTAAATGATCTTAGTGAAAGAGAGTTTCAAATTGAACATTCAGGTCAATGGGTGAAAGGTAAATCTTGTGATACTTTTGGACCAATTGGACCATATTTAGTAACAACTGATGAAATAGTAGATCCACAAAACTTAAAAATGTGGCTTGATGTTAATGGCAAAAGAATGCAAGATGGTTCAACTAGTACTATGGTTTATGGAGTAAACTTTTTGATAAGTTATTTGAGTCAATTTATGTCTTTACAGCCTGGCGATATTATTTCTACTGGTACGCCCCCTGGTGTAGGAATGGGAATGAACCCACAAGTATTTTTAAAACCTGGCGATGAAATACAACTTGGTATTGATGGTTTAGGACAACAAAAGCAAAATGTAATTTCAGGATAATGTTTAATTCAATTAGTAAATGTAGAAATACTGAAGACTTTCGAAAACTTGCAAAAAAAAGATTACCAGGTCCAATCTTTCACTATATCGATGGAGCAGCAGATGATGAAGTAACATACAGAAGAAACACAGAGTCATTTGAGCAATGTGATTTAGTTCCAAATGTTTTAGCCGGTGTAGAAGATATAGACATGTCTACAACAGTTATGGGTAAAAAAATTGATATGCCTCTATATTTTGCTCCGACTGCTTTACAAAGATTATTTCATCACGATGGTGAATTAGCAGTTGGTAAAACAGCGCAAAAGTTTGGAACAATGTTTGGAATTTCTTCACTAGGAACAACAAGTATTGAGGATATTGCAAAGCATGTATCAACTCCTAAATTATTTCAACTTTATGTTCATCGTGACAAAGGGTTAACAAATAATATGTTGGACAGATGCAAGGATGCAAAATTTGATGGATTAGCCTTAACCGTAGACACGATTGTTGGAGGAAACAGAGAAAGAGATTTATTAACTGGTTTTACCTCACCACCAAAACTAACTTTAAATAGTTTAATAAGTTTTGCAATGCACCCTAATTGGGCTTTTAATCACTTTACGCATTCAAGATTTGAGCTTCATCAAATAAAACACTGGATTAGAGAAGGAAATAAAATATCACTTTCTATTCATGATTATTTTACGAAGATGCTTGACCAATCTATGGATTGGAAAGCGGCAGAAGAAATTCGTAAATATTGGGGGGGCGAATTTGCCCTTAAAGGGATAATGTCAGTAGAAGATGCAAAGAGAGCAATAGACATAGGAGCTTCAACAATAATGATATCAAATCATGGAGGAAGACAGTTAGATGGATCAAGATCTCCATTTGACCAACTTGCTGAAATAGTTGATGCTGTGGGCGATAAAATTGATGTAATTTGTGAAGGTGGTATTAGACGAGGAACGCATGTTCTAAAAGCACTTTCTTTAGGCGCAAAAGCTTGTTCAGGGGGGAGAATGTATCTTTATGCCCTTGCTGCTGGGGGTCAAAAAGGTGTTGAAAAAGCCATGAGTAATATGAAAAATGAAATTGAAAGAGATATGAAGCTTATGGGAGTAAAAAATATAAGTGAATTATCAAGAAAAAATCTTAGATTCAGATAAATTCACAAATTTTTAAAAAAAATTATTTATTCTCACTTAATTTTATTCTAAAAATTTTTTATGAATGATGAAATTGAACCTATTTTAGTTGGTGACACTGATGACATTGAAATAGGCAGTGTTGAAAATTTTGAATATGAAGATAATAATTTTGCAATATTTAGGTTAGAGTCAGGTTTTTTTTCAACACAAGGAAATTGTAATTGTGAAGAAAGAGCTCCTTTGAGTGAGGCTGAGATAGAAGATGAAGAACTTGAATGTGTTAGTTGTGGAAATACATATAGTATTGTATCAGGTGATTGTATAAGTGAGCCAGAGCTAGATGGATTAAAAATTTTCGATATCTCTGAAGAAGATGGAAGTATTTACCTTAGCCTTTAAAATTTTAATTCATTGAAATTAATAATATTACTTTTATTTAAATCGCTTTTATTTTTTAAAAAAAAAGCAACATTTTTACATGACTCGATAGACATTCTTTTTCTGCACTCAATTGTTAAAGCGGAATTGTGTGGTGTTAACAAAATATTATTTAGAGTAAAAAATTTGCTATTTTCTGAAGGCGGTTCTTTCTCAAACACATCTAATCCAGCTGCAAAAATGTTCTTATTAAACAAAGCTTCATAGAGTGCATTTTCATTAACAATACCTCCCCTTGCTGTGTTTATTAAAATCAAATTTTTTTTAAACATACTGAATTCATTATAAGAAATTAAATTTTTAGTTGAGTCATTTAGAGGAAGATGAATACTTATATAATCTGCAATTTTAAAACCTTCTATTAATTCAACTGGTTTACAATTATTTGAAATAATAGATTCGTTATTTACAAAAGGATCATATACATTAACTTCCATATCAAATCCCAAACATCTTTTTGCCAATGCTTTTCCTATTCTTCCAAAACCTAGTATCAATATTTTTTTTTGATATAATTCAAAGAAATCAGGGAGACTTCCTTTTTTATCAAAACCATTTGCTCTTGTAAGACTATCTGAAGCAAAAATATTCTTACTAAGTACTAGCATCATTGTGATTACATGTTCAGCAACACTTACTGCATTCGATTGTCCAGTTATTGCTAAGGCAATTTTTTTTTCATTAAGATATTTCAAATCTACGTTGTCATATCCTACGCCATGACGCGCAACTATTTTAAGCTCGTTACATTTTGATAAAATATCTGCATTTAAGTTTGCAGTTCTAATAATAATACCGTCAATTTCTGATAAATTTGAAATTAAATTGCTTTTCTCATAATTATTTATGCTTACAATTTCAAAATTTTCTGAAATTAAAAAATCTATTCCATCATTATGAATTTCTCCTAAAATAGCTATTTTCATTATTTATTTTATATGCCAAATAAAATAAAAAATAAATTGTTTAACTCTTTAAAAAAAATATTATTGGAATAAGATCATAACATTAATGATGGGGGAAAGATGAAAACTGTAAGACTGTCGTGCTCACACGCACTTATTAAGTTTTTGATAGCACAAAAAACTATAATTAACGGTAAAAAAGAACCTTTATTCCCCGGTGCTTTTGGTATTTATGGTCATGGGAATGTGGCTTGTATTGGCCAAGCAATGGAAGAATTTCAAAATGATTTGCCAGGATACAGGGGCCATCATGAACAAAACATGGCCTTAACAGGTATAGCTTATTCACGGGCTATGCGCAGAAAACAAATTTTTATTGCAACCTCTTCTGTAGGACCAGGGTCTACTAATATGGTTACTGCTGCTGCAGTAGCCTTGAGTAATAGATTACCTATATTATTATTACCAGGAGACACATTTTCAAGTCGCTTCCCTGATCCTGTACTTCAACAAGTTGAGCACTTTAATTCTCCTTCAATTACACAAAACGATTCTTTTAAAGCAGTATCAAAATATTTTGATCGTATAACTAGACCAGAACAAATTCTCTCATCTTTACCCCAAGCTTTAAACACAATGCTTGATCCTGCTGATTGTGGACCCGCTGTTATATCTATTTCTCAGGACGTCCAAGGAGAAGCTTTCGATTATCCGGAGATTTTTTTTGAGGAAAAAGTTCATACAATTAGAAGAATTTATCCAGACCCAAATCAAATTAATGCAGCTGCAGAAAAATTAAAGCTATCTAAACAACCAATAATAATTTCAGGTGGAGGAGTATTATATTCTGAAGCTGAGGAGGAAATATCCAATTTTGCTAAAAAGCATAACATACCTGTAACAGCAACAGTAATGGGAATCGGATGTATGGATAAGGATAATCCTTATTATATAAGTGCTATAGGATGTCTTGGAGAAGGGTCATCAAATAAACTATCAAAAGAAACTGATTTGGCTTTAGCAGTTGGAACAAAGTTATCAGATTTTACTACTGGCTCTTGGACAAATTTTCAAAATGAAAATTTTCAATTAGTTTCATTAAATACTTCTCGTTTTGATACAAGTAAGCACAGAGCAACTCCAGTAGTAAGTGATGCAAAAGTTGGATTACAAGAACTATCAAAAATTTTGGGAGACTGGAAAGCGCCTAATGAGTGGTATAACAAAGCTATTGAGGAGAAAAAAATATGGGACTCCTATGTATTAAAAGAAAGTAGCCCTACAAATCAAGAGTTACCATCTTATGCTCATGCAGTAGGAGCTATATACCGTAATGCAGATCCATCAGATATAGTTGTTACGGCAGCAGGGGGATTAGTTGGTGAAGTTGTTCAAATTTGGAAACCAAAGCAACTTAATACTTTTGAAACTGAGTGGGGTTTTAGTTGTATGGGATATGAAATATCTGGTGCATTGGGAATTAAAATGGCAAAACCAAGTCAAGATGTAATTGTTTTTGTTGGAGATGGATCATATCTCCTTCAAAACAGTGATATTTATAGTTCGATAATGTACGATAAAAAATTAATAATTGTTGTATGTGATAATGGTGGTCATATGGTTATCAATCGTTTGCAACTCGCAAAAGGTGGAAAAGAATATCTTTGTAACTTAAGATCAGCAAGAGCATCAAATTTACAATTTGTAGATTTTGAAGCCCATGCAAAAAGTATGGGCGCTAATGGTGAATCAGTTAAATCAATATCTGATCTTGAAGCTGCCTTTAAAAGAGCTAAGGAATCAGACAAAACATACGTAATTTCAATACTTACTCATGGATATGAGTGGTTAGAAGGTTCAGCTTTTTGGGAAAGTCCAACTTTGGAAGTACACTCAAGTGAGGGCAATAAGAAAGCTTATAAAGAGTTTATAGAAGGCAAAAATAAACAACGTAAAGGTATTTAGCAGTTTTAGTTAAAATTTTTTTAATATTAAAGGTTGATTTATAGATTTTGATCTTGTAGTTTTTTTTCAAAATTGGAGGAATAATGAATAAATTAAAATTATTTATCATCAGTTTATTCTCAGTATCATTCTTTAGCGCAGCTGCAGTTGCAACTGAAGCTTGTTTGATTACTAAAACTGATATCAACCCTTTCTTTGTTAAAATGAAAGAGGGCGCTGAAGCTCGTGCAAATGAGTTAGGTATTAAGTTATCATTCTTTGCGGGTAAAGTAGATGGTGACCATGAAACTCAGGTAAGAGCTGTAGAGACTTGTATAGCATCAGGGGCTAAAGGTATTTTAATTGCCGCGTCTGATACAAAAGCTATCGTTCCTGTTTTAAAAAATGCTCAAGATAATGGACTTCTAGTTATTGCATTAGATACTCCACTTGAGCCAATTACAGCAGCAGACTCAACATTTGCTACTGATAATTTTAAAGCAGGTGAATTAGGAGGAGCTTGGGTTGCTTCAAAATTAGGAGCAGACGGAGTAGCAAATGCTAAAATCGCAATGCTTGATCTAAACGAAAGCCAACCATCTGTTGGTGTTCTTAGAGACCAAGGATTTTTAACTGGTTTTGGAATTGATGTTAAAGACGTTTCAAGATGGGGCGATGAAGATGACCCTCGTATCATTTGTAATGAAGTAACAAATGGTAATGAAGAAGGTGGAAGAACAGCAATGGAAAAATGTCTTCAAAGAGACCCTGATATTAACGTTGTTTATACAATTAACGAGCCTGCAGCAGTTGGTGCTTATGAAGCATTAAAAGCTATGGGTAAGGATGATGGAAGTGTGCTTATTGCTTCAGTTGACGGAGGTTGCCCTGGTGTAAAGGATGTTGAAAGAGGTAT
>MDSV01003477.1_pt1 | contig 14935 bp, 6 predicted proteins | sample 810851 | NCBI WGS metagenome assembly MDSV01 (sample SAMN05326640, study PRJNA326480) | marine metagenome | isolation source: seawater | place: Atlantic Ocean: North East | collected 2012 | reverse complement strand
TGCGCGGGCCGCGCGCCGACGCGCCCGGGCGCGACCCGCCGCGGCTGACGGTGGCGGCGCTCAACCTGAAAACCGTGGTGAACCACCGCGCGAACGTGAACGAGATCGCGAGCGCGTCCGTGGTGTACGTGCGCGACGTGCGCGCGGACGCGGCCACGCCCACGGCGACGCTGCGGGACGTCAACCGCGTGCGCCACTTCTCCTGCGTGCGGCGGCTGGACGGCGTCTCAATGCCTCCCGGGTGGGACGGCGTCGTGGCGCACGAAAACGCCAACAACCCGGCGGCGCGGCGCACCAAGTCGGTGGTGCTCTCCTCGCAAACCTCGGAGCGCGGCCTGCTGTCGTTCCTGCTCGCCAGGCTGCAGCAGCTGGACGCGGACGTGATCGTGGGCCACAACATCGCCGGGTTCGACCTGGACGTGCTCCTGCACAGGCTGCAGGCGAACAAGGTGCCGCACTGGTCGCGCGTCGGCCGCCTGAAGCGCGCGCGCTTCCCCAACCTCAACGGCGGCGGCGGCGGCGGCGGCGGCGGCGGCGCGTCCCTGGGCGCGATGTCGTGCGTCGCCGGCCGGCTTCTGGCGGACACCTACCTCGCGTCGCGCGAGTTCATCAAGGAAGTGTCCTACACGCTGACGTCCCTGGCGCAGAACCAGCTCAAGATGACCCGGCACGAGGTGCCCTCGGCGGAGATCCCGAGCAAGTTCGGCACGGCGGCGAGTTTGCTCTCGCTCACCAAAGCCACCGAGCACGACGCTTGGCTCAGCCTCGGGCTGCTGTTCCACCTCTCCGTGCTCCCGCTGTCGCGGCAGCTCTCCAACATCGCGGGCGTGACGTGGTCCAAGACGCTGCAGCACACGCGCGCCGCGCGCGTCGAGCACCTGCTCCTGCACGAGTTCCACGCCCGCAAGTTTCTGCTGCCGGACAAGCTCTCGGCGAAGGAGCGCAAGCACGGGCGCGGCGCGCGCGCCGACGCCGAGGACGAGGACGGCGACGCGTCGGTGAAGGCTGGCAAGAAGAAGGGCGGCCCCGCGTACGCGGGCGGGCTCGTTCTCGAGCCGAAAAAGGGTCTGTACGACAAGTACGTGCTGATGCTGGACTTCAATTCGCTGTACCCGTCCATCATCCAGGAGTACGACATCTGCTTCACCACCGTGGCGCGGCCCAAGCCCGACCCGGCGGACCCCGACGCGGCACCGCCGCCGGTGTCGCTCCCCGAGCCGCCCGCCGGGGGGCCGGGCGGCCCGAACGCCGCGGTGCTCCCGCAGGTGATCCGCAAGCTCGTGCAGAGGCGGCGCGACGTGAAGAACCTGCTCAAGTCCGAGCGCAACCCCGCGGTGCGCGAGCAGCTGGACATCCGGCAGCTCGCCTTCAAGCTCACCGCCAACTCCATGTACGGCTGCCTCGGGTTCGCGGCGTCGCGCTTCTACGCCAAGCCGCTCGCCGAGCTCACCACGCTGCAGGGCCGCGAGATCCTGCAGAGCACCGTTGATTTGGCGCAGGGCACGCTCGGTCTGGACGTGGTGTACGGCGACACGGACTCCATCATGGTGAACACCAACAGCAACAATCTGCAGGAGGTGATGTCCGTCGGAATGGCGGTGAAGAAGGAGGTGAACAAGCGGTACCGCCTGCTGGAGATTGAGATTGACGGCGTGTACAAGTCGATGTTGCTCCTGAAGAAGAAGAAGTACGCGGCGCTCAAGGTGGAGCACGGCGTGGATGGCCAGATCACCACCGTGATGGAGCAGAAGGGCCTCGACATCGTGCGCCGCGACTGGTCGCTCATCGCCAAGGCGCAGGGCAACCGCGCGCTGGACCTGATCCTCTCCGGCCGCCCGGCGGAGGACGTCGTGGAGGACATCCACGAGTCGCTGCGCAAGTGCCGCGAAGACCTCGTGGCGGGCGCGGTGACGATGGACCAGTTCGTCATCACCAAGCAGCTCACCAAGCGCCCGGAGGACTACCCGGACGCCGCGAACCAGGCGCACGTGCAGGTGGCGCTGCGCCTGCGCGCCGCGGGCAAGCACGAGGGCACGAACCAGGGCGAGACGGTGCCGTACGTCATCGCCGTGAAGACGGACGCCTCGGGCGAGGACATCGCCGCCGGCAAGTGCGGCGCGTCCGGCGGCAAGGGCCTCGCCGACCGCGCGTACCACCCCGACGAGGTCACCGCGCCGGGTTCGGGGCTGAAGCTGGACCTGCACTACTACCTGACGCAGCAGGTGCACCCCGTGGTGAGCCGCCTGTGCCAGCCCATCGAGGGCACCGACGCGGCGCGCATCGCGGACTGCCTGGGCCTCGACCCGAGCAAGTTCCACCACCAAGTCGCGCACGCCGCCGCCTCCGGCGACGACGACGACTTCCTCAACGCGGGCTCCGCGCTGGACGACGAGGAGCGCTTCAGGCGCTGCGCGCCGCTCAGGCTCAAGACCGAGGCGGGCGCGTTCGACTTCCCGGGCGTCGCCGCGATCCTCGCGGGAAAGGTGGACGGCGACGCCGCGCTGGCTCCGCCGCCCGAAAAAGAGGAGGGCGCGGCCAAGGAAAACGCCGCCGTAAACCCCGCCGCCGCGCCGCCGCCGGCGAAGGCGGCCGATCCGGCTCGAGGGTCCACCAAACCCCTCTCCGGGCACGCGCTGGCGAACCAGGTGCGCCTGGCCGTGCGTGCGGCCACCATGGACTACTACGCGACGCCCCTGCGCTCGGATGACGAGCTGGCGCCCGCCGAGACGCGCAACGTGTCGCTCCGCGTCGCCGGCGAAGGCGCCGGCGAGCAGGCTGAGCCGGGGACGCTTCCCGGCGACCCCAAGCTGCAGGGCGTGATGTCCAAGGTGGTCTCCGAGGCGAGCCTGTACACGCAGCTGGTGCACTTCCGCCGCCTGCTCTGCGTGCCGGACGCGCTCGCGCGCCTGCCGGAGAAGGAGCGCGACGCCGCGCGCGCGCGCGTGCCGCCGGCGACGGCGGAGGCGCTGCGCCTCGCCGTCGCCGCCGTCGACGAGACCCTCGAGCGCTCGGCGTACCGCTGGATCAACCTGCGCGAGCTGTACGGCGCCGCGGGCGTGGCGTGAGTGACAAAAGGGAGGCGCAGGCGAGATTTGATCGCGGAGAGAGAAGGACAAAAAGCAGGCTGTTTTTGTGATACTACTACACCGGGTCCCCGCGTCCCGTGTCCCGCGCGCGCGACTTCACGACTCGGTCCGCTCCTCCCGCGACGTCCGCGTCGTCACGAACGACGCGACTTGGTTCGCGAACCAGTTGCCGCACCCGTCCAGGGCGTGATTCGCGGTCGCCCGCGTGCCGTACTGCGCGACCGCGAGCGCCGGGAACCATTTCCGCTCGTGCCCGTTTGCGGCGCGTCCGCTTCCGTCACCGCACATCGCCTTCTCGACCGCCTTCTCGAACGCGCCGCGCTCCGCGGCGACGCGCTCCCTGAGAAGCTCCGCGCCGAGCCCGCGAAATCGCGCCGATCCGCCCTCGCGTTTCGAGCACGGCGCGTACTCGTCGTCGGCGCTCCGCACCCACAGACTCGGGGGCGCGTCGTGGGAACCCAGGTGCCCTATTTGCTGAAACAGCTCCGCCTCCGTGAGGTCCGAGCTGAACGTGTCGTCCGAGGTCATGCGCCCGGAAAGGCTGGCGTACCGCGCCGCGGTCACGGGCGCGCCGAACGTCCCGGGCGTCGAGCGCGGCATCAAGCCGTCGCCGTCGCCTGACGCGCACATCCCGCGCGCGGACGCGTTGGCGGCGGCGATGGCCTCCTCGCCGTGCTCCATGCACATGGCCTCGCGGTCGCTCACCGGCGCCTGAAGCACCGCGGCAGTGACGTCCGCGCGGTGCCTCCCCCGCTTCAGGAAGCGCACGATGTCTTGGCAACCCGTCGAGTGCCCGACGAGGGCGACGGCGTGCTTCTTCTCGTTTCCGCCGTCTTTTCTTTTCGATTCCGCGGTCGCGCTTTTCGCGCTCGCCAGGATCCGGTCGACGACCAGGTCCAGCTCCCGCACGTCCGTGTCCAGGTCGGAGACCCCGAACCCGAGGTACGCGCTGGAGAGCGTCGGCTGGCACAGCCGCCAGTTCTTCTCCTCCAGCGCCGCCGCGAGTTTCGGGAGATAGGACAACGACATCGGGCCGTCGGTGAGACCGCCGATGAAGACGGCGGTGCCTTCGCTGTCGCACACCTCCGGACCGCTGGTGAACATCACGAGGGTCGGATCGTTCTTGTACACCGTCAGGTCGCCCCTCAGCGAGGCGCCCGCGGATGTCATCGCACGAGCGGTTGGACGCGAGCGCCGACGGGCGGGGACTCTGCTGATCCGCGAAGGGAGCGAGGCGGAGCACGCGCGCATCGACAGTGGCGTTCAGTGGCGTTTCCCCTTTTCTTAGTCCGACGTCCCATGCCGACCTCGCAAAATCGTTGTTACTTTTCTCGGACGCGAGAACGAAAGCGTCGTGGCTCTTCCTCGACGACGGCACTCCGCGTCGCGCGCGCATGCCGCCCCCGCCCGCGTCGACGCTCCGCCCTACGCGCCTCGTGACGTCGTCTCGACTCCGCCGTCCCGCGAACGACGCGATCGCCGCGCGACTCTCCGCTCGAGGGCTCTCCCGCGGCGCTTTTCGCGGTCGACCGCTGCTCGCTCGCCGTCCCGTGGTGTTCGCGCTCGCGCTCGCCTATTCCGTCCCCGGGCGCGCCATGGCGTGGCGAAGCAGCGGCGCTTCGAACGATGACCTCGTGAACAACCTGCGGAACAACGGCGTGATCGAGCACGCCGACGTCGCGGCGGCGATGAAGGCGGTCGACCGAGGCTTCTACGTCGTGCGGGGCTCCGGCGATCCCTATCAGGACTCGCCCCAGGGCATCGGCAGCGGCGCCACAATCTCCGCGCCGCACATGCACGCGCACTGCCTTGAGGTGCTTCGCCCGTGGCTGAAGCCCGGCGCGCGCGTGCTGGACGTCGGTTCGGGCACGGGCTACCTCACCGCGCTGTTCGCGGCGTTCGTGGGGGAGAAAGGCCTGGTGGTCGGCGTCGACCACATCCCGGCGCTGGTGGCGCAGTCGGAAAAAAACATGCGCGCCGACGGAAAGGGGCGGCTTCTCGACGACGGCGTCGTCGCGCTCGCCGCCGCAGACGGTCGGTTCGGGGACCCGGAGAACCGCGGGCCGTTCGACGCCATACACGTGGGCGCGGCCGCGCCCACCCTGCCGCAGGCGCTCGTGGACCAGCTCGCGCCGGGAGGAAGGCTGGTGTGCCCGGTCGGCCCCGAGGGCGGCGCGCAAGAACTCGTCGCCGCCGACAAATCGGAGGATGGCAAGAAGATCACCCGCCGCGCGCTCATGGGCGTCGTGTACGTGCCGCTGACGGACGCTGAGCACCAGCTGCGGAGGTTTTGAGGAGAGCGCCGCGAAACCGTGTTCGCTTCGACGCCCGACGACGGCGGCCCTGACGGGGCTCGGTTTAGGGTTTGGGGTGTCAGACAGACGCCGCGAAGACGCGAGACAGACGCGCGCGCGAGAGACGACTTTGTTTGTGACCATCCATTCGCGATTCGCGCCAAAATGGAAAAGGCTCGGACTGTCGGAGTCTACGCCGCGACGTCGGCCTCTCAGAGTGACACGTCGACGCTCGGGAAAAACGTTTCCAAGCGCACGCGAGATGTGCGATGTCTCACACCCGCGCGCGTCGCGCACGAGCTTTGTCTTCGTCGAGGAGCCTCGGACCAGGCGAACGCGCCCGCGTGTGCCCCGCGACCCGCCTTCTCCATGACGGCTGCGACCCACCGCCCCGAGGACCCCGCCGCGGTGCATTCCGCGGCGCTCTCGGCGTTCCTCTCTGGCCCGGCCATTGCCGCGGTCGATTCGCTGCCCGCGAAGCCGGCGTACGTGCCCGCTCACGCGGAAGGTGGGCCTATGAACGGTTCAGCAGCCTCGGCGGACCCCGAAAACATCCGCCGCCGCCGCTGGGGTGCCGGCGCGGACGTCGCCTCGTCCTCGCCTCGCGCGCCGGCGACGCCCGGCGACGCGCCGGCGACGCCGTCGCCGAGCGAGGTGAGCTGGTGGCAGAAGACCAGCTGGTTCAAGGAGGGCGCCGCGGACGTCGCGCCCGTGCTCGCGGACCCCACCGGCGCGGACGCGGGCCGCGGGGGGATAGCCGACGCGTCCGCCGCGAGCGACGGGACGTGCCGCAACCGCTTCACCGGGCCGGGCCAGAGGGATCCCCTGCGCCCGGCGACGGCGGGCAGCGTCTCGCTGAACGCCGAACCGGTGGAGGACCCCGGTGAGCTGTACGGTGGAGCCAACGCGTACGCGCGCGCCTCCGGGGGCGGCGTGTACGTGCCGGTGGGAGGCGCGATGGTGCACTCGAGGCTGTCCATTCAGCCGAGGAGCCGCCCCCGGCCCGCGGCCGCCGCCGAAGGACCCGGCGCGGAAAAAAACCTCCTCCCGAGACGATGCGCGGACGCGTTCGAGGCTTTGCTGCGCGGCGGCGCGCCACCGCCGGAGCGCGTCGCGTGCGCGGTGGCGTCGGCGGCGGCGCGGGTCAAGTACGACTTCGACTTCGCCAAAGGCGTCTGGGCGGTCAGAGACACGGGCGCGGTACTCGACGCGCGCGACGCCGCGACAGAAGCCGCGGCGAATGACGCGGCGGATGGTTTGAAAGCGAAAAAAGCGAACGAAACCGCCGAGCGCGACGCGGCGACCGCGACGGAGGCGAGCCAGAACCCGACGTGCGCGCACGCCGCGGCGACGCGCGGCGCCCGCATGCACCGCTTCGCCGCGGGGCACGAAGCCGCGCTCGCGGCGGCGGCGGCGAAGCGGCACGCGCGCGAGGCGTGTGTGGCCGCGGCGACGCTGAAGCGCGCCGCGGCGCAGGTGCCTCTGCCTCCGCTTGGCGCGAAAGAGCGCCGGTTCGCGCGCGCGCGCCGCGGCGGCGCCGACGCCGATACCGACGCCGACACCGACGCCGCGCCGAATGCATTAGATGCCGCGTCGACGGACGCCGCGCGCTGGCGCATGCTCCGCCTGCGCGAGTCGGGGGATGTCGTGTTCTTCGACGCGCCGGAGGCGTGCGAGGCGCTCGTGCAGGCGTGGCTGAGCGGGGAGACGCCGTGGCCCGAGATCCGCGTCATGGAGCTCAGCCGCGAGGCGCGCGCCGCCGGCGGCGTGCCGCGCGGCGCGCCCGGGCCGGTGGCCCCCGCGGCGCTCGCCGCGGCGGCGGCGGAGGAGCTCCGGCGCATCGCCGAGGAGGACGCCGAGGCGCGGCGCGCGGAGGAGGCGGCGTCCGCCTCGGCGTCCGCCTCGGAAGCGCCCTCGGGCGTCGCCCGGCGCCCTCCCGGGTCGACCGCGACCCCCCAGCAGGCCAACATCATCGAGCGGCTGGTGGACGCGACGGGCGCGAGTAGGCAGGCGCTCGAAGCCGCGGCGGAGGCGGGGAAATCAAAAAGCGGTGCCGGCGACGCCTCCGCTTCCGACCGCGACGTCGAGAGCCTGAAGGCGTCGCTCCGGGAGAACATCGTCGAGAAGCACCAGTTGAAAGCGCGCGCGTCCGCCGCGGAGGCGCGGGTCGCCGCGCTGGAAGCCGCGCTCGCCGCCGCCGGCATCGAGGCGCCGTGAAACGCGAAAAGAAAACGCGTATGTATACCGTCGCCCCGTATACATGTTAATAGCTATTATAACTGTACTATCACGTACCTTCGCACTCTAAAGCTCTTCCTTGCGACCCGCTTTCGGTTTCGCGAGCGCCTGCGAAATTTCGCGCGCCGCGCGTCGGCCCGCGGCGACGGCGCCGTCCACGTGGCCGCTCTTGCTCTCGGTCTCCGTGCCCGCGAAGTGCACGCCCCACGGCGCGATCTGGCGCAGCGCCGGGTGCCCGTACAGACGCCGCGGGTCGTCTCCGCGCGCGAGCTCGCCGCCGTCCCCGTCGTGCCACGTGTGTTTCTCGCCGGTCCACGCCTGGTGATACACGGCGAGGAGCTGGCCAGCCACGAGCGCCTCGCCAAACACCGAGCCGAGATCTTTCGCCACCGCCGCGGTCAACGCGGCGCCGGATCGGCCCGTCTTCGCGTCGGCGTGCGCGCCGAAGCTCAGCAGCCGCTCGCACGCGGCGGCGCCGAAGTTGACGCCCGCCAGGCACGCGCCCTTCTCGCCGAGGTCGTCGGGGTCCGCAGCCTCCCAGGTCACCGCGAGCAGGGCGTTCCCGCCGAACTTGGCGACGCCGGCGTCGCCGTTTCGCCTCCAGAAGTTTTCCTTGAAGCTCGCCACAACTTTGCACCAGTCCCCAGCCCAGGTCTGCGTGCCCCGCATCTGCGCGGCCTGCGCTTCGGGGAGCTCCGGCTCGAATGCGACGCGCGCGATGGCGACGCGGGGGGGGATCGCCACCACCGCGCGCGACGCGGAGACGGCCAAGCTGCCGCAATCGACGACGACGCCGCCTTCGGCGCGCTTTGCGATCTTTCGCGCCTCCGTGCCGTGACGGATGGCGCCGGCAGGCAGGGTCTTGGCCAAGGCCTCCGCGAGCGCGGAGTAGCCGCCGTCCATGCGAAGCGCGCCCGGACCGCAAGGCGCCATGTACTCGCCCCCGCCGGGCGCGCGCTTGCCCCCAGGTGCGCGGACGCCGCCGTCCAAGCGCTGGGGAACCCACGACAGACCGAGTTCCTTCGCTATGGACGACACGTTCGTTTCGTCGGGGAGCCACGCCCACGACGCCCCCAGGTCCGCGCCCTCGGGGGTGGAAAAGCACCTGCCTCCGACGCGGTCGCGCGCCTCGAGCACGACGGTGGAGAAGCCCGCGGCGTGCAGCCTAGACGCGGCGGTCAAGCCGCTGATCCCCGCGCCCACGACCACGACGTCGCAGGTCACGGTCTCGTCGGCCGACGACATCTCGGCAGCAGACGAGGCCACCGCGCGCGTCACCAACAGCACAGCCGAGAGGGCGGTGAAACGTGGGCGTCGTCCGATGGAAGCGAGCAGTCTCGCGGAATGTGACCTCGTCCGGGCGCCTAGGCGACAAGCGCTCGCTCGAATAGAGAGGGTGCCGACGCACGCTGCCATGTGCGTGGGGGTTTGGCTGACGTGCCCGAAGTTCTTCGGGGTCTGAAATTTTTCTCGGACGTTTCGGTCACAGGTCCTGTAACGCTGTGAGCCGGCTAGAGCGCCCCGCGCGGGCGGGTGGGACCCGGAAATGTCGCCGAGAGAGTACGGCGAGGAGTTCGTGCACTTCATCGTCGGCCACCTTCTGCACGTGTGCGGCACGTTCGGGTTCGTGGGCGATGCGCGCCTCGCGGAGGGTCTCCACGCGCTCGTCGGGGATTCCCAGGCCCTGGCGGCCGTGGCGTTTCGCGTGTTCGACGCGGACGGCGACGGCGCTGTGACCCCCGCGGACCTCGCCACCGTGCTTTCCCTGGCGAAGCCTTTCTTCGCGGTGACGCACGTCGCCCTCGAGGCGAAGTTCGCGGCTGCGCTCGCGCAGGCGGGTGCGAGCGTTCGCGCCGGGGGCGTACGCGAAGATGCCTTTTCGAAAACGATGGAGGGCGTCCCCATGCTCAAGGCATGGACGCTGGTCCCCACGCGGCGCGCCGCGGAGTGGCTCGCGCGCCGCGCGACCGTGCGCGCCGCCACGAACGCCGAGCAGGCGATGTCGCCTCCGCCGCCTCCGCCGCGGCTGCTTCCGCCGCCCGGCCGCGCGTCGCGCCGCGATGAGCTCGAGCGCGCCAGGCTCGGCGGCGCGCCGAGAGGCGCGGGGCCGGATGCGAGCGCGGCCGGCGGAACAGTCGCCGCGCCGGCGGATGCGACGACGGCGCGACCATCTGAACACACGGAGGCTCGGCTCGACGTTCGCGTCGCGGAGGCTTCGGAAGTCGCGGCGGATGGGATTCGGGAGCCGGCGCTCTCCCGGGACGCGCTCGAGACGTGCAGCGACCGGCCCGGTCGGGAGGACGTGTCCGCTCTGGCCGTCCAGGAACGCGAGCTCGAGGCGAAGATGCGCGCGGAGGTGCTCGCCAAGCGGCGGCGCGCTCTCTCGGGGATGGCCAACGCCAAGGAGTGGAACTACGCCGCGTACCAGCACCGGAGCCGCCGCATCGAGCCCGCGCTCGGCGCGGCGCGCGGCGTGGACTTGGAGCGCGCCACCAGGGACCGCGCGGCGCTCGCAGAGAAGAGGAAGAAGACGGAGAACGGCGCCAGGAGGTGGTGAACGGGGGATCGGGGGTACCATGGACGAGCGAGCGAGCGTCGAGTGTGGCGTCAGAGCGGCGTCTCCAGGCGACGGACCGCGTACGCGAAGAGAACGTCCCGCCGATACCGGCGACTCTCGGCGAGCGGCGGCTTGCCGACCTTTTGACGTTTTTTAGAGGAAAATTTATAGAATATTTGGCCACGATGACGCCTCTCGGAAGGACCGAGGCCGGACCGAAGCCCGGACGCCACTGCACCCCGCGATCGGTCGCGATGTTCGCGTCCATCGCGTCCGTGGACGCGTCCGCGCCGTTGATCGGGACGGGCGCGCCGCGCGATGCGCAGATTGCGTCTCGCGCCACGGACCGGAGCGGCGAGGCGCACCGCGCGTCTGCCGAAGGCGCCGAAGATGCGTCTTCGTTCGGGCGCAGCGGTCCCCGCGGACCCCCCCCCTGGGCCACCACGCGCTCCGCCGCGCGTGCGCTGCTGCTGGGCGCGGCTTCGTTCGCGCTCGTGGCACTCGTGGTGGCCTCCGTCGCGCTCGCGGCGGCGGATGGCGCCGCGAGACACCGCGAGACACCCCTCGGCGCCGCCCGTAACACCCTACTCCGAGCCGCCGTGGGGGCGCCCGGCGGGCGCGGCCACGTGGTGGTCGGGTTCCAGTCGCGCGGCTTCTACAACTATAAGGCCACCATCAGGCTCATTCAACTGGCCTTCCCCGAACACGACCTGCTGCTGGTGGGCCAGGTGGGCGACGCCGTCGCGCTGGTGGACAACTACCGCGTGAAACTCGGCCATTCCGGTTGGCCCGGCGATCCCGGGTTCCCCGCGCATGTCGACGTCGTCATTGAGGGCCCCAACGTGCACCGCCACGTGGACGGCCCGAGGGCGTGCGGGTTCCAAGTGGGCAAGAACACCGGCGCGTGGATCCAGAGCGTCGCTGAGCCCGCGCACGTCTACGACGACACGCTGTGGTGCCCGCACGAAGCGCCGCCGGCAGTGCGCGTCGACACGTCGCTCGCCAAGTTCAAAGAACGGGCGTACAGCGAACGAGCGACGTCTTACCTCTGGGCGCCCTACTCGCAGTTTCACTTGGTCGGGAACGCCGCGCTTTCCGACAGGAGGTTCAGCGGCGGTGATAATGCCGCGGAGACCATCCCGGAGGGCGCTTCTCTCGCCTCGTTAGGCGGCGCGAATCACGGCGACGTCTTCCGCCGGCCCTTCCTCGCCGCATACATGTCGAGCGACTGCCGCGGGCACCGCGAGACGTTTTTCGCGCATCTCCAACGCCGCGCGTCTCTCGCGCGGAACCAGAGGGACGGCGTTTCCCAAGTGCACGCGCTGGGCGCGTGCTCGCGCACGCACCCCTCCCCGGCCATGAGCGAGTACTCGCCGTTCCGCGAGTACCGGTTCGTGGAGACGTTCGAGAACACCGAGGAGCCCGGGTACGTCACCGAGAAGCTGGGCTCGGCGTTGGCGAGCGGCGCCGTGCCCGTTTACTGGGGCGACCCGAAGGCCGCGGCGATGGTGTTCGACGAGCGCGCGTTCATCGACGCCAAGGCTTTCTGGAGGGCCAACGGCATGTTCGCGGCGGCGGATTCGGTGTCGGCGGCGTCGGACCGGGAGTGGGAGTCGCTCGCGCAGCACGTCATCGACGTCGACAAGGACGAGGCGACCTTTCGGTCGTTCCTGCTCCCGGACGCGCGCGCGCCGCTCGACGAGGACGAGGAGGGAGGCGTCGTTTCGGGCCTCGGGAAGGGCGGGTACCCGTTCCCGTTCCCCGACGCGCGCATGGAGCCGGCCGAGGAGCTCGAGCGCCGGCCGCGGGTCGAGCAGGCGGTGACGCGCCTCGCGAACGCGGTGGCGGTTGCCAGGCGCCGCCGCGACTCGCCGGCGCGGCGCCAGCCGCGCATCAACTGGCGCGCGGACGCGCCGGGCGCGGACGAGGACGCGTTCGAGGAGGAAAGGCCTCTGGCTCTGCCGTTCGAGCCGGAGGCGCTGGAAGCGCAGCGGGGAGAGCGGTGAGTCGCGAACGAGCGCTTTATAAACGCGGCGCACTATAGCTCATTGGGGAGAAGTTCCACCTGGGGAGCGTTGTATTCATACTTGTAGACTACACTTTAGTTGTATCTAGACTACGGAGACGTTTTCACACTTCGTCACGTCACCGCTCGCCGACTGGCCGAGTGTGAAAAAAAAAAATCTCCGACGCGTGCCGAGTTCTTCCACCCGCGCGCCTTTCGTTCGCGAAAGACGATTGGGTCTCGTCCCTGTTCGCGCGCTTTCTCGTTCGTCACGAGTTGCCGACTCGCCACGACGACGAACGCGTCCAGCTCAGCGTTCGTTTCCCCTGGCTTCTCTCGGAAGGATGGATAGGTCGCGCGGGGGCACCTTCCGGGCACACCGCGATTCACGCACGACGCGCGTTCCCGTCCGGGTCGAACGGCCTCGCGCGCGCACGCGTGCGCGACGCGTGGAGCCATGGCGTCGACGTCGTCGCTCGCGGCGGGCGTCAGCGCGCCTGCCGCCCCGCTTCGCGCGAGCGCATTCCGAGCATTTATCCCGAGACATTCCTCGGTCTTCGGAAGGGCACGAGCTGCGAGGCGCCGGCCCGTGACGACCGTCCCGATCGGACGCGGGTCTAACATCGTGACGCGCACGCACGATGACGCGGGAGGCTACCGCGAGCGCGAGCGCGCCGCGCGCGTCGCGCCCGCCGCGCTCGCGCCCCGTCGCGGATGCCGAGCGACCGCCCCCCCGCGCGCCGCACTGACCGTCGCGGGGGGTCGCTCCGTCAAGGCGGTCGGGTTGACCGAGGTGCGCGCCGAGGAGACGGAGACGTCGAACGTGACGGGGGGCCCGAGCTCGGAGGAGAAGGCGATCGACCGCGGCTTGGGCCTGCGACGCGCGCTGAGCGACGAGACGCAGTCGCGTCCTTTCCTGCCTCTCGGCGGGGAGGTGCTCCACGTCGCGTGGCTGAGGAGCGAGAAAGAGACCAGCGGGAAGGTGACCCGCTCGGAGGCGGAGAGCGACCGCGCGTGCCTGGAGCAGCTGCTGGAGCACTACACCGTGGAGAAGGACGAGGTGGAGGAGGTTTTAGACCGAGTCGCGCGCGGCTGGTCCGACGTCACTCTCACGCTCGGCTCGGGGTTTTACTGCCGCTTACAGCGGTACTCCGAGTTTGACTCGCTCACGCTCAGCGGCCCGGGCGAACCCGACGCGCGGCTGGAGGAGCCCGTGCCGCACTGGAACCGCCTGCTGCCGAAGGCGTGGCTGTGCACGGTGCCCGGGCGCGTGTTCCTGTGCGCGCACGTGGTCGTGCGGGACGTGGACGCGCAGCCGGACGCGCCCATCGACGACGCGGCGCTCTGGAACGAGCTGCAGCAGGTGACCAACGCCATCGGCTGGGAGCGGCGCGCGGCGGATGGCGGGCAGTCGGGCGAGACGCAGATAGGCTCGGCGCAGATGGAGGCCATCGAGGCCATCGCGGAGGAGATCAAGTGCCTGGAGACGGACGACGACGGCGAGTGCTTGGTGGAGTTCTCCGTGGACGAGAGCGTCGACGACGAGAGCGTCGACGAGGCTGAAGCGCCCGTCCGGCGGCCCGCCAACGTCGGCCGCCGCGCGATCCTTCGCGCCGGCGAGGTCACCGGTTCCGCGAACGCGACGCGGGTCGTCTCGTCGAGCGGCGGCGCTTCGCTCGGGCACCGGAACGGCAAAAACGGCAAAATCGCCGACGGCGGCTCGAGAGGTGGCGTCGCGCGCCGCGAGGTCGCGGAAGCCCCGGAGGCGGATTGCGCGGGCTCGAACGACGCCGAGTGCGCGTCGGCGGTGGACGACGATGCGGATTCCGGCGTCGTGGTGCGGCGCGCCAAAAAGGCCAAGAAGAAGAAAAAGTATTTTCGCGGTTCGGACGGGTCTGGGGACGTGCGCTCGTCCACGGACGAGTACACGCCCGCGCGGTGGCAGAGCTGGGGCACGCAGGTGGAGAGCAACCGCATCGTGGCGGCTGATTTCCGGCGCGGCGCGCGTTTCTACGGCAACTACCACCTGGACGAGGAGGGCGGCATGACGTGCATGCTGCTCTCGCCTCGCGGTGCGAGCGTGATTCAGGCGGCGCGCCAGCTGCAGCGGTACTTCACCATCGAGCAGTACCGGCTGCTGGTCCTCGCGCGGCTGCCTGGCGCGAACTCGCGCTACCCGACGCTGGCCAAGCTCAACGCCAAGTACGAGGTGGTGGCGCAGTCCATCCGCCGGATGAACAAGACGTCGACGGCCAGCGGGAACTGGCTGGAGCGCACGTGGAAGAACCTCGCCAAGGAGAACGTGCGCACGTACAAGGCGCAGCAGGACTTCCTGGAGACCATCACGGACCTGGAGCAGGCCACCGCGCAGGAGCTGGCGCGCGCCAAGAGCGAAGCCGCCACCGCCATGGCGTACCACGAGATTGTCGAGACGCGCCTCGAGGAAGCCGAGCTGCTCCCCCTGGGCGGCGAAGTGCGCTTCATGCCCCCGTACGTGCGCAAGCGCCTGGACCCCGCGATCAGCACCATCAACTCCGTCGCGGAGCGCGCGCAGATCCTCTCGGACGCGCTGGAAAGAACGACCGGGCTGTTGCAAGCCGGCGTCGAGGTTCGGCTCCAACGCCTGAACGAGCGCATCGCCATGTACGGCTTGGTGTTCACCATCGCGTCGGTGTTTTTCACGGCGGCGTCGGCGATTTGCTACGAGGGGCCGTTGAAGCGCGCGTTCGAGGCGACGGTGCGGTGGATCGCGACG
>MDSV01036623.1_pt1 | contig 14943 bp, 12 predicted proteins | sample 810851 | NCBI WGS metagenome assembly MDSV01 (sample SAMN05326640, study PRJNA326480) | marine metagenome | isolation source: seawater | place: Atlantic Ocean: North East | collected 2012 | reverse complement strand
TTGACACATTATCAAAATTATTGTTACTATTGATAATGAGATTAAGTCTCATTATCTTAATCTTGTGTTTTCGAAGCGTGTATATTGAATAGCCTTTGGTTAAAACTCCACTTCAGAATTTCCAAGGGCTATTCTTTACTTAAAAAATTTAAATAGGAGATTTTGTAACAAATTACAAACTTGAATCGTAAGAGCTTAATTTCTCATTCTAAAAAGTCGTGACCTCATATAAGCTTTAGCGGGGGAGCTTGTAAGAGATTATGAAGATATAATGATATTTGGATTTCAGTCTTAATCGATTTCCACCCATTTTTATTTTATCCTAATGAAATTATCTAAAAACTATTTTTTTGAAAGAAGACCAAATGAAAAATTTGATTAAATCAACCCTCTTTGTAGCCTCACTTGTATTGGTTGCATGCGAGGACGATCCTTTACTTGCCCCAACAGAGCCTACTGAAGACAAAGGAAGTTATGCGAAGCTTTCTCTTCCTGGAAATGGAGAGCGGTCTGGTTATCAAGGCAACCCTGAGGTGTACTAGTAAATATGTTTTCATTCTTTAAAGTAGTTAAACGTTTACTTTTCTGCATATTGATCTCTTCCTCCTTTGGAGATGAAATGAAAGTTGAAACTTCAATAACCGGAAGTGTTGTTCGACAAGGTAATAACGCGCCTTTGAGTGGTGCTAACGTTATGCTTTTTAGCAATGATGGTTTAAAACTTGGGACCAGTACAGATGAAACTGGAATGTTTTATTTTGAAAATACACCACCTGGAAAATATACTATTACTATAAGCTTTATTGGATTTCAAAACTACCGTTCAGACTTAATCATTGAAGAAAATCGAACTTATAAAATAAACGCTATCCTTGAAATTCAGCCTATTGTAATGGCTCAGCTTGAGATCATTTCTGATGCTAATGTACCGTTTGAAAGAATTCCAGGTGCAGCCACAGTGCTTGATATAAAATCCTTAAGCCTAATAGATCCTATTGGAACGCAGGAAGCATTGGAATTTGTACCGGGGGTGAACGGTTATGCTGATGATGGCATTGGTAATTCTAGGCTAAGCATTGGAATACGAGGGCTAAATCCAAGAAGAAGTTCACGAATTTTGATTTTGGAGGATGGGGTTCCTATTCAGCCAGCACTGTATGTGTATCCAAATATGTACTACAATCCCCCCGCTGAAAGAATTGACAGGCTTGAAGTGATTAAAGGAAGTGGAGCTATCAAATATGGCCCTCAGACAATGGGAGGGGTAATCAATTACTTTACAAAAAGACCTAGAAGTGACTTTGGAGGAAAATTCAATATAAAGGCTGGTGAAAATAGCTTTCTAAGTCTTTTTTCAGAAGTTGGAGGTTTTGGAAATGAAAAAATTAAACCAGAATTTCAATTTCTTTACAAAAAGGGTGATGGCTTCCGCGAGAATAATGGCTTTGAACAGATCAATGGAACAATGAAGATAAGCTATAATAAATCCCAAGATGAAAACTATTACTTAAAATTTAATACAAACTATGAAAACTCTAATGCTACCTACACCGGCTTAACTCAACATTCATTCAAAGCTAATCCAAAGTTCAATCCTAAGAAAGATGACAATTTTAAACTCTTCAGAACTGCAGTAGATTTAATTACAACCAAACGTTTGAGTTCAAATTTGACAAAATCTACTACAGCATTTGTGAGTTTTTTTGATCGCAGATGGTGGAGAGAAAATGATATTTTTGTATCACAAGCTGATAGTGCTTCATCCAATCCGACAGCTCAATCATACTATGAGCCTATTAATTTAATTAGACGAGGAAACGGAAAAGATAACTTTGGAATTTTACGAACGTTTTATGTCGGTGGAGCGGAGCAGGTTTACAGCTTCAAAGACTCACCTTTTGGTCTGTCCAAATTCATGAGCAGCAACTCTTCACTAGAGCTTGGCGGAAGAATTTATTTTGAACGCTTTATTGATGATAAGCAATCTGGTTCAAAAACAGATAGCAGAGACGGTATATATTTTATTCCAGCAGCTTCCGATGATGAGCAACCAATCATTGTTGGTCAAAGTCATCATTATGAAACCACAGCATTTTCAGGTTATTTAAATGAAAAAATTGAATTTGAAAAATTTACGTTAAATACTGGAATTAGGCTCGAGGCATTTGAACAGGAAAGAGTAGACAGATTGTCTGGATCTATGTATCAAGATAAATCTCTCATTGAACTTCTACCTGGAGTTGGTCTTACAACAAAATTTTCCAGTACCAATCTTTTTGCTGGTATACATAGAGGCTTTACACCCCCTTCAAGTGGAACACTGAAAATCCTAAACTTTGGAGGTACTCTTGATAATCAAGGCTTAAACCTTGAGGCTGAAAAAAGCTGGAACAAAGAAGTTGGCATTCGTGGAGACTATCCTATGTTTAATTTTGAGGTTTCTGGATTTCATGTCGGCATAGAAAATTTAGTTGCAGCTGGAAGAGGTACCGCATTCAAAAATCTTGGCAAAGTAAATACAATGGGGCTAGAGCTTAATTTGAATTTACTTAGCTCAAAGGTAGTAGGGCTTTTGCCAGATCTTCATTTTATTTACGCTTTTTTGAATACTGAAATCAAAGATGGGATAATAAAATCAAATGTTTCTGGTACGGTTGGTTCTGATGTATCAATCCAAGGCAAGAAATTACCTTATGCTCCAGCTCATACACTAACCGCCGGTTTTTCTAAAATAGGTGAAAAGCTTTCTTACAGGCTTGATTTCAGATTTGTAGATGAGGTTTTCACAGATTTTGAAAACATTATAAAAGAAGACAAGCTTGGTATTCAAGGTATAATTCCAAGTTATAACTTTATAAATATTAGCGCTGATTACAAAGTTTCTGAAGACTATAGAATTTTTCTAACCGGTAAAAATATTACCGATGAGATATATATAGGCTCACGTCTGCATTCAAACCCAGGTCAACCGCAGGCAAATCTTAGTTCAGGAATTTTACCCGGACCAAGACGGCAAATCAATCTAGGTTTTGAATACAACTTTTGATAACTAAGACAAAAAAAGGGGGAATTACCTTGAAATTAAATAAAAAAACAATGATGCTTTTCTCATCTTTGTCGCTATTTATCTTTACAGCCTGTGAGGATAGCAAAGATGACGAAGCAGTAGCAAAAACCATAGAGGTTCCTGCAACTTTTTCTTTTCAGAGTAGATTTGATGATCAAAGCAGCGTATCATACTCAGGGCAGGTTGTAAGAAATCTTTTAATCAATGATCTTAAAACGCAAATGGGTACTGATGCAGGTTCAAAAAACCCAGCTACGCTATTAAGTATGATGGCTAACGATGATGCAAATAGAGCTATTTTATCTGCTAGTGGAAAGTCAACCGTTCAAACAAAATATCATGACATTTCAACTAGTCATTTGAACGATAGACTGGACGCGGTTTCAGATATTATTATTCCAGGATATGACACTGACGCAAAAACTCTTGTTGTTGGAATGCTTAATGAAGCAGCGGCCACGGGTAAAACGAGAGCTTCGGGTATAAGACTTGACCAAATGGTCCAAAAGACACTTTGGGGCGCAATATCCTACTGGCAAGCTACTACCAAGTATATGGGAAAATTACCTGATGAAGACAATACGGTAGTGGTTGCAGGAAAAAACTATACAAAGATGGAACACTATTGGGACGAGTCCTTTGGATATTTTGGCGCGGCACTTGACTATAACACTGGATATACAGACGCGACGCGTAAAAGCGGCCCAAATGTAGATTCAAATAGTGATGGAAAAATTGATTTTAAAAAAGAATTCAATGTTGGTTGGGCTGTAACCGCAGCTAAGCGCGATCTTTGCTCAGCGTGTGGAGATTACGACTTTACGAAAACCATTTTTGATGCTTATCTTAAGGGTAGAACAATGATCACTAACCAAGAACCTCTCGCAGGAATTCTTGAGCAAAGAGATATCATTATGGTGACATGGGAAAAGGTTGTTGCTGCAGTTACTCAGCATTACATCAATGATGTTGCAGCTGATATTGCTGCAATTATTGCAGCTGGTGATGCCACAGTTACACCGGCATCTGCTGCAACAGCAGACTATGAAAATCATTGGGGTGAAATGAGAGGTTATGCGCATGGACTGCTTTATAATACACTAAGTAAAGTACCGTCATCCAGTGTAAATCGTATCTTAAGCCTTATGGGCACAGCTCCAGTATACCCATCAAATGGTAACTTTGATGATATGCAGGCATATCACGATAAGCTTAAAGGTGTTGAAATGAAAGAAATCTTCAAGCAATCTTTCGGATTTAATGACGCTGATGTTGAGAACTATTAATTTGTTATGGTACTTAAATTAAATTAATAAAAATGGCACATGTAATTATGTGCCATTTTTATTATAAACAACTTCTTAATTTACATATTAAATTCAGTTTCAATGATAGCTCCAGTAAGAACCATCCAGTCAAAACATTTTGGGTTGATATTTGTACTCCTTTTCTTGAGTTGCGCATCAATTCCATCAAGCGCTAATTATAAGTTCGACCAAGATATACGTCAAGATGATATATATGAGCACATAAAATATTTGTCCAGCGATGACCTCGAGGGAAGATATCCCGGAACTAAAGGGTCGCAACTTGCCATAGATTATATTTCATATCACTTTAAAAAAAATAAGATTTTGCCTTTTGGAGATGACGGTTATTTGCAATTTTTTGATTTTTCAAATTTTAATAACGAAACAATCACAGTTCCTAATGTCGTTGGTCTTATTCCTGGTACCAGCCTTAAAGATGAATACATTGTTATTGGAGCACATTTCGACCATTTAGGATATGGTGGTCCACATTCAGGGTCATTAGAGATGAATTCAAAAGAAATTCACAACGGCGCTGATGACAACGCTTCCGGCGTTGCAGGTATCCTTGAGCTAGCTAGCAAGCTTTCTCAAAACCAAGGTCAAAATAAGCGGTCTATAGTTGTCATTGCATTTAACGCTGAAGAACAAGGTATCTTTGGTTCAAAATATTTCTCAAATAATTTTGATTTTGAGAATGGAAAAATTGTCACAATGATAAATCTTGATATGATTGGAAGGCTAAGAAATCTAAATCTTAACGTTATGGGTACAGGTACATCTCCAATATTTGATAAAATATTGGACAAGGCAGCAGCAAAACACTTTCTCAATATTAGTAAAAATCCTGAGGGGTTTGGTCCCAGCGATCATTCAAGTTTTTATGTCAACGATATCCCTGTTCTTTCATTCTTTACTGGCGCCCACACAGATTATCACAAGCCTAACGATGACATTGAAAAAATTAACGCCTCTGGACAATTGAAAGTGGTAAAAATGATTTATGACGTAATTACTAATATTGATGATAATGATTCGCCACCTCAATTCACTGAAGCTGGCCCTAAATCATCAAAATCTCCAGGAATGGTAAGATTAAAAGTAACTTTCGGATTTATGCCATCGTATAGTAGTGCAGGAAATGGTCTTGGGGTAGATGGAGTTAGAGCGGATGGGCCTGCTGGAAAAGCTGGATTAAAAAAAGGTGATGTTATCGTCGAAATAAATGGATCAGTTGTTAAAGACATTTATGGATATATGACAATTTTGGAAAAATTAAAGCCCGGCGAATCTTCAAATGTAAAATTGCTTAGGGATAATAAAGAAAAGTTAATAACCATTAATCATTAAGGTATTCATTTATGACAAAACCCTTCCATTATCTTTTTGTTACACTAATTGCAGTATCGGTTTTAATTCTGATGAGATGGAATGCTATAAATAGATATGGCTCTTTTGTAGATGGCAGCTCAAATGAATTAATCAATCCTAAAGAAAAGCATTTTAAGAACCTGCGACAACTAACTTTTAGTGGTGAAAATGCAGAGGCATACTTCAGCTCAGACAGTAAAAAATTAATATTTCAATCACATGATGGTGAGGGGAAATGCGATCAAATTTATACAATGGATTTAAAATCGGGTAAAATTAGCTTAGTCTCCACTGGAGATGGCGTCACAACTTGCTCGTTTTTTGAATATCCAAAAAATGAAAAAATCATCTACGCCAGTACCCATCATTATGATAAGCCATGCCCGCCTAAGCCAGACTTCAGTCGAGGGTATGTATGGAAATTGTACGAGTCGTATGATATATTTCGAGCTAACGTAAATGGCACTAATATAGAACAAATTACTTCGGAAAAAGGGTATGACGCCGAGGCTACCGTTGCGCTTGATGGTAGTAGGATAGTCTACACATCAATCAGTTCTGGCGACTTAGAAATTTGGACAATGAATCTAGATGGGACGGATAAACGCATGCTTACAAATACTCTTGGATATGATGGCGGTGCTTTTTTCAGCCACGATGCAAAGCAAATTATATGGCGAGCATTTTACCCTGAAACAGAGAAAGAAATTAGAGATTACCAAAATCTAATTAATGAAAGTCTCATCAGGCCAATGAATCTCCAAATAAGAATAATGAATTCCGATGGTACAAATAAGAGACAAATTACATACAATGAAGGAGCAAATTTTGCTCCGTACTTCTTCCCTAATGACAAGCGTGTTATTTTCTGCTCAAATATGGCAGATCCAAAGGGGAGAGATTTTGATTTATGGGCTGTGAACACCGATGGAACAAACTTAGAAAGAATAACTTTTTTCAAAGGTTTTGATGGATTTCCTGTTTTTAGCCCAGACGGTAAATATTTTGTATTTGCCTCTAATCGAAATCAAGCAAAAAGAGGTGATACAAATATTTTCATTGCTGAATGGCAAAATTGATCAATCACAATTTGATTAAATAGCGCGAACCCCTTTTGAAAAGAAATCAAGCTTATTACATTTTATTCTTTGCCTGTATCTTCACAAGATTAGTAACGAGTATAAATTATATTGAAGATATTGATAGTTTGCGTTTTGCCCTAAGTTTATACGAATATAATATTTCAAATCTCCAACCTCACTTTCCAGGCTACCCAGTATTTTGTTTTGTTGTAAAAATAATTTATTCTGTTTTTGGAAACATGGGAGTTGCATTTTCTATTGTTGGTGGAATTTCTACTTTCGCTGTCATCTATTTTTCGCTCAAGCTCACTTCCACTGAGATCATTAGCCTTGAAGGCGCTTTTCTTTCCTTTATAGTTTTTTTTAATCCCATGTTGTGGATCATGTCAAACCGGTACATGCCGGATTTAATGGGTTTTTCTATCGCGCTAGCAGCTCTCTATATTTTCATTTACAGGGATCACAAAAACTCATATTTGAGTATTGGTTTTTTTCTTACTGGCCTATTGTGTGGAACTAGACTATCATATATACCAATTGTCTTGATTCCTTTTGTACAACATTTGCTTAGGGGAAGCTTTTTGGTAAAAGTCTCATCATTTATGTTTGGTTGCCTAATTTGGCTGATTCCAATCTTTGCCCTTGAGGGTTTTAATGAATTAGTTATGGCTGCTAGCCAACAAACAATCGGGCATTTTACTAATTTTGGTGGGACTGTTGTAACTAATGCTAATATGTTTGAACGTCTTTTATTTTTAATTGAATCAGTATGGGCTGATGGAATGGGAGGTTTTTGGCTTTATCGATCTTGGCACACAGTAATGCTGTCCATCTTTATTGTAATTGTCTGTTACGTAGGGTTGAACACAATTATTTCAAACTGGAAACATGAAAAATATCTTAGAAGAATAATACGTTGTCTCTTTGCATATTTTCTTTGGATAATTCTTTTTCAAAATGTGATATATAAGTCTAGACATACGCTTCCATTGCTACTTCTTTTCTTTATAGTTGCTTTGATTGGATTTGAATATATAATAAGCAAGAGGTCTAAAATTTTTTACGCCATAGTATTGCTTTTTTCATTCTCTCTAATGAACGTTACAGTAAATCTTGCACAGAGTCATAAAAAACCAACCGCCATTTCTCAGCTCAAAGATAACCTTTTGAAAGATAAGCCTAGCCCCATCATTATTAGCACCCCGCTTATAAATTATTATTTACAAACACATAAAATATCATCGCGATTTCTAAATGCAAACAACACGGACGAAATCAAAAAGTTTTTATTTAACAAAATAAACGATCAAGCATTGGTGATTGGGGATTTTAGCTCATTATTTGAAAGCAGCTTTGTTATCAAAAAAGAAAATACCTACTATCACAATCCTTACGTGAATAGGATGTGGTCCAAAATAGAAACTTTTTCAATTTCTAGATCATTATCAAATGAATGAAATTGATATTTTAGGAGGAGGTCCAGCAGGGTTAGCCTCGGCATTTTATGCCAAGAAAAAAAACATATCTTTTCGACTCTATGAATCTCAAAAAAAGATTGGAGGGAATTGTAAAACCTTAATTTTTGATGAATGCAATTTTGATACTGGAGCTCACCGTCTTCACGATAAAGATAAAATTGCAATCAAAACAATAAAAGAACTAATAAGGGATGATCTACTGCTGGTTGATGCTCCAAGTAAAATTTTATGGAAAAATAAAATGATAAACTTTCCTTTGGAGCCCATGAATATTGTTAAGTCGCTTAGCAAAAAAGATATCATTAAAATAACAATGGAAAATTTGGCCATCTTGCTAAGCAAATCAACGGTTGAAGATAATTTTCAAAAGTTTGCATATAAGAAGTACGGAAAAACTCTTTCTAATTATTTTTTAAATAATTATACTGAAAAGCTGTGGGGTGTTTCAACGCAAAATCTTCACCCCAAGGTTTCTGGTAATAGGCTAAACAATTTAAATATCCTTTCAATGTTTAGAGGTTTAATTACGAAGAAAAAAACTAAACATTATGAAGGAGGATTTTGGTACCCAAGAAAAGGGTATGGGCAAATATTTGATGTCATTTATAGTAATTTAAAGGATTCAATTTCCTGTAATTCGAAAATTGAGAAAATTTATCATGACAATAATTCCATCGAAAATATTTCTTTCTCAAATGGAAAAAATATAAAAGTTCAAAAAGTAATTAGCACTCTCCCAATTGATTTTCTAATTAATAACCTTGAACCAAAAGCCCCAAGAGAGATAATCGAATTAGCTAGCTCATTTAAATTTAGAAATCTTCGCTTAGGAGTATTTACCTTAAACACTGAAAGGTTTACTAAAAATGCTTCAATTTACTTTCCACAAAAAAATCTTCCATTTACTCGAATATATGAACCGAAAAATCGTAGCCCAAAAATGGCACCAGCAAACAAAACTTGCATTGTAGTTGAGGTTCCGTATAGTCCAAATGATGTTTACGATTTATTACCAGATGATGAATTTCTTTTTGACATAAAAAACTCTTTAATAAAGTACGAATTGATTGAAAAATCTATTATTAACAAATCAAAATCTATAAGAATGCTAAATGCGTATCCAGTACTTACTATTAAATCTCAATTTCATCTTGAAAGAATTAATCAGTTTTTAGCAGCATTTACTAATTTGATTAACATTGGTAGAAATGCTCAATTTGAATATTTACACACCCATCAACTTTTTAGGTCAGCCTATGAGAAAATTTCAAGTATTTCAACTAACAAAAAATGATTTGATTAGAGCAAACGTATTATTTTATTTTTCTTTACTGGCGCCCATTCTGATTATCATCGACCAAGCGACGATTGGCAAAAAATTAATGCCAGGGTTTAAAGATGTCTCTAGATATGATTTATGATGTTGCAATTGCAATAGATCAGCTTGAAACTGCAACTCAATTTTCAGAATCTGGCCCCAAATCTCCACAACAATCTCAGCAAAATTTAAAAGTTACCTTTGGTATAATGCCATCTTATGGGGCTGATAAAAAAGGTTTAGGGGTTGATGGAGTAAGAAAAGATGGCCCAGCAGGAAAAGCTGGATTAATCAAGGGTGATATCATTTCTGAAATTGACGGAAAACCGGTCAATGATATTTATGGATATATGGAAGCTTTGAAATATCTTTATCGCTGAATGGATATACTGAGATTTCATTATAGTATATCGATTTAAATCGTTTAAATAATTTCAAATATATTGCCTTATGTATACTGTTTGTTTTAAAATTCGAACTATGATTCGAAATATAATCATATAATTCGAAATATAATACAATATGATATCTGATAGACAAGCAAAAGAGCGAGAGTTTCGAAAGGAACAAATCCTAAAAGGAGCCCTAAAGGTTTTTAAAAAACAGGGCATAGAAAAATCAACTATGGATGAAATCGCAAAGCAATCAGACTTTGGTAAAGCGTCTTTATATTATTATTTTAGCTCAAAAGAAGAGATTTTCGTTGAGCTTCTAGATAGAGGCTGGAAAATGATTTGGGAATCAATTGAGCCAGTCATCCATGATCGTGATAATCCAAAAGATACATTTATTAATACACTAAATATCATTGGCGGTCTTGTCAGGAATGAGCCAGTCCTTTTTGAGTTTTTATTTACTGCTCCAAAAGCAATTGCTATGAATGCGAATGAAAAAAATATCGAATGGAAAAAATATCAATCAAAAATGTATAGCGTTTTACAAAGCTTACTGGAAGAAGGTATCGAAAAAAATGAATTTCCTAAGATGCGCCCTGATCTTTTAATGAGAGCCATTGGTGGTCTATTTCATGGTTTATTTTTCTTAGGTAATGAGAAAAAACCGATGTCACGCGAAACTATGGAAGAATTTATTACTACATTTATTGGGAACTACGCTACTTCTTAAATATATAATTGAAATTTGAGCGGGGGAACACATCAAATTAATAATTAAATATTTTTCGTACATAATCTTAATATATTTTGTGCGCACTGTTTTTGTGCTGAGCGCCCTGTCTTTGTTGTTTGGATCAAGTTCCGATGATAAAGTAACCGGGAAAGTTTTTGATAGCTCTTCAAAAAACGCTATCTCCAATGTTAACATTTATTTTCCCAAAGAAAAAGTTGGCGCAACTACCGATTTAAATGGGAATTTTCAGATAGAGTATAAATTTGATTTCCCTACTACTATGGAGGTTGCACATATTGGATATCAAACACTCTATCAAATTATAGATAAGAATTCAAGCATTGATATTAATCTTGCGCTAAAAAAAACTTTTATTAAAATGGATGAATTGGTTGTTACCGCAACCAGAACAAAGAAGCTGCACAGCGATGTTCCTATCGCCACAGAAGTAGTTTCAAAATCTGAAATAGATCGCTCTGGTGCTCTGACGGTTTCTGAATTATTGTCTCAGCGCTCCGGCGTTAGTCTTCAAACTTCTGTTGAGGGTGGCTCTGTTTTGAATTTACTCGGTTTAGATTCTAGATATATTCTTATTTTAAAAGATGGGCAGCCAATAAACGGTAAATTTAATAACAGGGTTTCGCTTGATCAAATATTGACACAGAATGTGGAGAAAATTGAAATTGTAAAAGGTCCCAGTTCATCGCTTTATGGAAGCGAGGCAATGGCTGGGGTTATAAACATAATTACTCGCAACCCTAACCCCTCTAGAAAATTGATTGCATCATTTAGGAATAACAATACTGAACACAAAATTCGAAACGATGGACTTATAAACGGTTCAAATAATTTAAATCTATCATACATTCAACCAATTGAAGATTTTAACATTAAGTTAAATCTCAGTACCGATAAAATAAATACTGATAAGTCAATCGAATTAATAGATATCGATCAGATAAATAAGGATTTTATTAATGCATCAATTGATTGGAAAACAGTAAATAAGAATATTTTCTCTTTAGAATTAGATGCTTTTAATCAAAAAGAGAAAGGCGCATCAAAGCTGATGAATACTCAAACAAAGATTGAGCGAAAGAATTTCGTTTTTACACATAGCAGAACAAGCTTCTCACAATCAATTATTGCAAGTACGTATGGAAGAAATTATGTCCAAAATAGGCCTTGGGGCGAACTTGTCAAAGACGATAAGACCTCAGAAGATTTTATTGAATACGAAGCACTTTATAATACAAAAGTTGGTAGATATGATTTTAACTCAGGATTTGAAGTTCATCAGGCAAGCTATCAAAGTGATAGAATTAGAGATGGTAAGCAAGAAGTGGTAAATACCAGCATATTTTTTCAATCTGATATTGATGTAGCACCTGATTTGAATATAATTGCCGGTATAAGAAATGATAATTACAATGAATACGATTCCGTTGTAAATCCTAGAATAGGTATAATGTATAAATTTAAGGATTTTTGGAAATTAAGAACAGCCTGGGGAAAAGGATATCGGGCCCCATCATTCATGGAAAGATATATTGATTGGAATCATATACAGTTTAATTATTCTGTCTTAGGCAATATAAAGCTAAAACCTGAACGGTCTAACGGTATTACAATCGGTCTAGATTATACAAATCCAGCAAAATATCAAATGAGCTTAATGCTTTATAGGACAAGGTTTGAAAACTTGATTAATGATTATGTGGTTAAACCCGGAACTTTAAGCTATCAAAATATCAAATCGTCTGTTTTTTCAGGAATAGAGTTATTATGTCAATGGAAAATATCTGATTCATGGGACAGTAGATGGGGAGCAAATTTGATTAATAATAAAGATAGCAACGGTAAACCTATACCTAATACAATGCCATTATCCATCAATGGAAAAATTAGCTATCTTTCATCTTTGAATTCTATTAAGACAACAATTACTGCTAAATGGGTAGCACCTCACCGTCCTCAAGAATTTGATCCAATTTCAGGTTTATTTATAACGTCAGAAAACAAGATTAGCGGACACTCATTAATTAATATTATAGCTTCAAAAAAAATCTTTAACAACTACAATATTCGTATTGGTTTAAATAACTCAACAAATTATACGAACATGCGATTTGGGCCATTTGTTGGGCGAAACATATTTCTAGAATTTTCAACTAAAATAATATAAAGGGGAAAAAATGAAGAAACTAATTAATCTGCTTCCTTTAATGGTCGCTTTTTTAATTGTCTCATGTGAAGATAAAAATGATGACAATGAGAATGAGCTCGCTATTAAAGAAATAACAACATCAAATGTTAGTGAAGGAGCTTATTACTTTAATTTAGGTGATGGTGTGCAAAATTCAGATTCATGGCACCTAGCTTATGACAACCTGGATGCTGGAGGAGGGTTTTCTATGCCAAGCTTTAGCTTAAGTAATAGTTCAATGCTTGCAGTAGAAAGCACAATGGACTTCGAAGCGATTGAAGTATCACCTGCACAAAATGCGTTTTCACCAGAAAATGGAAGAATGCAGTACGGAGGTGCAAATGCTGCTTTAACATATAACATGACATCACATCAAGTTGGAGTTTCAAATGATACTTATATCATTTATGATACTGTAACTCATAAGGTATACAAAGTTCGCTTTGATGATTATAGTGGTGGTGTGGTTGTTTTTAGGTATGCTAAGCTAAACTAGAGCGTGCATTGGTAAATTTGGGGGCTAAGCGATGCTTAGTCCCCAAACTATCTTTATAGATAAAAATAAAATTGTCCCCAATTAACTTTAGTAAGTTTAAAAAACATACACTAAGTTTATCACGTTAACAGCCTTATTATTGCAGGGAAGTTTGTGAAAATCAAACACAGTACCCGCTACTGTAATCGCTAGAAATATTTTATTTTTGCCATTCGTTAAGAAGAAGGCGTAAATATTTTGTTAAGCGTAAGTCAGGATATCTGGATTATAAAGCTACTAAAAAAACTAACTTTCGGGATAAGGGTTAATTATCATTAATTCAAAAAAAATCCCTTAATTAATTAAGGATAATCAAATGAAAAAACTTTTTCTTATTTTGGCAATTATATTAGCTGGTTGCGAAGACAATAATACAAAAAATGAATCCTCTGAATTAACATTCATATCAACAGAAGGAAATTTTGGATCAAGCAATGGATCTGTATCAGTTTTTCGAAATGGAAAGCTAATTCAGGAAGTAAAAGACATTGGTGATGTGGTCCAATCTATTCTTATTCATAATAACAAACTCTTTGTTTTGGTTAACAATAGCCATTTAATTAAGGTTTATCAAATAAGCGATGATGGCCTTGAGCTTCCAGGTATTTCAATTTCAACGGAAGGTTCGAGTCCAAGAGAAATGGTGGTAGAGAATAATAAACTTTACTTCACGAATTATTACACTCAAGATGTTAAGGTATTGAATCTTTCAACTTATTATATAGAGGATTCTTTTCCATTGGATGGTTTACCTGAATCAATTGTATCGGATGGATCAAATCTTTGGGTTGCGATCAATATGAATGCAGACTACAGTTCTGCAAGTTCAGTTGTTAAAATTAATATTGAATCAGGAAAAGTAACCAAAACCTTTGAGGTTGGAAAAGGGCCACAACAGCTTTTAATCGATGGTGATAATTTGTGGGTTTCACGTACTCATTATAGTGCTGATTTTTCTGAAACATATTATGGTACTAGTAAAATAAATATGCTAAGCGAAGCCATTGCTATTCTTGATTATGGCAAAGGCGCAGTTTGCGGTGGAGACGTATTTAAGTTTGATAATCGAGCTTTTAGAACCTATAACGGAGGAGCTGCTCCACTAAATGCCGATTTATCATTGCAGCCACTTGCCAAAATTGGTTCTTACAATTCCAATCATTTATATTCAGCAAATGGATTTGAAGAAAAATTATTTCTTGGAGTTACAAGCGACTACACTGCTCCTGACACAGTCTTCGTTCATAATAATTTAGGTGAACTCGAAGAGGAGCTTGTTGTCGGTGCTTCGCCTGGAGATTATGCGATCTATAAAATAAAATAGATTACAATTTTACTCTTTTAGGATGTCAAGCTGCCTGTATTTTTCTTTGTATTTTGAATACAGGCTCTTGTGTCTATCACCCATATCTATCTTTTTACCTTGAATGAAAGCTTGAATTATATTT
>MDSV01038550.1_pt1 | contig 14946 bp, 17 predicted proteins | sample 810851 | NCBI WGS metagenome assembly MDSV01 (sample SAMN05326640, study PRJNA326480) | marine metagenome | isolation source: seawater | place: Atlantic Ocean: North East | collected 2012 | reverse complement strand
GTATGTGTTTATAATGTAATTATTAAATAAGACTAAATAATTCTATTTTCTAGGGTCAGAATGACACATAATTATAGTAAATAAAGCAATAATAATGCACATAGCTCTATATAAACCTGACATACCACAAAATACTGCAGCAATAGTAAGGTTATGTGCTTGCTTCAATTTGAAAGTTCATATTATTGAACCATGTGCTTTTAATCTAAATGACCCAAGGTTTAAAAGAGTGGTTATGGACTATATTGGCTTTAGTAAAATTTTTAGATACGAAGATTATAATATATTTGTTAAAAAAAATATTAACTCGAGAATTATTCTTATGACGACTAAAACAAGTAAATCATATACTAAATTTAAATTTAAAAAAAATGATATATTACTGTTTGGAAGAGAAAGTGCTGGAGTGCCAAAAGCTTTGCATAAAGAGATTAAAAATAAACTTAGAGTTCCGATAAATAAAAAAACTCGATCTCTAAATGTAGCTATGACCGTAGCTATAGTTGCATCTGAAGCCTTAAGGCAGATTAATGAATTGAAATGATTGATATTAATTTTAAAAAAAAAATAACAGATAGTTGGTTTTCTTACCTTCAAGCACAAATTTGTAAAGAATTTGAAACTATCGAGAATAACAAAAAAAAATTTAGAAAAAGATTATGGTTTAAAAAAAATAAAAAGGAAGGTGGAGGAGTATCTTTTCTATTAACTGGAGGAAAAATATTTGAAAAAGTTGGTGTAAACAAATCTACAGTCGAGGGAAGTTTTAAAAAAGAATTTAGATCAAAAGTACTTGGGGCCGAAAAGAATGGAAGATATTGGGCGTCTGGTATTTCGGTTGTAGCACATATGAAAAACCCAAAAATTCCTGCGCTACATTTTAATACAAGATTTATATCTACATCAAAAGAGTGGTTTGGTGGTGGTATCGATATAACTCCAAGCCATGAAGACAAAAAAGAAAAATTGCTAGTTCATAAGATGTTAGAAAAGGTGTGTAAAAAAAATAATAAAAACTACAAAAAATACAAAAATTGGTGTGATAAATATTTTTACCTTCCTCATAGAAATGAAGCTAGAGGCATTGGTGGAATATTTTTTGATTATGAATTAAAAAATTGGGAAAAAAATTTTAAGTTTATTAGAGAAGTTGGTTTTACTTTTATAGATATGTCTAAAATATTAATTCAAAAAAAAAGGAATTTAAAATGGGGAAAAAAAGATAAAGAAAAACAACTTTATAAACGAGGTAGATATATTGAATTTAATCTTTTACATGATAGAGGTACAAAGTTTGGTTTAAATACTGGTGGAAATATAGAGTCTATTTTTATGTCATTACCACCAGATGCAAAATGGAAATAAGTATATGGATAAAGAACCTATAACTGTTAAAGGATTAGAAAATCTTAAATCAGAATTAGAAGATTTAAAAAATGTTCAAAGGCCAAAGATAGTTGCAGCTATAGCTGAAGCAAGATCTCACGGTGATTTAAAAGAAAATGCAGAATATCACGCTGCAAAAGAGCAACAAGGATTAATTGAGGGTCGTGTACTTGCAATAAATGATTTGATAGCTAGAGCCAATGTCATTGACGTTACAAAAATTGATAATGAAGGAAAGGTAATTTTTGGGTCAACAATAAAAGTACAAGATTTAGAGGCTAACAAAGAAATTTCTTATAGATTGGTTGGGCAAGATGAAGCCGATATAAGTAAGAATTTGATTTTTTACAAAAGCCCAATTGGAAAAGCTTTAATCGGTAAAAATAAAGGTGATTTAGTTAATGTGAGCACTCCATCGGGTGAAAGAAATTTTGAAATAAAAGACGTAAAATATATTTAGATTTTTGCTCTTTCAATTATCTCTAATATTTTTTTTTTCTGAAATTTTAAAATCATTGTTAATCCACTCAATCTCTAGAGACTTTAAGATTTTACCGACAATCTTTCCTTCCTCAACTCCTTTATTTTTTAAATAATTTCCATCAATTGTAAATTTAGGTAAAGATATTTTTTTAATTAAATTCAAAATATCTAAATAATCATTAAATTTCATCTTTTTATTAACCAAAAAGTTTATTTTGTTTAATTTTTCTACGTGTTTTTTTCCGAAATAAAAAATATTCTTTTTTAAATCTTTTTGAAAAAATTTTTTGTCTTTAAAGAAATTTTTAAAATTATCTGCAAAAAGATTGAGTTTTTCTCTTAAATCATTAGAGACTCTGTACTTGTGTAAAAAATATTCATGATTATCTTTAAAATCAATAAGCAGTATTGCTAAAAGGGTTTCCTTATCAAGTGATATATTAGATGGTAATTTATTTAATTTATTAATCCTCTCTAAATACCTAAATTCTGGAAATATGAGTAAAAAGATTTCTTTTAAATACTTATTTTCATTTATTTCGATGAAATTTTTTAGCGATAAAATTTTAAATAATTCTAATATAATTCTCTCTTTTGAAATCTTTTTTATCCCATCTAAATTTAATTTTATCGCCTCAATTGTAGTTTTTTCAATCTCGCTTCCATATTCTATTGAAAATCTTATAAAACGAATTATTCTTAAATAATCTTCTTCAATTCTTTTTTGTGGATCACCTATAAACTTAATATTACTATTTTTTAAATCTTGAATACCTAATTGTGGGTCAAAAATTTTTCCATTTATATCCAAATAAATTGCATTAATTGTAAAGTCTCTTCTATTTGAGTCTTCTTGCCAGCTATCAGTATATTCTATTTCAGCATGTCTCCCGTCAGTTTTGATATCTTTTCTTAATGTGGTTAATTCTAATTTTAATTTGTTTGAAACAAGTGTTACTGTTCCATGTTTAATACCACTATCAATTATATTATATTTTGTATTTTGAAATATTTCTTTAATTTTGTCAGTTTTTAAGGATGTAGCAATATCAATATCATCAATATCTTGGTTTAATAAATGTTTTCTTACACACCCACCCACAAACATTGCTGTTTTTGTTTGCTTTTCAGAACCTTCGTTTAATTTTTCAAAAACAAATTTCAAGTCACTATCTTTGTAAAAAGGGAAAATCTTTCTTTTAATTTTTTCAATAAAACTAAAGTTAAACATATCTAGTTGGCTGGGGCACTAGGATTCGAACCTAGGATGGCGGTATCAAAAACCGCTGCCTTACCGCTTGGCTATGCCCCAATGTTATGTTTTTGATATATCATAAATTTATAAAATTAAATAGTTTTTGCGAGGGATATCCAATATTTTGGGTACTTTGACTTTACTTTATTTAAAGCACCTTTAGCTGTTTTGTCGCTATTAAATATACCATAACATAGCGATCCTGATCCAGTCATTCTAGAAAAATAACATCCTTTATTTTTACTAATTTCAAAAATTAACTTTTTGATTATTGGAAATTTTTTTTCTACAATCAATTGTAAGTCGTTATTTTTATTTGCTAATTCATTGATAAAAGTTCGCTTATTTTTACGCATGTTTGGATTATGTTTTAATTTTTTTGAAAATTCTTTTACTTTTGAATATACGTATTTTGTTGAACATCTTAAATTTGGGTAAACGAGTAAAAAATTTAACTTGTATTTATTTTTTAATTTACGGACATTTTTTATGTTTTCTAAAAAACCCTCTTTATGGAAGAAAAGTTTAAAATCTGAACCTATTTTTTGATTTAAAATTGCTGATAATTTTTTATTAATCTTACCTTTTGTAAAATGTTTTGCGATATAAAAAGCATTACTTGTTCCACCTCCTAGACCAGCAAAAGCAGGAATGTTCTTATTGATGGAAATTGAATAATAATTTGAAATTAACTTATTTCGCCTCAAAATTTTGAGAACATTCTTTACTGAATTATTCTTTTTATTAACTTGATGAGCAAACTTTCCATGAAATTTAATTTTATCTTCTTGACTATTAATTTTCTTAATCTTTATTTTGTCGTATAAATTTATCATACAAAAATATGACTGGATGTTGTGTAGGTATTTTTTTTTATAAGGAATTTTTTTACTTACACTTAAAGATAAATTGATTTTTGAGAAAGATTTTAAAGACATTTTATTAAAGACCTAAAATTAATTTATTTTCAATCTGCTTTCTTAAATCATCTTTTGTTTCCTTAAGATTCAATACATAGTTCCAATAATATCTAGCTTGAATTTTGTTTCCACTTTTCCAGAGAACATCACCATAATGATCATTTATTACTGGGTCCTCTGGCATTAATTTTACAGCTGATTGTAAATAATTTTTTGACGCACTGTATTTTTTCATCTTAAATAATACCCAGCCTAACGAGTCAATTATGAAGGGATCTTCAGATTTTAAATCGTTTGCCCTCTTAAGCATCTTGAGGGATTTTTCTATTTTTATTCCTTTTTCTATCCAAGAATAGGCAAGATAATTTATTACATATGCTTGATCGGGACTGGACTTTAAAGATGCTAATAGATCCTTTTCTGCTTTTTCCCAGTCTCCTTTTCTCTCATAAGCTACACCTCTTCCATCTGTTACCTTAGGATACAAAGGGTGATCTTTATTTATTGTATCAATTATCTCGGTATAATATTTAATTGCTTTATCGAATTGATCATTGTTTTTTAAAAAAACAGCATAATCATATTTTTCATAAATGTTTTTTTCTGGTAGCTTATCGAAAGAGTTTTTCAGTAATTTTATTGCTTCTTCATTCTTTTTTTCATAAATAAGAATTTTTGTTTTCTGTTTAGCTGCATACCAAGCGAATGCAGATCCTTTTTTGCTAATTTCATTGTAAATTTTTTTCGCTTCATCAAAATTATCAATCTTATAAAAATTCTCAGCTAATAAAGTATCGAATGAGTGGAAATTATTATTTAAAAATTTTGATAAGTTTAAATAAAAACTTGATAACTTATAAATATCTTGTGATGATAAAGCGTTTGCAACTATATAAAAAATTTCGGCAACAATATGAGTTAAATCTTTGCAATTAAAATCATTTTTGTATTTTTGTTCTTTTAAATTCATCTGCAACTGCTTGAGCAATAAATTACGAGGGTACAAATCAAGTGATGATTTTGTAATTTTTTTAGCTTTTGTAACTTTTCCTACGTTTGTTAGGTAGGTTGCATAAAAATAATTGTATCTTGAAAAGTCTGTATCTTTATTTTTAATTGCTAAATTTTCAAAGTAAAAATCTGTTTTTTTGCTATCGTAAAAACAATGCAAGAATACATTTTGTATATCTTTTAATCTTTCAAATCTCGAATCTATTCTATTTATTTTTCTTTGCGCTTCATTTAAATCTATAGAATTTACATCAACCCAGTTTACAAGTGCGTCAGATAAAAACTTATTTATTATAAATCTTGATTTTCTATTTTTTAGCTTTAAGAAGTAATTTTTGGCTAAATCAAAATTTTCTTTTTTTAAGTAGTAAGTTCCAATGACTAGATCAGTCTCAAAATTACTTAATCTTTTTTTTTTCAATTCTTTTGGCATAATTAAAAGCCTCTTTTAATTTTCCCGAATTTACTAAAGAAAAAAGATATTTTGAAGAATAATCTATATGAGCTTCTTCTAGCCCTTGTAATTTTTTTAAAAATTTGTATGACTCCTCATATTTGTTATCATTTTGTAGTAAAATTCCTGTAAAATAATCTGATACATAATTTCCCCTCTCAAATTTATCCAAATTTTTAGATTGAGCTGTGGAAAAGTACATGATGACAAACATTAAATAAAATATAAAATTCACTTTAAATTTGAATATTTTCATATGTTTCCATGACTAAAAAGATAAATACTAAAACAATAAAATTAATTAAATTTTATAACTTTATTAATTACAATTTAATTTATAACAATAAAGCAATCAATAGATATAAAAAAAATACTTATGAAATATCAGATGATAAGATTAAAGATTTAGAAAATTTAAAAAACTCAATTTCTACTATTAAAAATTGCGAACTAAAAAAAAACGCTACAAACATCGTTTTTTCAGATGGAAATCCCAAATCAAAAATTATGCTAATAGGTGAAGCACCAGGAGCTAACGAGGATCAAGAAGGATTGCCGTTTGTTGGAAGGGCTGGGCAACTATTGGATAAAATGTTGTCGGCGATAGATTTGGATAGAAATAAAGTATACATTTCTAATATAATAAATTATCGACCACCTGATAATAGAAGGCCTACTGAGGAAGAAATAAAAAGATATCTACCATTTATTACAAAACATATTGAAATCATTAACCCAAAAATACTTGTTCTACTTGGTAGCACTGCTATGAATGCGCTGATAGGCAGTGAAATTGTCATCTCAAAAATGAGAGGTAAATGGTTAGAAAAAAAATTTGGAAACTGTAAAACATCTGTAATTATTACATTTCATCCAGCATTCTTAATGAGGCAACCGGCTCAAAAAAAGATGAGTTGGATTGATTTAAAAATGATTAGAGACAAAAGAAATAACCTTTAAACTTTATTGAAAGAAATAATTACAGCTGGAGTTGATGAAGTTGGTAGAGGGTGTCTCGCAGGACCAGTAGTTTCAGCAGCTGTAATATTAAAAAAAGGTATAAACTTAAAGCTTTTAAAGGACTCTAAGAAAATATCATATAAAAAAAGAGAAGAAATTTCTGAACATATTAAAAGTTTTTCATTCCACGCTATCGGAATAGCTTCTGTTGAGGAAATCTTAAATTTAAATATTTTACAGGCATCCCTGCTTTCTATGAAAAGAGCAATTGAACAACTAGCTGTAAAACCTAGTTTGACTTTGATTGATGGAAATTTTGCACCGAAAGGTTTAAAAAATTATAAAACGATCGTAAATGGAGACAAAAAAGTGAAAGTTATTAGTGCAGCTTCTATTGTTGCAAAAGTTTATAGAGATAAATTAATGATTAAATTATCAGAAAAGTTTTCTAGTTATGCTTGGGAAAGGAACTTCGGATATGGGACTAAAGCACATTTGAATGGTTTAAAAAGATTTGGTGTAACTTCACACCATAGAAAAGGTTTTAAACCGATACACAAGATATTGTTTAGTTAGGAATCTCAAGCACAAGAACAGTCTTTTTTTTTGCAAAATGATTTGACCCTTGATTCAATTTCGAGTTGAATCAGGATAATGTCAAAATTTTCCAACAAAATTTTAAATGGCGATTGTTTGAAAGAATTAAAAAAAATTCCTAGCAAAACTTTTGATCTAGTTTTCGCCGACCCCCCTTACTACATGCAGATTGGTGAGAAGTTAACTCGTCCAGACTCTAGCAAGGTAAATGGAGTTAACGATAAATGGGACCAGTTTAATAGTTTTAAACATTATGATGATTTCTGTAAAACTTGGTTAACGGAATGTAAAAGAATTTTAAAAGATAATGGAAGTATATGGGTAATAGGTTCCTATCATAATATTTTTAGACTGGGTTATCACTTACAAAATTTGGGTTATTGGTTGCTTAATGATGTTATTTGGAAAAAAAATAATCCAATGCCTAATTTTAGAGGTACAAGGTTCACTAATGCTCATGAAACTTTAATCTGGGCTTCTAAAAATAAAAAATCAAAATACACTTTTAATTATCAATCTCTTAAATGTTTAAATGATGATTTGCAGATGAGATCCGACTGGACATTACCTATATGTAATGGAAAAGAAAGATTAAAAAAGAACGGAAAAAAAATTCACTCAACACAGAAGCCAGAAGCCCTACTTCATAGAATTATATTAGCTACTACAAATAAAGGTGATAAAGTGTTTGATCCTTTTTTAGGTACTGGAACCAGTGCAGTAGTATCAAAAAAATTAGGTAGAAATTATTATGGAATTGAAAAAGACAAAAAATATTATTCAGCGGCAAAAGATAGAATAAATCAAACAACTCAAATTGAGGACGACTATCTTGATACAATTCAAAACAAAAAGTCGAAACCAAGAATACCTTTTGGGTCTTTGGTTGAGTTAGGAGTAATTAAACCTGGAACATCTTTATTTGATCAAAAGAAAAAAATTAACGCAAAAATAATGGCTGATGGAAGCATTAAATATAAAGAATCTGAAGGATCAATTCATAAAATTGCTGCAAAAATAATGGGTGCTGAAAGTTACAACGGGTGGACTTATTGGCATTATACTGTCAATGGATCAACGGTTTTAATCGACAGTCTTAGACAAAAGTTTATCGCTGAAAAGCAAATCTAATTCTTATACACTGCACCTAAATAAGAGCTGATAAAACTTCTCCTTTTTATAAAAAACTTCATAAAAAAGTTCCTTATAGCTTGAGTAATAGAATTAGAAAAATGGAAAGCAATGAAATTTAAATTTGATCTTCTTCTAACTATTTTTGCTCTTATTGACCTATTTTGAAAGTAAGCATTTTGAATGTCTGCCTTATCTTCTTTAATTAAATTAAATAATTCATAAGCACTTTCTATTGATTGGCCAGCCCCTTGAGCTAATGTTGGTAAAAAACCATTAAATGCGTCACCAATATAGAATACTTTATTATTGCTAGATGGAAGTATTTTTGGAGTTGAATATAATGGCCAAGATTTTATATCACCATTAAAAATTTTTTCTAAGCTAGAATTTTGACGAACAATCCTATCAATTAAAAGTTTAATATTTTCATGATCGTACTTTTTTTCTCTAATAATACAAATAACATTAAGTTCTTTACTTTTGGAAATTGGGTAAACGACCAGATGACAATTATGTCCCATCATCAAACTGATTTTTTCTTCATTAATATTTAACCCTAGCTTAGACTTAATTATAGTTCTTATAGCTACAGCTTTTTTAAATTTTGGTTCATTTTTTTTCTTTTCAAAAAAAGATCTCGTATTTGAAAAAATTCCATCTGCCCCTACAACTATATCTACTAGATCATTAGTATTATCATCGAATTTAATAAGAACTTTATCTTTCATTTCCGAGACTTCTTTTATTCTTTTTCCAAATCTCAAATGTTGAGTGTAAATATCATCTTTTAAGAATTCAATTAAAGTAGACCTTTGTAATGTGGTATACCTATTTTCCTTAGTGTTAAATTGGGTTAAATCTAAATCACATATTTTTTCATTTTTAATATTATAAAAATCAACACCTTTTGGATTAAATATTTTTTGATTATTAATTTTACTAAATTCAATTTTATTTAAAATCTTTGTGCTGTTTGTGGAGAGTTGGATTCCATATCCTTCATCTAGAGATAAACTTTCTTGTTTTTCATAAAGCATAAATTCATTTTCTGAAAATTTTTTAAATAAATTTGCAAGAGTTAATCCCGCTATTCCAGCACCAATAATAGCTATTTTTTTTTTCATTAAAATAAAATTGAAACTTGTTTAAAGATTCTTTTAGTAAAACTTGGTATAAACTCCTTCTTGTGATCGAGGGAGTACCAATTATGCGATTTTGGGATCTTATTAGAAAACTTATAATATAAATTTATATTTAATTTTAAATTCGATATTGAATTTTTATAATTTTTTAGAAACTTCCAATCTTTATTTTTTGAGATTTTATTTGTCTCTTTGATTGTAGGGAGATTAAAATTTTTTAAAAAACCAATTTTATTTTTTTTTGTTAAAGCTATTTTTTTATTCTTATTAATAAAACAAAAAACATCATAATCTTTATTTTTAATCATTTTTTTTCTTGTTGTCTTAATTTTGACAGAAGATTTAAAATATTTACATGTATTATTCAAACTACAAATAATACATTTTGGGTCTTTTGGTTTACATATTAGGGCACCAAACTCCATTATTGCCTCAACAAAATCAGAATTACGATTTGTATTAAAAATTTTGTTTTTGTTTAAAGAAATAAGTTTATCAAAATTAATTTTTTCTTCTTCTTTATTTAGATTTCTAGCAAATACTCTTTTAACATTTCCATCTATTGCTATTGTAGGTTGATCATAAACTAAGCCTAACAAAGCATTGCCAGTATATTCACCAATACCAGGAAGTTTTTTTATTTCTTTTAAAGTTTTAGGAAGTTTTGAATTGTAATCATTTACAAGTTTTTTTGAGCACGCTAACAAATTCCGTGCTCTTCTATAATAACCAAGACCTTCCCATTGTTTTAAAATTTCTTTTTCACTACAGTTAGATAATGATTTAAGAGTTTTGTATTTATTGGTAAAATTAACAAAGTACGGAACCACAGTTTTAACTTGAGTTTGCTGTAACATAAACTCACTTAAAAGCCTGTAATAGAGCTTTTTATTTGACTTTTTGCTAACACGCCATGGTAAGCTGCGTTTATTATTATCATACCATCGTATTATTTTTTTTGATAAATTAGAACTTAAATGCATAACAAAGAGAATAATAAATATAAGTATATCACACAAGGGTTACGACCTTTTTCTAGTTCTATACCTAAAACATTAAAAAAGTATTTGAAAAAAGGTGGCTATAACTATTCTAATATTGTTGATAACTGGACATCAATGGTTAGTAAAAAGATATCTGACTCTTGTTATCCAGTTTCAGTTAAAATGAGAAAAGAAATGAAAAATGGTACTCTGATATTAAATGTAATTCATGGAAAAGAATTGGAAATCGAGTATGCAAAGAATGAGATCATAGACAAAATAAATAGTTTTTTTGGTTATAATTGTATAAATCAAATTAGTTTAAAGATTGTTCAAAAAGAAATCGATTCTACAAATAAAAAGGTTATCAAATTAAAAAATATTTCTCAAATTAATCAAAAAATAGAAAAACTAGAAAATAAACAGTTAAAAAGTTCACTTAATAGTTTTTTAAAGGCATTTAATGAAAAAAATAAATAAATTTTATTTAAAAATAATTTTTTTTATTTTTCTTACATTTCCGCTTAATGCGGCGGAAAAAAATTTAAGTATAGGCAATGTTAATTCGAAAATAATAATAAAAGTATTTTCATCTTTAACATGTCCTCATTGTGCTAATTTTCATAATAATATTTTTTATAATTTAAAAAAGGAGTACGTTGATAAGAATTTAATAAAATTTGAACATCATGGTTTTCCTTTGGATTTAGCTGCTCTTAATGCTGAAGTAATTGTAAGATGTCATAATAATAGTGATAAAAGTTTTCAATTACTAGGAGAAATTTATAAAAAACAAAATCAATGGGCAGTAGGATCTGATATAAATAAAATTAACGATTCTTTAAAAAAGATTGGTTTAAGATCTGGATTAAGTATTGATAAGATGCAAGAATGTTTAAATAATGAGTTAAACCAAGATCAAATATTAAACGAAAGAATTGAAGCACAAAAAAAATATAAAATTCAATCAACGCCGTCGATATTTATCAATGGCAAAATATACAAAGGTAAACACAATTATAAAGAATTCAAAAAGACGATAGATAATCTTTTATAAATGCAATTTAAGAAGCTAGAAATTAATGGTTTTAAATCTTTTTCTGAAAAGACAACTTTCCTTATCCAAGATGGTTTGACAGGTATTGTTGGCCCTAATGGATGTGGAAAATCAAATATAGTAGAGTCTTTAAGATGGTGTATGGGAGAAAATTCAGCAAAAAGTATGAGAGGCTCAGGAATGGAAGATGTAATTTTTTCAGGAACATCAAATAGACCTTCAAAAAATATTTCTGAAGTAGTGCTATTGCTTGATAATAAAAATAAAGATGGTCCTACTCAATATAAAGAGTTTGATGAGATCGGAATTAAAAGAAAAATAGAAAAAGATAAAGGTTCAAAATATTATATAAACGACAAAGAAGTTAGAGCTAGAGATGTTCAAACTTTTTTTGCGGACCTTTCAACAGGGGCTCACTCACCTTCATTGATAAGTCAGGGAAGAATTGGGCAACTTGTTACTGCAAAACCAATTGAAAGGCGGTCTATACTCGAAGAAGCTGCTGGTATTTCAGGTATTCATGCTAGAAGACAAGAAGCTGAAACTAAACTTAATGCCGCTGAAAATAATTTGAAAAGAGCTGATGAATTAAAAAAACAACAGCAAAAACAATTGGACAACTTAAAAAAACAAGCAGAGGAAGCTACGAAGTATAAAGAAATAACAAAAGAAATTAAAAGATATGAAGCTGGGTTGTATTATTTAAAAATACAAGAAATAGAAAAAGAAAAAAAGTTGATAGCAGAAAAACTTGGTGAATTAGACGACGAAGAGAGTGCAATAAATATTGACTTAAACCACAATAATTCTCTCCTTGGAGAGGAAAATCAAAAACTTGCGCCTTTAAGAGACAAAAAAATGGAGAGTATTGCTAAACTTCAAAAACTAAATTTGGATATAACAAGTCTTGATGAGGAAGAAACCAGAGTTAAAGCGCTTCAAGTCAAATTAGAAAAATCAATCAGAACTGTTGACTCTGATTTAGAACGTGAAAAAAGTATATCTTTAGATTCTGGTTTAAATGAAAAAAGAATTTCTAAAGAAAAAGAGGAGTTATTAAAAACTGAAAAAGAACTTTTAGATGTGGAGACATCTTCTTCTGAAGAACTTAAGAAGTCAAAAAATAATTTAAATAACTTACAAATACAACTTGATGAATTATTAAACAAAATTGAAGATTACATAGATCAAGATATAAAATTGACAAAAGATTTATTTCATGAGCTTAAAAGGATAGTAAAAAAGATTACACTTTCTCAAGAGGAGTATGCAGAAAAATATGGTAAAAATAAATCAATTCTAAGTGACTCAATTAAAAGAAAAGAGAGAATAAAAAATATAGATGTTGAACTTGAAAATTGGATAAGTTTAAAATCAAATTCAGAAAAAATGATTAATGAACTTAACGAAAGAAAAGATAAGATAAAATTAGAGATCGATGAAAACCAAAAAAATCCAGAGCGTATTGCATCCTCTAAAGGTCAAAACATACAAAATTTGGAAAATACAAAAAAGAGAAATGAGGAAATTGAATTAAATCTAATAGAAGCTGAAAATAAATATAATTCAATTAATAATAATTTAAGAGAAATACAATTAAAATTATCGGAATTAAAAGAAAATAAAGCAAGGTATGAGGCTACAATCGAAGGAATAGATAATAGAAAAAAAGATTTATTGTACTCTGTAAAAAATGAATTAAATATTGATAACGAAAATGCATTATTTTCTCAATCAGACTTAAGTAATTTAGTTGAAGAAAATTTACCAAGCATTGAAGAACAACTAGTCAAAGTGGAAAAGATAAAAAAACAAAGAGAGTCTTTTGGTTCTGTAAATCTAAGAGCAGATGAAGAAACTAGAAAGTACGAAACAGAAATAAAAAAAATGGAGGATGATAGAGCAGATCTTTATTCTGCAATAGTAAAATTGAAATCAAGTATAGAAGAATTAAACCAAAAAGGAAGAGAAAGACTTCTAGAAGCTTTTACAAAAGTTAATAGAAAATTTAATGAAGTTTATACAAAATTATTTAGTGGCGGGACTGCAAAAATTGAATTGGTTGACTCTGATGATCCTCTTGAGGCTGGATTAGAAATGTTCGTTTCACCCCCTGGAAAAAGGCTTCAATCTATTACGTTGTTATCTGGCGGTGAGCAGGCATTAACAGCACTTTCTTTAGTTTTTGCAGTATTCTTAGTAAACCCTTCTCCTATTTGTGTGTTAGATGAGGTTGATGCTCCTTTGGATGATGCAAATGTGACTAGATTTTGCGGTTTACTTGACGAATTAACTAAAATTACGAAAACAAAATTTATAATTATTACTCATCATGCTCTTACAATGTCGAGGATGCATAGATTGTACGGAGTTACAATGGCGGAACAGGGTATCAGCCAACTTGTAGCTGTGGACCTACAAAAAGCCGAAGAACTTGTCGCATAAATATAGAGTTAAACATAAAAAATAATGACAAATTTAGAAGAATTTAAAACTCGCCTAAAAATTGCAAAGTCAAAGATAAAAAAACAAGTTCAATCTGATAATGAAAAAAAAGGCTCATTTATGGGTAGCGCATTCAAATTAGGTACCGAACTAGTGGCTGCAGTAGCAGTTGGGACAATAATTGGGTTTATTTTAGATAGCTGGTTTGATACTAAACCTTGGTTAATTATTATTTTCTTTTTTTTAGGAGCTGCTGCAGGAATGTTAAATGTAGTCAAGACTGCTAAGAAAATGCAGAAAGAAGACTGATAAGGATATTTATGGCAAGCAATCCAATGCAACAATTCACAGTCCACAAAATTGGACCAGAGATTAAAATCGCTGGTATTGACTTATCTTTCACAAATGCAAGTTTATTTATGTTAATCAGCGCTTCGATTATTTTGATATTTTTATTCTTAGGGACTAGACAAAAAAAGATTATCCCTGACAAAATGCAACTAGTTTCAGAAATGTTTTATAGTTTTGTTGCAAAGATGATAAGCGATACAGCTGGTTCAAAAGCGAAACCATATTTCCCTTTTATTTTTAGTTTATTTATGTTTGTTTTGTTCTGTAACATGGTTGGTATGCTGCCTTATTCTTTTACAGTAACTAGCCATATAATTGTAACTTTAATTATGGCTTTATTTATTTTCATAGCAGTCACTATCATTGGCTTTTATAAACATGGATTTAAATATTTAAGCATTTTTGTTCCAAGTGGCGTACCAGCAGTTCTTTTACCATTAATTACAGTTATTGAAATAATTTCTTATTTAAGTAGACCTGTGAGTCTGTCAGTTAGATTATTTGCTAATATGATGGCGGGACACACTATGTTAAAAGTTTTTGGGGGATTTGTAGTAAGTTTAGGAATATTAGGTGGGTGGTTACCACTTAGTTTTTCAGTAGCATTGACGGGTTTGGAAATTTTAGTAGCTTTTTTACAAGCTTATGTTTTTGCAATTTTAACCTGCATCTACTTAAATGATGCATTAAATTTACACCATTAAAAAAGGAGGAAAAATGGAGTTAGAAGCCGCAAAAATGATTGGAGCAGGTCTTGCTGCAATCGCT
>MDSV01078545.1_pt1 | contig 14947 bp, 7 predicted proteins | sample 810851 | NCBI WGS metagenome assembly MDSV01 (sample SAMN05326640, study PRJNA326480) | marine metagenome | isolation source: seawater | place: Atlantic Ocean: North East | collected 2012 | reverse complement strand
GCGGAAGGTGAAGTTCCCGGCGGGCTCGTTGATCATGAACGGCACGCCCGCGGCGATCTGGAACCCCTTCGCCTTGAACTTGTTGAACATGTCCGGCTGGTCGGTGTACCACACCGACACGCCGGGCGCCTCGAACCCGGGCGCGCTGACGGTTCGCAGACCCTTCGCCTTCATCATGTGGCGGCACTCGTTCCCAAGCGCCCACGCCGCGTCGGCGGCTTTCTTGAACCCCATCTCCTTCGTCTCGAGCGCGGCGTCGCGGAACAGGTTCAGCGCGTCGGTGGGCATGGTGGTGTAGTACGCAAACCCCCCGTTGACGTACGAGTCCATCACCTCGAGCCACTTGCGCATGTTGATCACCATCGAGGTGGACGTGGTGTTCCGCGTCGCGTGGTCGCCGCGCTCGGAGAGCATCATCAGCGACGCGCACGCCGGGCCGGTCCAACCTTTTTGAGGCGCGGAGAGGATGCAATCCACGCCCGTCTCCTTCATGTCGACCCAGACCGTACCAGACGCGATGCAGTCCAGAACGAACAGCCCTCCGTGCGCGTGCACCGCAGCCGCGACCTTCCTGATGTAGTCGTCGGGGAGGATGATCCCGGTGCTCGTCTCCACGTGCGGCGCGAACACGACGGCGGGCTTTTCCGACTTGATCCGCGCGACGACGTCGTCGACGTCGTGCGGCGCGAACTGAGGGCGCGGGGAGTTATCCACGGGTTGGCCTTTCACCACGATCACCTCAGAGGGAATCTGCGTCTGTTCGAAGATGTCCGTCCATCGGTACGAGAAGTATCCGTTGCGAAGCACCATGACTTTCTTCCCGGTGGCCCACTGCCGCGCGACGGATTCCATGCCGTACGACCCGGAGCCGGGCATGACGATCACCGACGTCGCGTTGTAAGCCTCCTTCAACGTGTCGTTGATGTCGTTCATGATCTGCGGAGCGTCGGTTTTTTCGTTCGATGATGGGCGTGTCGTTGGGAAGGAAGAGACGCGGCGTGTTGTTGTACACGCCATAAAAATCGGGAGGGAGGGAGTCGGTGAGCGCGCGTTTCGCGTCGCACGAGGAGGAAAAAGGTGTAAAAAAAACCGGGTCTCGAAAGGAACGGGTCCCGACGTTTCCCGTTCAAACCTCCCGCTCGACGGGTCGAGACTCGGTCGATTCCGCGGTCGAAACGCACGACGCGGCGATAAGACACGCGACGAAAAAGACCCGGTTCGTCGCGTCGGCTCTTTTTTTGCTGACGGGGACGAGCGCGTTCGGCGCGGGCGCGGGTGCGGGGTCACGAGCGGCGCGGACGAGGCAGCGGCGCGTCGGCGCGCTTTCGCGCGAGGTGCCAGATGCCGCGCGAGGGCCGAAGGACGTCCCGACGCCTCCGCCGCGCGGCTCGGCGTCCCCCCGCGCCAGATCCCCCGGTTGCGAAAACACAGCCTGTATTCCAGCTTCGATATTTTTCGTGCGTGCGCTTCGGGCGCCCGCGCGAGACGCGCGTCGGGGAGAGGCGGTGCCGGGCGCTTCGAACGGAAGCGGCGCGTCGGGCGGCGGCGCGTGCGTCGCGACGTACCTTGCAGAAGGGCGTGGACATGTGGTTCATGGCTCTGTCGGTGTACACGACGGAGTACTCCAGCAGACCTCCCGCGGCGTCCAACGGAAGGGGCGATTTATGGTACGGCTTGGAGGGGTCGTGCGGGCACTGCGCGGCGAACGCCCGGAGCGCGACCCGCTGCGAGTTGAACGAGCCGCGGGCGGCGACCGCGCGCGCGGCGGCGCGGCGAAGGGCGAACATCGGGCAGAAGCGTGGGAACGTGCTCCTCTTCGCGCGCGTGTGAAGATGCGACACGACAGGAAGAACACCCGCCCGTTGTCGCGCGTCGAACAAGTGGCAAAAACAGGCAATCTTCTCGGTCGCGAAGGCACTTCGGCACCCTCCCGAACCGCCGAACGTCATCACCAGTCACAGACCCGGCGTTCCGTTCGACGAACCGTCGAAATCGCGCTCGATACGGACGATCCCGAAAGGAAAAAGCGCGGACGATCGACCAAGTCGACTCCTTCATCGGTGGGTTTGAAACGTCGATGGGCTTTTGTGAACCTGTGATCCTCCGCTGTTTGACGGATGATGAAAAAGCTTCAATCAAGTTTGCGAACGGCGCGCGCGCGCGCGCGTCGTCTCTCTCGCGCTCATCGTAACCCGACGGCTTCGCTCAGCACCTCCTCCTCCTTGAGGTGCGTCTGGAACGCGCGCACCTTGTCGCGCAGCGCCTCGATGCCCGCCTGCTTCTGCTCCAGGACCCGCGCGAGACGCTCGACGTACGCGTCGATGGCGGAGCCGGGTTTGTCAACCTCCGCCAACAGCGCCATCTCTTTTTTGACCAGAGCCATGGCGCTCTCGATCTGCGCGCGGTGCGCGGCGATCACCGCCTCTTCCTCTTCCAAGATGACGTTGATCAGCGCGTCGTGCGCCTGGGCCATCTCTTCCTGCGGCACGGGAGGGCCCACGCCGGTGAGGTGCGCGTGCGCCTTCGCCGCGGCCAGCGCCGAGCCACGCAGGGGGCGCAAAGTCAACGAAGCGGAGGCGTCCGCGGAGACTTTTGCGTCCTTCTCCGCGCTTTTCGTTTCGCTCTCGTTCGTCGACGCCTCCTCGTTCCGCCTCGCGAGCTCCTTTGCCGAGACTTGAGCGAGGCGCGCAGACGCCGGTTTCGCGCCGGACGCATGCGTCGCGGTCGCCGGGTCGAACGCCGTCGTCCTCGGGTCCGGGACTGAATCTTTCGAGCCGAGCGCGTTTAGGCTCGCGCGCGCGCCGAATCCCCCGCCTCGTCCCGGTCCGGAAGCCGGGGCGGCGCCGGCGACGTCCGAACGCGGCCGCGCCGTCTGCGGGCGACGCGCCTGCGGCTTGGCGCCCGCGCCGGCGCCCCGCGCGCTCGCGTCCTTCGTCGGAGACCCCGAGTGCGCGGCGCCGCTCGACTTGGCTCCCGCGTGCAAAGACGCGCCGCCGGGCGCGGCGGATTTCGGCCGCTCCTTCCGGCCGCGGGGACTCAGCAGACCCGCCGCCGCCGCGCCGCCGCCGCCGCCGGCGCCGCCGCCCTTGGTGAGGAAGGCTGCCGCGCCGCGCTTCTTCTCCGCCAGCCGCTCCGCCTCCGCCTCGGCGGACCGCCGCGTCGCGTCGCGGACGCGCGCGGCGGCGGCTTTCGCCGCGGCACGCGGGTCGAACGGCGCCGCCGTCCCGCGCTCCGGCTTCTCGCCGCGAACGGACGTCACGTCGCGAGAATGACTCTGACTCGCGTCCGGCCCGGCGGCGGCGGCTTTTGCGGCGGGCGCGCCGACGGGGGTCACGCCGTCCGCCGCGAAGCGCGTCACGCGAGACGAGACGACCGCTCGATCGTTCGTTTCGCGGCGCTCGATCGAGATCTCACCGGCGCCGGCGCCGCGCTCCGTCGTCTTCTCGCTCGCGCGGGAATCGGCGTCGCTTCGGATTTTCGTCGTCTTCTCGGCGCCGTCGCGCAGCTCCTTGACGCGGTAGGCGTAGCGCAGCGTGTTGAGCGTGTGCTCGCACGACCCGGTGGCCGGCGAGACGTTGGCGATCATCACCGTCCGCGAGTCGCCCATGAACGAGTCGCGCAGCACCTCCGTGAGCTTCGAGCCGCGGAACGGGACGTGGCCGGTGCCTCGGTCGAGCGCGCGGATGCACTCCTTGAGCGCCAACAGGCTTTTGTTGATCTCCGCGCCTTCCAGACGCGTCTGGCGGTCGTTCTCCGACGTGTCCGCGCCGCGTTCCGACCCCGCCAAGTCGATGAAGGAAAACTTGCCGTGAATCGCCTCGTGGTTCGCCCCCGCCGCCGTCTTTAACCGTTGCGCCACCACCGACGCGGGCACGCGCCGCGTCTCCGCATCCGTCGGCTCCGCCGCCGCTCGCTTCAACACAAACTGCATGATGGCGTGCGACCGGCTGGACTCGGCGTTGGCGCCGGTGGAGCCCACGCACCGCGCCGCCGTGCCGTGCGCGATGAGCTGCTCGACCAGACCCACGTCCGAAACTTCAAACTCCTTCAGACCCACGACGCACATCTGCGCCCGCGAGTCCTCGCGAATCACCAGCTTGGCGCGTCCGTTGAGCAGGTCATACACTTTGCCTCCGTAAATCTCGAAGAACGAGACGTGCAGACGCAAGCGATCGACGTCGCTCGCGCGGCTCCGCGCTCTGCGTTCGAGCTCGCCGAGGATCTCGCGCGCCGCGCGAATCGGCAACGGGTTCATGGTGTACGTCTTCCCGGAGCCGGTTTGGCCGTACGCGAAGCAGGTGACTTTGCACTTATCGAACACCGTGCCGACGAGGGGCGCCACCGTCGTTCGGTACACCTCGTCGTTGTCCACCTCCGGCGGGAACGCGTCGTCGAACGCGAACGCGTGCTCCTCCGTGTACTGGGTCAAGTCCACCTTGGTCCGCGGTTCCCACACCGTCACCGACGACGGCGACGGCGACGACGCGCCGCGCTCACGATCCTCGCCGGCGGACGCGCGGCGGTCCACCGTGACGACGTCCTCCTCGTCCCGCGCGCGCTCCTTGGCGTTGAGCGGGCGCTTCCGCACCACCACGCGGATGCGCGGCTGGTCCGCGGGGAGCGACGCGAGCGGCGGCGCCGAGACGCCGCTTTTGCTTTTGGCCTCCTCGGACCCCCCCGCGCCGCGAACGGAAACGGGGGACACCGCGAACGGAGTCTTCGCCGGATCGCTCGTCGTCGTCGCGATGTTCGTCGTCGTCGTCGTCTCCTTCGCGGGGACCTCTTCGAGACTCGTCTGCGGACCGACATCCCGTACGGTTTCGTCGGCGGTCGCGGCGCTCCGCTCGACGGCGCCGTGCCGCGCCTCGCGGCTCAGCCGGCGCAGCTGCTCCAGCGGCTTCGCATCCTTCTCGTCCCTCTCCGGATCGTCCTCCGCGGGCGACGGCGCGAACGGGCTCCTCCGCGGCGACGCGCCCGGCTTCAACGCGGGGCTCAGCAAAAACTCCTCGTGCTCGGCGGCGTGCACGTCCAGGAGCGACGCGCGGAGAGCTGTCGGCGAAGGCGGTGCGTCCCCTCGGGTCTCTTTCTCGCACGCGACGCCCTCCGCGTGTAGGTTCTTGATGAGCCGGAACAGCGTCTGCTTGTGCGCGACGTCGACGACGCCGAATCTGTGGAAATCCACCATGCCCAGCTCCGTGAACTCGCGCTCGGACGCGCGCGCGAAAGCGTCGCGGTACTCGCCCAAACCGGCGCGGCTCAGCCACTGGCGCACGCGCCCGTTCGCGGGGGGCGCGTTGCCGTCGTTTCGCGTCAGCACGGCGGTGACGGGCATGACGCGCGCCGGACGCGGGTCGACTGAGGCGTCGATCTCCGCTCGAGATGCCGAACGCGCGATCCGTCGGAAGGGGGGACGAGCCGATCGACGTGGGTCCCGACGCGACGCGCTCGACGCGTTCCCGTCCCGGCGCCGAGGAATGCGCGTGGCGCGGACGAGACGTGCGTCCGATCGGTCGCGGGGCGCGGGGTCTGGTCGACGCCGACGGTGCGTGCCGTCAGTGCCGCGCGCGCGCCGTGCCCAGGACGCTTTTAGGGGAACGTCGAACGTTGGCACTCGCCTCAAGTGCCAAAAAGGCACGAGACGCCAGTCGGGGGTGGATTCCTTTGCTGGCCGATGACTGAACGCCCGAGCGCCGAGAAATTCGCCAAGTTTCGCGGCTGCGCCAGTCTCGACGGATGAGGTGGCTGCCCTCCGCTCATCGCGGCCGGACGCCTCAGTCGCACCCCGCGGGGACTCGACGATGGCGCACGGCGGCATGTCTCCCCGCGGCGGACTCTCGGGTGTCTCCGCGGACGCGGACGCGCGTCGGGAAGACGAGCCGGTGCCCTCCACGGGCACAACCGACGACGCGTCTTCGGGCGTTCGGGTCACGCTCGCGGACTCGACGAGAGCGCAGGTGCTCCGCGCGTTCCTGCGCCATCACAGCGAGCGCCGCGCGAACGGCGATACCGCCTCCAGCGGCGTGGACGCGCTGCTCGACTCGATGGAAGCGGCGAGGCGCGAAACGTCGTCGGTCTCGCTCGAGCGCGCCGGCGCGGGGCCTCCCGCGCGCGTCAGCGACGACGTCTTCTCGTTCGGCTCCGGCGCGTTCGGGAACCGGTCGGGTTCGGCGCGGAGCGGAGGCGCGCCTTCAGCCTCGAACGACACGGACGCCGGCGGCGGTGACGACGATTCTTTCTCCGCCTCCGCGAGCGGCGCGAGCGCGTTCGGCATCGACGCGCGCGCGGCGGCGAGGTGGTTGGAGCACACCGCGCCGGTGTGCGTGATCCTTCTCGTCTCGTTTCTCTTCGCGCGTCTCCAATCGCTCGCCGCGTTCGCGTGGACCACCGCCGTGTTCTTGCGCGCGGACGACGCCGTGCGCAGAGCCGTCTCGGAGTCGGGCGGGTCGGCGCTTCGCGGCACCGACGCCCGAACCCCGAACGCGGGCGGTCGCGGGACCGCCGAGCGCGTCGAGGCCGAGATCCTCGGCGACGTCCGCGGAGCGCGGGGAAGCGCCGCCGGATTCGGATCCGAATCCGACGGTTTCCGTCTCGACGAGAAGGACGTCGACACGCACTCAGCGTCGATGGATAAGAGACGGTTCGCGCGGCTCGTCGCCGCGCTTCTGCTCAGCGGCTCCGCGCTTCTCGTCCTCGCCGCGGTGTTCCCGGCGGAGCCGTTTTGGGACGCGCTCGCGTTTCGGGACGCAGGCGACGCCGAGAGCGCGGACTCGTTCCCGGACAGCCTTTGGCGCGCGGCGATGGCGGACACGTGCGCGCGTCTCGGGACCGTCGGCGTGAAAGCGTTCGCGCTGATCCTCGCCGACGCGCGCTCGCGCGCGCGGAAAAACGGCGACGCGAGGCAGAGGGGAAGCCTAATAAAAACCGACGCCGCCGAAACCGCGACGGAGCCCTTCGTGGCGAGGGGTTCCGACTGGCGCCAGTCGGAGCGCCGCGCGTGGCGCGCGGCGCGCGCGCGCGGGCGCGCGGAGTCGTGCTTTTTGGCGCTGCTGGAGAACGCGTCGTTGCTGGTGCGGACGGGCATGCCCACGACGACGTGGTTCGCGTACTTCATGCGCGGCGCGCGTGAAACACACGCGCCGCGCGCGCGCTCGGTGGGGCGCTCGGTCGGACGTTTGGTTTTCGCCGCGCCGGCGGACGCGGCGCGGCTGGGCGCGTGTTTCGCGGCGGGCGCGTACCTGGCGGTCAAAGCGCGGGCGGTCTTCGCGCGCCTGGTCGCCTGCCGAGCCGCGGCGGCGGCGGTGCTGGACCAGGCCAGGGACGTCACCGGGCTGGGCGCAGGCGCGAGGGAGAGCGAGGACGCCGAGGCGAAGGCAGCGGGGAACGAGTGCTCGGTGTGTCGCGACGCGTTCCGCGCGCCGGTGACTTTGAAGTGCGGCCACGTCTTCTGCGAGCGGTGCGTCGGGGCGTGGTTCGAGCGGAGCCGGGCGTGTCCTCTGTGCCGCGCCGTCGTGGCGGGGAAGCACTGCGGGGCGGTCGAACACGGAAACGGCGCGACCGTCGCGTGGCCGTACGCGTTTTGAATCAGGAAAACAGTGTTCAGGCGTCTCGCGCGCGTCGAGGTTCGTGTCGCACGAAAAACACGTCGCGATATATGATACAAACACGTTCGCTCGGCTCTCTCGCGCGCGTTTGTGTCTTCGGCAGCGTCTTAATTAACGGGACTCGCGAAACGCGCTCGCGTCGATGTCCTCGAGGACGGCGAGGAGCACTTCCCAAGCCGGCCGGAACACCTTGGGGACGTCGGCGCCGATTGGTGCCGGCGCAGCGCGCGCGCAGACCGCCAGCAGGTGGTACGCCGCGACGAGCGCCTTCTCGTCGTCATTCGCGTCCTCGCCCTTGGCGAAGATCTCCTCGATCGCGGCGGGCGCGCGCGCTGCCGCCGCCGGAAGCACCGAGTCGAGCGTCTCGCCGTCGCCCAGTCCGAGCGCGTCGCCGAACTCGGCGGCGTACTGCTCCGAGGACTTCTCCGTCAGCGCGTTGCCGCCGAGGAGCTTGCGCGAGAGCTTGCGGCGCCTTTTCTTGTCCGTCTCCCAGGAGTGCGACTTGATCTCCGAGGCGAAGATCTCGTCCTTGATGACGTCGGCGATGGGCTCGGAGGACGGTGTGGCGTCGAGCTCGAGGAGCGCATCCGCCAAGTCGTCCTGGTCGATCTTCCCCGCCAGAAGCTCGTACTTGTCCACGCTCACGAGCAGGTCGTGCGCCTTCGAGAGCAGCTCCATGGCGGAGAACTCGGCGAACGCCGAGACGTACTCCCGCGCCGCGATCTCCAGGGTGGTGGGGGCCTCGGGGTCGCGCTGCAGCGTCTTCGCCGCGTGGTGCACGGGGGTGAACGAGTGCCCGAGCGCGGCGGCGACGCGCGACGAGTCGCGCGAAAGGCTTTGCTTGATGTCCGCGAACATGCTCTTCTTCGCCGCGCGCTCGCGGTCGCCGATCAGGCTCTTCGCGTTGCGCGCGGGGTTCACCTCCGCGTCGAACACGGCGCGCGCGTCCGCGCCGGTCACGCGCTTGGGAGGCGAGGACGACTTCTTCCCGGAGGCGTCGCGGCGCCCGAGCGAAGACGTCGAAGAGACGCCCGAGGCGGACTTCTCGGCGGACTTCTTCGCGGTCTTCGCCTCGACCTCGACGTCCGCGTGCGCGTACCACTCCTCCAGCTTCTGCTCCTTGGTCTTCGGCGCGGCGCGGTGCGGCGACGCGGACGACGCGCGCGGCGCGGCGCGCGCGGCGCGCGCCGCCGCGGCGTCGGGAAGGTGCGGCTTCTCGGCGCCCGCGAGCGTGGTCGCGGGGGCTTTGCTGGAGGAGAAGGCGGCGCCGATGGCCGTGCCCGCGAGGAACACCAGCCCGAACAGCACGAGCGCCAGGAACCACGACGACAGGATCACCGACGTGGGTGAGAGCTTGTTCTCCTTGCTTTTCTTGCCGTCGAGGAGACCTGCGGGTGTGCGGGGTTCGCGGACGATGGGACGACGCCGCGAGGGGGAGTGGCGTTTTCGGTGAGTCATCCGCGCGAGAGGCCGAGACGGAGGCGAGGCCCGGCCCTCGAGCGCGCGCGAAACAGGCGCCGTCGGGCGTCCGCGACGCGCGGCATCGGCGCCGAGGGACGGCGCCGCGCGCGCGAGACGCCGCCGACCCGGCGCCGAAGCGGCTGGGTGTTAAAATCCGGCCACGACGGCTCGCCCGAGAAAAACAGGCGCGAGCGTCGCGCGATCGCGCGCGCGGCGCGCGGGGAGAAGGCGCAGCGGGTCCGGCGCGAGTCGCACCTTGCTCCTCGCTGACGGCGTTGTATCGCGCCATGGTTGCGGAGGCGAGCTTCGTCGCGTCCTGGCGAGTGGCTCTCCGCGCCGGGGGCTCGCTACATACAACTCGGAGCTGTCAACTACGGAGTAGTTCCATCGTGATGAACACCCTTCTCAAGATCTGACTGAACGCCATACGAATTTCGAGCCCGAAGAAATTTCGGAACGTCTCACTCCGAGCGACCGACAGGCACGAGGATCCGCATTTGCACGTGCTGCTCGTGAAGGATCGGATGAGTGAAAGTGCCGTCTCACTTCTTCCGTCGCCGCCGCGATGGCGACGATGCCCTCGCGCATCTCGAGCCCCTCGCGCGCACGCGCGGCGCCTAAAAGCCGCGCGGTGCGCGCCGGGGCTTCCTCCTCGCGCAGCTCGCGCTCGTCGCGCTTCCCGCGCGTCGCGGCCTCGGCGGACGCGTCGCCCCCAGAGACGTCGCCCCCCAGGGTGGTGATCCTGGGCGGAGGCATCCAGGGCTGCGCCACGGCGTATTTCCTCGCGCGGCGGGGCGTCCCCTCGACGATCGTCGAGCGCGTGGAGATCGCCGCCGCCGCCTCCGGCAAGGCGGGCGGGTTCCTGGCGGGCGGCTGGGGCGACGGGGGCGTGACGCAGGAGCTGCACCGCGTCTCGTTCCAGCTGCACGAGGCGCTGGCCGAGACGCTCGGGCTCGAGACGTATCGCAAGATCCCCACGCTGAGCGTCGCGGGCGGCGCGTCGCTTCCCGATCAGAAGCCGCCCGTCTCCTGGCTGGACGGCGACGTCGCGCGCGCGGAGCTCATGGACGAGAACACCGCGCAGGTCACGCCCGCGGAGCTCGTGCGGCGCATGCACGAAGAGAGCCAGAAGGTTCCGGGCGCGAGGACGGTGCTCGGCGCGGAGGTCACGGGCGTGGCGTGCGACGAGAAGAATCGCGTGGTCGGCGTGGACGTGCTTCACGAAACGTCCAACACGAGCGAACGCATCGCGTGCGACGTCGTGGTCGTGGCGATGGGCCCGTGGAGCGTCCGCGCGACGGACTGGTTCGACGGTCTGGAGGTGCCCATGACTGGGATAAAATCCGCGTCTTTGCTGTTCGACGCGTCGCCGGCGGTGGCGGCGGAGCCCGCCGCGCTGTTCTGCGCCGAGGACGAAAACGCGTGCCACCTGGAGGTGTACCCGCGAAGCACCGGCGAGGTGTACGTGTGCGGGTGCGGCGGGTCGGAGTACGTGGACGAAACCAGGCTCATGCCGGGCGGGGACCTCGAGAGCGCCGAGAAAGTCCCCACGGATGTCTCGCGCGTCGACGCCGCGAGCAATTCATTCCGAAAGCTGAGCGCGAGCGTCGGCGGCGCGGGCCCGAGGAAAACGCAGACGTGCATGCGGCCGTGCGCGCCGGACGCGCTGCCCGTGATCGGCGCCGTGCCCGGGTACGAAGGCGCGTTCATCAACTGCGCGCACAACTGCTGGGGCATCCTGTGGGCGCCGGCCTCGGCCAAGGCGCTGGCCGAGCGCATACTGGACGGCGCCGCCGTCACGGCGAACCTGGACGCGTTTTCGCCGCGGCGCTTCACGCGAAAAAAAAGCGGGCGCGGGCGGAAGATGCGCGACGAGGACGTCGGGGAGCAGTGGTAGACAGGTCAGGTCGGTTATGTACGTTGTTTAGGATTTCATAAGGTTGAAATACTGTAATAGTGCGAGCGAGCCGCGAGCCCCGCGGCGCGCGCGTGTGACTTTCTCCGCGCGGAACGAAAAAGAGCCCTCCCTTCAAAAAAACATCAAGCCTTCGACTTGAGGCCCTCCGCGCCGTCCGCCGCTCTGAGCGCGCCCAGCTCCGTGGGCGCCATCGTCCCGCAGATGGTGGACTTCGAGAACGCCTCTTCGGCGTTCGCCCCGCCCTTCACCTCCTCCGCGATCTTCCCGCTGATCCAATCGAACGTCACCTTCAAACCGTCCGCGAGCTTCACGGAGGGCGCGTATCCGAGCTTCTCCTTGATGAGGTCGTTGTTGGAGTTGCGCCCGCGCACGCCCTCCGGCCCGGGGATGTGCTTAATGGGCAGGTCCTTGCCCGCGAACTTCAAGGTCATCTCCTGCATCTCGTTCATGGAGACCATCTCGTCGGAGCCGAGGTTCACCGGCTCGGCGAAGTCGCTCTTCGTCAAACGCAAGATTCCCTCCACGCAGTCGTCGATGTACGTGAACGAGCGCGTCTGTTTGCCGTCGCCCCACATCTCAACCTCCGTCGTCGCCGTCGCGGCTTTGCGGCAAAACGCCGCGGGGGCTTTCTCGCGGCCACCCTTCCAGGTGCCGAACGGGCCGTAGATGTTGTGGAATCGCGCGATTCGCGTCTGGATCCCGAAATCGAGCTGGTAGTGCTTGTACACCTCCTCGGACGCGAGCTTCTCGAGGCCGTACGCGTCCTGGGGCTGCGCGGGCCACGCGTCCGCTTCCTTGAGCCCCGCGCCCAGTTCGGTGGTGAGCTGCGCGCCTTCGGGGTAGATGCACGCGGAGGAGGCGTAGAACACGCGCGTGACGTTCTCGACGCGGCACGCCTCCATCATGTTGAACGAGATCATGACGTTGTTGTAGAAGATCACCGAGTGGTTGCTCTGGATGAAGCCCATGCCGCCCATGTCGGCGGCGAGGTTGAAGCAGTGGTCGCATCCTTTCAGAACCTTCTGGCAGTTCTCGAACAGACGCAGGTCGGACAAGATGAACTCGTCGCAGAACATCTCCTCCTGCGCGGAACCGGGACGATCGAGTCGTGAGGGGCACGCGAGAGAGGCGGTGAGCGACGATACCGCGGAGGAAGAAACGCCGACCGAAAAAGAAAAGGAATCCGCGAACCCGAGCGTCCCTTCGCGCGGCGAACGGCGGGCGCTTTATCCACTGCTGGAAAAAGCGCGCCGGCGACTGCTGCGTGTGAGGCCCTTCGCGGGACGCGGTCGCGCGGGGGGACGGGCAGCGCGCGCGATGGGCGATACCGCCGCGAGCGAAGACTTCGATACGCGCGGCGGACGTACCGGCATGTGTTCGTTCCTCTTCCAGTCGCAGCCCACGACGTGGTGGCCCTCTTCCTTGAGACGCTTCGCGAGGTGCGACGCGATGAAGCCTCCCGCGCCGGTGACGCAGATCTTGAGCTTCTTCTCGGGCCAGTACGGCTCGGTGCCGTAAATCCCGCGCAGTTCGTAGCCGGCGGCGGACATCTTAAGCGGTGGTTAGATCAGGCGACGTCGCGGTGAGGCGGCGCGCGGTGGGGAGTGGCGTCCGGGCGGCGCGCGCGCTCGCGAGGGAAACGCGAAAGCGAAATCGTGGCGCGACGAAAACGTCAGGTCGACAGCGCTTTTTCGCGGAGACGTTCTCGAACTTTTACTCGAGGCGCGATTCCGACCGCGGAATCAAACGCGCGAGGCGCGGCCACGTCGCGAGTTTTTCGGGAACACGCGCACGTGTCTTTAGTATCCACTTTATGCGGTTTAGCATGTGCGAAAATTGAGACTACATCTGTATACACACGAAGAAAAAAAGCCACCACCGCGCGTGCGCGAAAACGCGTGAGCCCCGGTTGTGAAAAGAAAACGCCGCCAATGTTTCGGCGCGGCGACGGCTCACACCTCGTTGCGGCGCGACGCAGTCGCCCACCGACAGTTGCGCGATGAGTGCGAACGCCGCCGACCTGGTCCCGGCCGTCGAGGCGTACCTCGAGGCGAACGGGCTCGAGGAAACCCTGAGCGCGATGAAGGCCGAGGCCAAGGCCAAGAAGATGACGCCCTCGAAGACGGTGCGTGCGCGGCTCGACGAGGCGCGCGCCTCGCGACGAGAAGAAGACATCGGCGGAATCGCGCGGTTTCTCCGCCGATTGCGACACCGCGCCGCCGCCTCGACCCCCGGTTCGCGGCCGTGACTCGCGGCGTCTCCCTGACAAACGCGACCCTCGATTCGCACATCCCGCAGGCGAAGAATCTGAACGCCGACCTGACCGAGATGGCCAACGTCTTCATGGAGGCGAGGTGCGTCCCCAACGCCGCCGCCGCCCGCCGCTCTCGTTTTCCTCGCCGCCGTCATCGCGTTTTTCCGCTCCCGCAGCGCCGCGGACGACGGCGAGCGACGTCCGACGCCGCAGACGCCCGTCCCGCGGATCCACGCCCTCGCCGGCTTTTTCTCGCGTCATTGTCGCCGTGCGCGTTCCTTCGCTGTGTCCTGACCGATTGCCCGAAACGCGCTCCGCTCGACCGCGACTCGACCGACAGGGGCATCAAGCGAAAGGCTCCGGAGTCGTCCGATTCGGACTCGGACTCGGACTCGGACTCGGACTCGGACTCGGACTCGTCCAGCTCGGACACCGAGCCCGCGGCGAAGAAGGCAGAGCCGTCGGAGCCGACGCCCGCGAAGAAGGCGGACTCTTCGTCGTCTTCTGACTCAGACTCCGACTCGGACTCCAAGTCCAAGTCCAAGTCCAAGTCCAAATCCTCGAGCAGCTCGGCTTCCAGCAGCAGCTCTTCGAGCTCTTCGAAGTCTAAGTCCAAGTCCGCGGAGAAGAAGCCCGAGCCCGCGAAGAAGGCGGATTCCGGGTCTAGCTCGGGCTCGGACAGCGACTCGGACTCGGACAGCGACTCGAAGTCCAAGTCCAAGTCCAAGTCCAAGTCCAAGTCCGAGTCGTCGTCCTCCTCCTCGTCCGCGTCGGGCTCGTCTTCAAAGTCGAAATCGGAAAAGAAGGAGGAGCCGAAGAAGGCGATCTCTTCGTCCTCCAGCGACTCTGGATCGGACTCGGACAGCGACTCGGGCTCGAAGTCTAAGTCCAAGTCCTCCTCGTCGTCCTCGTCGTCCTCGTCCTCGAGCTCGTCGAAGTCCGAGGAGAAGAAGGCGGAGCCCGCGAAGAAGGCGGACTCTTCGAGCTCGGACAGCGACTCCTCCAGCGACTCGGACTCGGACTCGAAGTCCAAGTCCAAGTCCGAGTCGGCTTCTTCGAGCTCCTCCAGCTCCTCCAGCGACTCGAAGTCCGAGGAGAAGAAGGCGGGGGGCGCGAAGAAGGCGGACTCTTCGAGCTCGGACAGCGACTCGGATTCGGACTCGAAGTCAAAGTCCAAGTCCAAGTCCAAGTCAAAATCCTCGAGCAGCAGCTCGTCTTCCAGCAGCAGCTCTTCGAGCGCCTCGAAGTCTAAGTCCAAGTCCGCGGAGAAGAAGGCGGACTCCGGCTCTGACTCCAAGTCCAGCTCTTCCTCGAGCTCGTCGTCTAAATCGTCCTCCAGCGACGGGAAGGACGCGGGGGCCGCGGCGATGGACGTGGATGACGCCGTGCCCAAGCCGGAGTCGTCCTCGGACGACGACGAGGAAAAGAGCGGCGACTCGTCGTCCTCCTCCTCCGGCGACGGCGATTCCGACTCGGAGTCCGAGAAGAGCGAGGGTGGTGACGCGAAGAAGGCGGACTCGTCCAGCTCGGACAGCGGCTCGGACAGCGACTCGAAGTCGAAGTCCGAGAGCGGGTCCGGGAAGTCGGGATCGAAGTCGAGCTCGTCGTCGAGCTCATCGTCGAGCTCGTCGTCGAGCTCGTCGAAAAAGTCAAAGTCGGCATCCGAGCCCAAGCGCGTGACGCGCGCGGCGGCGGCGGCGGCGGCGGCGGCGG
>MDSV01040290.1_pt1 | contig 14948 bp, 13 predicted proteins | sample 810851 | NCBI WGS metagenome assembly MDSV01 (sample SAMN05326640, study PRJNA326480) | marine metagenome | isolation source: seawater | place: Atlantic Ocean: North East | collected 2012 | reverse complement strand
TGCAGTTTACTGCAGGAGTCGCCCAGCTTGGTCAAAGGCGCTGGGATGAGGTCCCAGTCCGTAACGGTTCGCAGGTTCGAATCCTGCCTCCTGCACCATCAACAAAAAACAGCTTAGCAGAGGTAGGATGAGAACTAAGCCCAATCTATGATTAGGTGCTGGTGAGAATCCTGCTCTAGTGAGTTAAAATCGCCACGTTGGCTTTAGGATTAAACAATCGCAATCATGACAAAAATTGTCTGGTTGGTCAATATTATCAATTAAATGATTTCTGTAATGTAATTGTAACCTTCAAACTAATATCAAGATGCCCCGGTATATGAAAACAAAACCAATACCCACACCATTAGAAAAACTCCGATTGTCATTCCAATCTTTGCTGAAGCTCTGCCGCCTTTATCCTGAGGCGAAGCTAGATTAAAACCGATTATTGGCCAGGCTATAAGGGAAGAAAGTAAACTAAACAAAGAGAAGATAAGTAGATCATCTCCCCCAAAAAATTTGTTTAAAATCGGATAATCTGTAATCTGCATATCGATCGTCAAGATTACGCAAATCAAAGATAAAAATGGAAAGATCGCTGGAATGATAAAACCTTTCCAAAAATCCATATCTCGGTGGTTCTCGGAATCTACATCCTCGATTTCAACATCATCCATGCTAAATCTGCCTTACCTCTAGTTGATTTAGTCTTTAACCAACTTAGTATCAAATTACGTGAACTCGTCAAAGGTTAGCGTCTGACAAGACGCATTGCAAGCCCACTAAAAACTAGTGAGTTCGTGCAATTGACTTATTCGGATTTTCGAACATTCACTGCGTTTGGACCTTTAGGCCCTTCGCCGATCTCGAACTCGACAGAGTCTCCGTCTCGAATTTCTCCAGTCACCTGGGACTTGTGAACGAAGAGATCTTCTCCGTCTGCTTGTTCGATAAATCCAAAACCCTTTACTTGATTAAACCACTTTACTGTACCTGTTGGCATGTATAGACTTGAATTCTCCTTGTAATTAGAGTCATGCATTCCAAAGCGGTGAAAAAGGTCGGTTTTGTATGATTTGTTAAAACGCGGACTTGATTCACATATCTAAACGAATTTATCAATCATCGAAAACTTCTACTTCAACCATTTTTTTGACGAATTCTGTCATTTTAGAATTAAATCTAGTTGCCCTAACTATGTGGTTGTCAATCCAATGATAATTTCCGCCTCTTGGCTTGCCAAATAAACAAGAATGCCATTTGAAACCATGCCTTGCAAGCCATTCTTCAGTAACCTCTCGGTGTTCTTCCGCTCTAGCAGTAAAGAAGCATATTTGATGTCCTTCATCATACCATTTGTTGATTTGTTCAACAACTCCATCAAAACATTCAGCTGTTGCCATCCGCCCAGGTTCCTCATTAGGAATATCCTCGCATATTGTACCATCAATATCGATGAGGAAGTTCTTGCACCCTTCCGGTAACACCGGAGATATTGTAATTCCACGTTCATCTGTTGCATCGACCAAGTCTGCCATACTGCATGGCGGCCTAATACGGTCTTTGAATAAATCGAAACTTACTTGTCGTGGTGGTGGATAGTGGTGGCGCCACAAACTCTGCACCAAACCTTGGTTCCACTCTTCCTAGGGGTTACGCCGGTTATATCAATTGAAACTCCACAGACGCACTTAACTACTGTTCCCATAGTACGGCCCAAACATTGGTTATTCATCAAATACACGCTTCAAACAAAGGTTTGTGAAGACTCTATTCTAATGAATATCTTTGTCGCAGAGAATCCTTTTATCTCCTGGCAAATCAATTGCAAGTTTGTTGCTCCATGATGTAATAATAAGTTGGTGAGTTTGTCGTTAACGCCTGGTAAATCGTCTCGATCGATGATCGCCCAGCCCCGAATTAATGACCGTGTTTTTCTTCTCATCAAAGGAAGTAAGTCCTCCATATGTTCTACTGTTTGATGTGGAAGGTTCACTAAAAGAAAGTCTACTGCGTGTTGATTTTCGGGATCTTTTGCCCACAATCTTGCATCTTGGCACTTTACAGTAAGACTAATTTCATCGGCCCTGTTTTTGCGGAAGTGGTCAATGTTCTGCTCGAGTAAGTCTACTGCTTGGGGGTTCAGATCACCGGCCAATATACCGTCTACTAGCCCATCTTCACAAAGTAAGTTCGCAAGTGATGGTCCGACTCCAGCATAGGGGTCACAAATGGTTAATTTTCGATTTAACTGGTGAGCTAGTCCTCTTGCTGAATCTAAATTACCAAGGCGTTCGTTTGATAATCTAGATGAAAAATATGCTTTTGTTGGATCTATCAAAATATTATTTCCATTTTCTCTAATCCTTGTTAGTGTATCGATACTGCCATCCCTACTAGAAATTGGTAGAAGGTTGCGAACGCGGAATTCGCCTGTTACTCCATTATCCGCGCATACCAGACGGACATTCGGAATTCTCTCTAACATTGCTTCTACAATGTCCTCTCTATGTTCATAGATTTCCGGTTCTAGTTTTACTATCAGAATGTCACCAATTATCTCATATGCTCTTGGCCAGAAATCCTTGAATGCTTGATACAATTCTCTATCCAATAAATCAGTCCAATTCTTGACTAATTCTTGCTCTCTAACAATATCAATGTGTGATAAATCCTGCCAAAATTGGTCAGCAGAAATGGGCGCTAAATTGGTGATTGGTATGGCTTTCATACCGTCTTCTTGAGTTAAAATACCGAGCCCGCTTTCTAACCATCCACGGGCTTTCAACTCGTCTAACCAATGTTGAGTGTCAACACTCGGCACTATCAAATGGCGCATACGCTTCGCCCTGTCCAAACACCACTGAGGTTTGAGCATGGCGGATGATAATGTTAATCAAAAACAATCTGGGTTGATATTGATTGGCATGGGCCCCGGAACTGTATCATCAATGACTGGTGAGGCGATTTCTGCCGCAAAATCTGCTGATTTTCGTCGTTATGAAGCCTACACTGCGCTATGGCCAGATAATGAATTGGATGATTTGGAACTGCTTATCGGGCCGATACAAAAGGTCATGCGCCCCGAAATTGAAAATCCAGAAGAGATTCTGGCTCTCGCTAAAAATCATCTTGTTGCTGTATTGATTGTTGGCGATCCATTACAAGCTACTACTCATGTTGATTTGCAATTACAGGCTAGTGAGCAAGGGATTAGTTGTAAGGTAGTTCATGGAATTTCAATTACCAATCTAGTAACTGGTGCGATTGGATTATCAAACTATAAATTTGGCAGACAAACCACTCTCACATATCCATATTCTGGTTGGATTGCAACCTCTCCTCTCGAAGTGATTGCAGTTAATCGTGGAATGGGTTTGCATACTCTCGCCTTGCTCGACCTTGATCCGACTGGTGCTGGAACTGGTATGCAACGCCCAATGGAGCCTAAAGACGCTGTGGAGTCGTTAAAATCGATGGCTGAAAAATTGGGCGAAAGTACCAAAGATATGCCAACAGAAACAACATTTGAACAATTAAAAGTAGAATGTGCTGTCGAAATATGCACAAAAATTTCTTCCTTGAAAGTGGTACTGTGTAGTGATATGGGTACTGAAGAACAATCGATTGTCACTACTACTGTGGGCTCTCTTGCAAATGAAAAAGGCGGGAGATTAAATTGTTTAGTCTTCCCTGCAAGTACGAGTGATGTTGAAGAGAAGGCGCTGCTTCGATGGTCAAAGGAGGAATGAGGTTATGAGCGATGAGTTACTAATTCTATTCTCTTTTTTGCTATTCATGGGCATTTTTGCCGGAGTTGGTATTGCTTCAATGTGGGTGAAGCAAGATACCACTGACGATTACCTGGTCGCTGGAAGAGGGATGCATCCTGCCCTAGCTGCTTTATCTGCTGTAAGTACTTGGAATTCCGGCTATATGTTCATTGGTTTTATTGGGTTTATCTTCCTTCAAGGGTATTCTGCAATATGGATTGCAGTAGTCTCGACTATTGGTCAATTAGTTGCTTGGATATGGTTATACAAATATATCCAAAAGGAAGGTAGTGAAAGGAATTTACGATCGTTATCGTCATTAGTTTCGAGTAAAACGGGAGCTCCTGAAGCGAAAATTGCTGCCGTTCTCTCAGTCTTTTTTCTAGCAATTTATGCCGCTGCTCAATTAACGGCTGGTGGTGTGGCATTGAAATCGATGTTGGGTTGGTCTGAAGTAACTGGTATATTGATTGGTTTCGTGCTTGTTGTAGCATACTGTTATGCTGGTGGAATAAGGGCTTCGATTTGGACGGATGCTGCTCAGTCTGGGGTAATGATCATTGGTTCAACAATTCTTTGTTTAGTAGCATTGGGCAAAGTTGGTGGACTATCAGGCTTGCACGATTCTCTATCATCTATTGATTCAAACATGATCAACATTTACCCTTCTGGCTTGAAGTTCGGCGCCACTCTTTGGATTGCGGCATTTTTCCTTGGGGGCTTGGGAGTTGCGGGCCAGCCTCAGGTTGTTTCTCGTGTCATGACGTTGAAGGATGATTCAGACAGGAAGCAGGCAATGGTCTGGTTCTTTGTTTGGCAAACTCCGTTTATTGCTCTAATGTTTTTGATTGGTTTAGCAACAAGAGCAATCTTCCCAGAAATGCTGGCAGAAGATGCCGAAACCGGTTTGCCAAGGTTAGCGCAAAGCCTTAATCCAATCCTTGGCGGAGTTATTTTAGCATCAATTTTTGCTGCAACTATGTCTACCGCAGATAGTCAAGTTCTAGCTTGTACTGCGGCAATAACCGATGACATCAAACCTGAATGGAATCAAGACCATGGTAAAACAAAGAAGGTCACTTTGGTTATTGCGGTATTTGCTACTGCCATCTCTTTGGTTGGTCAGTTATTCCCAGGGTTTGGTGATTCAGTATTCGCCCTTGTCGTTTTCGCAGTATATGGTCTTGGAGGAATATTCGTTCCTTTGATTTTGATTAGGATGGCTGGTTATGAACCAGATTCTAAGCACACAATTTCAATGATGATTGCAGCATTATTCGGAGTATTAATTTGGACTGTGCTAGGCTTTGGAGAATACGTTTTCCCTTCAGTGCCGGGCATGGGTGCTGCCTTTGCAGTGCATTTCGCTTACTGCTGGAAAAGAGAAGAGTCTGGTTCAAATCCGTTTGGCCGATATAAAATGCCGACTCGACAAATTTCAGCCATGGGGGCAGCTTTTCTTTTGACTTTTGTAGTAGTAATAGAAGGATCTTATCTAGTCTCTGCACCCGGTGATGAAAGTAGTGCTAACAGAATTGGAAATTATGAAGTAACTGGTAACCTAACATATTACGAAATTGCATCGGATAATGAATATATTCTAGATGGTGAAGATACTACGATAGAGTTGAATATTGGTGGACCTGAAGAAGAGGGGGAGTTTTCGATGTTCAATGTTGTTGGTGTAAGAGCAACTCTAACCTATGCTGATGATGAACAATCGCCTGCTGGTTGTGGCTCTGCCGAAGATAGTGTTTCTGGACATTTGATGTATTCTGATTTACAGGTTACTGAAGAAGTAATTTCTGGACAGATGTTCCAGTTATTGTGGTCTAATTTGAGTGTACTTGACACCACTGTCTCAAACATGAGTAAATCAGATATTATTGACATGTTAGAAAATCCGGATTATCTAGGATTTGGTGACCATTCACTTCAAATTTCTGTTGATGTTAACAAAGGCGATTGTATTGATCCCTTTAGAGAGACTAGCGATGACGGAGAAGATGTATCTTACTTATGGGAATTAATTACGCTTGATTATAGCATAACTATGGTTTGAATCCATCATAACGAAATTTTCATCCCTTGTTTTGCTATCTTCCAGCCCATTTCTACAACTTGGGTATGTTGTTCACTCCATTGATCGTAAACAGGATTAGTATGATTGAGATGGAAAAAGAAAATGTCTGGATCGCCCTTTTGTTTGTAGCCCAACATCTCAAGAGTTTGTTCGATGGGAGGATGGGGGACTTTCTCTTGGGCTCGTCCCTTTAGTTCATCGACTGACCAAAAAGTCCCATCGATTAATGCAACGTCGATTTGTAAATCCTTCAACCATTGGCGAATATTCTTTGCATTGTGCATAGCCAGAGTCTCTTCCCAAGTGTCATGGTCGGGCAAATATAGTAATGATTTATTCTCGCCGCGTAAAATGAATGCATGCATATCGGATAGTTCAGCTCGATGTGGAACTAATATGGGCGTCATTATGAATTCGGAATTTTCTTTGGATTGGTTATCGGTTATTTCATCGATTACAAATACCCCTTGATCTATCATTAGTTTCCATTGAGGTGTTTGATTAATTAACTCAACCATTTGTTTGGAAACGTGGAGATTTATCCCTTTGGCATTGATTGTTTCTCGGCCAAACAAACCTAAGCCATCAACGTGTCCAAAGTGTGCATGAGTAAGCCAGATATCGCTAGGAATTTGATTTTCTAAAAATTGTAATTGGTTTGCTAATTGCCTTGTTACATCAATAATGTGAATTTTATCCTGCTCGATTATACCAAGCGAGGTTGGATAACTATGCTCGTCTAAAGATAGTCCGATGCAGCAAGGTTTGTTGCAGCCTGCTTGTGGTCTGCCGCCATCTTGGGCAATTCCAAGTAAAACGACTTCAGCCATGTTAAGGGGACAATAAACTGCATCATGAATGTGTTTCATGATTTGGTCAGGCTCACGAAGAACTCAAACCATACCTTTGATTGGGTGGTTTGAGGGGAAACTATGGCACGACCAGCACAAGTCGAATTTCCCGGACAAAAAAGGCAGAAGGTTAGACTTAGGGGCACTAAACACGCTAATGAGGCAACTGCAAAGAAATTGAAAAAGGATTTAGCCAAGTTATTAGAAAATCCTAATGCGCATTTACCGGAAATGTTGTGGAAGGGAAAAATGCGATGGGGTAGGACCGACCCAGTAACAAAAACGCTCAAAGAATTAGATAAAATAATCGGCAAAAAATACGATACTAAATGGCTATCAAAGCGAATGATGGCTAAGCGTGGCGACCCCGTAGCAAAAGCATTTGCTGGATCCTTGCATGCTTGTCATGATGAAGAATTTACCACTGTTGGTAAATTTTCATCTGCTTCATTTGGGTCTGCTTCTTTTGTTAGAAGAGGCGATGGGAAACAGGGGTATCTCGCTGGTTTGCAAAATTACTCTAATGTCACCTTGCGAATGTTACCATGGGAAGAACATGCCAAGAGAGGAATGTATTTTTTCTCATGGAAAGGTGGTTTTGTTTGCACTGGCCCGGACCCGACGCCCCCTAATGAATGGATTGAGGATGTGGTTGGACGTTCTCGATTTGATTTCCAAATGAAGATTCAAGGCGACAGAAAAATTTGGTATACAAAAAATATTGATATTGAAAATCTCGAAGATGGTGAACAACCAAATGGTTGTATCGTCTTCTCATTCAAGCAAGGCACCTCCCTTTACATTGGCTTTGAGGAATTAGAATCTGGAGATAAAAAGGATACATCATTCATACAGCATCTGGCATTGTCTATGTTGCCTCCTTTTTTGCCTTCGATTGTTGATATTAAGGCAAAATGGATTCCGGTAGGTTGGCCCGAGAATAGCGATTTATCTAAAGAATCACTAGATGGTGTTGATAAAATTCTAGACGCATGGCAAGGTTTGGTGATGAACGAGGGGGTTGTGGCCCAGGCGATTAGACGTTCAATATTAGATTCTGTTGAAAATGGTTTAATTGTCAATTCTAAATGGTATGATTGTGAATCATTCGATCAGGTAAAGGATGCTCTCGTTGATGTTGCTGGTTCAAATGATGAAAAGGAGTTGGCTGCTCATATCTTATTGGCTTGTTATAATGCAGGATTTGAAGACGATGTTGGATTAATTATCAATACACGTGGCGAGACTTCGGAAAGAAAAACACCGTCGTTGGAAATTATTGAAGGTGCAAGTTGCGGCGATGTGCTTGGCGTCTTGTGGGAAGATTTTGGTTTGCAAGCGTTAAGTGAAATTGGCATTATTGGAGATGAAGCGGAAGAAATTTGGGGAAAGCAAAACAACAAACCAAAACCCTTTGGAAAATTTCTCAAAAGCCTTGATAGTGCTAGAGAAAAGGCCAAATTATCCTCGTTAATACCAACTAAAACTGGTGAGTTGGATGGTGCTTGCGGACATATTGTAGATCTAATTAGAATGGGTTTATTGGAAGGTTTAGGGAAAGCCGAACGACTTGCTACATCTAGGCATTCGTCAATATCTGAAGCGGCTGCGGCTTGGGCGTGGTTGCTTGCTGCAGAACGTTCTTCGGGACAAGAGTGGCATTTTGACGGGGATGCAAGAAATAAAGCTGGAGCGTGGATGAATACGACAACATTGCTCCTAAAAACCGGTGAAGAACTATTAGCAGCGGAAGAAGAACAGGTCAAGCAATTGCAAGAACGGTGGTTTACGTACTTGGATAATTTGAAACAAGAAACTGGTGAAGCCTAACTTAAACGTTAGCAAAGCCTCTTTCAATATCTGCCCAAAGATCTTCAATATCTTCAATTCCGATACTCATGCGGACATAGCCTGGGACCAATCCTGCCGCATGTCTAACATCCTCAGGAATCATCATGTGGCTTGAATTAAATGGACATTCAACCAATGATTCTACGCCTCCTAGACTGGTTGCTTCATAGATCATCTTCAACCCGCGCATGAAGGAAAGTGCTGCCTCGTCACCGCCCTTGACAACAAACCCAATCATTCCGGTGCCTCTTGGCATAATCCTTTGAGCAACGTCATATTGTGGATGAGATTCTAGTGAAGGGTGATTTACACGTTCAATCATTGAATGGGAGTCTAATCGTTTGGCTAATTCTTCCGCATTAGAACAAATCTGTGGCATTCGAACATGGAGTGTGCGCATTCCTCGCTCTAGTAGGAAGCAGGAGTTAGGATCTGCATTGCCCCCAAAGTGAACTTTACGATGAAAGATGTTCTCAATGTGTTCTTTTGAACCAACGACTGCTCCGCCGATAATATCGGAATGGCCGCCCAGATATTTTGTCGTTGAGTGAATTACCAAATCTGCGCCCATTGCTAATGGGTTGCAAGCCCAAGGTGATGCGAATGTATTGTCGATAATACAAATCAAACCGTGTTTTTTGGCTAAACTAGCCATTGATTCCACATCACAAACCTTCAACACTGGATTAGTTAATGTCTCAATATACAGAACTTTGGTGTTGGGTTGAATTGCGGCCTCGTATGAATTTACATCAGTCATGTCGGCCATGGTAACTTCTATGCCAAACCGTGGGAACTCTTCTGTCATCAAACCATAAGTTCCCCCATAGACGTCTGCAGAGGCAACTACGTGGTCTCCGGAAGATAATAATGCCATCAAAGTTGAGGAAATTGCCGCCATCCCTGAGGAGAAAACTTCGCCGTCTTCTGCCCCTTCAAGCGCACATATTTTGTCGATTACGGCCTCTGCATTGACTGATGTGATTCTGGTATACAATAACGCGTGGTGGGCTCCAGCAGCCCATCCAGCGTACCGTTCATCGGTTAATTTGTAGGTCGAAGATTGGAAAATGGGGGTATTGACTGCATCGCCCACGTGATTGGTCCCAGAATGTACTGCTTTACTTGCGAATTGAGTGAATTTTGGTTCTGATTCTTTCGGCATTTTGGCCCTCTCATCTCTCCCAACACTAGGAGGACTTTGAACGATGCGCATTTTTTTGGCGGCTTTTGATTCCGGAGTTTCTTCATTTGACAATAACTCAACAATGATATTGCCAACAAATAGTGCTCCTCCGCCGATTAAAATCCATACACTCCAATCAACCATGTCAAGTTGTAAACCATATATTGTCGCCCATACGGGCTCTAATGCGTAAATTATTGCAGCTTGTATTGGATGGAGGTATCGTTGATACATGTTCAAAAATAGTAAACAGAAAAAGGAACCCCCAATACCAAGCAATAGTACTGGAATTATGACTCCTTCAGAAAAGATCAACCTCCACTGTTCTTTATTGGTACCATCGCCAAGCAAAAATACGGTTAAGGCCGAACATATTGTTACGACTATGAATGATGTTGTTGATACTGCAACAGGGTCTCTTCGAGTAGTTATGTGTTGAGTAAATAGAATATGAAGAGCAAATAATAGTGCACAAAATACTGTAATAAATTCTGCGACACCCCAAGTTAGGTGCGGCGGCCCTTGGATAAAACCGGCCCCAAATGTCGCAAGCCCGACGCCTAAAATCATGACTTTTGTTGGTAATCTAAAGTTGTAAACTGAAGATATTATTGCGGTAAAAACAACATATAATGAAGTTAGAAAAGCGGATACTGAAGGGTCTATATCGTCAAGGCCAATCATTTGAGAAAGGTAGGCAACAAACATTAGTATGCCTAAAACCAATCCATCTTGCCATATCTGTTTATCATTTAGAGAGGCCCTAGCCTTTTTGAAAAATAATAACATCATCAGTGCTGCTATCGCAAATCTAGCAAATACCAAAGTTGCCACAACTCCATTTGTTCCCAGTTCTGACTTTTCATATTCAAGAGCGTCCAAAGCCTGTTTCATCCAAACGAAAGTTGCCCCCCAAACCAAAGTTACTGCTAAAAGCGCGATTATAGCAATCTGTCTTTCGCGCTTCGTGCTTTCGAGGGTTATCTCCGTATTCATCGGCAGCCCCTCGGACATAATGTTGCTAAATAATTCGAGTGCATTATGATGATGGTTAAAATGCAAGTATTGAGTATTTTCAAAGATAAGCCTCAAAGGGTGCTTCAGATTCGTTAAGCCCATGGCTCAGTCAGCAAATTCTTGGGAGTTGCCAATAGATACCGGGGAAATCCCTGAAAATCACGCTGAGTTCGATGCTATCGTTGTCGGTGGAGGCCCTGGTGGCTCTTCTGCTGCAGGTTATTTGGCAATGGCGGGAAAGTCGGTTTTATTACTTGAAAAGGGATTGTGGCCAAGAGACAAAATTTGTGGAGATGCGGTTGGTGGTAAATCCTTAGGCCATGTCAAAGCATTAGGAGTGAAAGAAACCCTAGAAAGTAGTCCACATTTTAGGGTGACTGGAATAAAATTCTCTTCTCCAAAAGGCAATACTGTTAGAGTCGCATTACCTGAAGAAGATGTACAACGATTGGAAGCTGGATACTCTTTGCCAAGAATACAATTCGATCACCTGTTATTTGATAGATGTCAACAATTGGTTCGAGAAAACGACGGAAAGGTGATTCAAGACTGTGCCGTAACACAGGTATTATTCGATGACGGAAACGGTGGAAATGACCCTGGTCAAGGCACGGGTGATCAACGCCATGCCAAGGGAGTGGTGGTAAAAATAGGCGGCAGGAATGGTGAGGAAAGAACATACTTTTCCAAAGAAATTGTTGGGGCTGCTGGCTATCAATGTCCCGTTGCTAAAGCTGTTGTGAAAGATTCCTTTAGTGAAGAAATGGTCGACAATATGCATTATTGTGGAGGATACCGCGAATATTGGCGTAATGTTAAGGGGTGTGAAGGAGGTATTGGAGATATTGAAATTCATTTCGTAGATTCCGTAGTGCCTGGTTATTTTTGGATTTTTCCTGTTAACGACGAGGTTGCAAATGTTGGAATTGGTATGGTTATTGGCCTACTCAAAAAGGAGAAGAAAAAATTGAAAGCCCTGCAAAAAGATGTTCTCGAAAACCATCCGCTATTCAAAGAGCGTTTCGCTGAAGCAGAAATGATTGAGGGTAGTGGGAAGGGGTGGCAATTGCCGTTTGGCTCTCCACGCAAGAAAGAGAAAAATCAGCCTCGTAGAGCAAGTATGAACGGGATAAGATTAGTTGGGGATTCTGCATCTCTGGTAGACCCTTTTTCTGGAGAGGGTGTTGGTAATGCATTAGTTACTGGCGAGTTGGCTGCAACCCACATCATTGCTGGAAAAACCCCTGAGGAATACCAATCAGAGATGTGGCGTATGCTCGGCCCTGAATTGACTAATTCATATCGTATGCAGAAGTTGAGTCGCAAAAAATGGCTGCTAAACTGGTTTGTTGGTAAAGCGAGTAAGAAGCCTAAGATTCAAGAAATGATGACTGAAATGATCGCCTCAAAGGAGGCGCAAGAAAACTTACACTCTCCGTGGTTTATGTTCAAGACATTGATGTTTTAGGTGATATTATGGATAGTACACTCGATCGAGCTAAGCGACTGGAAGAGATTGATGCAGTGTTCCTAGACCTTGATGGCACAATATATCTGGGAGGGAAGTTAATTCCTGGCGCTATAGAATTTCTAGAGCGTTGCAAAACCAATGGGATTAAACGGTTTTTTCTCTCAAACAATTCTAGTAGATCGGTTAACCAATATCTCAAAAAATTACATGATTTCAACATCCCAGCAGAGAAAGAAGATGTATTATTGTCGACACATGACTTATTATCATGGCTGGCAAGAAATAATGTTTCAAGAACATGGTTAATCGGTACCGAGGGCATGAAAGAAATGCTCGAAGAAAGTGGAATAACTACCGATTCACCCAATCCCGAATATGTCGTTTTAGGTTATGATACCGAAATTAGTTATGAAAAAATCGCTACTGCCAGTATTCACATGCATGCGGGTGTGCCGTTGGTGGCTAGCCACCCCGATATGGTATGTCCATCGCCTGAAGGGGGGTTACCGGATGTTGGAGCATATTTGGCGATGTTAAAAGCGACCACCGGCAAAGATCCTGAACACATCACTGGAAAGCCAAACGCTGGAATGATTATGCATAAAATTGAGGAGTTGGGCCTACTACCAGAAAGATGTGCAATGGTAGGAGACAGATTATACACAGACATTGCTATGGCAAATCGTGCTGGTTGTGTCGGAGTATTAGTTCTCTCAGGCGAGGCTACCTTGGACGATGTTGCCAAACTTGACGATGACGCGGAACAGATGCCAACTATTATCGTCAGTAGTGTTGCGAATTTATTGTAAGGTGTCTCAATGAGTTTTTTCAAGCGGGTTTCTTGGCTTTTTCAAAGGCGGAAAAAATTTCCCCACGACGACATACATAGGGCTGGTGAATTAGCTGAAATGAGGTTGGCTAAGTTATCTAGAGCGGCTGGAAAGGATAACGGTTGGAAGATTTACGAATCGGTTAGAATTCCTGATCCTGACGGTGGAAGAAGAGAAATTGACATGGTAATTATTGGGGGAAATTCAATTTTGGTTGTTGAGCAAAAACACTGGGCTGGTTCATTTCGCATCAATAAAGAGCATCATTTCATCCAGAAAAGAAAAAATGGTTCTGAGCATAGTCATGACGGGGTGGCTGATAGAATTGCGAGAAAAGCAAGGCTATTGATGGAATTACACAAAAACAGATTGAATCTATCTGCTGATGAGATGCCAAGTTTAAGGGTGATCGTAGCAATGACTCATCAAAAGCTTGAATGGCCAAAAATTCCCAAAAATTTAGCTGCTGAAATGGTGAATGAAAAGGGATTTCTTGACATATTGAAAACCATTAAACCTGGTGAATTAACAACTGATCTTGTTGAGACGATGAATGGTTTCAATACCTGGGATGAAGTTCATATGAATGGAGGTTTGATGAACAAGGGTGATGTGTTAGGGCTTGGTCTTGGAGAGCAATTAGAACAAATATTCCAACAGCGAGACACTGCGGTAGCGGGAAATACAACTCATAAACGTGGAGTCCTATCGCTTTTTGATAAACAACCATCTTCTGCATCAATAAAGCTAGGAAGTAAAAATGCTGAGATTAAACTTGGATATGGCGCTAGCCTACACATGCACGTTGTTGGGGAATCGAAGCCAAGAGATATTCCCTGGGCATCTATAGACAAAATTGTGTTATCTAAACCCGCTGAAGAATGGAATAGGTGATTAAATGACTTCGCCATTGATTGAAGGTATTGGCATCGCAGCGGGCATTATTGGAGTTGTGGCTTGGGGCCCACAAATTGTCGAGGGGTGGAAACATAAGCGCCATGATGGGATATCAATACCTACATTCTCCATAGTTGCTTTTTCATTGTCATTATGGTTAATTTATGGAATAGCAATAAAATCGACTGCAATGATTTTTGCTAATATATTGACATTGAGTGTTATCGCATTGATCATTATTGGTGTAATACGAATCCGTAGATCCGCGTGATTTTGTTGCCGATTTATTCGTGAGATTGATATATGTGTACCTGTTGGGCACTATGTAACCGATGGTTAAGTAGTGATAATATGATAGGTGGTGACGATTGGGAAGAGCAGATGATTGACCGATTGGTTGAGATGTTTCAAAACATGGGTATGTCACTTAACAAGGAGCAAGTAAAGGGATTAATGAAGCAGTTTAAATCGCAATTCGAAAATATGGGATTGGATGCTGAAAAACTCAGTAGCGGAGATGTTAATTTCAACTTTGATCTTTCAAACCTAAGTAAAATGTTTCAATCTGGACAATCGATTGATGATATCTTGGGCAATCTAGGGATGGATGTTAAAGTAGATGCTGCGCCGGTTGAGATAGAAACTCCTGAAGTAGATGAGGGAGATGATGAAATCTTGAAATTACCAAGTGATGATTTCTATTTAGATGGTTGGAATATGGCAATCACTGTTGATTTTGCTCTTCGGGGCGACATTAAAGAAATGGAAATGGAAATGAATCTGTCTAAGGGTGGCTCATTACTTGAAATCATGAAAGAAACTCAAGTTAAGCCAATGGCTAGAATAAAACTACCGCATCCTTGTCAAAATGTTGTTGGGTGGTCATTGAATAATGGCATTCTAGATATTACACTAAAACTAACTCCACAGGGATCTGCTCTAGATGGTGGTGATGACGATGTTCCATCATCAGACATAAGTCTTGATTTTGGTGATGATGATGATGA
>MDSV01107349.1_pt1 | contig 14950 bp, 14 predicted proteins | sample 810851 | NCBI WGS metagenome assembly MDSV01 (sample SAMN05326640, study PRJNA326480) | marine metagenome | isolation source: seawater | place: Atlantic Ocean: North East | collected 2012 | reverse complement strand
GGGAATTAAATAATTATGGAAAATTAGGCTGGGCAATTACTTTGATATATTCAGTTTGTTGTGCTTTAAGATTAGCAAGATTTAATTTAACGAAAAATGAACAAGAGTCGTGGAAGATAAATTATTTTGAGGGCATCCCTTCCCCTGCAGGAGCAATATTAATTTTGATGCCATTGATTTTTGAAATTTCAAATTTAAATTTAAATTTTGAAATCAAGAAAATAACTCCGTACTTTACTTTTTTAATAGCTATTTTATTAGTTAGTAAAATTCCAACCCTATCATTTAAAAAGATAACATTTTCACCAAAATCAACAGTTTTTATTCTATTAGGAATAGGAATAATCTTTATTTGTTTATTGTTCTACACATTTGAAACAGTCTTATTTTTTGGTTTAGTTTATATATTTTTAATTCCTATTAGTTTTTTTACGTATAAAATAAAAAATAAAAAAGAAGCTCTAGAGACTATGGAAGATGAACATGAAGATGTTCTATAATGAAAAAGTCAAAAAAGACTAAAAAAAGCAATTCCTGGAAAATTAAACAACATAGAGATCAATATTTTAAAAAGTCTAAGACTTTAGGCTATCGTTCAAGATCTGCTTTTAAACTAATTGAATTAAATGATAAATTTAAATTTATAAAAAAAAATAGTAAATTATTAGATATAGGAGCTTTTCCAGGAGGGTGGTCTCAAGTTTCTAGCAAGATTGCTATTAATGGAAAAATACTATCAATAGATATCAAAAAGATGGATATGTTGGAAAATATTGCATTTTTACAATGTAATTTTCTTGAAAGAGATACAAAAGACAAAATTTTAAACTTTTTTAACGATAAATTAGATGTTGTGTTATCCGATATGGCTGCAAACACTACTGGAAATAAATCTTTAGATTGTATTCGAACAAATCAACTTTGTGCAGATGTTATTGATTTTTCAACAAAAATTTTAAAGAAAAATGGAGTTTTAGTGTCCAAAATATTTATGGGTGAGGATTTTTTAGAAGTTAAAGAATTAGCTAAATCTAGGTTTAAAAAAGTACTTTTTTTTAAACCTGAGTCTAGTAGAAACGAATCAAAAGAAACTTATTTACACTGCTCGATATTAAAGACTTTATAAATTTTAAAAATTGTATATAAGTTTATATGGAAGCAATTAAAGAAGCATTAACATTTGATGACGTGTTGTTACTGCCACGTTTTTCTGAAATTTTACCCTCAGAAACGGATATAACTGTAAATCTTACAAAAAATATTAAATTAAAAACTCCTTTTTTGTCCTCTGCGATGGACACTGTTACAGAATCGACAATGGCAGTTGCTATAGCTGAAGCTGGCGGCATAGGAGTTATTCATAGAAATTTAAATATAAATATTCAAAGTAAAGAAGTTGCAAAAGTTAAAAGAAAAAATTTACTTGTTGGGGCTGCTATAGGAACTAACCCAGAAGATATTAAAAGAGCTAAATCCTTAATTGATAGTGGTGTGGATTTAATTGTCATCGATACTGCTCATGGTCATAGTAAAAAAGTTTTAAAGATTTTATCAAAAGTTAAAAAAAATAAAATACCAATTTGTGTAGGTAATATTGCAACAGCAGAAGCTGCAAAGAAATTGTATAATTCAGGAGCAGATATTATCAAAGTTGGTATTGGACCTGGTTCTATTTGCACAACAAGAATGGTGGCTGGTATAGGTGTTCCTCAAATTACTGCAATAATGGAAGTCCATAAAGCTTTAAAGGGAAAAAGAATAAAAATAATTTCAGACGGGGGTATAAAGTTTTCAGGAGACATAGCTAAGGCCATTGCGGCTGGTGCAGACGCTATTATGATGGGGTCTATATTTGCAGGAACCGATGAAAGCCCAGGTAAAAAATTTAAAATAAAAAATAAATTTTATAAACAATACAGAGGAATGGGATCGATAGGAGCTATGTCAGCTGGATCTTCTAATAGATATTTTCAAAAAAACTACAAAGATAAATCTAAATTTGTACCAGAAGGAGTTGATGGAAGAGTAGAATATAAGGGTAACGTCTCAAAAATTATATATCAACTTAAAGGCGGCCTGAGATCTTCCATGGGCTATGTTGGAGCCAAAAAATTGATTGATATAAAAAAAAATGCAAAATTTATAAAAATAACTAAAGCAGGATTTTATGAAAGCATGGTACATAGCGTAGAGATGATTGAACCAACTTTAAACTATAAATTACTATGATGAAATTAACCAAATTTATATTAATTTTTATATTACTACCGAACTTTACTTTTGCAAAAACAAATTATTTTTCTGAAGGTTTAATGTATTATAAAAAAAAAGAATTTGACAAAGCAAAATTTAAATTTGAACAAGATATAGTGTTTAATCCGAAAAGTGAAAAGGCTTATTTATACCTTTCAAAGATCTTTAATTCACAAGATAATAAAGATTTAGAAGAAAAAAATTTAAAAACTGTAATACTACTTAATCCAAGAAATGAAGAAGCGAATTATAATTTAGCTGAACTAAAGTTAAAATCTTCAGATTTTAAAGGAAGCAAACAATTAATAGATAAATTACTCGTTTTTTGTAAAGAGTATTGTGTAAAAGGTCAAAACCTTAAAATCAAGATAGCTAATTCCTTAAAGAAATAAATGCTACCTCCAAACTCGAAGGAAAGAATTATAATTATAGATTTTGGTTCCCAAGTTACGAAACTTATAGCAAGGAGAATAAGAGATTATGGGGTATTTTGTGAAATTTTAACAACTAATGAACTAAATAATATAAAAAATTATAAGTTTATTAAAGGGATCATTTTGTCAGGTGGTCCTTCAACTGTTACAAAAAAAAAATACTTAAGTATATCAAAAGAATTATTTTCAAAAAAAATACCTATTCTTGGGATTTGTTATGGACTACAACTTATTACTAAGCTATTTGGTGGTTCAATCAAATCATCAAAAAAAAAAAGAGAGTTCGGAAGGGCAATTCTCTATAAAAAAAAACAATCTTTGCTTGTTAAAAATTTTTTTAACAAAAAAAAAATATCTGTTTGGATGAGTCATCAGGATGCCGTTATTAAATTGCCAAAAGGTTTTAAAATGATTGCATCGACAAAGAATTCAAAACTAACAATAATAGAAAACTCAAAAAATAAAATTTATGGTGTACAATTTCATCCTGAAGTTACCCATACTGAAAATGGGAAAGAAATATTTAAAAATTTTTTATTTCATATATGCAACTTTAAAAAAAAATGGCGAGTAGGCTCTGAAGCAAACAGAATTATCAAAAATATTAGAGAGATTGTTAAGAAAGATAAAGTAATCTGTGCTTTATCGGGAGGAGTTGACAGTAGTGTGGTTGCTTTATTAATTAACAAAGCTATCAAAAATAATCTGATTTGTATAATGGTTGATACGGGTTTGATGAGAAAAAATGAATTTAAAGAGTCGTTCGATATTTTTAAAAAATACTACAAATTAAATGTAAAAATAGTAAAAGCTTCTAAACTATATTTCCAAAAACTAAAAAATATCACTAATCCTGAAAAAAAAAGAAAAATTATAGGAAATCTATTTATTAAAATTTTTGAAAAAGAGTCGAGAAAATATAAATCTATAAAGTACCTAGCACAAGGAACGCTTTATCCAGATATAATTGAAAGTCAATCTGTAACTGGCAGCAAATCTTCTAAGATTAAATCTCACCATAATGTAGGTGGTTTACCCAAAAAAATGAATTTAAAATTAATAGAGCCTCTAAAAGAATTTTTTAAAGACGAAGTTAGAGTTTTAGGAAAAGCAATAGGTTTAAAGAGTGTTATTAGAAACAAACATCCTTTTCCAGGTCCAGGATTAGCTATTAGAATAATAGGCAATATTACACCTGAAAAAATAAAGATTCTTCAAGAGGTAGACTATATCTACATTAATGAGCTTATTAATCACAATCTTTATAGTAAGATATGGCAAGCTTATGCCGCTCTATTGCCTATAAAAACTGTTGGAGTAATGGGAGACTCTAGAACTTACGAGTATACTTGTTTATTAAGAGCTGTGATTTCAGAAGATGGCATGACTGCAGATTATTTTAATTTTCCGAAGGATTTTTTGGACAAAATTTCTAATAAAATCGTTAATGGTGTACCTGGCATAAATAGAGTAGTGTATGATATAACTTCAAAACCACCTAGCACCATTGAGCTGGAATAATGTCTAATAAAATTAAAAAATTATTACTTAAAAAAGACAAACAAAAAATTGTTAGCTTAACTGCTTATTCAAAAAATATTGCTCAAATACTAGATAAATATTGCGATATCATTTTAGTAGGCGACTCCATGGCAAATGTTTTATACAATATGAAAGATACTAATCAAATAACAATAGACCACATTATTCAACACACTATTAGTGTTAGGCAGGGGGTTAAAAATTCTTTATTAGTTGTAGATATGCCGAGAAAAACTTGCAAAAATCTCATCAAAGCAAAAAAGAACGCTAAAATGATATTAAATAAGACAAAATGCGATGCAGTAAAGGTAGAAAGTAATAACAAGAATTTTAACATTATAAAAGGACTGGTGAAGTCCAACATACCAGTAATGGGCCATATAGGATATACACCTCAATTTAAAAAAAAATTTAAAGTTGAAGGAAAAAATAAAATTGAAGAAAATAAATTAATTAAGGAAGCTTGTTTAATTGAAAAAGCAGGAGCATTTTCCATAGTTCTAGAGTGTATCACTCCATCGGTTGCTAAAAAGATAACCAGCATATTAAAGATTCCAACTATTGGAATTGGTTCGTCTAAGTATTGTGATGGTCAAATTTTGGTGACAGATGATATTCTTGGAATGAGTGGTTTTTATCCTAAGTTTGTAAAAAGGTATGTTAATGTTAATACTATAATTGAAAAAGCTGTAAAAAAATATAGTAAAGAAATTAAGAATAGAATATTTCCAAACAAAAAAAATTTCTTATATGGAAAATGAAGAAAAAATAAATTCTACCACAAAAATTCAGAACTTTTTTAAAAACAATAAAAAAATAATTGTAATAATATTTTTTTTGGCTGTATTAATTTTTATTAGTGCTGCTTATTATAATAAACATCAAAGCTCTAAAAACGAGAAAATCTCTGAAAAATTTATTCAAGCAGAAATATTGCTTTCTTTAAAAAAAAAAGATGAGTCAAAAAAAATTTATACTGAGATTGTATTAAGTAAAAATAAATTTTATTCATTGCTGGCATTAAATGAAATTATAGATAATAATCTTGAAGAAAGCAGTGATAAAATTCTTAGACTTTTCGATATCGTTGAAAAAATTAAAGTTGAAAAAGAACAAAAAAATTTATTCAAATTAAAAAAAGCCCTTTATTTAATGAAAGCATCAAAAAACGATGAAGGAAAAAAATTACTTGATGAAATTATTTCTGATAATTCAATTTGGAAGGAAGCTGCGTCTGAAATATCAAAATAAAAAAACTGACATTATTTATATATTTAAAAAGAATTTATGAAAAAGTTAGTATTACTATTATTATTTTTTTTTTATTCACATTGTTCTTTTGATAATAAATCAGGTATTTGGACAAGTAGCAAAAAAGTTGATCAAGAAAAAAGTAAAAGGTTTAAAGATTTTGAGACACTTTATACTAAAGAGAAATCTTTTGATAAGATTATTCTTCCAAAAAAAAATCAAAATATTTTATTAGACCCAACAAAGAAATCTGGGAAGTGGCAAGACGAGTTTTACCAAGAAACAAATAATCTAAGTAATTTTAGATATGAAAATTTAAATGAAGTAATTTTTAAAAGTAACAAGTTGAGTAGATATAAGACAAGCAAAAAAGCTTTGTTTGATGGAAACAATTTTATTACAACTGATATTAAAGGCAATATAATTGTGTACTCTATATCAAAAAAAAAAATTACCTTAAAATATAATTTTTATAAAAGTAAATTTAAAAAAATAAAAAAAAATATTCACATATTAATTGAAAATAATGTTTTATATGCATCTGATAATTTGGGATATTTATACGCCCTAAATTATAAAGACAATAAATTAATATGGGCGAAAAATTTTAAAATACCATTTAGATCAAATATAAAAATATTCAATAATAATATCGTTACAGCTGATCAAGATAATACCCTTTATTTTTTAAATAAATTTAATGGTGTTCAATTAAAATATATACCTACTGAAGGGACAATAATTAAAAATGATTTTGTTAATTCGTTAGCTTCAACAAGAAACTCTTTATTTTTTTTAAACACATTTGGATCAATATATTCTATAGACAAAAAAAACTTGCAAGTTAACTGGTTTTCTAATCTTAAAGAAACTTTTGATATAAGTCCTACAAGTTTATTTTTTTCAAACCCTATAATAATAAAAAAAGATAAAATTATAATCTCAACTGACCCCTATCTATATATTTTAAATTTTGAGAATGGGGCTATCTCATTTAGAATGCCAATTACTTCAATAGTTAAACCCATAGTTTCTGGAGAAAATCTATTTCTAATTACAAAAGATAATCTTTTAGTTTGTATAAATATAAATACGAATGAAATAATTTATTCTTTAGATATATCAAAAGAAATCGCAGATTTTTTAGACACAAAAAACAAGTCTATTGATATAAAATATTTGTCACTATCAAATAATAATTTACTTATATTTTTAAACAACTCTTACTTGGTAACTTTTAACAAAAAAGCTAAAATTGAAAAAATAGAAAAACTTAAAGAAAAATTGGATTCAACTCCGATTTTTATAGACAAATCTTTATTATTTTTAAACAAACAAAATAAATTAATAATATTAAACTAGTTATTAGACTTCCCGCTAAGTAATGATAATTGCGTAATTTTTGACTGACCTAAATTATCTTCTGGTTTTATTGGATACTCTCCTGTGAAGTAATGATCGCTAAATTGAGGATAGGCATTATTTCTTTTGCCTTTTTCAAGCCCAACATACAATCCATCTAAACTTAAAAACTTTAGTGATTTAGCTTTGATATGTTTACACATTTCTTCATTATTTTTTTTGTGAGCTAAAAGCTCTTCTTTTGTAGGCATATCAACTCCATAAAAATCTGGAAACTTTATTTCTGGGCAGGCTATTCTCACGTGCACTTCCTTAGCTCCTGACTCATAAAGCATTTTTACGATTTTATAACAAGTTGTACCTCTAACTAAAGAGTCATCAATTAAAATTATTGATTTATTTTTTACAATACTTTTTGTGGAACTTAATTTTAATTTCACCCCTAAACTTCTTATATTTTGAGAAGGCTCAATAAATGTTCTGCCTACATAATGATTTCTAATAAGTCCTAGTTCAAATCTTTTTTTTGAATAATCAGCATAACCTAGTGCAGCGGGCACTCCCGAGTCTGGCACTGGAATAACAATATCAGCAGCCACATCAGTTTCTTTTGCTAATTGTTTGCCGAAGTTTTTACGATATTCATAAGCACATTTTCCTTCAATTAAACTATCGGGTCTAGCAAAATAAATATATTCAAATACACAAGGCCTAGCTTTTTGTTTTGGGAATGGTTTTACGCTGTTTATTTCATTATTTTCTATTATTATAATTTCGCCATTTTCAACTTCTCTTAAAAATTTTGCTCCTACAATATCTAACGCACAAGTTTCAGAAGCTAAAATGAAAGAATCTTTGAGTTTCCCAATTACCAAAGGTCTTATTCCAAAAGGATCTCTAACACCTATCATTTTTTTATTAGTCATAATGACCAATGAATACCCTCCGTGAATTTGAAAAAGTGTATCAATTAGTTTATCAATCATTCTTTCACGTTTCGATTTAGCTATTAGTTGTACAATGGTCTCAGTATCACTCGTAGTTCTAAAAATTGCACCTTCTTTAACTAATCTTTCTCGAAGAATTAAAGCATTGGTTAAATTACCATTATGAGCAATACTTAAACCTCCTAAATGAAGATCAGCAAAAAAAGGCTGTATATTTCTTAAGGAGGTTTCTCCAGTTGTAGAGTATCGATTATGACCAATTGCAGATTTTCCTGGTAGCTTGCTTATAACATTGCTTTTGGTAAAATGATCACCTACTAAGCCTTGTCTTTTTTCTGAGTGAAAATTTTTACCATCATATGATACTATTCCACAACCTTCTTGTCCTCGATGTTGTAAGGCATGTAGTCCTAAAGCTACTAAGGCAGAAGCGTCTTCGTGATTAGATATTCCAAACACACCACACTCTTCCCTTAATTTATCTGAATTAAATTTTTTCAATTCTATCTTTTGTATCTATTAAATCTTCATTAGATGGAAACTCTTCTATAAGAATTTCACTACCTTTTTTTACAATTTTAAATGAAATAGCATCTTCTGCTGATATACCCCAATTTTGATATGGATAAAACCAATTTAATATAGAAAATAAACATATTGACACAATATAACCTTTAAAAAAACCAAACAATAAGCCGAAACTTTTGTCAATTGATCCTACACCAGTCCAGGTAACGGTTCTGTTTAATCCTTTCCCAATTACTATTATTAAAAACAGAGTAAAAATGAAAACAACTATTCCAATGCCTACATTATTTACGAATTCCGATTCGATATATTCACTTACCCAAGGCCTTAATTTTGGAACTAAAATAATTGTTATAACAGTCGATAACACCCATTTCATAAACGATATGAGGCTTAGTGAAAAGCCTTTTATATAACATTGAACAATACAGTAAAACATGATTATTCCTATAAAAATGTCAAACCAATTTATATTTTTAAAAAATTGGTCAAATAATTCCAGCATTAGATTATACTTCTTCTCCACCAAATGGTTTTAAAATTAATATTAACTTGGGAAGTAGTGTTAAAACTGAAATCATAGCTAGCAACATTGCGATGCCAGTAAATATACCAAAGTATATTGTGGGTATAAAATTTGATAAAACCAAAATTGAGAAACCAAAAACAATAGTTATAGAAGTATTTAAAATTGCTATGCCTACAGTGCTGTGACATCTATCAAGAGTTTTATTATAGTTATTTATTTTTTTAAACTCTTCTTTAAATCTGTAAATGTAATGAATGCTATTATCTACAGCTATACCAATAGTTATTGCTGCTATTGTTATAGTCATCATATCAAGAGGAATACCAAGAAGGCCTATAATTCCTAGAATAAAAAAAGCTGCTATAAAATTTGGAACAACACCGATACATGAAAGTATAATATTTCTGAATAAAATTAGAAACATTAAAAATATTCCAAGCATTACTATACCTAAAGTAAGTATTTGAGATTTAAATAAACTCTGTAGTAAATTATTAAATAATATTAAAACACCTGCTAATTTATATTCTTCTTTATTTAACCCAAGTTTTGTATTTAAGTCAGAATTTATTTTCTCGATCAAATCATTTCTTCTTAAATTTTCTAATGAGTCTTTAATCCGAACACTAATTCTTGCTTCATCTTTATTTACTGAGATATAAGGGGTAACAATTTCTTTCTTTATTGCCTCAGGAATTTTACTATATAGAACAGCTATTTCTAAACTTTGTAATTGTTTATTATTTAAATCCTCAGCTACCCTAAGAATTGACCCAAATGACAAAACTTTTCCAATTTCAGGTAAAGAGTCCAAATAATCATGAACTTTAATGATTTTATCCATTTTATCTCTAGTGAACCAATACTTTGCTTTATCATTATCTGTTTCATTTTCTTCCTCCCATTCATCGAATTCATCACTTTCTTCTTTATTTTCTTTTTTTTTAACTGGAAACTTTAAAATAATATTTAATGGGGTAGTGCCGCCAAGATCGTCATCAATTTTTTTCATTCCTTTATAAATTTCAGTTTTTTTATCAAAATAATTTATAAAACTATTTTCAACTTCTAGCTTAAAGATTCCAACTATACTGAGTATAATTACCAAGAAAGTAGATCCAAAAATTAAAATTCTATTATTTTTTGTAAAAGAACCTAACGCTGCAGTAATAAAAGATTTTTCTGTATCTTTTATACCTATTTCGTTATCTGTGGAGAACAAATTTAATAAAGATGGTAATAATAAAAATGTTACTATTAATGAAACTATTAGTCCTAAAGTCATCATCCATCCAAAGTCAATTATTGGTTTAATTCCGCTAAAAACCAAAGATAAAAATGCGCATATAGTTGTTAAAACTGTGTATAGGATTGGAAGCATCATTTTTTTGCTAGCTTCACAAACTGCTTCCTCTTTCGTGATTTGAGGAAATTCTTTTTTTAATTGTAAAAACCTTACCGTTACATGGATATTCATAGCCATATTCAATATGAGCATCAAAGCAATAAAGTTGGATGAAATTACTGTTACCTTCCAACCAATTAAACCTAAAAGACCAACCATTATAACCACTGAAGTTGCGCATCCTAATAAAGGCATCACTACCCACTTAAAATTTCTAAAGATTAACCAAAGTGTCAAAATGATAAAAATGAAAACTCCTATTCCAAAAACCACTATGTCACTTTTTATATAGCTCATCATATCGTCAGCTATCATTGGGATACCACCTAAATGAATTTTAGCATTTTCACCGTATTTATTGATAATGTCTCTTATTTCAGCAATATTTTGATTATTTCTTATATTATATAAATTTTTATATTCCTCATACTCAATAAGAAATTTTTTATAATTTAATTTCTCTTCTTTAGACAAACCAGTTTCAATTGATTGACTAAAATATTTGTCTTTTATATTTAAATATTCCGCTAGTCTTTCATCTTTTTTCAGATAAACCACTATTCCGGATGTTTTGCCATCCTCACTAATAACGTAATTCTTATAAATAGGACTATTAATAATTTCATCAAATCCTCTTTCTCTGTCTATTTCAGGATATGATAATGTTTTATAATTTTTTAATCTTTCCATTAGACCTTCATCAGTACTTTTCAGAAGAGGAACATCTATAACCGTGATTACACTATCGACCCAAGTTAACTTTTCAATTTTAGATTTAAGCAATTGAAGATTAAGAATAGTTTCTTTTTCTATAAAACTTGAAACGGGAGTATACGTTAAAACTAAGAAATCTTTAGAGCCATATGTTTTATTAACTTCTCTTAAATATTTAAGATCAGGATCTCCTTCTAGTAAAAGAGCGTCTGATGACGCATCTAAATTAAAATTTTTTGAATGATATAGTGAGAAGACAATTAAAATAACTAAAAACAAGAGAGTTATTCTAGAAAAATCTATTATTATTTTTTTATAAATACCAGCAAACATTACGATATTTCAGATATATCTTAATTTTATTATAACTAAAGAAAAAACTGCGATTAATTGTTGCTTAAATCTTTGAATTTTGTATAGATCCCCTCAAACTCAACTTTCACAGTACCTGTAGGGCCATGTCTTTGTTTACCAAGAATAATATCAGCTAGACCATTAACATCATTCATTTTTGACTGCCATTCCGCGTGTTCGATCGAACCTAATTTTGGTTGTTTGTTTTCTAAATAATACGCTTCTCTATAAACAAACATCACTACATCAGCATCTTGTTCAATCGACCCCGATTCTCTTAAATCGGATAACTGAGGTTTTTTCTCATCTCTTTGTTCAACTGCTCTAGATAGTTGAGACAAAGCTAAAACAGGAACTTTAAGTTCTTTAGCTAACGCTTTTAGTCCTTGCGTAATTTCAGATACTTCTTGAACTCTGTTTTCATTTCTACTTGTATTAGGTGACCTCATTAGTTGTATGTAATCAACAACTACTAAACTTACGCCAAAAAGACGTTTAATTCTTCTAGCCCTATTACTTAATGTAGCGATTGTGATAGCAGGAGTTTCATCAATAAATAGTGGAAGATTGTAAATATTTCTGGAAGTTTCTATATATCGATTAATTTCCTCTTCTGTGACTTTCCCTCTTCTTATGTCATCAGACTTTATTCTTGCCTGCTCTGATAAGATTCTAGTAGATAATTGTTCGGATGACATTTCTAAAGAAAAAAAAGCCACTGATGATTGTTCTTGCCTACTCTGAAGTGACTGAGCTGCATGGTAAGCAATATTAGTTGCTAGGGCTGTTTTACCCATCCCTGGTCTACCAGCCAATATGACCAAGTCAGATTTATGAAGTCCTCCTAATTTTTCGTCTAAGTCTTTTAAACCCGTAGGAACCCCAACTACTCCTTGATCACTTTTCATTGCTTGAGTAGCCATCTCTATAGTTTGATCTAAGGCTTGATTAAATTTTAAAAATGATTGAGAAAAACTACCACGTTCAGCTAAATCAAATAAAGATTTTTCGGTACCCTCGATAATTTTTTCAGCACTTTGCTCTTTTGTATTTAAAGTTTCTGAAGATAAATTGTCAGAAATCAAAACTAACTCCCTTCTTAAATACATTTCATGAATAACTTTGGCATAGTCAATAGCTTGTTTGGTTGATCCAGAAAATCTTGTTAACTTAACAAGATATTCAGTTCCACCAACCTCATCTAACATGTTATCTTTTTCAAAAAAATTTTTAAGAGTTATAGGGTTTGCAATCATTCCCTTGTTATTTAAAGTTTCAATTACTTCATAAATTTTAGTATGGGCAGGGTCATAAAAACTTGAGGGTTTGATAATATTTGCTATTTCATCAATAATATCATTATTGACTAAAATTGAACCTAATAAAGCTTGTTCTGCTTCGAGATTAGAAGGTTGTTTTTTGTCTAAGTTGTTTTCAGTTATTTTGATTTTTTCCACCACTGGATAATAGTTAGGGAGAATTACAATAAAAGTTAAAAGTTACACACTTTTTTAACTTACCTGTGGAAAAGTCAAGATGATTGGATTTTATCTATTTTAACAGAAATTTGAGCAGCAACCTCGGTATGAAAATTTATATCAACTTTGAAAATACCTATTTTATTTAAATCATTTTTTAAAACAATTTGAGAGGGTTTAACTTCCACCTTTAGTTTTTCAAAAATTGCTGTAGAAATTTCTTTTGGTTTAATTGAACCGTATAATTCTCCGTTTTCTTTACTCTCTTTATTAAAAATAAATGATTTTCTGTTAATTATTTGGGCAGTATCTTTCAATTTTTTTTTTAATTCATTGTTTTTTTTGTTTAATTCATCCTTTTTTTTAGAAACATATTCCAAGTTTTCTTTATTAAATCTTAATGCTTTTCCATTTTTTAAAAGATAATTTCTTCCATATCCTGGTTTAACTTCAACTTTATCTCCAATATTACCTAAATTGATTATATTTTCTAAAAGTATTAATTCCATAAATATTAATTATATAAGTCCTAAAATTTTAGCTTTTTTAATTTCTTTAGTAAGTTTTTTTTGTTTTCCACTAGATACGGAGGTAATTTTTGATGACAAAATTTTATTATTTTCCGAGATATATTTTTTTAGCAAGCTAATATTTTTGTAATCTATTATTGGAGCATTTTTTATAGAAAGAGGACAAGATTTGTTAAATCTACCATCAGACTTTTGGAATAAACTTAGTTTACTTAAAGAATTAGAATTTCTTTGAAATTTTTTCCTTTTTCTTTTCATTTATTTTTCTTTCCTAAAATACTCTTTTTCTGTATCTAAATTTTTGTATTTAACGACTAAATGTCTAATAATTGACCCATCGATTTTAACTTTTTTATTTATTTCTTTTAAAGTTTCTTTATTTCCTTCAAATTTATAATGAATATAAAAACCTTTGTTGTATTTTTTGATCTTTGTAGCAAGGTTCATAAGTCCCCATTCTTCAATTTTTAAAACTTTACCTGAATTATCGTTGATTAAATCGTTATATTTATCCTTAATTTTCTCAAGATCGGATTTAGCAAGATCCTGTTTGGTAACTAAAGTTTCTTCGTAAAATGACATAAAAAAGATTATTGTTAATTAGTTAGCTTTAAAGTACATATTGTAAAAAAAGGGTTATACTATAATAGTCATTTATATCAATACTAATTATTAGTAATTAAATGCTAAAAATATGAACGCAATACTCTTTCCAGGCCAAGGATCACAAATTGTAGGGATGGGGTTAGAGTTTTACAATAACTTTGAAATTGTAAAAAAGATTTTTAAAGAAGCCGATGAAAAACTTAACTATAAAATTTCAAAAATAATTTTAGAAGGCCCTGAAGATCAACTTAAATTAACTCAAAACACTCAACCAGCTATACTAACAGTCAGCTATGCGATTTTTTCAGTTCTCAAACAAGAGTTTAAATTTGATTTTCGATCTACTAAGTATTTTGCTGGGCACTCCTTGGGCGAGTATAGCGCTTTAGTTAGCTCAGATTCATTAAAATTTGATGATGCAATATATTTGCTTTTTGAGAGAGGTAAATCTATGCAAGAAGCAGTCCCTATAGGAAAAGGCAAAATGATAGCTGTGTTAGGATCAAAAATAGAAGAACTTAATAATTTGATAAAACAAATCAAAACAAAAGGGGCATGCGAGGTTGCTAATGATAATGCAGATGGCCAGACAATTATAAGTGGGGACACCGAAAGCATAAATTCGTTACAAAAAATTTTGAAGGATAATAAAAAAAAATTTATACCTTTAAATGTAAGCGCACCCTTTCATTGTTCATTAATGAATTCAGCAGCAAAAAAAATGAAAAATAAAATTGAGTCCATAAAATTTACAAAACCTATTTTCGATGTTGTTTGTAATGTGACATCAAAACCAGAAAACAATCCAGAGAGTATTAAAAAATTATTAGTAGAGCAGATTTGTTCTACTGTGAGATGGAGAGAAAGTATAATTAATATGTCTAAAGAAAACGTAACTGATTTCATTGAAATAGGGCCTGGAAAAGTTTTATCTGGAATGGTTAAAAGGACAGTAAAGAATATTAATTGCTTTAGTATAAATTCAATTGATGATATGAAAAAAACAATAAATGAACT